>Ga0255097_1000066_pt1 | contig 76509 bp, 69 predicted proteins | sample Colum_Atlam_RepB_2_FD_188436 | JGI IMG/M metagenome (GOLD analysis project Ga0255097, IMG submission 188436) | Freshwater microbial communities from Columbia River, Oregon, United States - Colum_Atlam_RepB_8d | ecosystem: Environmental > Aquatic > Freshwater > River | place: USA: Oregon...
TTGTTGCAGGCGCATGGCTTGGGGCGGGGTTGGCACAACTTTATGCGCGGTTCTTTTCCTTTCCTTTTCTTGTGTTTGGCACGGATTTCCGGGTCTACGGATTGGCCGCGTTTGTTACCTGTTTGGCTGCGGCCGGGGGCGCGCTGCAATCCCTGCGATCGGTGCTGGCTTTGCCGCCCGCCGTGGCAATGGCCCCGCCCACGCCGGCGGATTACGGTCGTGGCGCAAGTGGGCTGCTGCGGGCGATCCCTTTGCGTCAGACAGGTCGCATGGTGCTGCGCCACCTGCTGCACTGGCCCGCCCGCACGGCGTCCAGCGTGCTTGGAATGGCCATGGCGGTTGCGATCCTTGTCGCCTCGCTCTGGTCCTTCGGCTCGATTGACCACATGATCCATGTGACGTTCCAGTTGGCAGAGCGGCAGGATGTGAAAGTGGTCTTTACCGCAGCGGAACCGATGCAGGCGATAAATGACCTTCGACATATGCCGGGTGTGTTGGCCGCCGAACCGTTCCGCACGATAGCGGCGAAACTGACGCATGGAACAAGGTCGAAACGACTGGCGATCGATGGGCGCCCCGGCGATGCCCGGCTGTCGCGCGTCCTGTCCCCCGCTCTGGCACCAATGCCAATGCCCGAGGCAGGGCTGCTTTTGAGCGAGGCCTTGGCAGAGGCCTTGGCGGTGCGCGTGGGCGACCGGGTGCAGGTCGCGTTCATGGATGGCAAACGGCATGTGGTGGAACTGCCGGTCAGCGGCATTTCTCTGGGGTATGTCGGTCTTGGGGCGGCGATGGACATGGCCGCCTTGAACCGCGCTGCCGGAGAGGGGGAGGAGATTTCGGGGGCAAATCTGCTATTGGATCCCGCTGCCCTGCCGGCGTTCTTTGCCGCCGCTTCGGCCGCACCAAAGACAGGGTTTCTCAACGTCACCGATCTGACCGTTTCGCGTTTTCGCGCGACGCTGGCCGAAAATATCACCGTGATGATTACGGTCTATGTCACGCTTGCCGCCATCATCGCTTTGGGTGTGGTCTATAATTTCTCGCGCATCGCGCTGTCCGAACAGGGGCGGGAACTGGCCAGCTTGCGCGTTCTGGGGTTCACCCGCGCCGAGGTCGCCGCGGTTATCTTGCTGGAATTGGCCGTGGTTGTGCTGTTGGCACAGCCCCTTGGCTGGCTGATCGGTCACGGCATCGGGCTTGCCATGGTGGCGGCGTTCTCGTCGGACCTTTACCGTGTGCCCTTTGTCATGGGGCGCGAAGTTTATGCCATCGCAAGCCTTGTTGTAATAGCGGCGGCGCTGTTGTCAGCGCTTGCCATTCGCAGCCGGATCAACCGGCTTGACCTGATTGCCGTTCTGAAAACGAGGGAATGATCATGCGCCGCCTGCTTCCCGCCGCCGTTGGTGTTGCCGTCTTGGCCCTGCTGGTCTGGGTATTTTTGCCCCAGCCCCTCGTCGTTGAAACCGCCCGTGTCACGAAAGGCGATCTCATCGTACGCATCGAGGCCGAGGGTGAGGCCCGCATCCGCGAGGTGGTGGTGGTTTCAGCCGCAATCGCGGGTCTGTTGCAGCGGGTTACCCTTCACCCCGGCGATGATGTCACCGCAGGACAGACCGTGGCCCAGATTGGACCCGTGGCCCCTTATCTGCTTGATGCCCGCGCCCGTGCCGTGGCCAAGGCGAGTGCTGCGGCAGCTGCCGCCGCTGTCGAACTGGCGCGCAGTCAACTGGTGCAAGCCGAAGCGGCACTGGACTTTGCCACCATCGATGCCGCTCGCGCCCGCGCCCTGTTTGCGCGTGCGGCCATGGCGCAAAGGTTGCTGGATGATGCCGTACTTGCCGAACGCACGGCTGAGGCCGCTGCCGCCAGCGCCCGCGCCAATCTTGCCATGCGGGAAAGCGAAAAACAAAGCGCCGATGCCATGCTCGACGATGGAGGCGCTGTCAGCGCGATGTGTTGTGTTGAGGTCAAGGCCCCCGTTGCTGGCCGCATCCTGCGCGTGGTGACCGAAGACGAGCAGGTGGTGCAATCTGGCACACCGATCATCGAAATCGGGGATACGCACAATCTCGAGATCGTCGCACATGTCCTGTCTCGCGATGCCGTCGGGATTGCAGAAGGTGCAGAGGCGACGATCACGGGTTGGGGCGGTGCCGATTTGGTGGCCACGGTCCAGCGGGTCGAGCCAAGCGCCACCACCCGCATATCGGCGCTGGGCATAGAGGAACAGCGCGTCGAAGTGCTGTTGACCCTGCGCGACGCCCCGCCGTCGACCCTTGGCCATGGTTTTCGCACCATCGCACGGATCACGGTGCAAGAAGCCCGAAACGTGCCACGGGTTCCCATCGCCGCGCTGTTCCGCACGGGCGGGGACTGGGCCGTTTATACGGTTCAGAATCGCCGGGCCGTCCTGAGGCGGCTTACCTTGGGGGCGCGAAACGAAGACTATGCAGAGATCGTCGAGGGGCTAACCGAAGGCGAGACTGTTGTCCTTCACCCGGCGGCCGAGATGGCGGACGGCGCGCGGATCGCGCCTTAGTCATTCGATTGGGTTGGGTGTAGAGGACATCCTGCCCACGGCATCTGTCGAACACGAGAATCTCGTAACGGCTTATGAGGTGACCAAGTTCGGATGGCCGTGGGAGACATGATGAGTGTGGCGCCGACCGATTTTGGAAGCCGGGTGTGAACATTCGCCGGGCCGGCGCAGGAGGTCGGCAACTGGGTCCGCGCCCCGCTAGGTGATTGAGGTTGTGACGAAATTCACTGCAGCCTCAGGTTGCTGCCTGACCAAGCTTCAGCAACTTTTGCGCATAATTCCGCCGATTCCAATCTAGGTCGCACCGGTCTGGAAGGTTGCCGGATGATACCGATTTGTAACCTCCTTTGCCGACTGCTAATGTCGCGGCAATAAGAGAATTGAATCGAGAGCTGATCGATGCGGTTTGGCGCAGTTTTTCCTTTGTTTGTATGCTTGCCGCATGCACCGATGGCTTTGTCTCGTTTCCGGTGACCAAGGATGACCAAAAGTCCCTAGGGGACGATGTGGAGGTCATCCGTCTTGATGCCCAAAATATAGCGAGCTTTTCGAGCCCCGCGCGGGGGCACGAGGTGGCCTCCATAGCATCAGGCCAAAACTGGGACTACAAGATCGGTGTTGGAGATATTCTGTCTGTGATCGTTTTCGATCATCCAGAACTGACCCTTCCCGCTGGGCCGCAGCAAGCTGTAGAGGAAAGCGGCTTCCGTGTGCAGTCTGATGGTAGCTTCTTTTATCCGTTCATCGGGCAGGTTAAGGCCATGGGCCGAACCCCCGAGGAGATACGCCTAGATGTATCGCAACGGCTTGCAGAGTTTATCCCCTCACCCCAAGTTGAGGTCAGGGTTGTCGCCTATAAATCCCAAAGCGTGGTCGTCTCAGGCGAAGTTGAGCAGCCCAACCGTCAGGCTCTTAATGCCGTGCCCTTGACCCTGATCGAGGCGGTGACCGCAGCTGGGGGGCTGACCGATGCCGCAGATGGTCGGAACGTTGGCATTCAGCGGGGCGGCGTTCGCCACAGCGTGGATTTGGATGGTTACCTGACTTCGGGAATCAGGAAAAACAATCCCGTGCTTGTTGCCGGTGACGTGGTCAACGTGCCTCGTCGCAAGGCCTTGGAGGCCTATGTTCTTGGCCAAGTGCTGCGGCCGGATGTCATTGATCTTTCGGTAGAACCTGTGACCCTTACGCAGGCACTGACCCGGCAGGGCGGCCTAGAGGAGACACGCGCAGATGCGCGTGGCGTGTTTGTATTTCGCAACCGAACGCCAGGCATCATTACCGTGTTTCAGCTAGAGATTGCCAACCCAACGGGCATGTTGATTGGTACACGTTTTGTGCTTGAACCTAGCGATGTTGTCTACGTCGTCCGCTCCCCACTCCAGCGGTGGAACGATGCGATTTCGGGCCTGTTGCCGACCGTTCGCGCCGTGACTGCGGTAGATCCGGCGTCCAACTAGAAGGTTTCCGCATGATTCGGTCAGTCCTTGTGGTCTGTGTAGGCAATGTTTGCCGTTCCCCCGTTGGAGAGCGGCTTTTGCAAACACTGGCTCCGCAGATTGTGGTCACGTCGGCGGGTCTGGCTGCTCTTGTCGGGCATGCTGCCGATGCGCAGGCAGCAGAGGTCGCTAGGGCAGCGGGGGTGGACTTGGGCGGACATGCCGCGCGTCAGTTCACTCCTGCCCTCGGTCAGGCGGCGGATCTGATCCTCGTGATGGAACCCGGCCACAAGGCCAAAATCTGTCGCGACGCCCCGCAATGTTCTGGCAAGACAATGCTGTTTGACCATTGGTCCGGCGCAGGTGGCATTGCCGATCCTTATCAACGCTCAACTGAATTTCATCGTGCTGTCTTTGACCAGATTAAGAGCGCAGCAACAATATGGGCTAAACGCCTTAATCCGAAAGCACCCGTATGAATATGACTTCCTCCAGGGGCGAAGCCGAAGACGAGATCGATCTGACACGTCTTGCTCAATCTATTTGGGCTAGTCGCTATTGGATGCTTGCTTGTGGCTTCTTAAGCCTATTCGGTGCTAGTTTTTATTTGGCCAATACTCAACCGACCTATCAGGCTGATACACTACTGCAGCTTGAAACTCGATCTGGGGCAATGGCGCTGCCTACCGCGCTCAGCGATTTCGTTGCAAGTGACCCGCGAACCGTAACGGAAATGGAGATCATCCGGTCAAGGCTGATCATCAGTAAGGTCGTGGCCGATTTGAACCTGGACTGGGTTGTTGAACCCAGATTGGCGCCGCTGTTTGGCACAGCTTTGCTGCGATATGATCTGCCTGTCCCCGATGTCGGGCCGATGCGAAGCTTTGGCCGAAAAGGAGATATTATCGAACTCGGCCTTCTGGAGGTTCCACCACAATGGGTAGATCAACCACTCGATTTGACTGCAAATGAGGGGGGCGCTTACTCGGTTGTCCTTCCCGATGGTACCTCGTTACAAGGCACGGTCGGCGAGTTGGTACGCGATGCTGCACACGGCTTGACGCTACGACTCGATGCGCTGACGGCCCCGGCCGGTCGCCGCTTCACAATTCTCCAATTGAGTGAGCGCACCGCGATCGAGCGAGTGCGCGCAGACCTTTCAGTCGTCGAAAGCGGGAAGCAATCTGGCATCTTAAGTTTGCGTTTCAACGACGGGCATCCTGATCGCGCTGTCGTAATTCTGAACGGCATTGCAGAATCCTATGTGAAACAAAACATTGATCGCAGCGCAGCCGAAGCCGCCAGCAGCCTTGATTTCATCGAGCAGCAGCTGCCCCTTGCGAAAGCCAAACTCGACGCGGCTGAAACCGCACTGAATGTATACCTTCAGAAACAACAATCTGTTGATCTGACCTTGGAAACCGAAAACGTCCTGACACAAGTGACGAAGATTGAGGCCGATCTTGCGGATCTTCAGACGCGGGAAGACGAAATCAAACAGTTATATAAGGTCAGCCACCCAGTTTATCAGCAGCTTTTGGCCCAACGCGCCCGCTTGCAGGAAACGCTGCAATCCCTGCGGGCCGAGGTTGAAACTTTGCCGGAAACCCAGCGCGAAGTGGTAAATCTAACCGCCAGCCTTGAACTTGCTCGCAACGTATACACCGAACTCCTTTCTCGCGCTCAAGAGGTCCGTGTCTTGAAAGCGAGTACTATCGGCAACGTGCGCATCATTGATACCGCAGGTGCCAGCCTTATCCCCGTTGCACCACGCAAATCCATGATTTTGGCGATATCGCTCTTGTTTGGCCTGATGACCGGTGCGGGCATTGGGATTATGCGAACTTGGCTGCGCAGGACGGTGCACGGTACTGAAGCCCTGGAAAAAATGGGGCTTTCGGTCTTTGCGACCATTAACCTTGCCAGGAGCGCGCGGCAAAAGGGGCGGGGCGATCACTCAATCTTGGCAGTAAGCGATCCAACTGATCTTGCCGTAGAGGGGCTGCGATCTCTGCGAACAAGCCTGCAATTTGGCATGCTAGACTCCAAGTCCAAATCAATCGCGATTACCTCTACAGCGCCTGGAGCAGGGAAGTCTTTTACGGCAACAAACCTCGCGGTGGTTTCGGCGCAGGCAGGTCAAAAGATTTGCCTTATCGATGCAGATATGCGTCGCGGTCAGTTGAGAAAGTTGTTTGATTGCCCCAAAAATGCGGCGGGACTGTCGGAATATCTTGCAGGCGAAAAAACCTTGGAAGAGGTAATTCGCCGTAGCCCGATAGACGGCATGGATTACATACCAACGGGCCGTTTTCCACCAAACCCGTCAGAACTCTTAATGCGAAAAACACTTGATGAATTGGTGGCTGAACTGGACAGTCGCTATGATTTGTCTCTGTTTGACTGTCCACCCGTATTGGCGGTGACGGATCCTGTCGTGGTTGGTCGAGCAACGGGGGGTGTTTTGGCCGTTGTACGGTATGACGAAACGCCTCTGGCCGAAGTCAATGCGCTTATGAAGACCCTGGAAACTGCGGGATTGCGGCTAACCGGTACAATTCTTAATGGCTTTGATCCACGTAAAGCCCGCGCGGGGGGGTATTCCTACAATTACAACTACCGCTATGACTACAAGCGTCGGGGCGATTAGGCTCGACAGGCCCTAGTGCGCAGCTCACGCATGAGGCCCTGATGGGAGTTATGAACCCATTTCTGCAGAAAATGCCCTACCCCATTCGCCGAGGGTAGGGGGGGGCTCATCCCAAAATCAGACCCAGCGCGACGCTTTCGTCGGGCCCTTGGTCCGGGCGATGGGAGCCGTATCCCTCTCGCTCTCGATCGTTTCCATATTTGGTCTTCTTGATGGCGAGCATCGCCAGCGCAACGTTCAGGAGGCGTGTGCTGTTTCAGTCACGTATGGAGCATTTGGTGTTCTCTTTTGATAGGTCCGGAGTGCAAAGGTGACTCCTGCCGCCTAGAAGTTGCGGCGATAAACTCGATGCGGTAGCATGATTTTATACTTTCGCGATTTACAATTAGGCTATCCCAATGGCACCTTTTGCATTTTACTTTTGTAAGTTGAGCAGGGGAACGAAAGTTTCTGTGCAGCTTGTAGCTGACACCTGTTTGATTGTTTTCTCCTTCATTGGTGAAATGCTGTTTCGACTGGAAGACATTACCTTCTTGAGCGAATTAAGAGTTTGGGCGGCTATTCTTGCGACGGCGGCAGTCACGTTGGCGTGCTTCCAGTTTCTTGGGCTGTATCACAGTATTGTGCGATCTTTGACGAGTCAGATTTTGCTTGTAATCGGCAAAGGCGCATTGGTCGCTTCTATCACACTCTATGCTATGGGGCTTGTTTTTGAGGCAAATCTGCCGCGATCAGTCCCCCCCATTTTCGGGGTGTTTATCTTCCTTACTGTTAGCGGCCTTCGATTTGGCGCACAATCTGTGTTTCGAAAGCGCGATCATTTGAGACGGCAGTCAGTTTTGATCTATGGCGCTGGGGAATATGGACTGCAACTTCTCAAGGCACTAACGGATAGCAAAGAGTATGAACCCGTCGCATTTGTTGACGAAGACTGCAAATTGCAGGGCTTGAAAGTCGGTGGGTTAACCGTCTACCCGCCAGATGAAATCCAGAAACTCATATAGACTAAAGGCGTGCAGATGATCTTGCTCGCCCTTAATAGTACAGGGCGGGCGCGCCGGCGTGAAATTGTCGCTGAGCTGGAAAAGTACTGCCTTGAGATTAAGACAATTCCAAATCTGTCGGGAATTATTAACGGATCTACTCAAATTACTGACGTGCGCAACGTCACGGCCGAGGATCTTTTGGGTCGTGAGCCAATTTCTCCTGATGCAACGCTGATGGCCAAGAACATCAGAGATCGGGTCGTAATGGTTTCAGGTGCCGGAGGTTCAATAGGTAGCGAGTTGTGCAGACAGATTCTGAACCAAAAGCCCAAAATTTTGGTGCTCTTCGATGTAAGCGAATTTGCATTGTACACGATCGAAGCCGAGCTGATAGCGGCTCGCGATATGATGAAATATTCTGCCAAGATCGTTCCCGTACTTGGGTCTGTGCAGTCCGAGCAGCGGCTGGCTGATGCCATAAAAGCATTTGGTGTAAATACAATTTATCATGCCGCGGCGTATAAACACGTCCCTCTTCTTGAGGAGAATGTGATAGAGGGTGTGAAAAATAATGTTTTTGGAACGCTGGCCATCTCGTCTACGGCTCGGAAGCTAGGCGTTGAGACATTTATCCTGATTTCTACGGATAAAGCGGTTCGTCCTACCAACATAATGGGGGCTACTAAGAGAATAGCAGAACTAATTTGTCAGGCGCATGCGCGAGACTGTCCTTCCACGACATTCTCGATGGTCCGCTTTGGCAACGTTCTTGGCTCATCTGGCTCAGTAATTCCAAAATTTGAAGCTCAGATCTCTAGTGGCGGGCCGATCACCGTTACGCATCAAGACATCACACGGTATTTCATGACGATCCCAGAGGCGGCACAGTTGGTTGTGCAAGCAGGTGCAATGGGAAAAGGCGGCGACGTCTTTGTGTTGGATATGGGTGATCCTGTTAAGATTATAGACTTGGCGGTTAGCATGGTTAAACTTAGCGGTTTGACCCCGTACTTAATTGACAGAACGGATCAAATATCTCATGAAAAAGGTGATATTCCAATCAGCATTACTGGGCTTCGTAAGGGCGAAAAGCTTTACGAGGAACTTCTTATTGGAAATAATCCCGCCTCAACTGTCCATTCGCGAATTATGACGGCGTCTGAGATCTCGCTGACAATGGCGGACTTGATGCCCGCACTTGATCGGCTATATGAGGCCTGCGAGAAGGTCGATTTGCCCACAATATTGGCCATTCTGCATGAACTACCTTTGGATTATGAGCCTGCAAGTCCCCAAATTTCTCACTGGGCTGCTTAGTTCCGCCTGAGCAATGTGTTCAGGTTGGTATGACGGTCTCCGCTTGCGGAGTCCAATCTGTTTGGTTTGCGGGATCGCGGTTATGACGCAGCTAAGCCAAGCCGAAGGTGGGCCAGGATCGTTAATCTATGCCCAGAACTGTGCCGGATCGGCAGATCGGTTTCACGGAGATTTGAGCGGTTTAAATCTTTCTGCAAAGCGATGAGCAGCGGGGGCAACACAGTGACAGGCACGGCGCCGTTTGCAGAAACTGCTGGTCGATCAGCGGCGTGATCGACGGGCATTGCCGTCTCGCCCTGCGGCTCAAAGTCGAATGACGACCGCGAGATGGACAGCAGGCGACATGGCATCCCGACCGACAGGCTCGGGTGGTTCTTCTCGATCATCCAGCGCCTCACTTGCCGATCAAACGCTTGAGCGTTCGTGACAAAATCGTTGGCGACCGACAGCTTGGCAATGGTCCGCGAGTTTGCCCGCAATCAGCAGGCCTATGCATCCGCCTTTGAAGGGGCCGACTATATAGCGGGGCGATATAGCTGATAAACGAAAAAGCTATTTCCGAAAATTCTTGCCCTGTTCGACTGTGATGTCAGCCCGGAGGAGGGCTGTCCGCTAGAGACTTCTCGCGTTCCAGGGAGGAACCATGAAACGCTTCAACGCAGCAATGCTGCGAACGGCGATGCTTTGCTCGACGTTCGCGCTGGCAAGTCAGGCCGTCGCAGATGTGACGGAACTTCCGCAGCAGACACAGGACGAGCTTTACAATCAGGCTTTGATGGACCCCAATCAGCCGCTCGCCGACAGCGCCTATCGCGATTTTATCGCCAAGAACCCGCCGCCATGGAAGATCGGCTATGCGTCCAGCTACGCCGGTAATACCTGGCGCGCTGGCGTCATGGATCGGTTGCAGAACGAACTGATCCCCAAGTGGCAAAAGCTTGGGCTGATTTCAGAGGTGGTCATCACCCAGTCAAACCTGAATGACTCGACCCAGATCCAGCAGATGCGCCAGCTTGTCGATCAGGGGGTCGATGCAATCATCGTCTGCTGCTCGAACCCAACCGCGCTGAACCAGACCGTCGAGTATGCCCATTCCAAGGGCGTGCCCGTCTTTTCCTCGACCGGTTACCTGACCAGCCCCTATTCGATCAACGCCTCGGCGAACTTCGTGGTGGGTGGTCGGATGATGGGCGACTGGATGGCCAAGGAAATCGAGGGCAAGGGCAACGTTCTGGTCGTCGAAGGCATCCCGGGTGCTTCGGCATCCGACAGCCAGAACGTCGGTATCCAGGCGGCCTTGGCCGAGACCCCCGATGTGACCATCGCCGGTCAGGTCGCGGGTATGTGGACCGATCAGGTTGCGCAGGCCGAGGTGCAGAAGTGGCTGGCAACCAACCCGGGCCAACTTGACGGCATCATCATTCAGTCGGCGTCGGAGCTTGGCGCGCTGCGGGCGATGCAGCAGTCGGGTCGCCCGATGGTGCCGATCACCATCGGTTCCGAAATGGGGGCGCTTTGCTACTGGCGGCACAACCCCGATTTCATCTCGGGTGCGATCCACGCCTGGCCGCCCGGCGATGATTTCGAGATGTTGTGGAACATCATGATGCGGACGCTGGAAGGTCAAGGGCCGAAGATCCAGTCGATCCTGACCAAGCCCATCATGATGACCAAGGACGAGATGTTGGCTGCGATCCCCGAAGATTGCTCCGAAGACTCGGACGGCTGGTACCATCCAGGCATCGAGAAATGGGCGGGCAAGGAGTTCCTCGATCAGTTCTTCCTGCATCCGGCTGACCCAGAAGCCTATGATCCAAAGTCGCACCCTGCGGCGAACTGATCCGGCCTGAAACGTCGACTTCAAGACAGAAAACCCGGCTGCCGCGTTGTCATCGCGGCAGTCGCCACCCCCCTCACATCTTATGAGCCCCGGAACCTCTCGCAATGTCCTCCGTCTCGGTCGAAATATCTGCGGTCCGCAAGACCTTCGGCCCGACCGTCGCGCTGGCCGATGTGTCGCTGAAGGCCTATGCCGGAGAGGTTCACGCCATCATCGGTGGGAACGGGTCGGGGAAAAGCACGCTTGCCAAGGTGATCTCTGGGGTTCTGATCCCTGACAGCGGGCAAGTCTCCATCCTCGGCAAAGCGGCGACCTCGCCGCACGAAGCGCGGTCTTTGGGGATTTCCAACGTCTTCCAAGAGGTGTTGGTCGCCGATGAATGTTCAGTTCTAGACAACCTGTATCTGGGTGCTGATGGGCTTCTCGGCTCGTCGGTGAACCGAGAGGAGCGCTATCGCAAGGCTTCGGCCCTGATGGCTGAACTTCTGGGCTTCGAGCTTGATCTGAACACGTTGGCAGGGGATTTGCCGCTTTCGGTCAAGCAATGGATCACAATCGCCCGGGCGATGCTGACCGATCCCAAGGTACTGATCCTTGATGAATCTTCTGCCGCGTTGGATTTCGATTCCACCGAGCGGCTGTTTCGCAAAATGCGTGAGATGAAGCGGCGCGGCACTGCGATCCTGATCGTCACGCACCGGATTGCAGAGCTTGTCCGAATTGCTGATCGCGCCACCGTTTTGCGCGATGGGCGTACCGTTGGCACGCTGGAGCAGGATGAAATCACCGAAGCGCGCATCTTGACCCTGATCGCGGGTCCAGAACGCGAGAAAGCCCAAGAGGCTGTGGCCGAGGCGCAGCGCCTGTCGGATCGCGCCCTGTTGCGGATGCAGGATGTCAAAGTCTGGGCCGATGCCGCACCTTTCGACTTTACACTTTTCCCCGGCGAGATCGTTGGAATTACGGGCCTTGATGGGCAGGGGCAGGCCGATTTTGTGCGTGCAATTGCGGGTGTTCAACCGCTTTTGGCCGGCCGTGTGTCCATCATCCGTGACAATGTGGCCGAGTTGGTGACAGATCTTCGGTCGGCCCGTGAAAATGGCATCAGCTATGTTTCTGGCGACCGCAAGAAAGAGGGAATTTTCCCAAATCTTGGCATCTTCGAAAATATGATGCTGCCGGTCTACCGCGCCTATCGCAGCGGCGGTTGGCTGAATCTGACCAACCGGGCCAAACTTCGACCGGTCTTTGAATGGGAAGCTTCGAAGCTTGCCGTGAAGATGGGCGCGCCTGATAACCTCATCACCTCGCTTTCGGGGGGCAACCAGCAAAAGGTACTGATTGCCCGGGCCTTTGCAGAAAAACCGACCGTTCTGGTGCTGAACGATCCGGCCCGCGGTATCGATATTGGGGCCAAGCTCGACCTTTATCGTAACCTGCGCGATTTTGCGGCGCGGGGAAACTCGGTGGTGTTCCTGTCTTCCGAGATTGAGGAATTTCTGAACCTTTGTTCGCGGGTGCATGTTTTCCGCAATGGTGCGGTATCGGCCGATTTTGACCCGCCTTTTGCACCCCATGTGATCTTGAACGCCATGTTCGGTCGCCGCGCCAACGCCGCTATGCCCGGTGAAGCCTTGGCCGAGGAAGAGGCGCATCCCCATCACCACGCCGAGGATGACAGCCAGACCTTCATTCCCGCGCACTTTCCACCCACGACGACCGAAGACGGTCGCCCTGCCGCGCGTCCAGTGCGTCTGGCGGCCGCACGCATCAACGAGGGAACCCCTATGAACCAATCCGGTTTTGTGCTGACCTCTCCCGATATTCCGCAAGGTTCGCTCGTGCCGGACCGCTTTGTCGAAGACAGCCGCATCTCGCCCCGCCTGCAATGGTCGGGCGTGCCGGATGGCACCCGCAGCTTTGCGCTCGCGGTTACCGACCCTGATCTTCCGGCCGAGTTCAACTTTCCCCGCAGCTTTGCGCATTGGCTGGTGCATGACATCCCCGCTGCGGTGCGCGAGTTGCCTGAAGGGGCGTCGGGCAGCGCGGCCATGCCATCTGGCGCGGTCGAACTGAATTCCGACTTTGTGACATTCGCGATCCCCGGCTTCGGCCGTGGCTGGGGCGGGCCATGGCCTCCCGATCGCCAACACCGGTACGTCTTCACGCTTTACGCGCTGAAGACGCCCCACATCGCCATCCCATCGGATGCCGATCTTGCCGAATTTGCCGCCGCCATAATGCCAGTCGCCATCGATCAGGCATCTTTCACGGCCCATTACGGACCGGCGCGCAAACCTTTGCCAACCGCTTGAGAAATCTGCCGAACCGACAGGAGGACTGCATGAGTAGATACGGCAGCAGAAAAGGCTTCGACCTTGAATGGATCGAACGCTGGGCGCGCTGCGTCAATGAAGACAGGATCCTGCCGGTCATCGGCAGGTTCTTCAACAACCGTTTTGTTCTTGGGGTGGATGAAACGGAATTCCTGATCGAAGTGCGCGGCGGCAAGATTGCCCGCATTTCCGAAGGGCTGACGCCGAATGACCTGGGCTTCGACTTTGCACTGCGTGCGCCGTCGACCGCTTGGGCCAAATTCAGCCAGCAAATCCCCCCGCCGATGTTCAACGATATTTGGGCCATGGCCCATCCGCTGCACAAGCAGCTGACCATCGACGGCAACCAGCTTCCCTTCTGGCAGAACATGCGCGCGCTGACGCGGATGCTTTCCCTGATGCGGCAAGTGTGACGCGAGGACTGAGCCATGAACCAGCACGATCCCATTGTCGGTCGCTATGTCTATGTGACCTGTCAGGGTAAAACCTACCGCACCTACTACGAGGAAACCGGCGAAGGCATTCCGATGGTCTGCCTTCATACGGCGGGCACCGACGGGCGGCAGTATCGCCACCAGATGTGCGACCCGGAAATCACCTCGAATTTCCGCGTCATCGCCTTTGACATGCCGTGGCACGGCAAGTCGATCCCTCCGGCCGATTTCTATCTGATGGAGGACGAATACAAACTGACCACCAGCTTTTATGGCGAGTTCATCGTGGCCTTCTGCCGCGCGCTTGATCTGAAAAAGCCGGTGATTATGGGCCAATCGATGGGCGGCAACATCTGCCTGCATCTGGCGCTGAAATACGAACAGGAATTCTCGGCGCTGATCGCGCTTGAAGCCTGTGACCACAGCCCCGGTTGGTGGATCTATCCGCTGCATCATCCGCATATCCACGGCGGCGAGGCGGTGGCAACAGCCGTATTCGGTTTGATGAGCCCCGAAAGCCCCGACGAATATCGTTGGGAAACCTGGTGGTATTACGCGCAAGGCGGCCCCGGCATCTTCAAGGGCGACTTGTACTTCTACTCTGTTGACAGCGATTTCCGCGATCAGGTTCACAAGATTTCGGGCCGTCTGCCGATCTACTTCCTGACCGGCGAATACGACTTCGCCTGTACACCGGAAATGACCGAACGCACCGCCGAAAAGGTCAAGGGCTCGGAAACGATCATCTTCTCGGGCGGGCACTTCCCGACCTCGGAAGACCCCGCGAAGTTCAAGGATGTCATCTCGCCGGTCTTGAAAAAGATTGTGCAGAACGACCCCGATCGTCGTGGGGCCGGACGGGCGCTGCCCGGTCCGGTTGCGGCAAGCGGTGCCGTATCGCGCCCCGCGGCGCGGCGCGTGATCGAGCTTTGATCCTCCCCGCCGGGCGCGGTTAGCGCGCCCGGTTCCCCTTCGCCCTCTTCGGATGTTGGTTTGCATGTCGGAACGATCCTCTTCGACCAGTACATATCTGCTGGTTCCGATTCTGCTGATCGCCCTGCTTCTGGGGACGGCAGCCATTCGCAACCCAAGTTTTGTTTCGCTCTCCGGTTTTGGCAGTGCGATCATTGTCGCGGCACCCTTGGTTTTTGCGACCTATGCGTTGATGTCATTGGCCGTTGCGGGCCGTGGCACGGTGGATCTCGCTGTCGGTCCGCTGATGGCGTTCATCAACGTCTCTATCGTCAAGCTGAACATGCTTGGCGTTGTTACCGGCCCCTTCGGCGTCTTCTTTGTGGCGCTGGGATTGGGGGTGATCTACCAGCTTTTGTTTGCGTTGATCGTGATCTGGGTGCGGGTGCAGCCGATCATCGTGGCGCTTTCGGGCTTTCTTGCCCTGTCCGGCATCAACCTTGTGATTTTGCAGCGCCCCGGTGGGATGGCGCCCGAGTGGATGGGCAGCTGGGGGCTTGGAACAACGATCTTTTCGCCGATCCTGCTGATCGTGCTGATTGCCACGGCCGGCTGGCTTTTGTTCACGCTGACCCCGTTTTACGCCAACCTGCGCATGATGGGGTATGACGAGCGTGCGGCGTGGACCAGCGGGGTTCGCATCAATATCGTACGCGTGGGTGCCCATGTCATTGCAGGGCTTTTCGTGGGCCTCGGTGCGATTTGCTATACCGCGCTGATTGCCAGCGGCGACCCGACACAGGGTACCACAATGACGCTGACCGCCGTTACGGCGCTGGTTCTTGGTGGGGTCAGCCTGTCGGGTGGTCGCGGTGGCGTGACAGGTGCCTTGCTGGGGGCTTTGAACCTTTATCTGATCGGCTTTGTGCTGGCGACGTTCAACTTTGGTGCCATTCAGGCCTTTGTCACCCAGATGAGCTACGGCATCATCCTTGTGCTGTCGCTGCTTCTGACGCTGCTGGTCCCCATCATCGGGCGGCATATCAGTTTCATCTCGCCTTGGGGCGCCTTCCTTGTGCTTGGGGCCTTGGTGATCGGCATCATGCTGCAGGTTGCCACATCGGGCGCCTATCTGCCGGCTGAGGGCGTCATGGGGGCTGCGCAAGGTCCGCTTTTGACGCGCTATCTTCTCGACACCCCGGCGGGGGGCGCTGATTTCGGTCTTGTGCTGTCGCCGATCCAGAAGATCACCTTCCTGGCCGCCTTGGCGCTGGTCGTTCTGGTCTTCACCGCGCGGCTCATCAATGCCGAATCCCGTGCGCGTCGGATGGGCCTCTTTCTCTATGTTTTCGTCGCTGTGCTGATCCTCGCCTTGTTCGCGGTGGTCGCAGGGCAGGGTCATGTCTCTTTGATTGAAGGAGCCGCGCCATGAGCGATATGCCAAATTCCGACCCGCGCCCTGGCCTGTTGCCGATCCCAAGATCGACGGCGATGGTCTGGGTCAACCTTGCCATCACGGTCATCATCGCTGCCATCGGTTTCGGCGTCGGTTTTGGACAGGGCATGAAGGCGCAGGAAGTCATTCTTGCCACGGTCGTTTCCCTCGCTGTCACGCTTTGGATGCTGAACTACGTCGTGGTCATCTTCGAGACGCGCACGGCGGCGAAAGTTGCGGCACGCAGTGAACCAAAGGCAGCAACGCCGAACCTTTGGCAACGCAACCGCGCCTTGATCATCGCGATGGGGCTGCTGTTGCTGGCCTATCTGATCGTTACGGCCAGTGTGCCGGACTTCCGGTCCGTGATGAACCTAATCGCCTTTCTGGTCCTTGAGCTCATCTTGCTCTTTGCTTTCAAGGTGTCGGGCTATTTCGCCTCGGGACGCAGTGCCTTCATTGGGCTGATTGTGCTCGGCGCGCTCATCATCATCTCGTCTTTCACCATCGATGGGTTCCTGTCAGGGCCGAACGTCAAAGCAATCCTGCTCTTTGCGGCCTTTCTTGGCATCGCCTGTGTGGGGCAGACTTTGGTTGCCATGATGGGGGGGCTGGATCTTTCGATCCCCTTCGTCATCGGCGCCGCCAATATCGGACTTTTGTTCCTGATCTCACTGGGCGTTCCATCCTTCGTTGCCGCGCTGTTCATTCTGGTGCTGGGCGGTTTGATCGGGCTGGTCAACGGCCTCTTGACCTTCAAACTGCAGGGGCAAGCACTGATCCTGACGCTTGGCATGGGCTTTGCCGTGGCTGGGCTGACGCAGATCCTGACCTCGATCGGATCGGCCTTCGGCGGCAATGTCTTCGGTTCTGTCCCGCCTTGGCTGCAAAACCTTGCTGCCATGAATGGCACGACCTTTGGCCTTTCCTTTCCGCCAACCATCCTGATCTGGATCGGTCTTGCCATCATCGTGATCATCGCGCTGCGCTGGTCCGCCTATGGCCGATATGTCTATGCGCTGGGCGGGAACCGGCGTTCGGCCAAGCTGATCGGCGTGTCCGAACTGAAATACTGGGTGCTGGCCTATACCATCTCGGGCGTCTTTTCGGCGCTGACCGGATCGCTGTTGCTGGGGTGGTCGGGCGGTGGGTTTATCGGGGTCGGCGATCCCTATCTTTTCACCACGCTTGCCGCAGTGGTCATCGGTGGCACCTCGCTGATGGGCGGCTATGGCGGTTACGGCTTTACCGTCATCGGCGTGCTGGTCTTGCAGGTCCTGTCATCCTTCCTGATCGGCATCGGCCTGAAATACGAATGGCAGCAATTCATCTTCGGCCTGCTGATCTTGCCCATGGTCGCGCTTTACGGCCGGGCACCGCACATCAGGGCGCAAGTCTAAGGGGGACATCAGGGATATGTTCGGAATACTCTATACGTCACAAGATGTGGTCAGCAGCGCCTATGCCGGCGCCTTGCTCGCAAGCTTCGCAACAGCCTTGCTCTGCTTTCTGGGGCTAAGCTGGACCAACGAGAAATGGCGCATTCCGCTTGCCATGGTGGGCGTTGCGGCACTCGCCTCGTCGCTGCACTATGTCGGTGCGGCCTCGATCTGGCTGGCGCTGGGCAAGGCCAGCGGTGGCATTCGGTTCTCGGGCTGGTTCACCGTGCATCCATTGCAGGTTGCCGCCGTCTACTTCTTTGCCGCCACCATGGGGCGCGTTCCGGTGGGCGTGTTCTGGCGCATGACCGCAGCGGCGCTTTTGATGGTGTTCTCGCGCTATCTGGGGGATGCGGGGTTCTTCAACCCGACGCTGGGTGCGCTGCTGTCCATCGGATTTTGGCTGTATATCCTGGGCGAGATGTATTTCGGCGCGATGCCTGAGCTGATCCGCAAGGGCAGCCGTGCCGTCCGTCTGGGTTATTTCTGGATCCGCCTGATCATGACGATCGGCTGGGCTGTCTACCCGATCCTGCACTTCGTCGATGTCGTCATCGGGGCTGGCCAAGCCCCGGGCGTCGTCGCGCTCTACACGCTTTTCGACCTTATCAACCTCATCACCCCGTCGCTGATCGTCCTGGCTGTGGCCGGACAGGAACGCTATTGAGCCGCCCCCCGAAAGGGCTGCGCCTCTGACGAAAGGACAAAAACATGACCGGCGCCGACGCTATTGCCATTATCATCCTGCTCACGATCGTGATCGCGGTCGGGGTCTATCTTCTGCACTGGCTTTACCGCCACTCCTCGAAAGACCAAAGTTTCGTCCGCACCGGTTCGGGTGGCGAAAAGGTGGTGATGGGCGGCGGGGCGCTGGTGATCCCGATCATCCACGACATCACCGTGGTCAACATGAACGCCATTCCGGTCGAAATCCGCCGTATGGGCGAGGCATCGCTGATTACGAAGAACAAGCTGCGGGTCGATCTGGTGGCCGAGTTCTTTGTGCGGGTGATTGCCACAAAGGAAGGGGTCTCGACCGCAGCGCGCACCCTTGGGGCGCGGACACAAGACGCGATGGCGCTGAAAGAGATCATTCAGGGCCGCTTCATCGACGCGATGTCCGCCATTGCCGCGACCATGACGATGGAGGAAATCCATCAGGACCGCATCGGCTATATCGGCCGCGTCGCGGAACTGGCGGGCAAGACGCTGGGGCCGAACGGTCTGGAACTTGAAAACGCCTCGCTGACGGCGCTGAACCAGACCGATATTTCGGTGTTCAACCCCGCCAATGCCTTTGATGCCGAGGGTCTGACCCGCTTGACCGAAGAGATCGAGGAGCGCCGCAAGCTGCGCAACCGGATCGAGAACGAGGCCCGCATCGACATCAAGTTGAGGGATTACGAAGCCGAACAGCGGGCTTTGGAGATTGATCGCGATCTTGAATACGCCCGCATCGATCAGGCCCGGGCCATCGAGATCCGCAAAGCTACCCAACAGGCCGAGGTTGAGGCGGAACGCTCTGCGTCCACCATCCAGATCACGCAAGCCAAGGTGCGCGCCGAAGAGGAATCCGAACGCATCCGCATCGCAAAGGATCAGGCGGTCGAGGCCGAGCGCATCAAGGCCCAGAACGACGTTCGCACGCTGGAAATCGAACGCGCCAAGGAAACCGAGCTGACCGAGATTGCATCGCGGACCAAGCTGGAGACAGAGCGGCTGCAAACCCGCCAGTTGGTCGAGGCCGAGCGTATCGAACGCGAGCGTCTGGTGAAGGAAGCCGAGATCAAGTCCCGTCTGGATATCGAGGTTTATGACACCAAATCGTCGGGCGAGATCGAGCAGGCCCGTCTTGCGAAAGACCGTGAGGTGGAAGCGCGGCGGATCGAAACCGAGAAGGTGATCGAACTTCTGTCGGTTGAGAAAGAGAAAGACATCCGTGTCAGCAATGAACGTGCTGCCGCCGAACAAGAGCGTGCCGCGATCGCCAAGCGTCATGCTGTTGAGGTCGATCGCATCCACAAGGATGAGGACGTCGCGCATCAGGAAATCGCCAAGCAACAAAAGATCCGGCTTGCCGAGACCCAGAGCCAACGCAAGGTCGAGGATGCCGCCATCGTTGCCAACCGCGAGATCGAGGAACTGCGCGTCGCAGCGGGCAAGTATATCGACCGCTTTGTGATCGAGCAGGACATGGAAATCGAACTGGCCGACAAGTCGCGCCTGATCGCCGTGACCAACAAGGCAATCGAAGAAGCGGTGGTCCGTGCGAACGAGGCCGAGGCCCGCAAGAAACTTGCTGCCGTTGAAGAACAGGTTGCAACCGTGCGCGCCGAGGAAAGTGCGACACGCAGCAAGATGGTCGAGGTCATCGCCGCCGAGGCCGCTGCCGAGCGCGAGGCGCTGCGCGTGGTCAAGCTGGCCGAGGCCGAGAAACTGGCCGTTGAACAGCGCGCCATGGCCGACATCGCCGAAGCCAAAGCCGCCGAGGTGCGTTACGAGACCGATGCCGAGGGCAACCGCAAGCTCAACGATGCCGAGAACATGCGCAATGACGAAAGCCGTCGCAGCGCGATCTACGAACATCTGGTCAAGACGCTGCCGCAGATCATCCGCGAAACCGTCAAGCCGATGGAAAACATCGAGTCGATCAAGATCCTTCAGGTCGACGGCCTGCCCGGCCTGAACAGCCCGTCGGAAACCGGCGCGGCGGGTGGTGGGACGCCTTCGGGCGGGAACATCCCGGATCAGGTCGTCAACTCGGCGATGAAGTACCGCACGCAGGTCGCCTTCGTCGACGGGTTGATGGAGGAAATCGGCCTGCCGCTGAAGAACCTCGGATCGGCGGGCGGTATGTCCTTCCGCAACTTCCCGCCCGTGCCGGGTGCAAAATCCGGCAAGGACGACGACTGAGCCTTAGCGCAGGGAGCCAGCGATGCAAGTCGATCAGACAGAGGATAAGCTGGACCGCCACGCCCTTGTGGTCGCGGTCTGGCTGGCGGCAGGGGCGATTGCCTTGGTCCTGTTCCACTTCGGCTTCGGGGCAGGAGGTCGGGGCTGGCTGGCCGGCGGTTTTGCCGCCGTGCTGGCAGGTTTTGCCAGCCATGTGATCGTGAATGCGGTCACCGGCACCGGCTTTACCCCGCGTGAGGTGGCGCTGGGGCTGGTCGCGATGCTTGCAGCGCTGCTGGCGCTTGTGCTGGCAACTCTGCTTGTCGTCGGCTTTTCGGCCCAGTTCTTCCTGCCGGTGTCAGGGGGGCTGATTTGCCTTGTCTTGGCGGTTGTCCTGACCATGGTCACCCGCCACGGCCCACGCCGCGCCTTTGAGGTCTTTGACGTGATCCGCGACAACAACCGCCGCGCCGCAAGTGCGCTGCCCCATCGCGGGGGGCGAAAGTGACAGGTTTGCTACTGACCCTTCTGGCCCTGCCTGTCGCGCTGTCGGTCTATCTTGCGACGATGGTGGCGCGCAGCCAGACCCCTGCGGCCTTTACCGATGGCGGCGCAAGGCTGCCCGGCTGGGCCGTGATCTTCGGCTCGGGCGGGGTGGTGCTTTCCGGCATCGACCTGCCAGCACATCTGGCGCTGGTCGGCCGCTATGGTTTGCAGGCGAGCCATCTGGCGCTTGGCCTGATACCTGCGGCTCTGGCGCTTATTTTGGTGCAAAAGCGCCTCTGGCTTGCAGCGCGTATCGCCGGGACACAAAGTGCTGGCGAGGCGCTGGCCAGCTATTACGGCAGCGTCACGTTGCGCCTTGTCATGCTGACGCTGGCGGCGCTGTTCGCGCTGCCTTTTGCGGCGCAACTGTTGGGCGGGGCAGGGGACTTTCTTGCGGCCCTGACCGGGAATGCCGTCCCGCGCGGTGTGGCGATCTGGGTGTTGGCCTTTGCCCTGTTCCTGCCCGCCGTGATCGGCGGGTGGCGCGGTGTGGTTCTGGCGGTTGCCGTGCAATCGCTGATGTTGGCCGTCCTGACAGCCGCAAGTACGGGGTTCGCCGAAGCGACCCTGTCTGCGGCAGGCTACCTGCAACAGGGGATGACGCTGTCCGACGGTATCCTGTCTGACCGCATTCCGGGGGTCATCCAGTATTCCGCCGGGATCGGCAAAGAACCTGTGCAGGGTGGTATCTTCACCACTCTGGCACTGCTGTCTTCGGCACTGGCCTTTATGGGGCTCTTGCTCTCGCCTGCCATGCTTTACCTTGGCATGACTGCGCGCGCTGGGCGCAACCTTGCCTTCGCTACCGTCTGGGGGATTGCCGGGGTGGTCGTGGGGCTGCTGGTTCTTCTGGCCCCATTCCTTGCCGCGCGGATGCAGGGGGGGGCCACAGGTCTGGTGGCCGGACTGGCTGGAGTTGACCAGCTTGCGGCTGCGTCTCTGGCCGTTTTGTTTCTTGCGTTGCGGCTGGTGGCGACGGCGTTTTTCGTGACCTCGGGCACGCTTTTGGTTGTGCGGGAACTGGTCCTGCCCTTCGTGCTTCCCAATCTGGATGCGCGGGGGGGCAGGCTGACCGCGCGGATTGCCCTTGCCGTTGCCTTTGCGCTTGTCGCGGCCATCGCCACGTTCTCGCCGCTTGGTGCTGCCGTCTTTGCAAGCCTTGCCCTGCCGATGGCGGCGCAGATGTTTCCCGCCCTGTTGGGCCTTGCCTTTGTGCGGTGGATTTCCCGCAGCGCAGTGCTGACCGGCCTGATCCTCGGATTTTTGGCGGTGTTCTTTACTGAGCCGCCGGGGCTGATCCTGTTCGAGGGGCTGTTTTTGGACCTGCCTTGGGGCCGCTGGCCGCTGACGATCCATTCCGCTGCATGGGGTCTTGTGCTGAACGTGGGTGCGGTTCTGCTGGTGTCCATCTTTACCCGCCAGGGCGCAGAGCGGCAGGCCCGCGATCTGCTGCACGACGAATTTGCAGCGCATTGGCGCACCGATTTCGGCGGGCGCGCGGCGCGTGCCGCGAAATGGTCGCTGGTGCTGATCTGGGCCTTTCTGGCGATTGGACCCGGTGCGATCCTTGGCAATTCCTTCTTCAGTCAGCCTGTCTTCACCGAAGGCGATGCGGCGTTGGGCGTGCCGTCGCTTTGGGTCTGGCAGTTGCTGTTTTGGCTGGCGGGCGTGCCGCTCGTGTGGTGGCTGGCCTATCGCAGCGGTCTGGGGCTGACCACCGATGTGGGGATCCGCACCCTTCGCCTGCCCGCAACGGTTCAGGCGCAAGAGCGGCAGGCGCCGGACTGGATCGCCGCCAGCCTCGCCCGTGTGACGGAGCGGTAGATGGTCCGCAGCACCGGCAACGGCGTCGATACCCGCCGCCTCCGTTACTTCCTTGCGGTCTGCGACCACGGCGGGCTGTCGCAAGCGGCAGCTGTCATCGGGGTCGCGCAGCCCGCCCTGACCCGGCAGGTGCAACTGCTGGAGCAGGAGATTGGCGTGCCGCTGTTCACCCGCAACGGGCGCGGCGCTAAACCGACCGAGGCAGGGCAGGCCTTGCAAGCCGAGGCGCGGACGCATCTCACCAGCCTTGACCTGCTGGTGGATCGGCTGCGGCGGGATTTCAGCGGTGCTGCGACCAAGATCACTTTGGGCATCTGCCCCACCATCGCACCGCTTTTCCTGCCGCATGTGCAGGCTATCGTGCGCCACCTGCCAGGCGCGCCCACCCTTTCCGTCATCGAGGGCTATTCGGGTGATCTGCGCAACCTGATGGCGGCGGGGCGGCTTGATTTTGCGCTAAGCTATGGCACGCAGGGAACGGCAGGCGTGCAGGAAACCCCGCTGCTGTCCGAACGTCTGGTCGTCGCCACCCGCGCCTCTATGGCAGGTGCCCGCGTGACTTTGGCACAGATCGCGCAACTGAAGCTGATCCTGCCAAGCCGCATCCACCAGTTGCGCCGTATCATTGACCGCGCCTCGGCAGCCTCGGGCTGGCCGTTGATGCCGGTGCTGGAACTCGACAGCCTGTCAGCGGTGCAGGCCATGCTGGAAGAAGCTGCGGACTGGTCGACAATCCTGCCTTTTCACACGGTCGCCGATGACGGCTTCGGTACGGGTCTTGGCCCGGTTCTGATCGACGCGCCCGAGATGGTGCGGCGCATCGCGCTGCTGCGCCCCGCGCGGCTTGGCCCCGATCTTTACACAGGCCTGACTGAAGGCATCCAGAGCCGCGCCGAGGAGATACGCAAGACGATGGAGGCCGTGTTTTGATGCGCGCGCGCATGCCAGAACACAAAGCTATATCTATGATTTGACAACTATATTTCTCCGATACAGCCAAGACTGGCAGGATGCGGACGACGCCCCCAAAGGACAAGGACCATGCAGAACTTCGACCCTACCGCCGACTATTCCGAAATCCGCGAGGGCGTTGCCCGCGTTTGCGCTCAGTTTCCGGGAAGCTATTGGCGCGATCTCGACGCCCGCCGTGCCTATCCGACCGACTTTGTGAACGCGCTGATCCGCGAGGGCTGGCTCGGCGCGATGATCCCCGAGGAATATGGCGGCTCTGGCCTGAACCTGACGGCCGCGGCGGTGATCCTTGAGGAAATCCACCGGCAGGGCTGCAACGCTGCCGCCTGCCACGCGCAGATGTATACAATGGGTACCGTCCTGCGCCACGGCAGTGCGGAACAAAAGCGTCGCTACCTGCCCTCTATCGCCAATGGCAGTTTGCGGCTTCAGGCCTTCGGTGTGACCGAGCCCACCAGCGGCACCGACACACTCTCGTTGAAGACCACCGCCCGCCGCGAGGGCGATGAGTGGGTGATCAACGGCCAAAAAATCTGGACCAGCCGGGCCGAACACTCGGACTTGATGGTTTTGCTTGCCCGCACCACCCCGCGTGACAAGGTTGCCTCGCGGACTGACGGGCTATCGGTGTTCCTTGTCGATATGCGCGCCCATCTGGGTAAGGGCATCGACATCCGCCCGATCCGCACGATGATGAACCATGCCACGACCGAAGTCTTCTTCGACAACCTCCGAATTCCCGCTGATGCCTTGGTTGGAGAAGAGGGCAAAGGCTTTCGCTATATCCTGTCTGGCATGAATTCAGAGCGTATCCTGATCGCGGCGGAATGTGTTGGGGATGCCAAGTGGTTCCTGAAAAAAGGTGCGGATTATGCCAAGGAAAGGATTGTCTTTGGCGCACCGATCGGGCGCAATCAGGGGGTGCAATTTCCACTGGCGCGCGCGCAGGCGCATTTGATGGCGGCCGAGGCAATCGTCTACCGCGCCGCTGCCATGTATGACGCAGGACATAATCCGGGGGTTGAGGCGAATACGGCGAAGATGCTGGCTGCCGATGCAAGTTGGGAGGCCGCCGAGGCCTGTCTGCAAACCCATGGCGGTTTCGGCTTTGCCGAGGAATACGATATCGAACGCAAGTTCCGCGAGGCGCGACTTTATCAGGTTGCGCCGATCTCGACCAACCTGATCCTGTGTTATATCGCCGAGCAGGTTCTCGGTCTTCCCAAGTCCTATGGGGAGGCGCGGGGATGACAACCATCGACCACATCTTGAACCTTGCGGCGCTGCGGTCCGAAGATATTCCTGCCGCCGCCCGGCAGTCCGCGCGGTTCTCGCTTTACGACTGGATGGTGTGTGCCGTCGCGGGGCAGGGCGAGCCGCTTGCAAGGATCCTGCGCGAAATGGTTGCCGAAGAGGCGGGCAATCCTGCGGCCAGCGTTGTCGGCGGCGGCAAGGCACCTGCCCGTGCCGCGGCGCTGGTGAATGGCGCAACCAGTCATGCGCTAGATTATGATGATACGCATTTCGCGCATGTCGGACATCCGTCAGTCGGCATCTATCCTGCCGCTCTTGCCGCTGGCGAAGAGACACATGCCAGCGCCAGTGCAGTTGCCGACGCCTTCCTAATCGGGGCCGAGGCATCGGTCCGCATCGGTTTGCGGCTGGGGGCCGTGCATTACAACCGCGGCTTTCACCAGACGGCCACGGCGGGGGCCTTTGGGGCTACCGTCGCGGCGGGGCGGTTGTATGGCCTGACGCCTGCAAAAATGCGTGCGGCGCTGGGCCTTTGCGCCACGCGGGCGTCGGGGCTGAAGTCGCAGTTCGGCACCATGGGCAAGCCCTATAACGCGGGGATTGCGGCACAGAACGGGGTCGAATGTGCGCGGCTGGCATGGGCGGGATTTACCTCTGCAGATGACGGGATCGACGGGCCACAGGGTTTTGTGCCGACCCATTCTGATGCCCCGATCGGGGTCGGCATCTGGGATACGCCGCCCCCCGCGCGGTTCCTGTTCACCGATGTGAAATACAAGCTGCACGCCTGCTGCCACGGCACCCATGCCATGATCGAAGCGCTTCTGGTTGCAAAGTCCCGTCTTGGTCTGGACATCTCGCAGATTGCAGGGCTCGAGCTTCAGACCTCGCCACGTTGGTTGAAGGTTTGCGACATAAAGCAACCGCGCAGTGGGTTGGAGGTGAAGTTCAGCTATGCCTGGCTGGCCGGTATGGTCATGGCAGGCGTGTCAACCGCCTCGGACGCGGCCTATTCCGACGCCTTGGCGGGAGATGCGGCACTTGCTGCTTTTGCGCGTCTGGTGACGGTGACGGGCAACGGGGACGTGGGCGATATGCAGGCCAAAGGGCAGTTGGTTTTGAAAGATGGGCGCGTGGTTGATTTCGCGCATGATCTGGATGCACCGATCCCGGCGGCGACGCTGGAGGCCGCCTTGCGCGCCAAAGCCAAGGGGCTGTTGGGGGACCGTGGCGAGCGCCTTTGGGCCGCCGTGGCTGGTCTGGAAGGCCTTACAGCAAGTGATCTTGGCGCGGCTCTTGGCGGTGCGGCATGACCCGTGACTTTTCAGACTGGATCGGCCGTCAAAGCCAGCGGGAGGAGCCGATCTCCCCCCGCCTCTTGGGCCAGTTCCGCGCCACGCTTGCGGGCTTTCTTGGTCCCGCAGCCGTTCCCTTGGGGATTCACTGGGCGATGATGCCCGATCTGGCCGATCCGCAGGATCTTGGCCGTGACGGGCATCCGCGGACGGGGCTTTTCCTGCCGGCCCTGCCGCTGCCACGCCGGATGTGGGCAGGGGGAGAGTTGGAATACATCTCGGATTTCCGAGCCGAAGACCATCTAACGCGCCAGAGCGTTGTGGCGGATGTGGCCTTCAAGACGGGATCGACGGGGCAATTGGGGTTTGTCACTTTGCGCCACGACTGGTCGGCGCGGGGTGAGCTTTGCCTGCGTGAAAGGCAAGATATCGTGTACCGCGAAGACCCCAAGCCGGGTCAGAGCGCGGCCCCGCCGCAGGCCGAGCCGTGGCAACCTGACCGTGTCTGGTCGCTAACTCCAGATCCTGTGCTGTTGTTCCGTTATTCGGCACTCACCTTCAACGGCCACCGCATCCACTATGACAAACCCTATGCGACGGACGTAGAAGGCTACGCGGGCCTTGTGGTGCATGGCCCCCTGCAGGCGCTGTGGATGCTGAACCTTGCCGGCGATCTGCTGGGCCGGGCCCCCAAGCGCTTTCGTTACCGGGGGCTTGTGCCATTGATCTGTGGCACACCGGTTCGGATTGAGGCACGGGCCGAAGGCGCCGACATCGGCCTGCGGGTGGTGTCGGAGGATGGCGTGGCGACGATGCAGGCAACCGCATTCGCATGATGGCAGGCCGTGGCACCTGCCACGGCCCGCAAGACGGCCTAGCCGTGGCAGGCCGCAACCGTTTTGACCGTCGAAAAGCCGTAAAGCGCCTCGAACCCCTTTTCGCGGCCATGCCCTGACTTGCCCGATCCGCCAAAGGGCAGCTCCACACCGCCCCCCGCGCCGTAATTGTTCAGGAAAACCTGCCCCGCACGGATTGCGCGTGCCATCCGCAGCTGACGGGCGCCATTTTCGGTCCAGACACCCGCCACCAGCCCGTAATCGGTGCCATTGGCGATTGCGATCGCCTCGTCCTCGTCGTCGAAGGGAATGATGACCTGCACGGGGCCGAAAATCTCGTTCTGGGCCAGTGTATGAGAGGCGGGAACATCGGCAAACAGGGTGGGCGGCAGGTAGAAACCGCCCAGCGGTGCATCGGCGATGATCTGCCCGCGCGCAGCCAGGGACAGGTCGCTGCCTTGGGCCAGCATCCCTTCGATCAATGCCTTTTGCCGTGCCGAGATGACAGGTCCAAGGTCGAGATCGTCGATCGCAGGCCCGACCTTCAGCGCGGCATAGCGGTTCGCAAGGCGTGACACCACCTCGTCCATGCGGGACCGCTGAACGAGGATGCGCGCACCGCAGGAACAGGTCTGCCCGGCGTTCTGGATGCCGCCGTTGACAAGAAAGGGCAGGGCGCGGTTCAGGTTGGCATCCTCGAACACGATTTGCGGGGATTTCCCGCCAAGTTCCAGCGTGACGGGAACGTGGTTCAACGCCGCGGCCTGCTGCACCAGCGTGCCGACCCCGACCGATCCGGTAAAGGAGATGTGGTTGATGCCGCGATGCGCGGCAAGCGCCGCCCCCGCCTCGGCCCCGGTTCCCGCAACCATGTTGACGGCGCCGTCGGGAAAGCCGGCCGCTTGAACCAGATGTGCAAGGGCCAGAGCCGAGAGGCAGGCCTCCTCCGCGGGTTTGATGACGCAGGCATTGCCCATCGCCAGCGCCGCCGAGACCGACCGCGCCAGAATCTGCATCGGATAGTTCCAGGGAACGATATGCCCCGTCACGCCATGCGGTTCGCGAAGGGTCCAGACGGTATAGCCGTCCAGATAGGGGATCGAGTCTCCCATCACTTTGTCGGCGGCTCCGCCGTAGAATTCGAAATAGCGCGCCATGGCAACGGCATCGGCGCGGGCCTGTTTCAGCGGCTTGCCCACGTCACGCGCCTCAATCCGCGCCAGATCGTCGACCCGATCAAGGATCAGACGCGACAGCGTCAGCATCAGCCGCCCCCGCTCGGCTGCGGTCAGCTTGCCCCATGGCCCGCGCCGCGCATCCTGTGCCGCTGCGACGGCCGCGTCGATGTCTTCGGCGGTGCCGCGCGCGATGCGGGCCAACGGTTTGCCCGTCGAGGGATCCAGCAACTGGATCGTTCCACCACCGGCAGGCGGCAACCACTTGCCGCCGACCAGAACCTTGTCCGTTTCGAACCACAGCCCGTTGTCCATCTGCCGCTCCGCCTGTCTCTGCCCCTTGCGGCGACACTTTCCCCGCAGGCGGGCGTGTCGTCCAATGCGCGAAGCCTCTTGCGGTCAGAATGGCGGGTTCTAGCAGGGAATCGTATCCAGTTCGGGGGCGAGTTTGCCCTCCCATATCCCGCGGCGCACAAGATCGCGGGCAACGTCTACGGTCAGGTCTATCAAAGCCCGTGCCGCACGGCTTTGTGCCCGCGCGGGGTTGGTCACCAGCATCACGGGGCGCGTCATGACCGGCGCGATGATCGGGGATTTTACCAACTCCCCGCGTCCGACATAATCATGCGCCGCCGCTGGCGCGAAGATCGTATAGCCAGACCCGCGCGCGACCAGTTCCTTGATCTGCGTCATCGCATCCATTTCCAGCACCACGTTCAGCGAAAGCCCGAGCGCTGCGGTATGCCGCGTGATCGTCCGTGTCAGCCCATGCGAGGCCGAGGGCAGGATCAGGTCAAGCCCGACGATATCCGCCAAGGGCACGGGGCGTCCGGGCGGGGTGGACAGCGGCCAAGCATCCGGCGCAGCAAAGAAGCAAAGCTGTTCGTCCAGCAAGTGCTTGGAGACAAAATGTTCCTTGCGATCAAGGTCGTAAAGGAAGGCAACATCAACCGTGCCATCCTCCAGCCATGTCTTGATGTAACCGCTCATCGACTCGATGGCCTGAAGGCGGACGTCAGGCAGGTCGATCCGCACGGTTTCGGCCAACGGCACTGACATCACCATCGACACCGACGGCGGCATGCCGAAAGCCACCGTTCCACGAACGGCGGCACCTGCCTCTTTCATCTCGGTCACGCAACTGTCCAGACTGCGACAAATCTCGCGGGCGTGCCGCACCAGAAGTCTGCCCTCATCGGTGAGGATGATGCCCCGCGGCGACCGCACCATAAGCGGCACACCCAGTTCGTCCTCCAGCCGGATGACGTGCTGCGACAGCGATGGCTGTGCGACCCCCAAGCGGCTGGATGCGGCCGAGAGCGATTTTTCCTCGGAAATCGCAACGAAATATTTCAGGTGCCGAATGTCCATCGCCCGCCCTCCCCTGCGTTCGACCAGATTGACCAGACTCTAGAGTCGGCCTGCATGCAGTATTCTGTATACCAAATTTATTCTTCTGCTATCAAGAAATGCTATGGCAGTTCGGAATCTTCCGACTAGACTCGGGGGAAGTGGATGGATGATGCTGACTCTAGAGCCGAAAAAGACGCTGGTTGAGCAAACCTACAATGCGCTTGTCGATGCAATTTGCATCGGAGCGTTGGCACCGGGCGAACGGTTGACCGAGGATTCCCTCGCAGCCCGCCTGAACGTGTCACGCCAACCGGTGAATGCTGCCCTTGCGATGTTGCGTGCGAATCAGCTTGTCGAAGCGACGGGGCGACGCGGCGTTGTCGTCGCACCGATCGACCCCACGCTGTTCCGCAGCATCTACGATTTCCGTGGCGTGGTTGAACCTCTGGCTGTCGAACTCGCCGGACGTCAGACCATCACCGATGAGATGCGTCGCGAAGGCGACCGCATCGTTGCCGAAGGCTGGCGCGCGGCAAATGGCGACGACATGCTTGGCATGGTGCGGGCCGATGTCGAGTTCCACTCGTTCATCTATCGGCTCAGCGGCAACAGCGTGATCGAGAACACGATGCGGATCTACTGGCAGCATATCCGTCGTGCCATGGTCGCGATTCTAAGCGGCGAGGGCTACCCGAACACGGTCTGGAGCCAGCACGAAGCCATCATCACCACCCTGATGCAGGGCCGGGCCGATGACGCGGCGGCGATCATGCGTCAGCATATCCTTGGCGGTACCGCCGTGATGGAACTGCAAGCCTTTGGAAGGCCTGCCACCGTCGGTTAGCCGTGATTGGTCTAGCCTTGAAAGGAAACGCTTATTACCGCGGCTGGCGCGGCTTCAATTACCTTGTCCTTGCCGGATTGAAAGCGGGGCACGAGTATGGACGATCTACAGGGAATTCTCGTCATTTCATTGGAGCAGGCGGTCGCCGCACCTCTGGCGACGGCTCGTCTTGCCGAAGCTGGCGCAAGGGTCATCAAGGTCGAAAGACCCGAGGGCGACTTTGCCCGAGGCTATGATCGGCTGGTTCACGGTGAAAGCGCCTATTTCGTCTGGATCAACCGTGGCAAGGAGTCGGTCTGTCTGGACCTGCGGCAGCCCGAAGACCTGTCGCTGTTGAAGCGCATGATCGCTGCGGCAGATGTCTTTGTGCAGAACCTCGCTCCCGGTGCGGCAGCGCGGCTGGGCGTGGGGGCTGACGAAATGACCGCACTCAATCCCGCGCTGATCTATGTCTCTATCTCCGGCTATGGCGAGGATGGCCCCTATCGGGACCAAAAGGCCTATGACATGCTGATTCAGGGGGAAAGTGGCCTGCTTTCTGTCAACGGCACACCCGAGGGCAGCGCCCGCGTCGGCATATCGGTCTGTGACATCGCGGCCGGCGAGACGGCCTTCGCCTCGGTCCTGCAATCGCTGATCGCTCGCGCCAAGACGGGCCGGGGCCGCGTCATCGAAGTGTCTTTGTTTCATACGATGGCCGATTGGATGAATGTGCCTTACCTGCAGACGCGTTATGGCGGGGTTGCGCCAAAGCGACTGGGGCTGCGGCACCCGTCGATTGCACCTTACGGCGCCTTTACCTGTGCCGACGGACGCCAAGTCTTGCTTTCGGTGCAGAACGACCGCGAATGGGCCGCCTTCGCGACCAAAGTTCTGGGCAATGTCGCGCTGATCCAAGACCCGCGCTATGCGACCAATGTCGGCCGCGTGTCCCATATGGCCGAGATCGAAGCCCTTATCATTCCTGTGCTGGCCCAGATCGACCGCGAGGCAGCTGTGGCGCTGCTGTCTGGTGCGGGTATTGCCTGCGGCCGTCTCTCGACCATGGAAGATATGGAGCGGCACCCGCAGGCGCGCCACATCACCGTCGATAGTCCGACCGGCCCGGTGCAGATGATGGTGCGCGGCGTGCGCTTTTCCGATAGCATAGAGGAATGCGGCGCAATTCCGGCGTTGGGTGAACATTCGGCAGCGATCCGGGCTGAGTTCCACTCAAGCGGACGGCGTCGGGCATGACGCCTATCGCGCTTTGGCAGTCACTGCTGTTTGTGCCGGTGGGGGCGTCGCGCCATTTGGCAAGTGCCATCCGGAACCGGCCCGATGCCATTATCCTTGATCTTGAGGATGCCATTACTGCCGCGGCCAAAGAAACGGCGCGGGCGAGGCTTGCTGCCGATCAGGCAGAGATCGCCGCGGCGGGGATTCCTTGCGTTTTGCGGGTGAACGGCGCGTTGGGGCAGATGGTCAGGGATCTGGCCGCCGCCGACCACACGCGACTGGCAGCCGTTATGCTGCCCAAGGTCGAGGACACGCGCCCCCTGCTGAATGCCGCCGAACTGGCAGCGGTGCCGCTTGTCGCGCTGATCGAAAGCCCGCGCGCTCTGGTCGCTCTACCTGCCATTGCCGGCTGCCCATCTGTTGCCGGGCTGATGTTCGGCTCCGAGGATTACTCTGCTGCAATGGGCATTGATCCCGCCGCAGGCGGGTTGGATGTTCCCTTTGCCCAGATCGCAATTGCCGCGGCCGTCAGCGGACTGCTTGCCATCGGCTTTCCCGGTTCGATTGCCGAATTTCGCGATCTGAACCGGTATCGCGATAACCTGCGGCGGGGGCGCGGGATGGGGATGAATGCGGTCGCCGCGATCCATCCCGCGCAACTGCCCGTCATAGCCGAGGTGCTTGCGCCCACCGCAGAAGAACTGGCTTGGGCCGGAAAGGTCGCGGCTGCCATGCAGCAGGAGGCCGGGGTTTCCGTGGTAGATGGCGCAATGGTCGACGCGCCGGTTCTTGCGCGGGCGCAACGGATACTTGGACGTGCGGCGGCTCTGGGCGGTATGACCTAGAACAACCTACAGGCTGGACAGGTTAGACAGGGGATGCTGTCACCGATTGGCTTCGGGAAGCTGCAAGACGACTCGCAAACAAGGGTCTTTTCAGGCTGCGGCCCGAACGCCTGGACCATTTGTCTGAGGCTGAATCTGCGAACTTTGGTCAGAAGGCCTAGCCAAACGTCGCAGGGATGAGGAAGCCCATGCGCCTTGAAAGCTCACTGGAGGTTTCGCGTAAAAGTTCCACGATCTTCGCCCGCACAGGCTCGGTCATCCGATAGATCGGCGCGGCAACCGCCAGCGCGCCCATGGCGGTTCCATCTGCCGCCCCGAATATGGGCACCGCAATGCCGAATGAGTCGTCGTCATAGGATTTGTCGGCAATGGCGAACCCCGAATGACGGACATCCTCTAAGACCTGTTTTATGCCTTCGGCCTCGGTGACGGTCCAGCGCGTGAACGACGGCAAGTTCTGCGCGAGGGCGCGGTCCCGCAATTCCTTTTTACAATAGGCCAGATAGGCAAGTCCCGAGGCCGTCGCGTGCATCGGAAGAACTTCCATCTTGTTCAGGGCGACATGATTTGGCCTGCTGCTGGTGCAGCTTGCGACCACGGTCAAAGCGTCCCCGGTGTAAAGCGAGAAGTGAGAGGTTTCGCCGGTCTCCTGTGTGATCTGGTCCAACAGGGGCTGCACGACTGACAGCAGCGGCGTGCTTTTTTCCCGCACCCGAGCCAAGCGTAAGACGGCAGGCCCGATCCGGTAAAGTTTCGTGTGCGGATCTTGCTCGACCAACTCGGCCTCTCGCAGGGTGCCCAGCAGCCGATGGACGGTCGCCTTGTCATGGCCTGACAAGCGCGCGGCGTCGGATAGGCCGATCTCGGAGGCTGATTCCGTGAAGAGTTCCAGAAGCGAAAGGGCCCGTTTGACCGCTATGGCCATGCAATTCCTCACATTCTTCATAGGTTAAGTATTTGGTGTCGGCCCGTTGACACAGTAGGGGAGACGCCACATAGTATTTGAACCATCGGTTCACACTATAAACCATACAGCAGGGAGAAGGAAATGGCAAAAATCATCCGTCGGGCCGTTCTGGGAGGGGTCGCTGTTGCCGCTGTGCTTGGGTCGTCCTTTGCCGCATGGGCGGAAGGCAGCAAGCTCCGGGTTGCATACTTCCTTGCGGATTCGATGCTGCCGGCGCTTTACGCGCAAGACAAAGGCTATTTCGCCGACGCTGGGCTGGAGCCTGAATTTATTGCCGTGCAGGGTGGCCCTGCAGTGGTGTCCGCGGTCGCTGCGGGTGAGGCCGATATCGGCTATGCCGCCCCGGTGCCGCCGATCAACGGCCGGCTGAATGGCGTGCCGGTCAAGATGTTCCTTCAACTTGCGCAGGAAGTGGCACCGGACAAGACCTATACTTGGCTTGTCGCCTCGGGCGCTTCGGGGATCACGGATCTGGCTGGCGTGAAGGGCAAGAAGATCGGGTTCAATGCCAATGGCGGCCTGTGCGAATTGATGTGGCGCGACCATCTGGCGACGGTTGGCTTGACCATCGACGATGTGGAACCGGTCGTGCTGCCCTTCCCAGAGCAGGAAGCGGCGCTGGAGCAGGGCAATCTGGACGCAACCTGCACGATCAATCCATTCTATGCCTCGATGGGGGGCAATACCAATCTGGCGCCGGCAACCATCGCCACGGGTACGCTGGCCGATCTGTCGACCCCGCTTATCAATGATGCGCTTTTCGCCTCTGAAGACTGGCTGGCGGCAAATGGAGAGACGGCCACCAAAGTGGCGCAGGTAATGGATAAGGCGCGCAAAGAGTTGCTGGCAGACCGCACGGCGCTGGAAGGTGCTGCGGTGCAATACATGGAACTGACGCCAGAGGCGGCCAAGAGCTTCAGCTTGCCGATCGTCAATGAAAGCATGGCGATCACCGGTGCCGATGTGCAACGTATTCTGGATGCCATGGTGAAGACCGGTATGCAGCCCGGCCCCTTGGATGGCGCTGAATTCGTGTCTGAGGTCAAATACTGAAACGACGGGGCGGGCCATCGGCCCGTCCACTTTTTCGGAGGGGTTGATGACCGGTATTCTGACCGCAAGTGACGTTGGCAAAAGCTATGGCAATGGTGTTGCCCGCATGGCGATTATCGAGGGGTTGAACCTTTCGATTGCCAAGGGGGAGTTCGTCTCGCTGGTCGGCCCGTCGGGCTGCGGCAAGACCACCTTGCTGATGTGCCTGTCGGGCCTTCTGGCGCCGAATGTGGGTATGGTGGGTTTCAAAGGCCAAACGGTCACCGCGCCGCCCATCGGGCTTTCCGTGGTGTTTCAGGATTACTCTCGCTCGCTTTTGCCGTGGAAGACCAACCTCGATAACGTGCTTTTCGGTATGCGCCGCGTCACGGGCATGGATGCGCCGCAAAAAAAGGCGCGCGCGCTGGAAATTCTTGAGGCGGTCGGCCTGACAGGGTTTGCCGGGCATTACCCTTGGCAGGTTTCTGGGGGGATGCAGCAGCGTGTGGCCATTGCCCGCGGCATCGCTTCGCAATCTGAACTTTTGTTGCTGGATGAGCCTTTGGCGGCCGTCGATGCGCAGACCCGCGCCGATATGCAGGATCTGCTGCTTGATCTTGCCAAACGCTTTGACCAGACCTGCGTTCTGGTGACCCATGATGTCGAGGAAGCGGTCTATATGGCCGACCGCGTCTTGGTGCTTGGCCCCCGCCCGACGCGTGTGGTGCGTGAGATTGTCGTCGACTTGCCAAAGCCGCGCGACCAGATTTCCACCCGCGAAGCGCCTGCCTTTCTGCGTGCGCGCCACGAGGTGATGGAGTTGATCCGCTCAATGCGGCAAGGCAAGGCGCTGTCATGACCATTGGGCTTTTGGCGGAAAAATTCCGGGTCCCTATCTGCATCGCACTGGTTTTGGGGGGCTGGCAGATCATTTTCGCGCTGGGCGTGGTGAATGAGAAATACTTCCCGTCGATCCTGACGATCGCGTCGGCCTTTTGGCAGATGTTGACCGATGGCGTGGTGATTTCTGCATGGGCCACCACGTTCCTGCGTGCGCTGATCGGCTTGATCGGGGCGGCCCTGCTGGGCGTGGCGCTGGCGATCTTGTCCGACCTGTCGCCAGTGCTGTCGCGCGGCATCCGCTATGTTTCGGATGTGCTGCAACCCATTCCGCCGGCAGCTTTCGTGCCGATGGCCGTGTTCATGCTGGGCCTTGGAACCAAGCTTTACGCCTTTGTCATCATTCTGGTCACGGTCTGGCCGCCCTATCTGAACGGTGTCGCCGCCTTGGCCGGGGTGGGGCAGGTACAGCTGAACACCGGGCGGATGTTCGGGCTGACCGATTGGGGGCTGCTATGGCGGGTCAAGCTTCCTGCGGCGTTGCCTGAGATTTTTACCGGCATCCGCTATGCCGCGACGCTCAGCCTGATCGCGGTCATCGTGTCGGAAATGCTGGCTGGCCGTGATGGCATCGGCTTTATGATTTTCAAAAAAGCCTTCGCCATGCGGACGCCCGAGGTCTTTGGTCTGATGTTTCTGGTCGCCATCAATGGCGTGCTGCTGAACGGGCTGGTTAACCTTTTGCGCCGAGGCCTGACCGGCTGGCACATCCGCATGATGGAGCGCCCGGAATGAAACGCGAAACCCGCATCGCCCTCTTGGGGCTTTTGGTGCCGCTGGCCATTCTGGGTCTTTGGCAGGGGGCGGCCTTGCTGCAAAAGACGCCCCTGTTTCCCGGACCGGCCAAGGTCACGCTGGCGATCTGGTCGAATTACCCTGTCATCCTGCGGGAATTGGGGGTCACGCTGCTGCGCGCGGCCATGGGCTTTGGGCTTGCCGCCGTGACGATGATCCCCTTGGGGATCTGTCTTGGACGCGTTCGTATCCTTGGCCGGGTGCTGGAGCCGCTGATGGACATGCTGGCCACCCTGCCGCCACCGGCCATCATCCCGTTGGTCATGCTGTTTGCCGGAACCGGTGACTGGGCCAAGGTGGTGATTATCGCCTATGCCGCCGCCGTGCCTTTGCTGATGAACACCTATGAGGCGTCCCATTCCATTCATCCCATGCTGTCACGGGTGGCAAGATCGCTCCACCTCAGCCGGATCGAGACGATGCGGCTGATCGACTGGCCTTCGTCGCTGCCGATGATCGCCACCGGGGCGCGGCTGGCGATTGCCTCAAGCCTTTTGGTCAGCGTGACCTCAGAAATGTTGCTCGCGACCAATGGCATCGGCACCTACCTGCAACGCAGTCAGGAAACCTTCAAAATCGATGCTGGTCTGGCCGGCATCGCCTTTATCTCGCTGGCGGGAATCCTTGTGAATGCCGGGGTGCTCCGGCTGGAGAAGAAATGGCTGTTCTGGCACTACCGTGACCAGCGGCCGACGGAGTGAACCATGGCCAAGAACGTGCTTTTCATCATGTGCGACCAACTGCGCGCGGACTATCTGTCGTGCTATGGGCACCCGCATCTGCACACCCCCAACATTGATGCGCTGGCCGCGCGCGGCGTGCGCTTCACCCAGACCTTCGTGCAATCCACCATTTGCGGCCCGTCGCGGATGTGCGCCTATACTGGGCGCTATATGCGCAGCCACGGCAGCACCCAAAACGGGGTGCCGCTGAAGGTGGGTGAATTGACGCTGGGCGATCATCTGAGAAAGCTGGATGTGCGCACCGTGCTGGTGGGCAAGACGCATATGGTCGCCGATGACGAAGGCATGGAGCGGCTTGGCATTCAGCCCGACAGCGTGATTGGTGTCCATGTCTCGGAATGTGGCTTCGAACCCTATGAGCGGGACGATGGTTTGCATCCCGACGGGCCATACTCCCCCGATCCGGACTATGACCGTTATCTGCGTGACAAAGGCTATGATGCGGCGAACCCTTGGGAACATCTGGCCAATTCCGGTCAGGCTGCGGATGGTACGCTGCAGAACGGTTGGCTTTATTCACATGCAAACAAACCCGCCCGGGTGGCCGAAGAAGATTCCGAAACCCCCTATATGACCCGTCGCGCCATGGATTTCATGCGCGAAGCCAAGTCCAAGGGCCAAAGCTGGTGCCTGCACCTGTCCTATATCAAACCGCATTGGCCCTATATCGTGCCAGCGCCCTATCATGACATGTATGGGCCAGAACATGTGCTGCCCGCCAACCGGGCCGAGGCAGAACGCCAGACCCCGCATCCGATCCTAAAGGCCTTTCAGGACGAGCGTTATTCCACCGTCTTCAACCGCGAGGGCGCGCGGGAGACCGTGATCCCGGCCTATATGGGTCTTATCAAGCAGATCGATGTTCAATTGGGCCTTCTGTTCCGTTTCATGGAGGAGGAGGGGCTGACAGAAGAGACAATGGTGGTCTTCACCTCGGATCATGGCGATTATCTGGGCGATCACTGGCTGGGCGAAAAATATCTGTTCCACACGCCGTCGGTGCAGGTGCCATTGATTGTCGCCGATCCGTCCCCGGCTGCCGATGCCACGCGCGGCACCACCTGCGATGCGCTGGTTGAAATGATCGACCTTGCACCGACCTTTGTCGAAACCTTTGGCGGGGCGGCGGTTCCGCATGTTCTGGAAGGCCGTTCTCTGATGCCATTGCTGCGGGGCGAGCGCCCCGAATGGCGCAAGGTTGCGATCAGCGAGTATGATTATGCCTTTGATCTGGCACGGATAAAGTTTGACGTTCCGATCCCGGATGCACGGCTTTACATGGTCTTTGATGGGCGCTTCAAATACATCCACGCCGATGGCTTTGCCCCGATGCTGTACGATCTGGCAGGTGACCCGCAAGAGCTTCATGATCTTGGCACCGATCCGGCTCATGCTGAAATCCGCGCCCGGTTGTACGAGGCGCTGGCGAAATGGAGCCGGACAACCCGCACCCAGACCACTGTCTCCGATGCCGAGATCACCCGAAGTGACGCGCGTGCGCAGGCCTATGATCTGAACCTCGAAGCCGGAATCCTGATCGGATATTGGGACGAAGATGAACTCGCGGAAGAACAAGCAAAGCGTGCGGCTTTTCTGTCATCAGCCCGTTGATGGCGGGTCGTTGGGCACCCGATGTCCGTCGCCCTGAAGGGGCCTTTCACCCAATGACTGCCGGAGTCCGGTGGTCATTTTCACCTGTCGGTTTCGGGGTGGGGTCAGCGTCCTGCGCCCAAAGCGGGCGCGGGACATTGCGGTCTTTCCGGGTGGATTTGGGCTGAAAGTGAACTTGTACGGTTCCGTCTCGACCACCTGACGGCGACGAAACGGGGCTGTCGCGTTTTGCTCCGGCCAGAGCCGACAACTCTCTGCGATGCCACGCCCTGCCGAGGTAACTCAGCAAAATCGCGCATTTTTTTATCGTCACGTGTTGTTGACTTATTTTGTCGGAAATTTTAAGGACAGCGCAGAGGCCGCCAGACCCCGTCCAGCCACCGCTCAACAGATCACGACGGGAAACACGATGGCGAACATTCGGCGCCCTGCCTCTTTGCGGCAGGGGTACTCTTCGGCAACGACAGGGCTTGCAGCTCCTTTGGCACTTGTGGCGGCGACGGCGCTTGGGGTGGTGGCCCCAGCCGGCGCGCAAGATACAAGTGAAATTCTCTTGCCGACAATTGATGTGGAAACCGCGGAACCAGCAACGAATGTGGTTCCGAAAAAGGTAAAAAAGCGCAAGATGGTCGCCACGACCGCCCCCGCGCCCACACCGGCGGCGGCCCCAGTGGCGGCGCCTGCCGCCGAGCCGGGGAAGGCCGGCCTGTCTCCCTATGCTGATCCGGTCGCGGGCTACCGCGCCGTGACCTCGGCCAACAGTTTGCTTGGTCAACCTTTGCTGGAAACCGCGCGGACGGTGACGGCCCTGACCAGCGAGGTGCTGGAAGACAAGAACTCCACCTCGATCCGCGAGCTTGCGCGCACCACGCCGGGCATGACGCTTGGCACCGGCGAAGGCGGCAATGCTTTCGGGGATGTGTTGTTCATCCGGGGGTTCAAGGCGTCGAATGACACCTTCATCGACGGGGTGCGCGATGCGGGTGTTGCGGTGCGCGAAACCTTCATGGCCGAACAGGTCGAGATTACCAAAGGCCCGTCAGGCTCGATCGCTGGGCGCGGCACCACGGGCGGGGCGTTGAACCTTGTCACCAAGAAACCGCAAGACAGCGATTTCACCGAAACGGAAACCTCTTTGGGCAGCAATGATCTTGCCCGCCAGACCGTTGATTGGAACAAGGTCTGGAATGATCGGTTCAAAACCCGTGTCGGCGCCATGAGTCAGGTTGCCGGGGTCGCAGGGCGTGATGTTGCTTCGGATGACCGCCGCGGTCTTTCGGTGGCGGCGGAATACAAGGCAACCGAGCGCCTGACCCTGTCCTTTGACGCCTATCATCTGGAGATGAACCAGATGCCGGATTGGGGCGTGCCGTGGGATGCGACCAATGGTGTTCCTTTTACCGAGGCCGCCTCAAGCCGCCCGACCTTGGATCGCAACACCTATTACGGCGTAGCTGATCGTGACTTCCAAAAGGGTCAGCAAGACATCGCAACATTTGGGCTGGCCTATGATCTTGGCAATGGGGCCAAGCTGACCAACCGCACCCGGCTTGGTCGTACGGTCAATGACTACGTCCTGACCGCGCCCGAGCGCCCCGTCATCACCGCGGTGGATCCCTTGGATTGGACCCTGACGGCGTCACCCAAGGGGCGCTATCAGGTGAACTCTATTCTGGCCAATCAGACCGAGCTGACCTTTGCGCCAAAAATCGGGGGCAGGGCACATAACATCGCCATCGGCCTGGAAGTGTCGCAAGAGGACGTTCAGCAGCGGGGTTATACCGGGCAGGATGCGGAATCCGGTGGCGGGTCTGCCACCAACGTTCTGACCGGCTGTTCGGTGACAATCTTCAATCCCGACACCAGCGGTTGCTGGGATTCGGCTGACGTTCTGGTGCGCAGTGCTGTGCCGACAACGACCAAAGTCGAAACCCAAAGCCTTTATGCGGCGGACACGGTCGAGCTGTCGGAACAGCTCATCCTCAACATGGGGATACGGCTGGACCATTACGATATCAGCCGCAGCGGGCTTGATCGCAACAATGTGGCGTTTGTCTACGGACGCAACGATACCATGGTGAATGGCAATCTGGGCCTGACGTGGAAACCGCGCGACAACGGGACTGTCTATCTGGCCTATGCCACCTCGTCGAACCCTATGGGGCAGGAGCTGGATGGCGGCGGTGGTGACTATGCCGGGTTGGACGCCAACTCGCAGCTGTTGGAGCCGGAACAGAACACCAGCCTTGAGCTGGGCACAAAATGGCAGCTTGGCAATCTGATGGTGACGGGCGCTGCGTTTCAGACCACCAAGGGTCAAGCGCGCGAGACGATTGGCACCGGCCCCTCGGCCACCACAAGCGATACGGGCAAATACAAGGTTACGGGCATTGAACTCGGCGTTGCGGGCAATGTCACGGACAAGCTGTCGCTATGGGGCGGGGCGACCGTGATCAACTCCGAAATCCTGGAAAGCGCGGATGCGGCCAACCTTGGAATGGAGTTTGCCAATATTGCGCATGAGCAGTTCAACCTTCTTGCCAAGTATCAGGTGACCGACAAGCTGTCGATCGGTGGTCAGGCGACATGGCGCGGCAAGATCCAAGGTGGCACCTTTGCGGCCAGCAATGGCAATGAACTGCCGTCGTATTGGCGATTGGACGCGATGGCGGATTACGAAATCCGTGAAAACGCCAGCCTGTCCTTCCGCGTCGATAACCTGACGGACGAGTTGTATTACGACGCCTTTTATCGGTCCGCGACGCCTTACGTTTACGTCGCGCCGGGGCGGTCGGTCTCTCTCAGCCTCAAGATGAAATTCTGAAATCAAAGGGGGCAGGTTTGCCTGTCCCCCCTCCAAAAAGGCGCGCCATGCTGCTGTGTATTCCCGATATTTTGACACCTGACGAAGTTGCGGCCCTGCGTGCGCAGCTTGATGCGGCCGAATGGCAGGATGGCCGCCACACGGCGGGCGCGCAGTCTTCCGAGACCAAGCGCAATGCTCAAATTCCGTTGAGCAGCCCAATTTTGCCAGATCTTCAGGCAAGACTAATCCGCGCTTTGGCCGCCAATCCGCTCTGGGTGTCGGCCGTCCTGCCGCTGCATATCCTGCCGCCAATGTTCAACCGCTATGAAGGTGGCCAGACCTTTGGCACCCATGTGGACAATGCGATCCGCGTCATGCCCGGCGAAGGTCGCCAGATCCGCACCGATGTAAGCTGCACACTCTTTTTGTCCGCCCCCGAAGATTATGATGGCGGCGAGTTGCTGGTGGAAGGGCATTACGGCGCGCAATCGGTCAAGCTTCCGGCGGGCCATTGTGTGATCTATCCGTCAACCTCGTTGCATCAGGTCACGCCTGTCACGCGGGGCGTGCGGGTGTCTTCGTTCTTCTGGGTCCAGTCCATGCTGCGCGACGACACCCGGCGCGGGATGCTGTTTGACCTCGACCAGACCATTCAAAGCCTGTCGGCGCAATTGGGGATGAATGCCCCGGATGTGCTGCGCCTGACCGGGATCTATCACAACCTTATCCGCCAATGGGCCGAGGTCTGACATCATGAAACGCGCCATTTTCCTTTGCCTTGCCGCCGTGCCGCTGCCAGCCATGGCTGCAACAACCGATGAGATCGCGGCAAGTAATGCCAAGCTGGTCGCTTGGGCCGGCTGGCTGTTCGGGGATGGGTTGGCCACGCAGTTGCGGGCCGCCGCCGACGCTGAAACCCTGTCGCCGCTGGCAATGTTCATGGATGCCGATACGGTGGTCAAATCAGTCATGCTGGGGTTGTTGCTGGCCTCTTTGCTGGCTTGGGGCATCTGGGCGGCGAAGCTTTTGCAGATGGCTTTGGCCAAACGCCAGCTTGCCAAAGCCTACCTTGCGCTGGATGCGGCAGGAACCTTGCAGTCCAATCTGACCTTCACCTCACCGATGGCCGAGATTGTGGTAGCCGCGCAGACCGAAGTCGCGGCCTCGGTCAATCTCGATACTGCGGGCATCAAAGACCGCGTTGCGAGCGCCCTGACCCGGATCGAAGCAGGTGCTGCACGCAAGGCCCAAGCGGGGGTGGCCGTTCTGGGGTCGGTCGGGGCGACAGCGCCCTTCATCGGGCTGTTTGGCACCGTCTGGGGCATCATGAACAGCTTTATTGGGATTGCCGAAAGCGGTACGACAAACCTGTCCGTTGTCGCCCCTGGCATTGCCGAGGCGCTGCTGGCCACGGCGATCGGCCTTGTCGCCGCGATCCCCGCGGTGCTGTTTTACAACCACCTTTCCCGCGTTCTTTCCGCCCATCGCGCCCGCTTGACCGATGCCGTCGCCCTTGTCGAACGCAGTCTGTCGCGCGATCTGGATCGCAAGGCCGCGGCGCCCATGCATCCGCATCTGCACTTTGTGGCGGAGTAAACCCATGGCTGTGCGGCTTTCCGACGGCGACGATCTTGCGCCACAATCTGACATCAACATCACGCCTTTCATTGATGTGATGCTGGTCTTGCTGATCATCTTCATGGTGGCGGCGCCGTTGTCGACGGTGGATGTGCATGTCGAATTGCCCGTTGCCACGGCCAAACCCGCACCGCGGGTCGGTGATCCGGTCTTTGTCACCGTTCACGCCGATCTGAGCCTTGCGGTTGGTGACCGCCCCATCACCCTTTCCGAACTGCCCTTCGAACTGGACATTGCCACCGGGATCAGGCGCGATACGCGGCTTTATATCTCCGCGGACCGTTCGGTCCCTTATGGCGAGATGATGGCCGTGATGAACCGCATGCGCGGTGCTGGATATCTGAAGATCGGCCTTGTCGGATTGGAGGATCCGCAAGCCACGGGCGACGCGGCAGAAACGGCGCCTTTGCCCCCCACCGCAGCCCCGGCCGCGCCATGAGCCTTGCCTATCCTGACCAGAAAAGCGGCGGCGTGCTGTGGCTTGGGCTTGCGGCCAGTCTTGGCCTGCATGGTCTTCTGGCGGTCTATTCCCTGCAATCCTCTGCGCTGGCGCCTTTGCCCGAAACATTGGGTCTAAAGGGGCGTGAACTGATTGATCTGGCCGAGGTGGAGATGCTGATGGCAGCCCCCGAAACAGATCTGGCCACCGGCGCACCGGCGGACGAATCGCAGGCTGCCCTCGACAGCCCGGAAAAAACCGAAATCGCCAAAACCTCGAACGATCCACTTCTGGCGCAGATCCCATATCAGGTTCCGGATCCAGACCTGCAATTCCGTCTGGCGAACCCCGATCAAAACCCCGAGGCCCGCAAAGACGCCACAGAAGTTCCCACCGAAATCAAGGAAGACCCCAAAGACAAAAGCACCCCAGACAGCACTGCGGCAGCCCCGGATGCCTCGGCCGGTCAAGATGCCGCAAGCCAAAGCGATGACACCGAAGAGGGTTTGTCAGATGAAGAAACAGCGGCGATCACCGCGTGGCAAAAGTCCCTCGTTCTCACCTTTGCCGAGGCAAAGACCTATCCCAAAGCGGCGCGGGCGGCCCGAATGACAGGCGAGGTTATCGTCGGCTTTACTCTGGACCGCTATGGTCGCGTGCTGAAACGCAAAGTCTCCCGGTCTTCGGGGCACGAAAGCCTTGATGCGGCAGCCTTGGCTGTCGTCGATGGTTTTGATCGCCTGCCGGCCCCGCCCGGATCCATGGGGCAGGGCCCGTTTGAGCTGTCGATCCCCTTCAACTATCGCTTCAAGTGAAGCGTATCGCTTCCGATCTCATCCGTACTGCGGCAGCCGCACAGTGCCATGGTGACCTCAAATTCCTCGCGCAAACGCCGCAGAATTTGGCTTGCTCCGGCGGCACCGTCGACCGCCAGTCCATAAAAGGCAGGGCGTCCGATCAGAACGGCATCCGCCCCCAAAGCAAGAGCCTTGAAGATATCGCTGCCCTGCCGGATACCGCCATCGGCAAGGATCAGCAGGTCGGGGTGTCGCGCCCGGATCGCGGGCAGCACATCGGTGGCAACCGGCGCCCCATCCAGCACCCGCCCCCCATGATTTGAAATGATCACCCCCGCGCATCCGGCCTGAACAGCCAAAGTCGCATCGTCCGGGTGCAACACGCCCTTTGCCAGCACCGGGACCGGGCTTTCGGCACAAAGTGCCGCCAGATCCTCCCATCGGGGGGCCATCGCCATCAGCCCATCAAACACCAAACTTGGCCCCTCTGGTGGCCGCGGTGGCGAGGGCAGCATCACCGCCTGTACGCCCTCGGGGAGATGAAAGCCCGCCCGGACCTCCCGGTTGCGCAGCCCGTTGATGGGGGCGTCGATCGTGACAACCAAAGCCTCCGCCCCTGCCGCTAGGGCCCGCGCGGCCATGGCCCGTGTGTTGTGTGGATCAGGCTGCAGATAAAGCTGAAACCAAAGTGGCCCCGGCGCTTGTGGCAGGTCTTCGGGAGCAACCGATGTTTGACAACTCAGCACCATTCCGATTCCCTGCGCCGCCGCGGCCAGACGCATCGCCGCCTCGCCTTGTGGACAGGCCAGCCGCTGAAACGCCATCGGTGCCACCAGCGCCGGATAGGCCAGCTGGGCTCCGAGTATCTGCCGCGCCGCCGTGCCACCAGCCAGATCACGCATATGACGCGGCATCAATCCGATCTCGTCCCACTGGGCGCAGTTGCGGGTCAAGGTGATCTCGCGCCCCGCCCCTCCGGCCAGATAGGCGAAGATCTCTGATGGAAGTCGTCTGCCTGCTTCCAGCTCAAAATCATCAGCAGTCAGGAGCATCATCTCACCCTCAGTTGGCCGTTGGACATATAGCCGCCTGAAGGTGATACCGCCATGAGGTGTTAAGGTGATCGCCCTGAAGGTACGTGGCTGCCTGACGCGCCCCGACGCGCATGCCGTATGGATTTCGCATCTGGGTTGGGACACATCACCGCAAACTGGGCGCTTCGGTCGATCGTGACGATGCCACTTTTCGGGGTGCTATGGCGCAAGCCGGGAGGACGTATTCAAAAGCCATCAGATCACATTCAAGTCGCGGTCCGAGGGGAGAACTCAAGCCCAAGAAATATGATGGGCAAAATGCACAATGGCGGCCCGGGGGGCGTCGATAATTATTTGATTTCAAGGATAAGTGGCGGAGAGACAGGGATTCGAACCCTGGGTCGGCGCAAACCGACAACGGTTTTCGAGACCGCCGCATTCGACCACTCTGCCACCTCTCCGCGGTAGGGATCGTGGCGGGGATTTAGCGGGGTCTTGCCGCGCTTGCAACCCCAATTCCGGGGAAATTTTTTTAGGCGACGCTTTGACGGTATTGGCGAGGGGGGGCGGCTGGCCAGATGCAACCGCAGGGGCCGGGCAGCGATGCCGCGCGGTCGCGGGGTGTTCGGTTCCGAAAAGGCGGTTGGGCTTGCTGTGCCAATTTGTACGCTGACGTCGGGCGCTACTGGATCGGCCCCGCGCGGTGGGGGCGTCTAGCGCCAGAGGTGGGCATGGCTTACCAGCCGCCCTTGCAGTTTTGCCAGCAACCGCAAGGCAAGTCCGGGGTGCGGCACGTCACCGGTCGCCAGCCGGTCAATCGCCACTTCGGGCGGGCAGGGGCGGCGGCTGATCGGATCGAAATAGCGCGGGTAAGAGATCAGCGCGGCGTGGACCAGATGGATCAGGTCGGGACGGGGCAGGGGGTGGCCATCCGGCGCGCGGCGGCGGCGGTCTGGCACGGGGCCAAGGTCGCGGGTCAGCCCCCAGCCTGCATAAAAGGGCGCCCCAAGACAGGTGACGGGTTTGCCCCGCAAAAGCGCCTCGAACCCCAGCAGCGAGGTCATGGTCCAAACCTCGTCAGAGGCTGCGATCAGGGCCAAAGGATCGGCCTGATGCGCGATCTCCTGTGCAAGGCCCGTCAGGTCAGCGGGCGCAATGGCACCGGGGCGCAGGCCCGCCTCGACATCGGGATGCGGCTTGTAGATCAGATGCGCGGTTGGGTTCGCCTGCGCGGCCGCTCTGAGAAGGGCCAGATTGGTGTTTACAGCCCCCGCACCCAGCCGGATTGAGGCATCATCCTCGACCTGTCCCACCACCAGAACCCGCCGTGTTGCATCACGACCCTGCTGACGGTCAGCCCCTTCCGTGCCGGACAGATTGTATTTCGTCACCCCCGCCGCCAAGAGCCGCGCCAAGAGCTGCTCTGCCCGTGTCCGACCGCCGGGGGGCAGCGGCGACAGGATCAAGCGCTCCAGCCGGCTGACCCGGCTGGGGTCATAATAGATGCCCAGATCATCGGTGATGAGCGAGAGCGGCGGCACCAAGGCTGCGCCAAGCCCGCGCGAGCGCAGGAACCCATCCTCGACCCGGCGGCAAGACCCGAGGTTGGGCGTTTCCTGCCCTGCCCAGACCAGCAAACCGCGCCCGGTCTTCTGTGCCTTCTCCTGCCCTCGGGGCTGATTCTTCTCGAATATCAGCGGTTTCTGGCGACCGAAGATTTCTTGCAGCCGCCCCCGCTTCCATGCCCGCATGCCGACGGCCACATGCCCGTTGCGATCCTCGCGCCAGCTTCGCGTCTCGGACTCAAGCTGATCGACCACCTGTTCAAAGCTGCAAAGCTGGTCACGACACGGGTCATACCAAACCGGTGCCTCGATCATCGCGCCTGCGAACAGTTGCGCTCGCGACAGGGGGCGGCCCCGGCGGGCAACCGGGTTGCGGTCCTCGGTCAAGCCCCAGCCGATGTAGAAGGGTTGGCCAAAGACCTTGGGCCGATGGCCGGCAAGGATTGCTTCAAAGCCGAGTTGCGAGGAGACGGTATAGACTGCCACAGCGCCGTTGAGCAAAGCCCAAGGCGAAACCGGATCACGGCAAAGGCTGATGCGATCGCTGACATGCTGTGGCCCGTAATGGCCGGCCCGCAAGCCAAGGGCCGTTTCTGGGTGGGTCTTGATGATGATCCGCGCGCCGGGGTTTTCCTCTTGCGCGGCGAGGAGCATCTCGTTGAACGTCTGCGCACTGGCCCCGGCATGGGCGATTGAGGCGTCATGGCGGGTCTGGTCCACCACCAGCACATAGCCGGGGGCGGGCAGAGGGGACTCCGGATGGTGTATGTTGTATTTTGACAAATCTAGCGCCTGCAAACGGCCGATTCCGTCGCGGGCGCGCTGCATAAGGTTCGAATCGTCAAAGGGGTGACGCAGCAGGATATGTTCCAGCGTGGAGGGCGATGCGCTGTCGAAATGCACCCCCCGGCCGTCGATCATCAGGCCCAGCGGGGCGTCCCCCATCCGACCGGGGCGCAACGACCGCAGGAACGCATCTTCCACCCGAACCAAGGGCAGTCCGCGTTGTGCCGCGACCGCCTCGCCCCGCCCGGCATAGGGAGAGTTGCCCCAGACCACGACACCATCGCCCGGCGCTGGACGGCCCAGCCGCAATTCATGCCCTGCAAGTGTCAGGATGCGGCGCAGCCGGGGTTGGCGCAAGAAGCCCGCGTTGTAATAGCAAAGCCGCCGGGGCAGTTGGCCCACGGCGGCTTTGTCAAAGGGTTTGTCTCCCCACACCGGGGGATCAGCCGCCCGAGGCGGTTGTCGCCAGCGAATTCGCCGCACCGCTGGTGCCGGTGATCGCCGAAAGGGTCTTGGTCCACTGCACGAAGGGGGCCTCGGTGACATAAACCGTGTCGCCAGCCCGCACGAGGAAATCGCGCGCTTCAAACATGCCGGTGGGCTGGGTCAGGTCCAGCACATAGATCATGCGCTGGTCGCCCTGCAGATCGTTGCGCCCCAGAACGGCATTGGCAATCTCGGCCGGTTCGTTGCGGAAAACGAAGACGCCGGTCGGATCAGCGGTCGAGGTGTTCAGGCCACCGACGATGGCAATCGCCTCGATCGCCGAAAGGTTTTCGGTTTCAAAAGGCACGCGGTTTTGGCTGCCGGTGGCGCCAAGGGCCGTAAAGGCGCGGGTGTCGCGCTCCACAGTGATGATGTCACCGGGCCGCAGCGCAATGTCGAGGCTGGGGTTGGCGTAAAAGTCGGTTGCCCAGACCTGCCCGGTTGTGCCGCCGCGGGTCACGCGAATGATCGCGGTTTCGGGTTCAATCGACACACCGCCCGCCTTGGCCAGCATTGCGCTCAAGGTGCGGGTCGGGCGTTCGATCGGGAAGACCCCCTGCGCGCCGGCAAAGCCGGATACCGTGACGGTCGACCCGTCGCCGGCCAGCCGTTGCACCTGCACTTGCGGGTCAGGCGTTTGGGTGTCGAGTTTTTTGGTGATGATCTGGCGCAGGCCATCCGGCGACTGCCCGGCCGCCTTGATCTTGCCGGCGTAGGGCACAAAAATATAGCCCTGACCATCGACCTGAATTTCATTTAACGCGGAAACACGCTGTCCGGTATTGCCCAAAAGCGGGTCATCTTTGACGTTTTCGAACACCGTGATGCCCAGCACATCACCGGGCGAGATGCTGTCAGATCCGACCTTGCCCGCACCGCGGAACGCAGAGGAGAAGCCAAAGGCCGGGGTGACGGCGGTGGCGCGCGTCACACGGCTGTTGACGGTCACGACAAAGGCGTCGCCATCTTCCAGTACGGAACCTTTGTAGATTTCAGCCTTGTTCGGGCCGGAACGGGGCAAACCACACCCCCCCACCACGCCAACAAGCGCCACAAGGGCAAGGGCTGTCGCCCCCCTTGATGCCATACGTTTCACTGCTCGGGCTCCTTTACTTGGAGTTTGCCTCAAGTTTTGCCGACAACCCTACAGAAAGGCGGCAGAAATTCCAAATTGATTTGCCTCGCATCTGCGATAATCCTGCTAGACCAACCGCAACTGTTGCCGCGGTGCCGCTTTGCCAAGGGTCAGGGCGTCATACGGATCTTCGGCTTGCAGCATCATGTCTACCACCTGTCGTAGCAACTCGCGCCGCCCCCGCGAGGAATAGAAGCCCCCGGCGATTTGCGAGGTTTCAAGCAGGTAATGCCGATAATCGCGGTAGGCGCGGCTGTCGGGGCGGGTTGGCAGGGTGAAAAACGCGGTCAGACTTTGGGTCGAGACAAACTCCGGCTTGGCATAGACGGCCGCGCCAAAGGTTTTCAGCGGCAATCCGCGCCACAAAACCTGCTGACCGGCGGTCGAGTTCACTGTGACCGCCGATCGGGCATGGTTCAACAATTGTGCCAGCTTGCCGCCCCGCACGAAGTGTACACGCGAGGCGACGCCATGTTCTCGGGCCAACCGGCGAATTTCGCGCGCCACTGGCACGCGACCATCCTCCAAGGGATGCGCCTTGAAGACGATATGGTGATGCGGCGCTGCGCCCTTGGCAAAGCCTTCGATCACCACAGCCAGAAATTCGGTCATGGTCTTGAAGGGCGAATGCATTTGGAAACTGCTGTCATGCTCCAGTTGCAGCAGCACCAGATGATAGGGAAAGCCGCCGTGCGTGATGCGGAAGGTGGCCAGCATCCGTTCCCAGCGGTGCAAGGGCAAGAGCGCCAGCCGTTTGCAATATAACAGAAATTCTTGCCAGACCGTCAGCTTGCGATGGGGCCGGAAGTTGCGGAAATCCCAAAACCCGGTCAGCACGAACCAATGGTAGAGCGCACCCCAGAACATGTGTTGGCGCATATCGCCCCAGCGGGCAGGGGCGTCGGGCAGTTCCATGTCCATCTGCGCCAGCGCGGCCTGCATCTGCGGCACCGAGGTGTCCATCAGCCGCGAATGACCGTTCGATCCGCCACGTTCATAAGTCACCCAAAAGGGGCGCAGATAGCCTTCTTCAAACACATGCACGGCAATGCCGGCTTCGCGCGCCGCGCGCACCGCCTCGGCGTGGATGAAGCGCGTATCGCCATAAAGCACGATGTCGGTGATGGCCTTTGCCGCCAAAATCGCGCGCAGGGCGGTGGGCCAATCGTCTTGCGTGCCGCGAAAGGGGATAAAGCCGTCAGCCCCCCAAAAGGCGCGGTCCCCCCGGTTGAAGCCCACCCGCCAAACCCGGGCGCCGGCACGTTCCAACATGCGGCCAAGGCGTTGGAAGAAAGGTCCATGCGGCCCTTGCAGGAATAAAAACTGCCGATCTTGCCCCGAAAGCCGCATCAAATGCCCTTTTTCCCGTGTTTTGACAGCTTTGCCCCAAGCGTAAAGGGGGAATTTTCCCAATCCGTTGACGATTAGCGGTCAAGCGCGGCAAATTTTAGGCAATCGTTCCTGCTGCCAGATGGGCTTGCGGGGCAGGGCGGGCGCGGCTACCCATGGGGCAAAGGAGACCGATCATGTTCACCGGCATTGTCACCGATATGGGCGAAGTTCTGGCGTTGGAGCAAAAGGGCGACCTGCGCGCCCGGATCGGCACGGCCTATGATGTGGCGGGCATCGACATTGGCGCGTCCATCGCCTGCGAGGGGGTCTGCCTGACCGTGGTGGCGCTGGGCCGCACGCCTCGCAACTGGTTCGATGTGGAAATCAGCGCGGAAACGGTATCGAAAACCAATCTTGCGGGCTGGACGGTTGGCAAACGGCTGAACCTTGAGCGCGCCTTGAAGGTGGGCGATGAGCTTGGCGGCCATATCGTGTCGGGGCATGTCGATGGCGTGGCCGAGGTGGTGGCAACACGGCCCGAAGGTGACAGCCTGCGCGTCACCTTCCGCGCGCCGGAAGATCTGGCGAAGTTCATCGCGCCCAAAGGCTCAGTTGCACTGAATGGCACCTCGCTGACGGTGAACGAGGTGGATGGTCGCGATTTCGGCATCAACTTCATCCCCCATACCCAAAAGGTAACGACATGGGGCGAGGTGGCCGTGGGCCAGAAGATCAACCTCGAAGTGGACACCATGGCGCGCTACGTCGCGCGTCTGCGCGACTGGGGCTAAGCCGATGGGCGGGGCGATCGGTCACAACCGCGGCCCCGCTCTTGATGTCGCGACTGGGTGGAAAACCCATTGCTGGCGCAAAGCACGAGAGGCGCTATTGCCGACATTGCCGGTGGAAGTGGTCCGCCTGCGGGTGAAGCGCGCGAAAGAACTGGGTCTGCCCTATAAGACCTATGCAGGGATTCGCGCCCAAACCGGGCATGATGTGGTGGCGTTTCTGTTTTCCTCCAATGCGCTGAAGACTGGTCCCATGTCGCCGATGCTGTCGGCCCCGATTGCAGCCAAGCTGGCGGGCTTGACAGATGTGGCCCGGATTGGCCTTGCCTCCGCCCCGCTTGCTCCCAGCGCCTTGGCGCTGAACCCAGATCTGGATCGCGCCCATGCCGCCCCCTATGCGCTGGCAAGCTTTCCCCTGACCGCCCGAACCTTGCGGGCCGCGATGGGACTGCTGCCTGCGGACCGGGTGGTTTTGGTCGGCTTTGGTGCGTTGGAGCGCGACTGGTGTGCAGCCGGACGGCTGGCGGCTTTCCTGCCCGGCGCGCAATACTTTTGCGCATGACAGTTTAAGCGGCTCTCTCTGGCCTTCTGGCCCGCGCCGCGCTATGGGCTAAGGCGACACTTGCGGGATTCCATGCCATGACCAAGACCACCTATTCGGATGCCATCGCCTCGATCGAGGATATCATCGAAGACGCGCGCAACGGGCGCATGTTCATCCTTGTGGACCATGAGGACCGCGAGAATGAAGGCGATCTCGTGATCCCGGCGCAGATGTGTACGCCACAAGCCATCAACTTCATGGCCACTCATGGCCGCGGGTTGATCTGTCTGGCGATGCCGGCCGCCCGCATTGATGCGTTGGGCCTGCCGCTGATGAGCCCCAAGAACTCTTCGCGGCACGAAACCGCGTTCACCCTGTCGATCGAGGCCCGCGAAGGCGTCTCGACCGGGATTTCGGCCGCTGACCGTGCGCGCACGGTTTCGGTTGCGATTGACCCCTCGAAGGGGGCTTCTGACATTGCGACGCCGGGCCACATCTTCCCGCTGCGCGCCCGTGACGGCGGCGTTCTGGTGCGCGCCGGTCATACCGAGGCGGCGGTGGACGTCAGCCGTCTGGCGGGCCTGAACGCCTCGGGCGTGATCTGCGAGATCATGAACGACGATGGCACCATGGCGCGTCTGCCCGATCTCATCACCTTTGCCCAACGCCACAAGCTGAACATTGGAACGATTTCCGATTTGATCGCTTACCGCCGCCGCCACGACAATCTGGTGCGCGAAAAGGCCGTGAAGCCGGTGAAATCGGTGCATGGCGGCGATTGGCTGATGCGGGTTTTCGCCGATGAAACCCAAGGGGCCGAACATATCGTTCTGACCAAGGGCGATTTGTCGGGGGACGGTCCGGTGCTGGCCCGCGTGCATCAGTTGAACGCGATGGAAGATGTGCTGGGGATCGGCGACGCGCATGTCGGTGACCTGCAAGGCGCGATGAAGGTGATCGCTGCCGAAGGGCGTGGGGCCGTTGTGTTGTTGCGCGACACCTCGATGAAGATGGTTGCCGAAGGCGAGGCCAGCCCGCAGACGCTGCGCCAATACGGTCTTGGCGCGCAGATCCTGTCGGCCCTTGGCCTGCACAACATCACGCTGGTGACGAATTCGGCAGCGCCGAAGGTGGTGGGGCTTGAGGCGTATGGCCTGACCATCGCCGGCACCCGCAAGATCGAGGGCTGATCCATGGCCGCTGCTGAACAACATTACACCCTGCCGCTGCCGACCTTTGCCAAACCCGTTCGTCTGTTGATCGTTGTTGCGCCCTACTACAAGGACATCACCGATCAGCTGGTCGAGGGCGCCCGTGGCGTGGCTGCGGCCTGTGGGGCCGACGTGGATCTGGTCGAGGTTCCCGGCGCGCTGGAAGTGCCGACCGCCATCGGTCTGGCCGAACGTATGGCCAAATACGACGCCTATGTTGCGCTGGGCTGCGTCATTCGTGGCGAGACGACGCATTATGAAACCGTCTGCAATGACTCCAGCCGGGCGATCACGCTCTTGGGGTTGCAGGGCGCCTGCATCGGTAATGGCATTCTGACGGTGGAAAATCGCGCTCAGTCCTTGGCCCGGGCCGAGGTCGCTGGCCAGAACAAAGGCGGCGGGGCTGCCGCTGCCGCCTTGCATCTTGTGGCACTTGCCCGTAGCTGGGCCGCCGGTGACACCAAGGGAATCGGTTTTCGCGCATGACGGCCAAAGAAACATCAGGGCAACCCGACAAGAAAGCGATGCGCTCTGCCGCGCGGCTTTATGCTGTGCAAGCGCTCTTTCAGATGGAAAGCTCTGGCCAGACCGTGCAGACCATCTGCCGCGAGTTCGAGACACATCGCTTTGGCGCCACCTATGACGAGGGTGAGTTCATCGAGGGCGATTCCACCCATTTCCGCGCTGTCGTGGAAAAGGCCGTCAACTGGCAAGGCAAGATCGACCAGATGACCGACCGCGCCTTGGTCGCCGCTTGGCCCATCGACCGCATTGACCCGGTGATCCGCGCGCTGTTTCGTGCGGCCGGGGCGGAGCTGGTGGATATGGTGACGCCGCCCAAGGTGACGATCACCGAATATGTCGATGTGGCAAAAGCCTTCTTCCCGGATGGCAAAGAGCCTAAATTCGTCAACGCCGTGCTTGACCATATGGCGCGTGAGGCCCGGCCCGAAGCGTTCTGATTTTTTCGCAAACGCCACCAAGGACGGTCTTACCGCCTGCGTTTCAGATGCAGATGATATTGACCGGAGACCTTGAAATGCTGCGAATTATCCCCCGTTTGACCCTGTGTTTGACCCTTTTGTGCGCGGGTGTCGCCCGCGCCGACGAGGTGGGCAGTGAACCGGGCCTGCTGCTTTTCGAATGGACCTTGGTCTCTGTCGATGGGGCCGAGGCCACGGCGCAAACCACGATTCGAATTGACGATCCGGGGCGTCTTGGCGGGCAGGGCCCGTGCAACCGTTACTTTGCCGATGTAACTGGCCCCTTGCCGACCTTCCGCCATGGCATGATCGGCTCTACCAAGATGGCCTGTCCCGATATGGCCGCAGAAGCGCAGTATTTTGCCGCCTTGCAAGCCATTGAGAGGGCCGAACTCACGGACGACAGCCTGCGCCAGAGCGGCGGCGGTCATGAATTGGTGTTCCGCAAACCGCTCGACTGAGCTGCGGCAATTTGGGCCTTTTCTTGGTCGGGCAAGGTGCTAGCATCGGTCCAACCAAGGGGGCCTGCCATGCCAAAACTCATCGCACTTTACATCCGGTCTGTCGCCATCGGCTTTGGCCTGTCGGCGGTGTTTCTGGGGCTGATGTTGTGGCAAGACGTTGCGGGCCTGCGCCACCTGATCTTTGGCTCCGACATGGGGCTGGTGGCCGCCGCCATGGTCTTTGTGTTTCAGGGAATCATCTTCGCCAGTGTGCAGTTCGGCATTGCCATCATGATGCTGGCCGACCCCGACACCCCACCAATGGGCGGCTTGCGCGACCGGCTGATGCCCGACCTTGGCGGCCAGACCCACGGGGCGCAGCTGATTCCGGTCAAGGTTCCTGCGAAAAAGTAAGGTGGCGGGCCCGCAGCGACCGTGAGGTCTGGGTTTTCCCGAGAGCCAGAGGTCTCAGGTGGGCGCCAGGTAACAAGACCAGGATCTTGCCAGAGCCAGCCCCCGTTCGCTTGCTTATCGGCCACTGGAAAAGTTGACCCACACGCGAAGAGCAGCACCCGCCAAGACAACATGTAGGGCTTGGGCCGGCCTACCGCAAGTCTTGCCATTTGTTCCCCTTTGGTTCATGTTCGCGCCATGGACCAACCCGATGATCTTGCCCGCCTTCTGCCCGGTCAGCGCCTGCAACGCGGGGTGGCGCGTGCGCTGCGTCAGTTTGATTTCGTCTGTGTCGAAGAACTGGTGCCGACGCCGGGATTGCGCGTCGATGTCATGGCGCTTGGCCCAAAGGGCGAGGTCTGGATCATCGAATGCAAATCCAGCCGCGCCGATTTTCGCGCCGATCAGAAATGGCAGGGCTATCTGGAATGGTGCGACAGGTTTTTCTGGGCGGTCGGCGCCGATTTCCCGGTAGAGTTGCTGCCAGATGGCCACGGTCTGATGCTGGCAGACGCCTATGATGCGGAAATCATCCGCATGAGTTCCGAAACGCCGCTTGCCCCGGCGCGGCGCAAGGTCATGGTGCAGAAATTCGCCCGCCATGCCGCAAGCCGGCTGCAGGCCTTCCGCGATCCGGGCGTGGCGGGGCTGATCGTCTGACGATCACCCGTGGCGACAGGTCAGGGCCGCACGGGGCAAGGCGGGATCAGCGTTTCTTTTTCTGTGTGTCGCCCATTTCGCGGGCCACCTGTGCCGCGGCGCGCAACTCCTCGGCGATTTCTTCCGCTTCGTCCGGATCGAAATCCAAGGGCAGTTCGACGCCCCCTTCCGCGGCGACATAAATCCGCACCATCCCCTGATCGGTCGGGCCGATCTGGATGTCGGCGGCGATCTCGCTTTGCTTGTCGATGCCCATGGCAGGCCCCCTTTTGCTTTGCCAAGGGCGTAGCGCGTTTGGCTCCCTACCTGCAAGCGGGCCTTTCGTAACTGAGGGCCGATTCCCCTCTTGCACTCGCGGCCGGGCAGAGCTAAATGCCCCCAAGTGCCGACTTAGCTCAGTTGGTTAGAGCACCAGATTGTGGATCTGGGGGTCCCCCGTTCGAGCCGGGGAGTCGGTACCATCTTAAAAGGCGCTGCGGCAACGCGGCGCCTTTTTGGTTTCAGGTTGCCGCCGCCGCCCCGGCCCTTGTATTTCGCGCCGCCGCCCCTATGGTCGCGCCGCCTGCAACGGAGCCAAAGCATGACCAACGCCAACCAAATCCCTCACCTGATCGCGCAAGAAATCGGGGCGCAAGCGGCGCAGGTTACGGCAGCGATTCAGCTTTTGGACGAAGGCGCGACGGTGCCTTTCATCGCGCGTTACCGCAAAGAGGTGACGGGCGGCCTTGATGACACCCAGCTGCGCAATCTTGCCGAACGCCTGACCTATCTGCGCGAGATGCAGGCCCGGCGGGCGGCCATCGTGGCCTCGATCACCGAACAGGGCAAGATGACCGATGCGCTGGCACTTTCGCTGGTCAAGGCCACCACCAAGGCCGAGTTGGAGGACATTTATCTGCCCTATAAGCCCAAGCGTCGCACCCGCGCGATGATTGCGCGCGAAAATGGGCTGCAACCGCTTTACGATGCGATTCTCACCGACCGCAGCGCCGATCCGGCCACGCTTGCGGCGGGCTATATCTCCGAGGCGGTGCCAGATGCCAAAACCGCGCTGGAAGGTGCGCGCGACATTCTGGCCGAGGGGCTTTCGGAAAGTGCCGATCTTCTGGGGCGTCTGCGCAGCCATATGAAACAGGTGGGCCGGTTGCAGGCCAAGGGGATCGAAGGAAAAGAGGTCGATGGCGCCAAGTTTTCTGATTACTTCGCCCATGATGAGCCGTGGAGTTCTGCGCCAAGCCACCGCGTTTTGGCGATGCTGCGTGGCCAGAACGAAGGCTTCCTGACCCTTGATCTGGCCATTGACCCCGATGCCCCGCGCGGGGCCAGCCCGGCCGAGCAGGCTGCGGCGGCCCATCTGAATGCCACGGGCAAAGGCGCGGGGGATCTTTGGCTACGCGACGCGGCCGCTTGGGCGTGGCGGGTAAAGTTGAAAACCTCGCTGACGCTGGATCTTATGGGCGAAATGCGCGACCGCTCCGAGGCGGAAGCGATCAACGTCTTTGCCCGCAATCTCAAGGATTTGCTGTTGGCCGCTCCGGCCGGGGGTAAGGCCACCATGGGCCTTGATCCGGGGATCCGCACCGGGGTCAAGGTGGCCGTGGTGGACGCGACCGGCAAGGTCTTGGCGACCGATACCGTCTATCCGTTCCAGCCCAAAAATGATCTGCGCGGCGCACAGGTGGCGCTGGCCGGGCTGATCGGCAAGCATGGCGTCAAGCTGATTGCGATCGGCAACGGCACGGCCAGCCGGGAAACTGAAAAGCTGGTGGCCGATTTGCTCGCGCATTTCCCCGGAACCGAAAAGCCGGTGAAGGTGATCGTCTCCGAGGCCGGGGCCTCGGTCTATTCGGCCTCTGAACTTGCGGCCCGCGAATTCCCGCAGCTTGACGTCTCGTTGCGCGGGGCAGTGTCGATCGCCCGCCGCCTGCAAGACCCGCTGGCGGAATTGGTCAAGATTGAACCCAAGGCCATCGGGGTCGGCCAGTATCAGCATGACGTCGACCAGCACCGACTGGCGCGCAGCCTTGATGCGGTGGTCGAAGACGCCGTGAACGCGGTGGGGGTCGATCTGAACACTGCCTCCGCCCCCCTGCTGGCGCGGGTGTCCGGTGTGGGGCCGACCTTGGCCGAAAGCATCGTGGCGCATCGCGACGAAAACGGCCCCTTCGCCACCCGCCGCGATCTGCTGAAAGTGGCCCGACTTGGGCCGAAAGCCTTTGAACAGGCGGCAGGCTTTTTGCGGATCACGGGCGGCAAAGAACCCTTGGACGCGTCCTCGGTCCACCCCGAAGCCTATGATGTTGCCCGCAAGATTGTTGCTGCCTGCGGTCGCGATATCCGCGCGCTGATGGGTGACGGGACGGCGTTGAAAAAGCTGAACCCGGCGTCGTTCGTCGATGAAAAATTCGGCCTACCCACAGTGCGCGACATTCTGGCAGAACTGGAAAAGCCCGGCCGCGACCCGCGCCCCAGCTTTAAGACCGCGACCTTCGCCGAGGGCGTCGAGGACATCAAGGATTTGAAACCCGGCATGATGCTGGAAGGCACGGTAACCAACGTCGCGGCCTTTGGCGCCTTTGTCGATATCGGGGTGCATCAAGACGGGCTGGTGCATGTCAGCCAATTGTCGGACAATTTTGTCAAAGACCCGCATGAGGTTGTGAAGGCCGGTGACGTGGTGAAAGTGCGGGTGGTCGAAGTCGATGCGGCCCGCAAGCGCATCGGTCTTTCGATGAAGCGCGACAGCGGCGAGGCGCGCGAAAACGCCCGCGAGCGTCAGGCGCAGGGCAAGCCGCAACCTCACAAGGGAAAACCGCTTCCCACCAGCGCCGCACCGTCAAGTGCTGGCACGTCTGGCGGTTCCAATGCCTTTGCCGATGCGCTGAAAGGCAAGTTCGGGCGCTGATCGAAAAAGGGGGGCTTCGCGCCCCCCCTCGGGCCTGACGGCCCTCACCCCCGGCGGAGTATTTGGAAAGGCGCAAGCCATTCATCTTGGCCTAAATATTCCCGCCGGAGGCTCTGACCGTGGGGCAGAGATCGCTCAGCCGCCTTGGCCCCCAACTGTCAGCCCGCCAATCAGCAGCGTCGGCTGGCCAACGCCCACCGGCACCCATTGGCCCGCCTTGCCGCAATTTCCGATGCCGGGGTCAAGTGCCATGTCATTGCCGATGGCGCGGATACCTTTCAGCGCCGTGGCCCCGTCGCCGATCAGCGTCGCGCCCTTGACCGCCTCACCGAGCTTGCCATTCCTGACCCGGTAAGCCTCGGTGCAGGAAAACACGAATTTGCCGTTGGTGATATCGACCTGTCCGCCGCCAAAACCCACCGCCCAGATGCCGTCTTTCAGGCTGGCGACGATGCCGTCCGGGTCATCTTTGCCGCCCAGCATATAGGTGTTTGTCATCCGCGGCATCGGGATATGGGCAAAGCTTTCGCGGCGGCCGTTCCCTGTCGGGGCAACCCCCATCAGGCGCGCGTTCTGGCGATCTTGCATGTAGCCGACAAGGCGGCCGTCCTCGATCAGCACGTTGCGGGCCGATGGCGTGCCTTCGTCATCAATCGAGATCGAGCCGCGGCGGTCGGGCAGGGTGCCATCGTCCAGCACGGTGACGCCGGGGGCCGCGATCATCTGGCCCATCAGCCCAGCGAAAGCCGAGGTTTTCTTGCGGTTGAAATCGCCCTCGAGCCCGTGACCGATCGCCTCGTGCAGCAAGATCCCTGGCCAGCCGGGGCCAAGCACCACATCCATCATCCCCGCAGGGGCGGGAACGGCACCAAGGTTGACAAGGGCAACCCGCAACGCTTCGTGCAACAGCGGTTTCCAATGGGACGGCTCCAAGAGCCGGGCGAGGCCATAGCGCCCACCGGCGCCAGTGCCGCCCTGCTCGCGTCGTCCGTTCTTCTCGACGATGACTGCGACATTCAGCCGCGCCATGGGGCGGATGTCCGACAGCCGCAAACCTTCGGGGCGCAGGATTTCGACCTCTTGCAGGCCGGCCGAGATGGTGGCCGACACCTGCACCACGCGCGGGTCCATGGCGCGGGCATAGGCGTCCAACTCTTTCAGAACATCAATCTTGGCCGCAAAGGTTGCATCCGCCATCGGGTCGGCATCGGTGTAAAGCCGGGCATTGGTGCCTTTTGGCGCCGCAGCCAGCACCCCGCCACCATCGCCCACGGCAAGCCGCGCCGTTTCGGCGGCGCGTTTCAAGGCTTTTTCGCTGATTTCCGTGGAATGGGCGTAGCCCGCCACCTCGCCTTTGACGGCGCGCAGGCCAAAGCCTTCTGAGGCGTCATAGCTTGCTGTTTTGATCCGGCCATCGTCCAGAACGATCGCCTCAGAGCGCTTGCGCTCCAGATAAAGTTCACCATCTTCGGCCCCGGAAAGGGCGGCGCGCAGCACGCCCAAGGCGGCCTGTTCATCCAGATTTGTGTCGAAGGGGCGGAAGGGGGCGTCGGTCATGGGGGCCTTTCGCGGTTGCGGCATTGATCTGTGTCAAATAGCGCCGCTTTGTCGCACGGTTTCACTTGAGATCATGCGCCTTATGTGGTTTCACCATCGGCATAATCAACGGGATTCTGCCCAAACCTTGGGCGTGCCTGAACAATAGGGCGCAATGTCGCCAGACGAAACGGGAAACGAATATGCGTCAGCTCATCTCTCGCGCTGGTCTCGCCATGGGACTTGGTGTTCTTCTCTCCTCGACGGCCGTTGCGCAGTCGCTGGAAGTCATCGGCGCACCGACGCCCGAAGGCATGGGCTTTCAGCCCGCCTCCACCGAGGTGGCAAGCGGGCTGCAAAGCCTTGATCACATGATCCTGATCATCATCAGCGTCATCACCGTTTTCGTGACCGCGCTTTTGCTGATCGTGATCTTCCGCTTCAACCGTCGTGCCAACCCGACGCCGGCGCGTTTCACCCACAACACCCCGCTGGAGGTGATGTGGACGCTGATTCCAGTGCTGGTGCTGGTGTTCATCGGCTCGTTCTCGCTGCCGCAACTGTTCAAGCAGCAGGATTTCACCGAGGTGAAGGCCGATCTGACCATCAAGGTCACCGGCAACCAGTGGTTCTGGTCCTATGAATACCCCGATGAGGGTGTGTCCTTCGACAGCTTCCTGCTGCCGAAAGACCAGCTGGCCGCTGCGGGCTATGATGAAAGCCTGTACCTGCTGGCAACCGACACCGCCGTTGTCGTGCCGGTCGGCAAGACCGTTCTGGTACAGGTCACCGGTGCTGACGTGATCCACTCGTGGAAGGTTCCGGCCTTTGGCGTGATGCAGGATGCTGTGCCGGGCCGTCTGGCGCAGACCTGGTTCAAGGCTGAAAAAGAAGGCATCTTCTTTGGTCAATGCTCGGAAATCTGTGGCAAGGACCATGCTTTCATGCCGATCACGGTGAAAGTTGTCTCGGAAGCGGCCTATGCCAAGTGGCTGGAAGCTGCGAAGGCGGGCAACGTCGTTCTGGCGGCAAACTGATCCTTTGTGATCTCAGGCAGGGAAGGGGGCCGCGTGGCCCCTTTTCAACCAAGGTAGTATAGGACGGGCCATGACCGACATCCGGTCTTACGAAGACAACCGCGACGCGGGCTTTGGCGATTACGTGCAGCTGTTGAAGCCGCGCGTGATGTCGCTTGTGGTCTTTACCGCGCTGGTTGGCCTTTTGGTCGCCCCGGTGTCGTTGCATCCGGTTGAGGCGTTCACCGCCGTGTTGTTCATTGCCTTGGGGGGCGGCGCGTCTGGCGCGTTGAACATGTGGTGGGATGCCGACATCGACGCCATCATGCGCCGCACCAAGAGCCGTCCGATTCCGTCGGGCCGGATTGAGGCAGGCGAGGCTTTGGCCGTTGGTCTGGCGCTGTCGGGCATTTCGGTTGTGATGCTGGCGCTGGCGACCAATGTGCTGGCCGGTGCGCTTCTGGCCTTCACCATCTTCTTTTATGTCGTGATCTATTCGGTCTGGCTGAAACGCTCGACCCCGCAGAACATCGTGATCGGTGGGGCTGCCGGGGCCTTTCCGCCGATGATTGGCTGGGTGGCCGCGACCGGGTCGGTTTCTCTCGAAGCCTTCTTGATGTTCATGCTGATCTTCATGTGGACCCCGCCGCATTTCTGGGCGCTGGCCTTGTTCATGAAGTCGGATTACGGCGATGCCAAAGTGCCGATGTTGACCGAAACCCATGGCCGCCGCGTCACCCGCGCCCATGTCTGGTGGTACACTGTCGCGCTGGTGCCGTTCTCGCTGGCGCTCGGCTTTACCCCGATCGGTGGCAATGTCTATCTGGCCGCATCGGTCGTGCTGAACTTGGGCTTCTTGCGGGGGGCTTGGACCATCTGGCGCCGCGATGAAACCGTCGCCGAGGCCGATGGCTACAAGGTTGAGAAGTCGGTGTTCCGCTTCTCGCTTCTCTATCTGTTCTTGCATTTCACGGCCCTGCTGGCAGATGCCGCGCTGCGCGCTTGGGGGGGCTTCTGAGGTGGCTTTGCATGTGGAAACCGAAATGCATCGCCGCCGGTTCAGCCGCAATCTGGGGCTTGGTCTGGTGCTTGCCGCCTTTGTCGCGCTGGTCTTTGCCCTAACCGTGGTCAAAGTGACGCAAGGCGACCGGATGCATGCAAATGATGGCAAGTCGATGGCCGGCACAGCCGCGCAACCCGCAACGGGGACCGCGCCATGACGCCACAGGCGAAAACCGGGGCATGGCTGGCGGGCGTCGCGGTGACGATGCTTGGCCTGTCATTTGCAGCGGTACCGTTTTATGACATGTTCTGCCGCATCACCGGGTTTGCCGGCACAGTTGCGGTGTCGGATGCCGCGCCGGACACCGTGCTGGACCAGACTGTGCTGATCCGTTTCGATGCCTCGCTTGAGGCGGGCATGCCTTGGGAGTTCAAGCCGCAGCAGGCTGAGATGACCGTGCGCATCGGCGAAACCGGCTTGGCGTTTTACGAGGCGTTCAACCCGACAGATCGCCCGATTGCAGGCACCGCCAGCTACAATGTCGCGCCTGATCTTGCAGGCGGCTATTTCACCAAGATTGAGTGTTTCTGTTTCACCGAGCAGGTGTTGCAGCCCGGTGAGCGCGCCATCATGCCGGTGTCTTTCTACGTCGACCCGTCGATGGTGAAAGATGCCGAAGCAGGCAAGATTGCCGAAATCACACTGTCTTATACTTTCCACGAAACACCGCTGCCGGAACAACAGGCGGGCCTTGCCGGGCCGTCTGCCACAGCGGAAAACTGACAAGAAGAAAACACGAGGGAACCCAGATGGCCCACGCCAAGAACCACGATTACCACATTCTGCCGCCGTCGATCTGGCCCCTGGCGGGCGCAGTTTCGGCCTTTGTCATGCTGTTTGGCGCGACGATGTGGATGAAGGGCGGCAGCCCTTGGATGGGCCTTATCGGCCTTGCAGGCGTTCTGTACGTCATGTTCGCCTGGTGGTCCGAAGTCGTCCACGAAGGCCAGATCGGCGATCACACCCCCGTGGTGCGCCTTGGCCTGCGCTATGGCTTCATCTTGTTCATCATGTCCGAAGTGATGTTCTTCTCGGCGTGGTTCTGGACCTTCTTCAAGCACGCGCTTTACCCGATGGGGCCGATGTCGCCGATCGTTGACGGCGTTTGGCCGCCCGAGGGCATCACCACCTTTGACCCGTGGCACCTGCCGCTGATCAACACGCTGATCCTTCTGTTGTCGGGCTGCGCTGCCACTTGGGCGCACCATGCCTTGGTGCATGAAAACAACCGTCGTGACCTGAAGCAAGGGCTGATCATCGCCGTTCTGCTGGGCATGCTCTTCACCTTCTTCCAAGCCTACGAATACAGCCACGCCGCTTTTGGCTTTGCTGGCAACGTTTACGGCGCGTCGTTCTTCATGGCGACGGGGTTCCATGGCTTCCACGTCCTGATCGGGACGATCTTCCTGCTGGTTTGCTTGATCCGTGCTTACAAGGGCCACTTCACGCCCGAACAGCACGTCGGCTTTGAAGCTGCGGCTTGGTACTGGCACTTCGTGGACGTCGTCTGGCTGTTCCTGTTTGCGGCCGTCTATGTCTGGGGCCAATAAGAGCTCTTGAAACTTATCGCAGCGCGGGCCATCTGGCCCGCGTTGTGCTTTTATGGGGATGCCATGCTGCGCCGAATGTTCTTGCCCGCCCTGATGGGCCTTCTTGGCTGCGCAGTGCTGATCAGCCTTGGGGTCTGGCAGCTGAACCGGATGCACTGGAAGGCTGGGGTTCTGGCCGAGATCGAGGCGCGCATCCACGACGCCCCGGTGGCCTTGCCGCTGCAGCCGAACCCCGATCATGACAAATACCTGCCTGTGACCGTGACAGGCCATTTCACCGGCGATTTTCTGGAAGTGCTGCACGGCATCAAAGGCGGCAGCCCCGGCGTGCGCATCATCGAAGCCTTCGAGACCAGCGACGCCCGCCGCATTCTTGTCGATCGTGGCTTCGTCGAGGAAGAGCAGCGTCTTGCGCCGCGCCACGAAGGCACCTCTACAGTCACCGGAAACCTGCACTGGCCGCAGGATTCAACCTCATCGACCCCGCCGCCGGATAGCAAGACCGGGCTGTGGTTTGCCCGCGATGTTCCCGCGATGGCGCTGGTTCTGAGTGCAGAGCCGACATTTATTGTCGCGCATGAGCCAACCGGTGACGGGATCACGCCGATCCCGGTTGATACTTCCACTATACCCAATGATCATTGGGGATATGCCATCACCTGGTTTTCACTGGCCCTTGTCTGGGCGGTGATGACAGGCTTTCTTCTGTGGCGTATCAGGCAGCAGGCGACATAAGGGGCGGATGATGCGCTATATTTCGACGCGGGGCACAGCCCCGGTTCTGACCTTCGGTGAGGCGATGATGACGGGCTTGGCCCGCGACGGGGGGCTTTATGTGCCCGAAACCGTACCGACCATGACCAAGGCCGAAATTGCCGCCCTCGCGGGCCTGCCCTACGAAGAAATCGCCTTCCGCGTCATGAAGCCGTTCATCGGTGGCTTCTTTGAAGATGACGAAATGAAGGGCCTGATTGCCAAGGCCTATGCTGGCTTTGGCCACGCGGCACGTGCGCCTTTGGTTCAGCTTGGCGCAAACCATTTCCTGTTGGAGCTGTTCCACGGGCCGACCTTGGCCTTCAAAGACTTTGCAATGCAGCTCATCGGGCAGATGATGCAGGCAGCCCTTGCCAAGACCGGCGAGCGGATCACCATCGTCGGTGCCACCTCGGGCGATACCGGGTCGGCGGCGATGGAGGCGTTCAAGGGCCTTGCCAATGTCGATGTGTTCATCATGTATCCGCATGGCCGGGTGTCGGATGTGCAGCGTCGCCAGATGACGACCCCTTCGGAAGCCAACGTCCACGCACTGGCCGTGGATGGCGACTTTGACGATTGTCAGGCCAATGTGAAGGCGATGTTCAACGATTTCGCCTTCCGCGATGGGGTGCGGCTGGCGGGTGTGAATTCGATCAACTGGGCGCGGGTGCTGGCGCAGGTGGTCTATTACTTCTCCTCCGCCGTCAGCTTGGGTGCACCGCATCGCGCTGTGTCCTTTACGGTGCCGACCGGCAACTTTGGTGACATCTTCGCGGGCTATATCGCAAAGAAGATGGGTCTGCCGATTGACCAATTGGTGGTCGCGACGAACCAGAACGACATCCTGCATCGGGCGCTGTCCTCGGGCGATCACCGCACCAATGGGGTGAAGCCGTCGATCAGCCCGTCGATGGACATTCAGGTGTCGTCGAACTTTGAACGCGCCCTCTTTGATGCCTATGGCCGCGATGGCAAGGCGATTGCCGCGCTGATGGACGAAATGAAATCCGGCGGCTTCACGATCAGCCAAGGCGCGCTGCAGATGCTGCAAGGCACCTTCGCCTCGGGCTGGTGTTCCGAAACGGAAACCAGTGCGACCATCACGGCCAGCCTGAAATCCACGGGCGAGCTTCTTTGCCCGCATTCTGCCGTGGGCGTCAAAGTGGCGAACGAACATCTCGGCGCTACGCCGATGATCACCTTGGCCACGGCCCACCCGGCGAAGTTCCCCGACGCGGTTGAGGCCGCCACGGGCATCCGCCCCGGCCTGCCGCCGCGCATGGCCGACCTTTTCGAGCGGACCGAGCGGGTGACGCGGGTGGCAAACGACCTGCCCGCCATTCAGGCGCTGATCCGCGAAAGACTGGGGCGGTAAGCTGGTCTGGCTAAGGCTATTGCCGAAGCCACCCCAACCGCGAAAGTCAGCTGATGCGCCGGGACCATAAGTCCCGGCCAGCGCCCGGCGCGCACGGGCGGGGAAAAGCCGTGCTTTTCCTTTGCCGCCCGGCTTCCCCCCCTTTCGCCACAGTGCCCCGCGATGTAAGAACGCGGGGCCTCTCGCATCACAGGTGCTCCTTGACCACACGTCTTACCACGCTGCCGAACGGCTTCCGCATCGTCACCGAACATATGCCGGGGCTGCAATCGGCCAGTGCGGGCATCTGGGTGACCGCCGGCGGCCGCCATGAGGCCGAGCCGCAAAACGGCATTGCCCATTTTCTGGAGCATATGGCCTTTAAAGGCACCAAGCGCCGCAGCGCCCTGCAGATCGCCGAGGAAATCGAGGATGTGGGCGGCTATATCAACGCCTATACCAGCCGCGAGATGACCGCCTATTACGCCCGCGTTTTGCAGGGCGATGTGGCGCTGGCCTTGGATGTGATCGGCGATATTGTTCTCAATCCGGCCTTTGATCCCAAAGAGATCGAGGTGGAACGCCATGTGATCTTGCAGGAAATCGGGCAGTCGCTGGACACGCCCGACGACATCATCTTCGACTGGCTGCAAGAGGTGTCTTATCCCGACCAAAGCTTTGGCCGCACGATTCTTGGTCCCTCTGAAAAAGTGGCGAAATTCTCGCGTGCCGATCTGAAATCCTTCGTCAAGGAAAACTACGGTCCGGCACAGATGATCCTTGCCGCCGCCGGGGGCGTCGATCACGACGCCATCGTGAAACAGGCCGAGGCGATGTTCGGCGCGCTGGCGTCGCGGCCGCAAAAGGCGTTTCAGGGGGCAACCTTCAAAGGTGCCGAACGGCGCGAGGTCAAGGATCTGGAGCAGGTCCATTTCGCCATGGCCTTTGATGCGCCGGGCTATCGCCACCCCGACGTCTACACGGCGCAGATCTATTCGATGGTGATGGGGGGGGGCATGTCCTCGCGCCTGTTCCAGAAGATCCGCGAAGAACGCGGCCTGTGCTATTCGATCTTTGCCCAATCCGGCGCCTATGAAGATGCGGGGCAGATCACCGTCTATGCCGGGACCAGCGCCGAAGAGATAAGCGATCTGTGCCTGATCACCGTCGACGAGATGAAACGCGCCGCCGAGGATATGTCCGAGGCCGAGGTCGCCCGCGCCCGCGCCCAGATCAAGGCCGGCATGCTGATGGGGCTAGAAAGCCCGTCGTCGCGGGCCGAGCGCATCGCGCGGCTGTTGGCCATTCATGGCCGGGTGCCAGAGGTGTCCGAGGCCGTGGCCAAGATCGACGCCGTCACCACGGCGGATGTGCGCCGCTATGCCGAAGGTCTGTGTCAGGTGGACAATGCTCTGGCGCTTTATGGCCCTGTGGGTGCGGCACCGACCTTGGACGCCATCCGGCAAAGGTTTGCCGCCTGATGTTCCGTCGTCGCCCCCGGGTTGAAACCGAAAGAATGAGCCTGCGCTTGCCCGAACACGGCGACTGGCGGGCTTGGGGTGCTTTACGTGAGGCATCCGCCGCGCATCTGACCCCGTGGGAACCGGTCTGGGCGCATGACCATCTGTCGCGCAAGGCTTTTACCAACCGGGTCTACTGGGCGCAGCGCGCGGAAACCCAAGGAACCGCGCTGCCGCTGCTGCTGATCCGCCGGTCGGACAATCAGCTGTTGGGGGCGATCACGCTGGACAATATCCGCCGTGGCCCTGTGCAGGCCGGAACGCTGGGCTATTGGATCGGCGCGCCCTTTGCGCGGCAAGGCTATATGCGCGAGGCGATTCTGGCGACAGTTCACCATGCCTTTGCCGTCATGGACCTGAGCCGGATCGAAGCCGCCTGTTTGCCGGAAAACACGCCTTCGCGCGGTGTCTTGGAAAAATGCGGCTTCAAATATGAAGGCGTGGCGCAAAGCTATCTGCAAATCAACGGCCGTTGGCGCAACCACGTGCTTTACGCCAACCTGCGCGGGGACCGTCGCGGCAGAACCGACGTCGGTTAAGCCGCTGGGGTTAAACAGCGGGCAAAGCGGCGACCGACAAGAGAAACTTGTTTGTTCGCGCCGATTTGCAAGGCTACTCCGGGGGGCGATCCTGCCTGAAGGTACCAGATGCTGAACCCCGCTGATCCCGTCTTTCTTGCCCAACTGGCCGAAACCTTGCCCCCCGGCACGCTGCGCGAGGCTGAGCCGCGCTATCTGGAGGAACCCCGCGGTCGTTGGCAGGGGCAGGCCGGTGCCGTGGCGCTGCCGCGTTCCACCGCCGAGGTGGCCCAGATCGTGCGCGCCTGTGCGGCGGCCAAGGTTGGTATTCTGCCCTATGGCGGTGGCACCGGGCTGGTGGGCGGGCAGATCATGCCCGACGGCCCTTTGCCCTTGTTGATTTCTTTGGAACGAATGGCGGCTTTGCGGGCGATTTACCCGGCAGAAAATGTGTTGGTCGCGGATGCCGGGATGATCCTTGCCACGGTGCAGGACGAAGCCGCCAAACAGGACCGCATTTTCCCCTTGTCGCTGGCCTCGGAAGGTACGGCGCGGGTGGGGGGTATTTTGTCGACCAATGCGGGCGGGGTCAATGTGCTGCGCTATGGCAATGCGCGCGACCTTTGCCTTGGGATCGAGGCGGTTTTGCCGGATGGCAGCATTTTCAATGGGTTGAAGCGGTTGCGCAAGGACAACACCGGCTATGACCTGCGCCATCTGCTGATCGGCGCCGAGGGCAGCCTTGGCATCATCACAGCGGCCGCCCTGCGGCTGTATCCTGCGCCCGCGTCCACCGCGACGGCGCTTTTGGCTGTGCCAGATCCCGCTGCCGCCTTGGCGCTTTTGCAACTGGCCGAGGGGCGGGCCGCCGGGATGATCTCGGCTTTTGAACTTATCAACCGGGCGGGACCAGAGTTTCTGGCCGAACACATGCCCGAAGTGGCCCTGCCCCTGTCGCCGACACCCGATTGGATGGTGCTGATCGAGATTGCCTTGCCCGCTGGTTTTGAAGGGGCAGAGCCTGTGATGGCGGGTATTCTTGAGGCCGCGATGGAGGCGGAACTGGTCAGCGATGGCGTCATTGCCGCGTCGCAGGCGCAGCGCGCCGGGTTGTGGCGTATCCGCGAATCGATTCCACTGGCCAATCGGCAGGTCGGCGCGGTGTCGAGCCACGACATCTCGCTGCCCTTGTCCGAGGTGCCTGCCTTCATCCCGCGCGCCGATGCCGCCCTTGCCGCCCTTGGCGACTTCCGCATCAATTGCTTTGGCCATCTGGGCGACGGCAACCTGCATTACAATGTCTTTCCCGCCGCAGGCAAAACCAAGGCGGATTACCTGCCGGTGCGCGATCAGGTCAAAACGCTGGTGCATGATCTGGTGCATGACATGGGCGGGTCGGTTTCGGCCGAGCATGGCTTGGGCCGGTTGAAAGTGGGCGATCTTGAACGCTACGGCGACCCGGCCAAGGTGGCTGCCATGCGGGCGATCAAGGCCGCACTTGACCCAAATGGCATCATGAATCCCGGCGCGGTGCTGCGCTAAGGGCTTTGGCGCATGAAAATTGGCCCCGCCGGGGGTGCCGACGGGGCCTTGGGGGGTAGTTGGGTACGTGTTTTGCAAGCAGCACCCAGTCCGGTGGGTGCCGGACAAGGTCCACGTTAGGCCAAGCGTGTGAATGGATGGTTAACGCCGCTCAAGAATTTCGGCGCTCAGCCAGTTGGCAATCGCGGCTGGTTCGGGCGGCAAGGCAATCCCCATCCCATCACAAAAGGCCAGCAGATCCGGCAGGTTCAGCCCATTGACGCCAACCAACACCGGCAGATCCCGCTCCAAAGCCGCGGCGATCAGGGGCACATACCCACGCCCTTGTGCCTCAAGCTTGCCGAATTTGTTGACCACCAGCGCTTCGGCTGCGGGCAGGCGTGCGGCCACTTCGACCACGGCTTCTTCCAGTGCACCACCGTCCAACCGGCAGCCTCGCGCGGCTTCGCCCCGGTCTTGGTTGATGCGAAAGACCGGGCCATCGGGCAGCACCACCAGTTCCATGTCGCACAGCGTGCGGTCGGCCCGCACCACATCGCGCTGCACGGTGCCCGCCAGCCGTACCCCGGCCACCAGTGCCACGGCATCGGCGATCAGGGCATCGGTCGCACCGCGACCGGCAAGGCTGACATAGGCAATCGGCATTTCAAGGCCCCCTTGGTTGCCCGGCAGTTAGCCCGGACGAGGCCGCCGCCACAAGTGGCGCTAAAGCGCAATGCGGCAATGGGTGGGCGCACGAAACTCCCAGCCGCGAAACGCGGGCGGGGCATCGGCAAAGGTCAAGCGCGGGAACGCCTCGAGCAGAACCCGCATCGCCACCTCGATCTGGGCTTTTGCAAACCATTTTCCGGCACAGAAATGGGTGCCTTGACCAAAGGCCATATGCGCCTTTTGCGGGCGGTGGATGTCAAAGGCATCGGGGGCGTCCCAACGCGTCTCATCGCGGTTGGCAGAGGCAAAGATGCAAGACACCGGCGTGCCTTCGGGCACCGCAATGCCGTTCACCGCTGTATCACGCAGCGCGGTCCGCATCATCGTGCCGATCGGCGCGATCCAGCGCAGCGCCTCGTCGATGGCGGGGCCGATCAACCCGTCCAGATCCGCCCGAAGGGCTGCGAACTGGTCTGGGTTTTGCATCAGCCCCACCAACAAATTTGCCGCCCCATGCCCCGGTTCCTGCATGCCGCCCAAGAGCGTCACCTTGACCGAGGGCAGGATCATCTCCACCGGCCGCACGCCGCCGCCGTCCATGCCGGAGTGCAGCATGTGGGACAGCGGCGAATTGTCGGGTGTCTCGGCCAGACGCGCCAGCAAGGGCAGGGCGACCGCCTCGATTTCTGCCGAAACCTCCTGACAGATCGCATCACGGGCCGGGTCGCGTTCAAAGTTGATCGCCCCTTGCGAAAGCCCATGAAACCACCGCCGCAAGGTTGGCATGTCGACATCCATGAAGCCAAAGGACCGCGCCAAAGCCAGCGCTGAAATCGGCTCGAAATATTCGGTCAGCAGGTCATTCGACCCCGAGGCCCGAAACGCTGCCAGCTGTGCCACGGCAATCGGCCGCACTAGGGCATCAATATAATCGGCCACCCGGCGCGGCTTGTAATGCGGTTCAATCCCGCCACGCAGAATGGCATGGGTCGGTCCCTCACTCGTCAGAACATTGGGCCGACCGAAGGCGGTGTTCACCGGCGCCTCATCCGACAGCGCCGTGAAATCGGGATGCCGCGCGATCTGCTCCACATCTGACCAGCGGGTGGCAAACCAGCAATTGGCAGCAGGTACCGGGGCAATCGGATCTTCGGCCCGCAGCCGCGCGTAATGCGGGAAGGGATCGGTTTCCAGATCTTCGATGGTGATGGTTTGTGAATAGCGCATCGGCCGTTGCCTCGCAGTTTTTCTATGACATTTACTTCACAAGTTCACAAATATGGCAAGCCCGCTGCGCGACCGTTCCACAGCCAAATGTCGTTTGCTGCCAAATCGCAGTTTGATCCCCCGGCCCCCCCATGTTAGCCCCGTGCCGATTGATTCCGCAGGGGAAAGCTTAGGCGCGTGTACAAGCTGGAAGAAGAGACAGAAGGCGATTGGTGGGAGGTAGAGGCGCTTTACGACCTGTGCTTTGCCCCCGGTCGCACTGCGCTTTCCAGCTATCGTTTGCGCGACGGGGTGCCGACGGTTGCGGCCCTGTGTCTGATCCTGCGCGATGATGACGGGACGCTGGCCGCGGCCATCCGCTATTGGCCGGCCGAGGTTGCCGGCGAGGATGTGCTGTTGCTGGGGCCGGTGGCGGTTCACCCGACCCGGCAGGGCGAAGGGCTGGGGGCGCTTTTGATCACCGAAAGCCTGTCAGAGGCCCGGCGGCTTGGTTGGGAGCGGGTGCTTTTGGTGGGCGATGCGCCCTATTACAGCCGCTTTGGTTTTGAAAAGCTGGACGGGGTTGAAATGCCGCCGCCAACAAACCCGGACCGCGTGTTGGGCTTGGCGCTGAAACAGGGCGCATGGGCGGGGGTTCGTGGCGCCGTGACCAAGGCCACCGGAGTTTAAACCGGTTTGGGGTTTCGCCCCGCGGCTCTTGCATGGCACCCGCGCCGAGACCACATTAGGGGCATGACACCGCAGTTGCCCGCGCTTGCCGCCCCCGACCTTGACCGCGAGATCGCCGCCCTTGTGCTGGCGTCCAATCGGGCCAATGGGCCGTTGATGGTCTTGGTCAACCGTTTGGGCGGTGGTTTTGAAAAGCAGCTTTCTGCCTTGCCCGCTCCGCTGCGTACTGAGGTGGAGCGCCTGACCGCGCAGGCCTTGATGGCGGCGCATGGGTTGGCCGGGATCGGGGGCGAGGGGGACGGCCGCGGCACTCTGGTGGCCGCAATGGCCAGTGGTGCGGCTGGGGGCGCGGGCGGGCTTTTGACCTCGGTGGCCGAATTGCCCGTCACCATCACCGTCATCCTGCGCGCCATCCGGGCCGAGGCGCGGCGGGCGGGCTTTGACCCGGCAGAGGACGGGGTGCGCGCCGCCTGTCTGGAGGTCTTTGCCGCCGGAAGCCCGCTTGCACGCGATGATGGGATCAACACGGCCTTTTTGTCGGCGCGACTGACGGTCACCGGTCCAGCGCTGCAAAAACTAGTGGCTACGGTCGCGCCCCGGCTGGCCGCCGCTTTGGGCCAAAAGCTTGCCGCGCAAACCGTGCCGGTGTTGGGGGCGGTGACGGGGGCGGCGCTGAACGCTGCCTTCCTGCGCTATTATCGTGAATTGGCCCGTATCCGGTTTCAGCTGATGCGGCTGTCGGTGCAGCATGGGGCCGAGACGGTGATGACACGTTTCGTCGCCGCCAGCGCGTCGCCCCGGATTCCCAAGACCTAGCGGCTATGGCGCGCGTGTTTGTCGCGCAACACACCCAGTGTTGATTGCACGACCAAATGTGAGATCAGCGGCGCATAGCCCAGAAAAATCAACCAGTTGCCAATTCCGGCATGGCTGATCAGCACCTCGTTGGTCAAAAGCATGCCAAGATGGTTCAGCACCATGACCTGACACAGGATACGGCGCGCGCCGGGCTGGGTGATCTCGGGCCAGCTATGGCGGGCGAGGTGGCCTTTGCCGTCGATCAGGTCCAACAGGAACAGGGCGGCCATCAGTAGAAAATAGCCGGACAGAAAGCGCTGGCACCAGCTTGGGTCGCCATGCAGCGCCAGAAAGGTCAACATCCCTGGGGCCAAGGCAAGCGTTGCCACTATGGCGGCGCGCCGGCCTATATGGCTGCGGGCGGTCAAGATCAGCACCTCGGCCTTGATGGCCAGACGCAGGGCGATGGTTACCAGAAAGGCCAAAAGAAAGGCGTCCGCCTCGCGCTCCACCGCGACCCGCAGGATGGGCCAAAGCGCCGTCAGCACCACCCCCGGCATCAGGATTTCCGGGGCGAGTATCGGCGGGCCGTCAAGGCGCTGTGCCGCCGGACTGACCGTCACGGGTCGTGAATTCATTGCGGCCTGTCCCCATTGCCCAGCAGATTAACCTCAAACGTGATGCGTCAGCCGGACCTAGAGGCGGCAAGAATGGGGCGCGGGTTTGTTGCTATGGGCAAATCGGGAAACAGTCAGTTTCCGCTTTTATCCTCGGGCAGGGCATAGCGTTCCACCATCCGCCCTTGCGACATGAAAAACAGGAACAAAGCCGCGGTCAGGCCAAAGGTTTTGAAATTGACCCAAGCCTCGGTGGACATCAGCCGCCAAATCACCTCATTCGTGACGGCAAGCGCGAAGAAAAACGCCGTCAGGCGGCGGGTCAGGATCATCCAGCCCTCGTGCTGCAGGGGCAGCGCCTCTTCCATGACCGCGGATAGGTACGACTGGCCCCGCAACAGACCAAAGCCAAGGATGCCGCCAAAGGCGAGGTACAGCAGTGTCGGCTTCATCTTGATGAAGCGTTCATCATTCAGCCAGACCGACAGCCCGCCCATCACCACGACCAAAACCAGCGTCATGATTTGCATCTTTGACAGCTTGCCCGTCAGCGCCCAAAGCAGCCCTGTGGCGGCCACAATCAGCGCGATGAAGACCGCCGTCATGACGATGAAGCCCGAATAGTCCTTGCCCGCAAGATGGAAGGTCTGATCCTTCATGCGGGAAAACCCAATGAAAAACAGCAGGATCGGGCCAAACTCCAGCGCCAGCTTCAGCATCGGATTGATCTTTTTAACCGCCATTGCGTTTCAACCTCCCCATTCCATCACCACCGCACCGGCAGCGATCAATCCCATCAAAAGCGCCGCCCGGCGCCCGACCTTTTCCCCCAAGACCAGCCAGCCGATCAAGGCGGCAAATACGGTCGAGGTTTCGCGCAGCACCGCCGCTTCGCCCACCCTGTCCAGCCGGGTGGCCAGCATGATGGCGCCAAACGAGAAATACGCCACAAAAGCCCCCAGCACAGCCCGTTTCAGCAGCGGAGCCAGTTCTGTTCGCGGCAATGTGATCAGGCGGCGAGCCATCAAGGCAGGGATGAACACGCCGTCGATCAGGAAGAACCACGCGAGGAAGGTGAACGGGTCGGCGGTGGCGCGGATGCCCCAGGCGTCATAGGTCGTGTAGGCGGCAACCATGGCCCCGGTGGCGACGGCCAGCGCCAAGGCCGGTTTCAAGGTGGCGCGGCCATGGGTCAGATGGGCAAGGTTATGGGCCGAGAGGCCCAAGATGCCCGCCGTCAGCATGGCAACACCCGCCCATTGTACCGGCGCATAATGTTCGCCGAACACCAAACCGGCGGCGGCAACGGTGAAAAGCGGCCCCGTGCCGCGCACCACCGGATAGACCACGGTATAGGCCCCACGCGTATAGGTCATCGCCTGCAAGACCTTATAGAGCGCATGGATGGCAAAAGCGCCGGCAAAGATCGGCCACATATGGGGTTCGGGCCAAGGCACCACGAACAGCGCAAAGGGGGCCGCGATCAGGCCATAGCAAAGATCGATCCCCGCCCGCGCGAGCCATGGGTCATGGCGGCCCTTTTGCAAAGCGCCAAAAAGCGCGTGCAGCACCGCCGCCATCAGCGCAAGCACCAAGGCTGCCTGCCGGCCGGTTTCCGTGCCTTCGATGGAGAGGAGCCAGCTCGACATTCTACGTCTCTAAAGCCATGTGCCGGGGGGCAGCGCCGCCAAGTTCATTGGTTTTCTGAACCAATGGACGAACACCGGGATATTTGTGCCAGATGGAAAGCGGGATCAGCTTTCCAACCCCACCAAGGCGCGGGCGAAATCTGTCGGGTCGAAGGGGGAGAGGTCGTCGATCTGTTCGCCAAGGCCGATGGCATGGATCGGCAGACCGAATTTGTCGGCCAGACTGACAAGGACGCCGCCCTTGGCGGTGCCGTCAAGTTTGGTCATCACCAGCCCCGAGACATCAGCAATCTTGCGGAAAATCTCCACTTGAGTGACGGCGTTCTGCCCGGTGGTGGCATCCAGCACCAAAAGCGTGTTGTGCGGCGCGCTGGCATCGACCTTGCGCAGGACGCGAATGATCTTGGCCAGTTCCTCCATCAGATCGGCGCGGTTTTGCAGACGGCCTGCGGTGTCGATCAGCAAAAGATCGGCGCCATCGGCCTGCGCGCGGGTCAGGGCATCAAATGCCAGCGAGGCAGGATCCGAGCCTTCCGGGGCTGTCAGAACCGGAACGCCCGCGCGGGTGCCCCAGACCTGCAACTGTTCCACGGCGGCGGCGCGGAAGGTGTCGCCGGCTGCGATCACCACTTTCTTGCCTGCGGCGCGGAACTGGCTGGCCAGTTTGCCAATCGTGGTGGTCTTGCCAGAGCCATTGACCCCGACAACCAGCACGACCTGCGGTTTTTGGCTGTAAAGTGGCAGGGGGCGGGCGACGGGTTCCATGATGCGGGCGACCTCGGTGGCGAGCGCCTCGCGCAGTTCGGTCGCGCCAATCTTCTTGCCAAAACGCCCCTCGGCGATATTGGCGGTCACGCGGGTCGCCGTGTCGACGCCCATATCCGCTTGAATAAGCAGATCTTCCAGATCTTCGAGCATCGCATCATCAAGGATGCGACGAGGTTCTTCAGAGGCACCAAAGATGCGGCCCAGAAGGCCCGGCTTTGCAGCAGGGACGGGCGCGGCAGGAGCGGGCGGCGAGGCCACATCCGGCGATCTGGTCGGCGCGGGCGCGGTGGCGATGTCTGGGGCCGTTTCGGGCGCCGGGATGGGCGCGCTTTCTGCCGCGTTGGCGGGTGCGGCGTCTTCGGCGACCAGCGCCTCCAACCCCTCGCCGATCTTGTCAGACGAGCGGAACATGCGTTCCTTGAGTTTCTTGAAGAAAGACATCGAGGCAGGGCCTTTGCGCGGTTTCTTCTCACCTAGTCAATTCGGGCGGTCTTGGGAAGGTGTCAGGGCATGGCAAAGCGGCTTTCTCCTGCGCCGCCCTGCGGCAAAATCCCGGCTGTTCAGCCTTGGCTGACGTGTTAGCCTTGGCCCATGCAGGTGATTGTCTCTCGTTCGCTTCCGATGGCGCTGTTCGCCCTGGCTTCGGCCAGCCCTTTGATCTTGTTCGGTCTTGGCCTTTGGGCCGGGGGGGCTTGGGCCTTTGCCGGGCTTTTCTACATGACGGTTCTGGCGGCTTGCCTGGACCAGATTTCAGGCCTGTTCTTGGGGGATGCGCCAGAGGGGGCAGAGTTTCCTGCCGCGGATGGGCTTTTGGTCGCGCTGGCCTGCGGGCATCTGGTGG
>Ga0255097_1000071_pt1 | contig 72395 bp, 69 predicted proteins | sample Colum_Atlam_RepB_2_FD_188436 | JGI IMG/M metagenome (GOLD analysis project Ga0255097, IMG submission 188436) | Freshwater microbial communities from Columbia River, Oregon, United States - Colum_Atlam_RepB_8d | ecosystem: Environmental > Aquatic > Freshwater > River | place: USA: Oregon...
CGAAATCAACGCCCGGTGGACGGCTCGTCGTCTGATTAATGATAAATCCGAACGAAAATGCCCCGTCGTGCGCTAGGTTGGCGTGGGGTGGATAGTTGAGGAAATGCGGTTGAACTTCCTACCATCTACTGCCTGGGCCACAGAGTAAATATCTTCGCCGTTCTCCAGCAGGCTCGAAATAAACGTCGCTCGCGCAGAATGCGGTGTGATCCGTTTTGCAAGATTAACCTTCCTGGCCCATTTTTTGACAATGTAACCAAGCGCAGTGTGTGAGAGAGGTCTTCCAGGCGCATCATCTTCGCTGCATTTAGACGCTTGAAACAGGTAGTCATTTGGACCGATCGAGCGTCCTTTACCCGCCATATAGTCTAGATACTGACCAAGGTGGTAGCCAGCTACGGGGTGGATCGGCACATGATTAACTTTCTGTCCCTTGCCAATGTAGCGCAACACTTTGATGCCTTCGCGATTCTCGAAATCTGCGAGTTTAATGTTTCTAAGTTCGTGGTTCCGCATACCGGTCGTGAACAATAGCAGTAGCGCTGCCTTATGAAGCGGAGGTGCTTTGCGAATCACCAACCTGAAGAACTCTTTCATCTCAGTGTCATTAAATGCCTCTGTGTCGCGGACGTTGATACGCTTCGGACGCTTACAGAATTCAACGGGGTTCTTGTCGACCACGTCACGCTGCAACAAAAACTGATAGAAACTTGAAACCGAAGAAATCTTGCGATTGATGCTGTTGGGTGCCAATGGCTTCCCAAGTTTCGTTACGGTTTCCTCGAGAAGATTGTGGTACTTCACGACATGGACGCGCCTGATATCGCCGAAGAGAACGTTTACCCCCTCGACCCGAGGAATACCAAAATGCTTGTTTGTGAACGCGAAGAATTCTTGCAGATCTCGCTTGTAGGATCGACCGGTCGTTTTCGGTCGCCCGCGAACAAATTCGTACAGAAGATCTGCGACTGTGTCCTTCACGGGCTCCGCGATGATTACCGCAGATGAGTTGTCTTGATGCACCAATTCGAATGTTGAGTCCATTGAACCTCCTGTCATGACGAATTTTGAGATTTTCCCAGTTTCGACCGCTTCTACTGCTTGCTCTTACAAACTTGAGTGGTCGTGTTCACGCCCGAGTCGTGAACACGTTGAAAACCGGATTCTTTCCCCTCAATAAGAATGGGAGGTAGAGCCGTGCCAACTTATGCGGAAGAGGCTGAAAGTTTTGTAATGCCCTGAATTGGTTACGAAAATAGGCAGTGACTCTCTCAAGACGCGAGGTCGCACTTGATCGGCACACGAAGAAATTGAGCATTTTGTGCCCAAAAGTCTGAGTGGTTTGAGCACTGTTTAACCAAACCCTCAAATTGAGCACTTTGTGCTCATGTGAGAGATTTCATTGGTTAAAATCAGCTCACTGTTTTCATTACTTCTTAATATGTTTTTATAATAAAGTTGATTTTGTAATGATAATGATATAAAAGCTGGATGACTACAAATGGCACAGCACTTGCCTAAGGGCATCTGACAAGAGGAATCGCTTTGAGGTAAGTTCACAATGCAACACACCTTCAACATTTTGATCGCTGACGACGACACCAACGTCTATACGGCCTCAATCAAGCCATTCGTACGCGACCTGCCAGAAGCAAAGCTATTTTCAGCTGCAACTCCCGAACGATGCCGACAGCTAATGACGACGCAAGAATTTCATTTCATTTTGCTCGACATTTCGTTCGGGCCAAATGACACGTCCGGACTCGCATTACTGCCGGAATTTCGAAAAGCTCAACCACAGTCAAAGATCATCATGCTCTCAACCCATGATGACCAGCTGACAATGATGAATTGCATGCACGGGGGTGCAACAGACTTTATTTCAAAGCGAGACATCGACCTGCCCCACATAGCAAAGATTATCCGCGGCTTCGTTGAGTCCCTAAATCAAGAAAGGCACGATGAAGCCAAAGGTCTGCGACTGGCTGGATTGGTGGGAGCACACTTTGCATCAGAAAGTATGCGACAGGTTTTCAAACTAGCTGCTCAGGCTCAACGAAGCAGTTCTACGCCCGTACTAATTGTTGGAGAGACTGGAGTTGGAAAAGATGTCGTCGCTAACGCTATAGCCAGCGTCAATGAAAAACGATCACTCGTCAGCTTGGATTGTGGTGCCATTGCCGAGAGCGTAGCAGAAAGCGAACTTTTCGGGCACGAACGCGGATCATTTACCGGTGCAGACCGGACTACACTTGGAAAATTTCGCGCCGCCCAAGGTGGCGACCTCTTTCTAGATGAGATCGGCAATCTCAAGAGGTCCATACAAGAAAAACTCCTGCGCGCGATCCAGAACAAAGAAGTCACCCCTGTTGGCGGCAAAGCAGTCAAAGTAGACACGCGAATCATTGCAGCGACCAACGAAGACCTCGATCAACAGGTACTGAATGGGAACTTTCGCAAAGATCTCCTGGAGCGCTTAAAGGGCATAGTCATCGTTATTCCACCGCTTAGGGATCGCCCAGAGGATATTCCGGTCATCGCTAACGCAATCATCGCAGCATCTGACAAACCGAATCTTACAATCGCCCCTGCGTGTATGTCGTTGCTATCAGCATATTCATGGCCAGGAAACGTCCGCGAGCTGCAGCATACTGTTAAGGCGATGGTTGCTGCGGCCGTACATAGCCCAGTGACCGTGCGCCAACTCCCACAAAACTTTATGCGCGCGCTTGCATCGGAGATGGAAATTCATCCTACCGAGGGTCCCATCCCCGGGCCAACGCTGCGCATCGACGTGCCACTAGAGGTAGAGCTGGTAGTTGCAGAAAACAAATTCTTGAAGGCATTCATTGAAGCGCGCCAACGCCAACTAGGCGACAAGTTATCCGCCGGCAGCCTTGCTGCAAAGTTGAATATAAACCGAACTACCTTGCGACGTTATGTTAGGCGTCTTGGCCTAGATACCGACGGGGCGAATACATGATCACACGTCAACACAGCTCGAATGCATCCGTAGCAAAAATAGTGGCGCTTGTTTTTCTCACCGGCGCAGGAGCACTGCTCGCCACGTCTGACAACATATTTGCGATCATCGCTGGTATTTTTTTGATCGGAGCGATGTTCGCTCATGCCGTGGAACTCCAACACCAGTTTTTGCATTTTTCGGCTTTTCAATCACGCCGCATCAACAAAATCGTCGGAACCCTACTTGGACTGCCAACCTTGACCTCGTTTCACGCGTATCGCCGCTCGCATTTGGAGCATCACCGCAACTTGGGGACTTCAAACGACACCCCGTTCTTCACATACCGCTTCGTGGACCAACCCTCAGTTGGGTCTCTCATTTACGATTTGTTAGGTGTATCCCACATCAAAGCATCGCTTTCAGCAATCTTTGGATCTGGCGATTCTCGTTTAATCCGCCTTCCCGAAGGCGACGAACCAAGCAATATCTCTGAACGCTTCGATTACGGATTGATGGGTTTTCTTTTGGTGTGCGCTACGTTCACCGCTGTCGTCTTTGGACCAGCTATCATCTTGAAAGTCTGGATACTCCCGTTTGTCTTAGTCGCACAACCTCTGCATTTCCTTATTGAGCTACCGGAGCACATCGGATGCGACGAAGGCACAACCGATGTTTTACGAAACACACGCACAATCGTTGGGACCCGCTTTTCTCGTTGGCTTACCAACTACAACAACATGCACGTCGAGCATCATCTTGAGCCAACATTGATTATGAATCAGATGCCATCCGTTTATGCGCAAATTGCCGGTCAGCATAAATATATTTCGCAAACTTACTGGCAGTTCTACAGATCGCTCTTTCGATCCTTGAAAGCTCAGTCAACCGAATCTGCAGATGATAGACACGCCAGGAGGCCCGCATGATAGAGACAATTGGACAGGGCTTTCTACTTGGGCTTGCATACGCGATGCCAATTGGCGCGCAAAACCTTTACGTTATCAACTCTGCATCTCGCGGAACCATGGACAACGCCATGCGCACTGCCTTGATATTTGCACTCATGGATATATCGCTGGGTATCGCATGCATCCTTGGGGTTGGTCACCTAATCCAAACTCACTCGATGGTGCGCCTGTTGGTTGGTTCCGTTGGATCAGGCTTTTTGCTTTTTGTCGGGTACGGATTACTTCGGAAATCTGCACCAGCTGCAGACTCCGCCACCCCATCAGTATTCGGCTCACTTTGGAAAGCAGCGTTCCTTCTTACCTGGTGCAACCCACACGCCCTGATTGACGGCTCTGTCCTCCTTGGCGGTTATCAATCCGCGCTGTCTTGTGCCGAGGTGACCATGTTTGCAGGCGGGCTAGCCCTAGCGTCTTCGACATGGTTCATATCACTTTCGACAGTGGTCAACCGATTTAAAGCTTCTATCACACCAAGCAGGATCACCATCATCAATCGAATTTGCGGCGTCGCCATGGTGGCATTTGGTCTTAAGTTAGCGTTCAGTATGGTGGCAGGATAGGCATGAAACATTTAGCCACATTCGCAATCGCAATAATCTCGGTTCTGGCTGTTGCTGGAGAAAGCTTTGCCAAGTCTACGATCATCAAGGTCGCCATCCTGGAAAACTTAAAATTCGAGAAATTATCGACTGACAAATACGCTAACGACTATATGGATGGACTTTTAACAGCTTCAGATGCAGCAAAAGCCAATGGCTACACGGTCGAAATCAAGACGTTCTTTTATGACAAAGAACCTCTAGCAATCCTGAAGAAAGTCCCTGAGGTAAAAGCCTGGAACCCCGATATTGTTATCGGTCCTCGGTCATCATCGCTTTTTTTGATGTTGAAAGATCAATTCAACGACGTGCTGGTGCTTTCGCCATTTGCAACAGCGACAGAAGTATCAGCAATGCCTGATAACTTCTACAGCATGACACTTCCAAATGAGTACTTTACTCAAGCAGTCGTCAATATTGTTCGCGAGCGGTTCCCAAAAGCGGCTGTGTCACCAATTGGTGAGGTCGATTGCAAGAATTGCATAGACTTTATCACCGCATTCGCAGGTGCCGCCGCTGATGTGAATTTGAAGGTTCGCACATCAACTACTTTTTTAAATAAGAATGCAGAATCCGCCGCGCCCGAAGAACTCCTGGCACACTATCAAAAAGGAGATATCATTCTCCTTCCGAATACTTCTTATACATCGGGCACGCTGGTCGGCAGAATCTCGGACCATCTAAAAGACAATTCTATTACCTTCGTCGGCGGTGATGGTTGGGGCGATTGGTCATCCAGCTATGTGGGCAAAGTCAAATCAGCATTTGCCTACTCTGCCTACCGAGCAACTCCTTGGTCACTCGATGCGACCGATGCACGCGCTAAATCGTTCAAAGAGCAATTTAAGAAATACCGCAAAGTGGACCCGACCGGCGCAGTGTCCCTACTTTCTTACTCCACGCTTTCTGCGGCACTTGCTAGTCACAGACCGGCGTCAAAAGCAACGCCGGCCCGCGAGCAGATACTCGAAGCATTCAAAGTGGCTCGACAGAATGATCCAAACTACGGACGGCCTACAAAGTACGCAGTTTATAAGGTAACTCAAGCCGGTGAAACCTTCGACGGCGAGGTATCGGCGCTTATCGGGAATCGAGACAGGAGCAAAAAATGAATCAAAAGAAAACAATCCTGGTAACTGGCGCTACAGGCGGCATTGGTCGCGCGTTGTGCCATAAACTTGCCCAGTCGGGGTATTCCCTTATTCTAGCCGCAAGAGACGAACAGAAACTAAAGACTCTGGCAGGCGAACTTTCTGACATTGGCCCAGGCACATTCAAAACATTCTCGGTGGATATGTCGAAAGATGATTCCGTTGCAAATTTTGCAAACTATATGGGTAGTTTCGGCATCGATCTGGATGGCGCAGTGATGATGCCACCACAAATTCCACCAACCAACGAGTGCCTACCTGAATCATCGACTTGGCGTGAAATATTTCAAAATAGCTTCATTGGACCCTTAAACCTTCTTAAAGCCGCGATTTCCCGCATGAACCCTGATCCTGCCCACGGCAAACGGGCAAAGATTGTTATCATCTCTGGAATCTCATCCGTGCAAGTTCTTGGCCACTATGCAACCAGCAATGTGATGCGATGTGCCTGGCTGGCAGAAGCCAAGACGTTAGCATTTGCTCTGGGAGATCTAGGCATTCACGTCAACACGTTGTCTCTCGGCGGAACGCTCACGCCGGGGTACACGGCATCACTCGAAAAGCGTGCCGCGAACGCAGGAATCGATTTTGCGCAAAGGCTTGCAGAAGAGACCTCCAATGTTCCGTTGAAAAAGTACGGCAAACCCGAAGAAGTAGCCACAGCGGTCGAAGGTCTTTTGTCGTCGTTTTCGGACCACATGACCGGGTTGAATATTATGCATGACGGCGGATTTACGAGATCATACTAAATGAGTGACACAACGCTTCCATCGTTAGAGCAGCTTATTCGCGCAAAGATCCAACGCCGGATTGTCGCGGCAATGGCAATTCTTTTTGCGGGAGCCGTGATCATAACGATAGTTGAAGCCGCACTCTCGTATTCGGACCTCATTTCGAGACTCGATCGTCGTGCTGATACTCTGCAAGATTTGATAATTAGCGAAGTGCTGGTCAACAATCATGATGCTACTAACCATATTCTTGCTGATGCTAATCACGATAACGCAGACCAGAGCGTGCAATGGATCACGCCTGAAGATTCAAAGCACCAATCCATTGCCTCTGGGGTTGCCTGGGACTTTCCAGGAAACTGGACATACGCTCGCCCGTTGAAACGACTTGGTGATCAGGATTTCGGAACTTTCATTTTCAGCGGAAACTTTTTTACTTCAGGCGGCCTGGTCAACACCCTGACTCATCGCCTGGCGTTCACCGTGGCTATATGTCTTGTAATGGCGATATTGCTACTACCAATCGCACGAAAAACACCAAAGGAGTTGATCCTTGGGCCTGTGCAACATCTTCTGAGCCTGATTCGTGACGACTCCAACAAGCAACTTGCCGCAAGTCCCGCATTTGCAGAAATAAAGTCAATCCAAGACGACTTTGAATCGCTTATGAATGACCGCCGGAAGCTGGAATCTCAGAGACTGGAGACTGCCCAGCTGCGAACGGTAACAAGAACAGCGCAAATGCTAGCGCACGATATACGCCGCCCATTTAGCTTGCTAAAGGCAACCTTAGACGGCTTGACTCAAACGACAACCCCCGAAGCAATGCGTGAACTTGTCAGCGAGACAGTTCCGGGAGTGAAAAAATCGCTTGAACATCTCGATGGGATTATTTCTGAACTGACAACAGTGGGCTCCAATAGCGAAACCGAAAAAACGCACTTCTCTTTGCTTGACGCTATCGGTCGCGGTATAGCGATCGCGGCACCACATGACATCGCATCAAATCGTATAAAAAGAGATCTTCAGTCCAAAGCAACGGTATTTGGGAATCAGGTTCAAATAGAACGCGTTATTGCCAACATCGTGACTAACGCGTTCCAGGCGATGGGATCAAGCGATCGAATCACAATTGCATCACACGACGAATCCCCAGGATCGGCGATCATTACTATCACAAATACGGGCTCACATATCGACTCCCAAGACCTTGAAGCCATATTCCAGCCCTTCTTTACCAAGAGCAAACCGGACGGTACTGGGCTTGGTCTGGCCATTTGTCGTAAGATCGTCGCGGACCATGGCGGAACGATTACCGCGAGTTCAAGTACAAGTGCTGACTCAACGGTTTTCAAAATCTCACTCCCTACTGGTTGAAGTAGAGAGTGATAGGAGCGCCTAAGGCACCCGCGCGAGGAGCATCATTGCTACTTTCGCTCCCACCGCGATTAAAGCCGCAGCAACACCAGCAAAGCGCAAAATTAGCGCGCGGCTGTTGCGGCCTTCGATGCGAATGACAATTGCAACTTTGAAGTCGTCACTATTTTTTTTAATCTGATTCGCTTGAGTCATTTCGAGTCCTCCCTCACCCGAGCCGTCAGGCAAAGTGGGGAGGTGAGAAATGCGAGATGAATTGCCGCGAAAATGATCAACTAATGCAGAACGTCGCTTGTCGGTCAAAGTGGGCTGTTTTAACGATTAAAATCAGCTTCGAATTTCTCGATAGCATTGAGTACATCGCTCCATTCAGGAACCGGCCCGAAAAACATGTCTTTCATCAAACCGTAATCACGTTTTAGGTCGGCAACAATCCTTTGCGGCGGAGAAAGTCTCAACGACCCCTTGCGCGCGGTCTCGTAGCTGGCCCATGCTGACGCAAAATAAATGCCTTTATGTACAGCAACTCTTTCTAGAAGGTCCTGGTCTGCAATGGCCTTAGCTTTGACATCCGAATTCAGAAGACAGAAAAAGTCATAATGATGCCTAGAAATCCGAGCGGACAGAGATTTGCCTGCCGGTAGATGTGCATATTGATGCAAAATCGTCGCTTTCTCCCAAAATGTTCGCTCAGCATTGAGAGTTTTGACAATGACTTCGGGCTCAGCAACTTTATCCTTGAGTGCTTCTTTAGCATAACTCTCAATTTTGTGATCGCTCACAGGCCAATGTTCGGACCGCGCACCTAATTCTATTTTCACGGACGGGCGAATGTATCCACCCTTTGGCGTTGTGGTTGGATACTGAAACTGAAGCGTTTGCTTATCTGGATCGTCATCATCAACGGACAGCTGCCACTTGTTGAGACGGCCGAGACTCGCTGCTATTGAGCTTTCCAAAGCATTATATAGTTCATTCTGAACATAGGAAGAACAAGCCGTGGAAAGCTTATCAAGAATGGCGCGTCGCTTTTTTCCAGATGCGACCTTCTCCGGGTCTTCGCTTCCCAAAAAGTTTTTCTCAATCGATAAATCTATGTCTTCAGAAAATCGATGGATAATGCCGAAGACCTTCGAAAGTGAGGTTCCACCTTTGAAGGTCAGATTATTTTTTAGATCTGGCAGTGAAAAAAGCTTACCAAGGGTCCAAACCACCCAGAAGTCTTTCTCGACGATTTCGAATGGCATTTTTAATTCAGCAGCAGCCGCTTCAAAAAATAGTCGACGCTCATTGCTCTCCAAAAGATGCAGATCTTTCATTGTCATGACGTCACCATCATGAGATCGAAAATGATCGAGCGAATCCACTGAGGTGCATACTTCAAATCTTTGACGATCTGATTGCGAGCGGTTCCTTTCAAAAACTTCTGCGTTCGGGCTCTAACGGCATCGTCAATGTTGTCCTTGCCGAGATTTCGATAAGCTTGAATGACGAGACCTATTTTGGTTCCCGCTGGGTGCATATTTTTTTCTGTGGTGGTACGAAATATGATTTCTTGTTTTCCAATTTTTATTTTTTTCGAAGGACCATTTGTCAAAAACACGATCCTTCCAGGGACCTGAGTCGTTAGTCCGATCAGGTTGGCAGCGTAAGCGCCAGACGGTTGAATCTGAATGCCATTTTTCTCAGCGATCGCTTTTGCAACTTCATCCACTTGCGGCGGCAAGGCTCCTAAAACTTCGTGCACTCTCGGATATTCGTATAGGCCCTGCGCCAAGCGTCGTATCATTTTATCGCGCTGAAGCCTTGAGAGAGCTTGCCTGACGCCAGTATCGCTATTAAGGTCCAAAAAGTGCCTCGGGGTAAAGCACCACCCACGACCATGCCCGATGATGACTTTTTTAACAGTATTTATAATATCTTGGGCCAACTTATTAGGACTCCATTTGTCACAAAATATACCAATTTTTTGTGACATAATCTAGAGCAAAATTACGCCGCTGCGCCGCTGAAAGCCAGGGAGCCAGGCAAGCAGGTTGAGAAGGCATTTTTGCTTTCTGCTAAGACTTCCGTAGAGAATCGAATACTAGGTAAACTCTAACCGACTGTCCTGCACAGACGCTGCTTTACCCTTAGGACGAGTCGCAAGTTTACTGGCTCGCTCCGTCTCTTTACTATGAGGTCTTGACAAAGGAACATCTGGAAAGCCCGTCAAGTAAATCGCTTCGGGTTCGTCTCCATAATAGGATTCAAAAACGTACTCATTCCAGTAATGCAATGACCGACCAAATTTAAAATAAGCATGGATCGCCTTATCAGTATCACTATCCAAACCAGTTAGGTTTCTTTTGAAGCATTCATACCAACCTGCCTCTTCATTTGCAGAAATAACGTATGGGGTTGTGAATATGACGCCGTAACTACCGTCAACCAGTGGCGGAAGAAGCCGCATGTACCATAGGTCTCCAGACTTTCCTCTGAAAGAGAGCGGAGTAAAGGCGATCACCTCTTTGTTGGTCAGCAATTCCTTGAAACGCAGATATTCACCTTGGGCCCCCAGATATTTATAAAGTCCCATGCGGGAGTCGGCTAACAATTGCAGAACTCGCTTCATATCCAAATCGAGTTTTAGTTCTGCAGTCAGATTTAAGACGACATTAGCAAAGGTCTCCTTGTCCTTACCGACGCGCAAATCGAGTATGCTCCATGAATTGAAGAACGACCCTGTAAGCGGGCTCCAGGGCGGACCTTTAGGCATATAGACATCGTCAGCTTTTTCAATGATGTCGTAAAACGGACCAATTTCTGGAAGCGGGGCAAATTGCTCAAACATTGCCATTATAGTGTTAAACACGTGAATATAGAGACCATGAGCCGGATCAAGTCCTGCAGTCTCCTCAGGCGTAGGGAATTCTACCTGTTCAGCAAACTCCTTGGCTTCTTTGAGTCCTTGAAAGTCCACAACCTTTTGGCTTTTGAATTTCTTTAGTTGAGCTCTGATCGAATCAGCAATTTTTGGCATAAATGTTTCCTTCTTAGTGACGGTCAACGTTCAGCGTTAAAATGAGCACCCATTTCCTTACGCATATTGAAAATCGCTGGCAAAAGCGGTTGCTCGTAAATCTCAATATTCAGATCAGTCAATGTTGGCAGTAAAAACCTTGCTGTTGCTTCTTCCTGCACAAAAACTTCTTTGGGCAAATATCCGGATGATTTGATCGCATCGAGCAGAGCGTTCAAAAGACTTAAATTGACGTCTGTGGAAGGATCCAGAAGCCTATGATTAAAAACAAAACCAGATTTGTGGTCAGCAATGACGCACAGTTTCGGAATAAAAAAACGTCCTTCGCCGGTTGGCACTCGCCCCGGAAATGAAACTGTGCCAGCCTCCCATGATCCGGCAGGTTTTAAATTCATTTTTTTTAGAGAAGCGACTCGAAGTTCGTTGCTATTTGTGTTGGGAATGATTTCCTTAACGACTGGTGCCTTCACCCAAGCGTCTCTCCAAATTCCTTCAGATGAGCGCCTCCAGGTTCTGATGTGACCTTTCTTGCGCAAATATTTTTTGTCCGCCAATACTGCGTCGCGAACAATGGCACCAACAGCAAGACAGTCAGTCAATGTCACTGCCTCGGCTTCACTAAGCTCTTCCGGATACATGCTTGGAACAAAGTTTCGAAATCTTGGGTAGCCAAATCCTCGATACTTAAGTCCAAGCTCTTTGATGATCCTCCTATCAGACGCCGACAACTCGTTACGGTAGACAAACTCTGCCATCAAACAATCCTGTTCGAGACCAAGATCGGGATTTAATTCCGGCGGAAGTTCTGAATGATGCATCTTGTAGTGAATGGCATAGCCTGATTCGCCGCGATAGGCGATGAGACCAAACACCTCACCGGCAATACCGATCACACAACAATAGAAAGTCTTGCCCGTAGCAGAGTCAACCACGGCAAAAAGTTCGTGATCCCCATCAAGGACATTCCAAGGTTCACCGTCGCGAAATATATCAGCGGCCATAAAAAGCTTGCGCCATAAGTTACTGGCATCTGTTGATGGTTTTGGCATGCGCTCTCCAAGACAAAGTTCTTTCTCTACCATACTTTGTGGGAATTTGTTAGAGGTTTTAGGGGGTTGCAGAGAATTACCGAAGTCACGACCTTCGCTATCGCGTCAACATCGCCAACCGTCGCCAAAGAATCGAGCACGAGATTCCTTTTTGCTCACGCACGTAGCCATGGTGTTGAAAAAAGTTGCTAATCTTTGCCCCGATCAATTCAACCATACTCCAGTTCGTTTCGAAGTGTCGCTTCCAGCTGGCGCCATCCTTTAAACGCCTTCGCACAAGTTTCGCGCCTCTGCTGCACTGCGGCACGCCCCTTGTCTAACTGCTCCGGCTGGGTCTGGCTCGGCTGTTCGCTGTTCCGACCTCACCCTTTTCAATTTCTAGCGAGAAAAGGGCTTCGGCTCGCACCCACTAACGAACAAAGGAGTTTCACAATGGAAAACAAGAACAGCAACACCAATAACGCAACATTCATCAACCCAACCAGCGTCCGCGTCAGCAAAGATGGCCGCTACCTGATCATAGCCCTGCCCGGCAATCAGGTACTTCGCAAGCCGCTCAACTACTTTAGAGCGATCCTCAACAACGTCGCCAGCACTCTCCAAAACGGCGCAGTTGGCTAACTCAAACGGGGCCTTCATGGCCCCAAACCTTTATAAAAGGAGTAATCTGAAATGGAACATATTGTTGAAGCATTGACGCAAATTGCCGTCAGTAAAGCGATTCCATTTTGCTACAGTTGCTACATCAGAGCGCCAAAGAGCCGCTGCACTAAATGTCTGAGTGACGATTTGATGTTTGAGCTGCCAAAGGTAGGCGTTGAGTATGGCACTGATTGGCTTTTGCGCGAACTCGTCCGCGAACACCTCTCGCCAGCAGACACGCGTGAAGCCTTCGAGCAATCTGTTACAGAATGCTATCCCGAAACGGTCAAAATCGGTTGGATCGAATATGACACTGTCAGTGCGCTGAAGGAGCTAGATCCGATATCCTGGGATATTGCGCATAGCGAATGGATTGATAGCGAAGTCTCGGACGGAAATCTCATCACCTTTGATTATGGAACGACTTATTACTCGCTCCACGAGATTGAAGATCTAATCGCAGAAAACGCCTCATAATCGTGAGGCGCCGAGCGGAAACTCGCTCCGCTCGGCAGCACATTGGCGCAGTTAAATTCCCACTTTTCCGTCGAGTAACAGGCCAAAGAACTCGTCACGGGTCAGCCCTTTTCTATCTTTGGACGCTTTGCGAAACAGTATTTCCAATCTGTCTTTGTTGGTGAGAGTTTTGTCGCAAATCTGCGTCAAATGGTCATCAGTAACGAGTTCGAGACTGAAGCAAATCAGGTCGTCTGTTTTAACCTTGCGCCCAAGTTTATTCTTATTCGCTCGCCGCAAAAGATCGTCCATTTTGTCACGCGTTTTTTGCTTCACTCGGATCGGCGCCGTTGTGCCGTTTCCCTTGGTCATTTGTTTCGCTTTTGCATTCGCGATTGTTGCAGATCCAGATTCTTGAACTTTCATTTTTTCTCGCTCCATTCGGATTTCACTCAGGAAATTTGCTGCCAATCAGCCCATTTCTTGAGCAGAGTTGATTTTTTCGCTCTTGAAACCCGAACAGGACGATGACGAGACGATGACGATTTTCATGCCTCTGGATACCTAACGATACCAATTCAAGATCGAAACGGGCCACTTCGATGGAGTGTAAATACCTGTAAATACTGGACCATACTTCTCAATACTCATTCGGCGACTACATCATGTGCCATGGGCGGCATGGGCGGGATGATGTACGGGGCGGCATGGGCGGGATTATGTATTACCTACGAGGGGCGCACTTTTCTCAATACCATTCTTTTCGCAAACTCAAGCGAGATCAAGATTGACGCAGCTATTCCCCCCGCAATGCTTAAATCACTTAAGTGGGGAGGCGCGAAATGAAACAAACGTGCGATCGGAGGAACGTACAAAACGATGCCCGACATTGCTAGCAACACCGCACTCACCCAATAGAGCGTCGCATTTCGTTTAACCATCGACTTCCAAAGGCCTTCATCCCCACTTCTAATAGAGAAAATAAGGGCGACGTTGATGAATACGAGTACAGAAAATGCGACAGCACGTGCGTGGTCGGGAAGGTCGCCGCCCTGCACAATTCCAGCAAAGACAAACAGCACCGCCGCAACCGCAATTAATCCTTCCAGAAAAGCCGTCCCAATCACTCTCTTGCTAAATAACTTTTCCGTTAAGGCGCGAGGCTTGCGCCGCATGATCGATGAAGACTCGGGCTCCGCTTCAAACACGATTGAACAAACGGGGTCAATGATCAGCTCGAGAAACGCCAAATGAACCGGCCACAAGATTGGAGCACTGCCGACAAAGAGTGGTACGAGGGTCAGCCCGACAATGGGAACATGAATGGCGATGATGTAAGTCACCGCTTTTTGAATATTGTCGTAGATTCTACGCCCGAGCCGCACGGCTTCGACGATCGAAGTGAAGTTGTCATCAAGCAGCACAAGAGCAGCCGCTTCCCGCGCGACGTCCGTGCCTCGACTTCCCATCGCAATACCAATGTGGGCCGCTTTAAGTGCGGGCGCGTCATTGACACCATCGCCTGTCATCGCGACGACTTCACCAGCCTTTTGCAGCGCCTTTACAATGCGAAGCTTTTGCTCCGGCACCATGCGCGCTAACACCCGGACCTTTTTAAGCCTGCTGATCAGCTCGTCTTCAGAAAGAGCGATAACTTCGTCACCACTCAATACTCCGGCCTTGTCCTCGATTCCACAATCCCGTGCAATCGCCAACGCCGTCGTCGGATAGTCTCCGGTGATCATCATGACATCGATACCGGCGCCATGGCATTGCGCCACTGACTCCCTTACGCCGCTCTTCAAAGGATCGTAGTATCCCATGAGACCAACGAATTCTAAAGAGAACGCTCCCAGTGTTTCCGCCGATTCCCACGTTCTGGCATTGCCCGTTGCGACAGCCAATACACGGAACCCATCGCTCGCCATGCGATGGACAGAAGATAACACAGCCTCGCGTTGCGCCCCCGCAAACTTACAAAGGTCCAAGATCGATTCAGGCGCTCCCTTGCAGGCGATAAACGTTTCGTCTTCCTCGCCCCATACGTGGCCCACTGCTAAAATGGGCCGCACCAATGGAAAGGATTTTCGGTGTATTCTCCTCGTCCTGAAATCACCCATCAAGCTTTGGGCAGCATAGACGGCGGCTATGTCCATCGGGTCGGAACCACTGGGGTCACTCGCAAACGCACCCAAACCTAAGAGACGCTTTTCTTCATGCGAGGGTGACGCCACAACATTTTCGAGACGTTTGAACCCGCCCGCATTTGTCCATATCTGGGTAACGGTCATTTTATTTTCGGTAAGGGTACCCGTCTTGTCCACGCACAAGGTCGTTGCCGAACCCAAGGTCTCGATGGCGTTCATCTGCCGCGTCAAGACGTTTTTCTTTGAAATTCGCCATGCACCTAGGGCCATGAAAATGGTCATCACAACCGGAAACTCTTCGGGAATCGTACTGATCGCAAAAGTGAGGCCCATCAAGACACTGCGAAGCACTTGCCCTTCTCGAAACCACCAAACAGTTGCTACGGCAACACTCAAAACTAGGCTCAATCTAGCGACTAGTTTGACGGCCTTTCTTATATCAAGCTGCAGTAATGACGGAGGACGCTCGGTGTTTTTGAGGGACGTACCGATTCTGCCCATCGCAGTCGCTTGACCAGTGGAGTGGACTAACATTAGTCCGGCCCCCTGAACCGCTAGCGCACCCGAATACGCAAATGGGCTCTCGTCACCACCTTTGAGTTCAAAAGAAGATTTACCGTCCCACTCCGCCTTTTCAACAGGGACCGACTCTCCCGTGAGCAGCGATTCATTTATTTTCAAAGACTTTGCACTGACTAAAAACCCGTCGGCAGGGACACGGTCCCCCTCTGCAATCACCACTAGATCACCCGGAACAACGTTCTTTCCGGCGATTCGCTTTCTAACCCCACCGCGGATAACAAGCGCACGTGGACTGGATAGATCCTTCAAAGCATCCAGCGTTCGCTCCGTTCTGCGCTCTTGGACAATTGTAATTCCGATTACAGCAAGAATCGCTGACATCATGAGCGATGCCTCACCAATGTCCCCGAGAGCAAGGTACAACGCACCACAACCGAGCAAGAGCAAAAACATCGGCTCTCGAACCGTACCGAACGCGATAGCCAAGAATGAACGAGGTTTCGAAGATTGAAGTACATTTTCTCCGTGCACTTTCAACCGTTCCGCGGCCTCGGCGTCTGTTAAGCCTTTCGCTTTTTGGACGTCAGTCTCGTGAATTCTTGCTTTACTCATTGTCTCCATCGTTATCGTTCGCAGCCCGCTGGTAATTTCTTATCGGAGCTAATTTCTGGATGTCGAATCATTCTCCACCATAGGGCATGGCATTACCGTTTGCAGCAGCATTAACAAGAGTAAATTGGTCCCTTCGCGTGTACTTTTCGGGCAATTAAGTCCGTAATGTTGGATGGTTACCGGATAATTGCTAAATATTGGATCAGTTTGCAAAGGTTGCGCTGCAATGCTCGGCACTTATGGCAAATGCATGCACACGAGATGGGACCAGTTCATACGTGCTATAAATTGGTCCCTTCGCGTGTACTTTTCGGGCAATTAAGTCCGTAATGTTGGATGGTTACCGGATAATTGCTAAATATTGGATCAGTTTGCAAAGGTTGCGCTGCAATGCTCGGCACTTATGGCAAATGCATGCACACGAGATGGGACCAGTTCATACGTGCTACATGACGAATTGATACAAATCCCCGAACTCAAAAACGCGCAGATCAAAAAAATGGATATCCCATGGTCGTTTGACTCGGCTTGGCGTAAGGATGTGATCGCCACAATGGCGCAAAGTCCGCAAGATTTTGCCGCGAAAAAGCCAGGAGATTACTGGGCGCGGGTTGTAGATCTAAAGAGATTCTACAAGGCAACCGCCGTGATGAAACGCGGCGCCATCTCGGACAATGAATCCTTTGCAGCACTTACTGAGATCCGCATCAAAATCGACTTTTTGAATTGGGTAGGTGGCACTACGGCGGAGCATTATGTCTCGCTGCCAGATTCCGCCAACTCCAAGAGCATTACTTTGGATCTTTCCAAAACAATCTTTTTCACCAGTATAGACATAGTGGATACCAAAGGCACGGGCAGGTTCGAAGCCTTAGGTTACGACTACTGGGGGTCGGTGACGAATCGTCCGTCGGTCAACTACACCTTTGTCGCCACGCCTAGCAATTCCAATCCAGCCGAAATCCAGATCACATGGCGCATCTACCCCATGCTCAAAGACCCCAAGACCGGTCAGACCCAACCATCTAAACTCGTTCGCGAACCGGGGATTCAAGAGCCGTGGAAATCAATGTTGCTGAGTGAACCTGAGAAATATTCGTATATCGAATATCAATACACTCTCAACATTGTGAGCGAGTAATCAGACTTTTTGTCAAATTGATTTCCACGAAGAGGTTTCAGATCCACGGGAAGGGGCTAGTTCAAAAGAATTAGATGTATTTTTGGCCTCGCAGCTGCCACGATAGCATGGTCATCTGATACCTGTATCTACCGAGGACTGACCTTTGGCAAACGAAATTAAAATTGGCATTTCCAGTTGCTTGCTCGGAGAAAAAGTTCGATTCGACGGTGGCCATAAGCACGACCGATTCATTTCCGAATCGTTGGGACAATATTTTAGCTGGGTGCCTATTTGCCCAGAAGTAGAATCTGGACTAGGAACCCCGCGTCCGACGCTTCGTCTTGAGCGATCCGCAGGTGAAGTGAGGCTCATCCAGCCCGCCACCAAATTGGACCTAACGGAAAAGATGAATCGTTACTGCCAAAAGAAATTGAAGTTTATCGCCGCACAAAATCTTTGCGGATACATCGTTAAAAGCAAATCACCTAGCTGCGGCAAAGGGGGCATCAAAGTCTACGTAGGCCACGCCATAAAACCCGACGGCGGTGGAGTTGGATTATTTGCCAAAGCTTTAACCGAAGCCTTTCCCTCACTTCCCGTCGAAGATGAAGGCCGGCTTTGCGACCCCAATTTGAGAGAAAATTGGGTTAATCGCGTTTTTGCTCTGCATGCATTCAGATCGCAAATGCATCCGCGGCCAACATTGGGCAAACTGGTCAGCTTTCATTCGTCCTATAAATTCATCATACTTTCTCATTGCCACGAAACTTATCGGCAAATGGGGCAATTGGTCGCGAACGGCAAAAGCACGCCGATCGCAGATCTGATTCAGCAGTACGAGGCGCTGCTCATGACCGCAATGAAAAAACGAGCGACGCCCGCCAAACATGTCAATGTATTGCTGCATCTTTTTGGATTCTTCAAAACAAAACTTGACGCAGGGGTACGTGCCCAAATTCTCGAGATCATTGAAGACTATCGCCGCGGAATCGTGCCGCTAATTGTTCCCATCACACTGGTTCGGCATTATGCACGCATGCTCAACATAGACTATTTAGAAAACCAATCCTATCTTTCGCCACATCCCAAAGAGCTGGCATTGAGAAATCAAATCTAGCCGTATCTACCAATAAATCTCAACCACTCGCCCTTTCCCCTCAAATCGCATCACCAAATTTAGCAAGCCACTCTTTTCATGACTTATGCGAGCCTGCAAAATGCAATCATGGGTTCTTATTGAATACTGGCTTTACACAAGAGGAATCACTTATGCTTCAAATCACAAAAACGGCGCTAATTCTCATGGCGATGTCTATCGCTCACAATGCTCTGGCACAGGAGCTGATCGGCGCGCCTCGAGGCACGGCCGCGGTTCCCTTTACGGTACTTCATCAGGATTCGGACTTTGTAGGTGACATCAACGTCGGCACGCGTACGTTCTCTGGCTACACCGAAGCCATTGTGACCATGCGCGTGCGCGGTTTTAGCTTGGAAATCGCAGCTGGAATTGGCTCCGACACTTTGTTGGCGAATGAAACAAGTTATTACAACCCGAGCTGGCATGGTCAAACCATCATCGACTTACCAGAATTTGTCTGGTGGGAATCCGACGAAACAACCTCATATCACATTGTGAAATTACCCATCGCAAACAAGAAAACTCCTCAGCTCATCACCATCGCATACACCACTGATGACGGAAAAGTAGCAATCTTGCGTGTGGAATGGGGCGGCATTTGACGGCGTTCAATTGCCCGCTGCGACAAACCAAAATCAACACTCCGGCATGGCGCATCTCGTCAGCAAATCACGGCACGCTCACACTCATCAATGACGTGGGCACCTGACCTTTCTTTTCCAAATCGCTTAGGATCTTTTTTTCTTCAGCGGCGGTGTATTGCCCGTAATAGAATCTAACGTGCAATGGTAGTTGTGCTTGTTCGATGTTTCGAAGCGTATCGTTCCAAAGCGGATCACCAGAACCTGCAGGCGCGAGTACCACCGCGATCAATTGTTCGATAATAGCTGGCGCTAGATGAAAAAGACTAACTAGCCCCATGGAAACCAAATGGAGGTTGGCGGGATTTTTGGCCGTGTATGGCAGCTGGTATTGCCCAAACGAAGAACAGCTATCGAAGACAGCGACCTGCGTTTTGTCTCGTTTGAAACGAATGGTTGCTAGATCAAACTCCCGAAGGGAATTATTTAGGTTGCGGATATCGAAGGCAAAGCCATCGCCCGAATGTCCGCCATAGTATATGAAATCCGCATTTTCCCACGCCTCCTTCCAGAAACGCGGAAACGAGCGCGACGCATAATCTGGAATGCCGAGTTCGGTGCTAAACAGCGCACTGCGGACAACCACAGTGGTATCGCCCATCTGCTTCACATAGGTACTGAAAAATCGCCTTTGATCATAACGCGCTAAATGCACCGGATTGAGAAGATCCAACTTTTCCATATCTGCGCCCAATACTTTGCGCAAGCTTTCCTTGTCTTCCATGGGAGTAAAACCCCATTTTTTCACCAAAATCTTTTCAATGAGCGCATAGCTCTTCCAGCCGTAATCTCGTTCGATATCTGCTTGGGTGGAGGCGGAGTTCAGGTGATCGTTAAACCCGCTGACAAAGTACAACGTCATGATCTTGCCATTGCCGTTGTCACCGCGCAGTCGCGTCATCGGCACGGCTTGGGAAGTTGGTTTTTCGGAAATTTGCCGCCGCTTCACGGTAAACTGCACATCTTGCGCCATGGGCTTGGTCCGCAATTCGGAACATTTGTAAGGCGTGTAGAAATAGCCAAAATCGACGGTCGTGTTGTAATACTCGTCCGTACATTTTGCCCACTTTGTGTCGCTAAATTCTGATCGGTCATCGGAATAAATCTTCGGAAGATCTACCAACAGCGGCAGATTCACCGTTGCCGAGTTTTCTGATTTTAACCATTTTTTTGCCACGTTTTTGAGGAGCATCATCGTACTTTGCGCCTCATAGGTAATCCAAAGATAGGGATCACCCTCTTTGCGTTCGCTAACCGCAGATGTGATCTCTGGTGGTTTCGTTCCCGAAAATCCTTCGATTAGATCTGGATTGTAGCCACTTTTCGCCGCCACCTCTGGGGAATGAAAAAGTCCAAACAGATGACTAGCATGAAATTCAGCCGCTTCATTTATCAATTTTTGTGCGGCATCCCTCTGCTTGAGTAAACTGCGAAAGGTTGCTTTGTACTTGTAGCTCACCTCTTCTGCCGAGTGAGAAATCCCCGCCGCTCGCGGCGCCAACTTTGCCTTGTCTTCAGCAAGTGCTGATTCAAGTTCGCCCTGAGACACCGTGGTTTTGGATACGTTACATGAGAATAAAGTTGCTGACATACCAACAGCAATTGCAACCGTTCGAGCTTTGTAAATTTTGTCTTGCATCGGCAGCCTCTCGAAAGGGATAACTCGCAAATTCGAATTTCACATGTATGGAGTCTTTTCGGCTTCGATTTCGTAAATCTTACAAAGTGGCCCCCTCCTTTGTGCTTGATGGCTCATTTGTTTTGTATTTACAGATAGTTGCCCCGGTGGACGTGAATATGTTGCAAGGGGCAGAACATTGGCCAGACACATCAACTACTTGCAAGCTAGCCGGACACACAGGATGGGACCAGTTTAAAGTGGTCACCTATGAATTGTTGCGTTGAAGCCGTACAATTACCATGGTCAAACAAATTCGCGTTTTGATGGTTCCATCGAGGAGTACACATGAAGCTACTGAACAAACATTTCACTTGCGCCGCCGTCGTGTTCCTCGGTGCCTTCACATATTTACCTTTAGCAAACGCGGAAAACCAACAAGACAGTGACGTCAGTCTAAGTTGCGACTTCGCTTATATGGGCGCTCCGTTTGCAACGGTCGCTATCTCGGTCACCGAAAACGGCGCTGTCCGCCGCGAAGGAACCGTGACCATGTACGGCAGATCGCAGACGACCGCCATTGAGCAACAAGAAGCACTTGCAGGTGAAAAGTTTCACGTCCTCGTCGATGCGGATCGGCCGGGGCAGGAACTGACCATGATTGTGTTCGACGATGACGCTGTAGCAACACCCCTACGAGCCAAGCTCATCAATCCTCAAAGCCCAATGGTCAAAGAAATGGACGGGACCTGCGAACAACGTCCGTGACCTGCTGGACCTAGCACTTCTCACTACATTGACAGGAGCAAACGCCGGAATCTTGCGCCTGATCGCTTTGCCTTCTTAGCGATAACCTCGCGCCACAGGGGGCGAGTCATTCTTGTTGTATGTATCTGAATTTAAAGATAATTGTAGAAGTCCCGCACATTGTCCTAATAGATTTCCCGCGAATTCCGACATACGTCTTGACGAAATTTTGACGAAATATTCGTCTACCTCCAATGCAGGAGCTGCCATGCGCATGACCACTAGACATCCACAACGATCCGGCATTCATCATTCACGATTTGCACTTTTACTTGTTGGGTTTTCGCTAGTGGTCAGTGGATGTGAAGAATCACAAAAGTGCGCGGACGACCCTAACGCCACCACTGAAACTTGCCCCGACGACGCAACCTCATCAACTTCATCAGTCAGCAGCTCATCAGGCGGATCGGGCGGTGGTAATAGCAGTTCTGGCAGTGCGTCGATTGCGACACTGGCTAAAGGTACTGAGATAACGTTTGCTGATATTACCCAAACAGGATTTTCAGTAAATTGGGGTGCAGCGTCTAGTCCTGATTGTGACGCTAGCGAACTAGAATACAAGCTGGTCATGGGTGATGCTGACACACTGTCGTCAATTGCTACCATTGAGGACTCCCAAGATGTTGTGGCTGTATTGCCTTACACCAAGGCGACGCTAACCTACAGCGCTTCAGGACTTGACCCAGAAGAGACCATCACCTTTGCCGTCATGGTTAAGGATCCAGCTGGGAACAAGGCACTCTATGATGCAGCCAGTGTGACCACGCTGGCCCAAGACGTACCGACTCCCGGCACGGCCATTACCTTCGGATTGATCACGGATACGAGCTTCTCTATCTATTGGGGACCTGCTACGAGCACAAAAACTACTAGTGCTAACTTGGAGTACAAAGTCGTGAAGGCTGATGCGACTTCAACCATTTCAACGATTGCGAGTGCTGATGCGATAACCGGATCTGATATCGTTTTGGACTGGACTAAGTCACGCGCCGGCGCAACCTACACGCCTGCGGGAGAAGTGAAAGGCTCTAAAACCTACGCCATTGCCGTGCTCGTTAAAGATGAGTATGGCGGCAAATCCATCTAAGCACCCCAGACGGTTACCACTCTACCTCACAAACTGATCTTCGTCTCGACTACTAAATACGCTAACGGCGCACTCAATCTTGCAACTTTAGATGCCAACTGCGACGCAGAAAAACCAGCGGGCCGAGGCTCATTCAAAGCGATGGTCGCACACTCTTCGTACCGCATTGCGTGTTTGCATGCAGATTGTATTGTCGGCGGACAGGCCCAAGCAGGCGACGGCTACAACTGGGTTATGACCGGAAGTACTACTTACGAAAACAAGCAAGGCAACGTCGTTTGGACAACGACCGCTGGGGGCGTTGTTGGCCGGCTGGATTACTTTACAAGCGGCGTTGATAGCACTAATCCCAAAGTGTGGACGGGTCTGAACGCGAACTGGACCACAGGCAATAATTGTTTTGATTGGCAATCAAGCGCCAATGGCGTGAACTCAGTCATGGGAGGTGGCGGCACCAATTACACCATCGCATAGTCATGGGTCGATAGCGTAAAATGCGACGGCAGCCAATATGGAAGCATGGGCGTCTATTGCGTTGAACAGTGATAAACCGATCTCGCTAAATTTTCTTGGTAAAGGTGACCAGTTGCCAACCCTTTAGGTCTCGTTGCTGGCCACACACAGTCCCTAATACTTTGCTGCCGCTGCGTTCCAATGCCGATCGGATTCGGACTCCGTCCTGCAAGCAAGCTTCTTCGGTTGCATACTTGGTCGCATGCGCTTCCGTCGAAAAATCAAATCCGCTCAAGACATTGTTTGAAAGATACACCTGTACAAGTTGACTAGAATCGCCATGCGCATGCGTGCACTGAAAAGTGCTTGGAGTCGACTGTTCGTTCCATTGCTGCGCCAACGAAGAGACGCTTGCTTGGCAATGTTCCAATGACTGCCAATACAACATCTCCTGCGCATGCAAGTAGAACTCCTGCTCATGATAAAAATCGACGCCAACGGCAAAACCCGCAATGTCACGATCAACGGTTGCCGCTATGACTTCACCGCCGACAGAGGTTACTAGATTCTGAACATCACCGACCAATTTTCGTTCATCGTCAAGTCGATGCATCCACGAGGCGGAGATGGACTGTTTTTTGGTCTGCGAAGTACCAACGGCATCGATTCTCACCCGATAGCGAGGCGCACCGACCGAATTGGCTTGGTAGCAATAACTTACATAGGGAGACAATCCCGTGACGCGGGCGAATATCCCCCACTCGCTTTGCCGTGCAGATTCACAAGATGCGAAAGAATCGTAGTGTCCGTCCACCCGCGAAGACTGGCGAACATCAGATGACGATGTCGCGATCCGCGTTGGCGACGCATAAGTAAAAATTCCCGAAGGAGCGTTTTCACCAATCTCAGGGGCGGCGCATCCTGCGCTCAAAATCTCAACGTCTGCACCTACACCAAAAGCCTCCGCAACCAGAGCAAGGTCGCCATCGCAATCGGCTCGATTGAATCCAAACCCTCGCAATTTGATGGCGTAACTGCCAGCCAAAGCTTCGCTACTCATGATTGCCACAAAAATGGGGCACAAGAATTTTTTCATCCGCCGTCCTCCCTATTAAGCGCCCGACATTTCAGCGCGCTTCATTTTGTTTGAATTTTGATCTTACACAAAAATACCGTTTTTTCTTCATTGCTTTATACAATTATCCCATCAACTAAACAAATGCTTGCCTGAACAGACGCTTTTTGCAAGTTGTAGCCGCCCGGCAGTTGTCGGAGCCAATGATTACTTGGTATCGTATCGGTTACCTTTCCGAATGATTGCTGACGCATCCCCCCTTCATGGGAATGGTGTGCATTTGTGCGGAGGGATGACTCGGGGAGGCTGCCTTGGATTTGTCGTGTGTTCCCTTCGTTCCGTTTGATGCCTACATGCTGTGCGATGATTCGCCCACCTATCCCATGACATGCCACATCCGCTTTTGGTTCGATCGCTGCCCCGACCGCTCGCAATTTACCAATGCACTCATCGCTGCGTTGCAGCGCCATCCACTACTTTCGGCACACTCGCGTACGCGTTCTTTTTGGCGCCTGCCTGCATTTGATTTGAAGCCCGTGAACGAGAAAAACATCGGTGAGGTTTTTGACTTTCGAGAGGACGACGAAATCCTTGAGGTACGTCCGATGATCCAGCCCGACATCCGAACTCGTTTTTTTGTGCGCAAAGCCTGCAAACGTCCGTATCAGCTGACCTCGTCCATCGACGCTTCAGGAAATGGCTACATATTCATCGTTCAATTTCACCATGCGGTTTCTGACGGCATCGGCATCTTCAATTTCTTTGAGGATCTGATCGAATTGTATGCCGGCCAAGAACCGAGTCAACGTCGCGATGCACGCAGTTTGCTCGGCCGCGGCACGTATCATCTAACGCTGCCTAAATGGATCCGTCGCCTCAAGTACGATTGGGAAAGGTACAGATTATTTTTCAAAAGCCGCGCCGAATCCCTATTTACGGAAGGCCCTGTTTCGCAGGCTGCCGCTCCCATTGATGCATACGTCCGGCGAATCTGGACAAAAGAAGAAATGAAGACGTTTGCTGCTGACGCCAAGGCACGCGGCGTAACGGTTAATGATCTTTTGGTCACACGCTACTTCATGAGTTTGGCCGCATGGCAAAAACAAAAACCCATATGGAAAAAGGGCATTCGCATCAGTGTGCCCATGAATCTTCGTTTACCAGAAGACGATATCGTTCCGGCCGCGAATATCGTCAGTATGGTTTTTTTGGATCGTGGCGGTGAGTTGCTCAATAATGAAACGGAACTGTTGAAAACAGTCGTTACCGAAATGCTCCGCATCAAAGAATGTCGGCAGGGGCTAGCCATGGTTCGCTTAATGGATTGGTTTGTCAGAGTCCCGGGACTTATGCCGCTCTACTTTAGTTTGCCGATTTGCCAAGCGACATCTGTTCTCACAAATTTGGGACGACCGTTTCACACCTCGAATTTAATGGGTAAAGACGGCCTGCTGAAAGCAGGAGACATCACTTTGCAGAGTGTCGACACTTTGCCGCCTGTACGCAAACTTACAGCCATCAGCCTTTCGGTGAACAGCTATGGCGGTAGGTTCAGCATGACGCTACGATATGACGCAAGAGTCATGCAGGAAGAATCGGCAATTAGATTGATCGACCTGGTTTCCACGACAATACGCGGTTAAACTCGTAGAGAGGATGCTACATGGCCGCAACACTTCGCAACGATTCTTTCCGCATGCTTGGAACGATGGCAGCAAGCGTATTTCTTAGTAGCACTGCGCACGCTGGCATCATCCAAAACACCGTGGAATATTTTCGCCAATTCCATGTAGGAATCGATCTGAGCACTTATCACAGCGCGCTGCAATTGAGCTATGCGACAGATAGCAACAAAGCCATAGGCACTGATTGCACCCAGCAGGGCAACACAAAAAATTGTCACCTAAACATCGACGATGATTCCAACCGCGGGTATGACTATGGATTGTTCATCCAACAGCCATTCAAACGCAAAGGCTGGATTCACTACAACTTTGACTTAGGGGCATCGCTTCGCTATTTGAGCGGTCATGTTCGCGATTCCGAACTCAAAGGCGAGCACCCTTTTGAAAAAATTTCGTACAACTATGCCATGGTCGAAGTGAGACCATACTTTCAGTTTGGTTTGACGCCGCCGAATTGGATTCCTGATCTCATCTTTTCGCTGGGTCCAGCCGGATACTACGCGTACGGAAAATTTTCGTTGGACGACGAAGACTATTGGACGACAGGATTGGGCGCCGTAGGAAGGTCGTCCGTAACGGCATTCTTCAGCTATTTCGAAATGGAACTGGTGGTCTGGCGGTTTGCTTCGGACGGTGCTCTATCACTCTTCAGCTCGGAACAGGTCCATCGACCCGCCGTGGGCGCGGGTTCGATGGTGCCGGCGAATGCAGGAAATGTACGCATCAAGGAGGCGTGGATCACTCGCCAAATGCACGGATTCAAATTGCTGCTCGGCAAGCTTTAAATCCTGTGACTTACCGCTGCCGCATGAATGACTGCCGCAATCCTACCGGCTGATTGGATGCCTTCTTTCGACATTCCGCCTTTCTCCACTTCTGCAATGTGAGATTTGATGCAGTTTTCACATCCTGTAATCGCCGAAACCGCCAAGCACATCAGTTCAAAGGTCACCTTTTCAACCGGAGGTTTACCTATGACTTGCATGCGCAGTCGTGCGGGCATCTTCACAAGTTCAGCATCATCAGCCAAATGAACGAATCTGTAATAGATATTATTCATTGCCATGACAGATGCTGCAGCTTTTGCTGCAGCAATCAACTCCTGACGAAGGGAAGACGAAAATTCAGATTCGAGCGCTTCCCGAAGATTTGTAGAACCACTCGCATAGACGCATGCCAAAGCCACCCCTTGGATTTGTTCCATAGTGAGCCCCTGCGCTCCCTCCTCGGTCAGTACATTGCCCAAATTTACTCTCACGTCGCGAGCGTGGTCGCCTAACTGATCTTTGAACACTTGCAGTGTCATACGCAAACTCCTTTCATGCAAACTAGGTATTAGACCTTGATGGTCGATTCGCCCTTTTGCCAATTGCATGGACACAACTCATCCGTCTGGAGGGCGTCTAACGTTCGCAACACTTCCTTGGCATTGCGCCCCACATTTAAGTCGTAAACTGATACGTGTCGAATGATACCTTCGGGATCGATTACAAACGTAGCCCGTTGCGCAACTCCCTCAGTCTCATCGAGAATACCCAAGGTTGCCGACAATTCTCGTTTGATGTCAGACAGCATAGGGAACGGCAAGTTCTTCAATTCTTCTTTTTGGCTTCGCCACGCCAAGTGCACAAACTCACTGTCGGTACTGGCGGTAAGCACTTGCGCTTCGCGGTCTTGAAATTCTTTGTTCAGATCGCCGAACGCTTTAATCTCCGTCGGGCACACAAACGTGAAGTCTTTGGGATAAAAAAAGACTACGCCCCATTTACCTTGCAATTGTTCGGAAGAATACTCGACAATGCCGCTCTTTGCATCATTTGACACTACTGCCTTTAACTTGAATGCTGGAAATTTTTTTCCTACTCCTAACATACGATCTCCTTTCACTTTTGTTCGTTTCAACAATCGATGGCGCACGGATAAACTTTCCCTGCACCGCACATAGACTTTAACGGCATTTCGTCCGATAATTTAAATTGATTGTTTCAATAATCTGATAGATTATTTCTATCATGAATTTATGGAGTAAAATCATTGCCTTCCGTCACCCAATTGGAATACCTTGTCGCAGTTGAAACTCATCGGCACTTTGGAAAAGCAGCAAAGTCGTGCCACGTCAGTCAGCCAACATTGTCGGCTGGTTTGAACAAGCTCGAGGAAGAACTCGGCCTGTCCTTGTTTGATCGTGGTGTGCAGCCAGTAGTGCCAACGTCTGAGGCAATGCCCATCATTGAGCAAGCACGGATCGCGCTCTCTGAAATAGCGAAGCTTGCGCACATTGCGCAAGGATCGCTGCACGAAGTAACCGGAACCCTCGCCGTCGGCGTCATTCCGACTGTGTCGTCGTACCTATTACCTCTGTTCCTCGAATCACTTACAAAAACTCATCCCAAACTCCATCTCGACATAATGGAAATGACTACCGATCAAATTGTCGACGCACTCGGCCGCGACGCTATTGATGTCGGCATCCTCGCTCTACCCATTTCCGGCTCGAATCTCCAATCTCTTGCTCTCTTTGTCGAACCATTTTACCTGTACGCTCACCGCGATCATCTATTTGCGAAGAAACGAATCATCCACGCCGATGAAATTGACGGCAAAGAAATGTGGCTCCTTGAAGAAGGACACTGCTTCCGCAATCAAGCTCTCAAAGCCTGCGGATTGCGCGGAAAGCGCCCTTCACTTTTTAACATAACCTTCGAAAGCGGATCACTCGAAACACTCAAACGTCTCGTAACCCAAGGAATGGGATATACCTTATTGCCACATCTTGCTATCGACGGTGTCGATGAACAAGAAAGCGACGGACGAATTGTGCAATTTTCAAAACCGACGCCGGCTCGCGAAGTTGGCCTACTATTCCGCAGAGCGAAGCAACGCCGTCCAGCCATTGATGCGTTGGCAAATTCCATCAAAGAAAATCTTCCGCGGTCATTGATGCAAGCAGCAAAAGATGCAGAAACCATTCCCGTATTGTAGAACATGAATCCTAACGGGTTATTCCTGCTTGCGAAAAGTGCCGCCGATCTTCCTGCGAGATTGTGAATGGAAAAGGTGGCATCGCGCCTTGTTCGACCAAAAAGCTTGCTGTTTCAATATTTTCGTAAGTGAGCTCACTGCGCAAACCACCACTTCGATGACATGTTTTGCATGATTCTAAATCGAGTTCCTTCTGCAACACGCGATTACTAGATTGAAACCTTTCCCCATCATTTGTTTCAAAACCAGCCACGCCTTTTACTGATCCATAGGTCTTAATACGAAGGTTGAGCATCTGGATCTTCAGTTGGTCTGCGATAGACAGTGCAAGTGCATTTGTATCGGGTCGAATGGCCCGCGGACCGTTGGCGTGGCAGAGATGGCAGCGAATCTTAAAGGGCAAAGGAGTCCACTTGCTAACATCCGCCTCATCTCCCGACGCAAGTTGGTAAAACTTGGCGGCGGACGATGACTTATGGACCACAATGGCGAGGCGGTCCCACTCGCTCTCTGCGAAAGCCTTACCGTGATGACTCTGTCGCATCAGCCACGTATCCTGATTCCACCCTGCGATCATTCGTACTTTATTATAAACCGTATCGAGTTCGGCGTTCTTGGATTCGAGAGATGCAAAGAGGATCGGATGAGCGAACCAACTGCGCAGAGAGAAAAGCCCCAAGCCTAACAGGACTGCTAGGCTTAGAATGGTTCCGATAAGTTGTTTTGGTGAGGGTGGCATCTTAGTGACTCAGTTCGTCGATTTCCAAGTAAAGCTGATTCACCACGGTCGTGCTCATACCAAATTCTGTGCCGATGAGTTGTTCGTTCACCAAGGGCTCCGACGTTTTGCTTTGCAGATTCACAGGCAAATCCTTGTCTGCAACAGGAACCAAGATTGGCTCCGGACAACCCGCTCGCGTGCATCGGCCTCGTGGGATGACGACGGTTGTCGGCTGTGTCACCTTGAGAATCTGGTCGAAACTAGGCTTAGATTGGATCAAGTGGGCAGCATAATACTCGCCTTGTTCACCGAAAACCCAATAGGACTTTTGATCAACCTGCGGTGGTGCCGCGTTCAACTTCTCGCCGAGGATAACTGACTCAACATTTACAATCGCACCAGAACCGTCGATCTTTTGCCCGCCTCGTTCAAAGTGACCGATGAAAATCTGCGCGATGAACTGCTTCTTTTCGCCACTGACGATCTTTGACAGATCCATCTTTTCGGGAACCAGTGTGAAAAAAGTTTCGCCATCGGCCTTGGCTTGTTCGTAAAGCTGGACGGTGCGCGAATGCGTCGGATGATCTTCGAGCGTCAGTTTCAGAATCACCTGATAGTCATGCGGCGCATGAAACATCGGAAGATGGGATGCGTAGGTGATCTTGTCACCGAATAGGAGCATACCGTGGATACTAGGAACATCGGCTTTGGCCGCTGCTCCAAACATCAGAGCACTTAGTAACAGACCTTTGATTAGCTTCATTTTCGTAATTCCTCATAGATTCGTCGCGAGACATTCGCTTCAGTGAGGAAGAACTTACACGTCGAATCGATATTTACCAAATTAATAGTTTTTCTATATTAATTAGAATTGCTAATACATATTTCGTAGCAAATCGGCCTCATGCCACGCCCACATGGGCAACAGCATTGATCCATTTCAAAATGTGAAAAGGAATCAATAGACGAGGCTTCGTCGGGTCTTTCTTTCCGCCAAGAATCTCTGATCGAATTTCTTGGCCGCGGCGTAAAGCCGCAGCGTGCGTGCAAGTTTGAACGGATTAAGCTGCAACGAAGGCAAACCAACATCGTTCTTGATTTCGAGGTAGCCGAGTGCGGCCGCTTTTTTCAAAACATCCATGTCGAACGAGTTGGACTTTTCTTTCTTAAGATCGATTTCGAGCGAGCTAATGCTGATCTCAAACATCGTCTCGCCGTCTTTGATCTTGCTGAGTGCATAGTCGACAACATCTTGCAGGATCTCGCGCTCGCGATTTTCTGGCAGCGTACGAAATTTGGCTGGATCAGCAGTCGCTGCGCGCACCTCTTTGACAAACTCGGCAAACTCGCCGATGGATTTTACAGCTGCTAAATTGAATCCTTTGCCTCCAGGGCCGTCTTCACCAGACTCCAGCAATTTCTCGTCACGAAAAACGTTAATGACCGCATCCACCCTAGAGGTTGGCACACCGAGCACTTCCGCTAACTGCAGAACAAATTGCTCAATAGGAATGTGTTTGTCTTTCGTCATCATCATTTTCATAACTGGTAGCATCGCCGAAGCCGTAAAACTAGCAAACGCTAATGGATCGTCCGAAATCTGTGCGCCGTCTGCCATCGCCGCATTTTCGAAATACAGTTTGTTGGAATTTTCCACACGAGCGATCAAGTCTCGAACAATGACGCCGCCCCATGCCGGCATTTGCTGAAGCATTTCTGAAATCTGTTTGTATTTGACGCATGTAACAACGACATCGGTTTCCGCCCGTGCGGACGCATGCCGCTTACCGCCGTCCATCGCCGTCATCAACCCTAATACCTCGCCAGCACCTAATCGAGCCAACGGCCATTCCTTGCCGTTACGCACACTATATTCGTCGATAAACCCTTCGTGGATTACATAGACATCGCCGCCCGCATCACCTTCGTTGAAGATGACCGTTCCTTTATGAATCGTCATTTGCATAGGTTTGGACGCGCGATCTGACAACGAGAGCCACTCCGTCAGTGTTTCATAAGAAGATTATACAGTATTTGGACGAACAGCTCGAACGGCTCGAACACTTGCTCAACTTCAGCGCTATTGCTTCGTGATCGATGATAGGAGATTCGTTAGTATCGCGCGTTCATTTTAGAGAAATGTGCATGACTCGATTTTTACTTAGAAAAACAATTGTTTTTGTCACTTTTATTATTGCAGCCTGTGGCCCGACTGGTCGACCGTCCCACTCCGCCGAAGTAGTTTTTCAAGAAGCAAAACAAGTAGTCCATTTGGATGCACTCACCCAGACGCTCCATATCCGGCAGTGCAGCGACGCAACACCACCTCCGTACACCAGAGAATGTCTAGGAATCAAAATGCCTCATTCTCTGCAAACGAATCACAAAGAACGAGGCACCGGTCAAATAGATTACATTTGAAAACTTACGACTTCTGACTTGCCGAATTGACCTAGCAACGTATCGCGATAACCATAGACTTGAGCGTCCAGGAAATACGTTGTGCCGTGTTTGCGCATCCGCAAGTTTTGCAACTGCGCACCGTCGGTACCATGAGCAGCCGTACTCACGCCATACATCGGAATAGCAGTCTGCGCGTTGGTTGTCTTCAAATGAACGTAATTGCCAAGATACAAAGATCCCTGTGAAAAATTCAATGGGACGGGCTGACGCAACCAAACTTGAAAGCCCTTGCTGTCGATGACGATGTCGGTCGCTTCGTCAAACAGTCGCAAGAATTCCTGCGGTGTTCCGAGTTGGACAAACATGCTGCGCAAAGTCTTACGCAAACGTGATTCGGTGTTCGGCATATTGCGACCGTGCGCATCAACCTTGGCTTTGCCCGTTTCGTCGACGACTTTGGCCATGATATGAATCTTTTGTGGCGTCGCACTCGACTGAATCACGTTACAAAGGCTGAACAACGCGTGCATCAATGCACCCGACGAAAGACCGCCCAACTGCGCACGCATCTTGGCGTCTGGCGTCATGCTTTGGGAAACGACCGGCACTTGCGCACCTTCGGTCCATACCAAGAGTGAGTGGTCTTCGGCAATAGCGATCTTTTCGATGTTCATGCCATCAACAGAGAGTCCTTTGATGGTGATCGTATCTACGTCTCCCGATACAGAATCCACGTCATCAATAGAAACTTCGTCCGCAAATTTGATCGGCGAAGCCAATCCCACATCGATCTCAGGCTGCGAGCCATTCAATACAAATTTCAACGCATGACCATCTTGGTTGACCACCAAAGAATTCACGCCACTGGAAGAAATCAATTTGCCGATCAACGCACCGAGTTCTGGTGGCAAAATTTGCACAAACTGTTGGTACACGTCCTTACTCAAATTGAGTTTGGTCTGTGTTCGTTTGAGACCTTCGAGAAGATCGTCAGCAAATTCCAAATTGATCGTCTTCGGAAGTTGGGCTTCCGCACCAAGTAATTGCGAGGACTCGGTGATGTGCTGGCTATCGTTCGATCCACAACTTACGATCGGCAACGATGCAAACGCTAACGACAACAAAGGAGCTACGAAAGAAATGCGAACCATTTTCCACCTCGATTTCAAATTCAACATCAGCTTGTGGGAACAACCATGCGAAAATCAGTATGCACATTTTAAGACATTTTAATAATGGAAGTAAAATATATTAAAAAACATCAATATTTCATTACTATATTTCAATGATCTTGCGGGCGCGTCGTCTGAACTTTTCGGACTCGCGCCATCCATGCGCACGGTCAAATCATGGTCCTTTGCATCACCTACTACCTTGGTAAGGTCGCGTGCAAATTTTCCTCACTTTGAATCCTGAAAGAATTGTCGCTCATAAATTCGTCGCTAGCACAGCCTGTTAAGTTTACGAACCGCAGACGGATAAAGTATTCTTTACAACAATCTAGTTTTTAGCATCTGCCAGCGCACGTGGATTTTCCATGTCCGAAGCAAAAGGAAATCTCGATGTACTTTCGACTGATATATTGCAGCAAACCAACCGCGACTGTCACATTGCCCATGGTACAAGACATTGTCGCCAAGGCTCAGGCATTCAATAACGCCAATCGAATCACAGGTGCGCTTTTCTTCAATCATGAACATTTTCTGCAATGCCTCGAAGGTGACCGAACAACAATAAACAAGCTGTATCATGAACGCATCGCAAAAGATCCGCGACATAGCGACATCTGCCTGCTTGCCGCAGAAGAAACCACTGAGTTCTATTTTACAGATTGGTCGATGGCATTGATTACGCAAACGAGCACCTTTAAAAATCTGTTCGTGAAGTACTCGGGAATGACAAAGTTTTCACCGACGACGATCGCAAGCTCCGATGTGCTGGACTTTTTCCTCGAGGCGCGTGCCGCACTAAGGAACAAATCCTGACCAGATCCCGTCAGCAGAATCTACACCGGAAACCGCCATCAGCGTTCCGTAAGGTTAAAGTAGCCAAAGAGGAACGATGAACAGACACTTTCTTCAACTCGCAATTCTTTTATGTTACTTCGCAGGTTACCGTCTCCTGCTCTGGTCGCATTTCGCAATATGGCCGCTCAGATCAGTAGATCTACGAGGATTGTTCGGAGATATTTTCATATCTTGCCTCCTAGTGTTTACCGCTCATTTGATGCCAAAACGAATCCAGTCGCACTGGTATATTGCAACCGCGGTAGCACTGATCATTGCACATTTGGCAAATTACGAAGTGATCCTCGCGACCGGTGGTTCCATACAGTTTGCCCATCTGCAATTCGCACTTCAGGGAACGATGGCGCGAGGATCTATCATCAGAATTGGCCATATTTCCATATTATGCTGGAGCGCTTTGATTCTTTGGCTGCTCATTCGTGTCGAGCTGAAGCACAGGAACTCAGTGAGCGCATCGCCCAGATTCAGAAGTTCAGCGATGGCTGCGATTCTAATCGTTCCTTTGGGATGGAATGTCTTAAACAAAAATTTCTCTCCTGCCACCGCTCATTGGCGGCAATTCAATTTCATCGTCGGCAATATTCATGATTTCGCGCTTACCATCACGCCCTCTGCAAAGAGAAAACAAATTGCCGGCGAAATGGGGACACTACTCAAGCACAGCTCGATGCCAAGCATTCCCGATCTGCAGGGAACGCCGATCGCAAAACTCAACAAAGACCAAAGACCAAACATTATTCTAATCATGGGCGAGGGCATTGCCGGCGCTCGCTTTCCACAAAATAGAAATGAAGAGAAGAAATATCATGAAATGACAAGTATGCAGTTCCTTGCGGACCGCGGTCTATACATCCCCAACTACATCGGATTGAATCGCGTTACCAATAACGGTCAGTTTTCAATACTTTGTGGCATGACTCCGAATTTGAACGTACTCAGTCCCAAAATGGACATGTATGATCCGGCGCGAGATGGCAAGTGCATGCCACAGACTTTCAAAGAAAATGGATATCGCACGGTTTACCTGCAAGGTGCATGGCTTGAGTTCATGAACAAGATGCGATTCATGAGTTTGGCGGGTTTTTCCCAGATAATGGGCGCCAATGTCTTTGACTCTTCGGAAATGGGATCTCCATGGGGAGCTGACGACGATGTGCTGTTTCGCAAGTCTCTATCCATCATCGAAAGTCTAAATGAATCTTCCGAAGCCCCGTGGTTTTTGGCCATTCTGACCGTCGGGACACACCATCCTTTTTCAGGCGGACGAAACCACAAGTCTAGATTTCCGCAAGAGAGCTTGGAACATTCTATGTCGTTCTTGGACGAACAATTGTTGCAGTTTTTCAAGCAATTGGAAAATCAGGGAACGTTACGCGACACATTGGTGATATTAACTTCTGATGAATCATCCGGCGTTGGCGACATTGAACGAGACACAGTTTATCAGAATTGGCTGCCACTAATTGTTGCTGGACCAGGCATTGCTCCTAAAATCAAAAACGACGGACTCTTTTCAACTGCAGACATTGCCATTAGCTTAACTGACTACGTTTTTGCTTCTGACATCGCGCAAAATTCATTCGATGGTCGAAGCGTGTTTCGTTCCTACGATAATGAGCGAAACATCGTGTTTGGGAACGACTTTTATCGGCATGTGGGTGTCTTTAATGGAACAAGCAGCAGCATCACTTGCGACCATTACCTAAAAATCTGTACGAAAAATGTCTGGAATGAACCGTCGTTTCGCACGTGGGAGCAAGCACGTTTTACAAACCACGAGGAACTAAATCACATCCAAGATATTCTTGACCGCAGCCAGTGGTATCCCAAATAGTTTCCAAAGAAAATTCTACTCAGTGTTCCGAAACAGAAACGGATCTGAAAACGTGCGTTTTCAGATCCGTCAGATTGAACAGCTCTGTGCTTATAGCCCGCGCAGGGACATGGAAATCGCGTAGTGATCAGAGAAACCCGCTTCTTGGGAAGACGTTGCAAATATGTTGTAGCGGTATGGAACCATGATCTTCTGACCGTTACGGTCGCGGCTCTGGTTCTTGTCGAACTTATCGACGAATTCCGTCACCACTGGACCATAGGCATTGACGTCGAAAGAACCCACGTCAACATCGACGCCTTGGTTGTCCACGAGGTTTTTGTTTACGAAGAAACGATCCAAGTTGTTCCAGTTCTTATCCTTGGGGAAGAATTGTGTTCCCTGGGGAAGTGCGGATTTTTTCTCTTCGGAAACTTCGTTAGATGTTTCGAACGCGGTGCGCACGTCGAACAAGGGATTCTTGCTCTTGTTAGCTTGCAAAACCGTTTCGAAAGGATGTGGCGTGTCGCTTTCCAGCGTGTTGAAGTCGCCCATCGCAAGGATCAACGCTTTGCCGTACTTCTCCAAACGATTCTCAATCGCTTCTTTCAACGCATTTGCTGCCATGATGCGCGCAGGAGCTGGCGACGCCGGTGATGGCCAGTGGTTAACGTAAACAAACAATTGTTCGCCGTTACCCAGTTGGAATTGAACTTCCAAAATGTTGCGGGTGTTCTTAAAGCCTTCACCCTTGACGACATATTCTTGCTTGCCGACGAAACGAAGGTTCGAACTTTCGTTGTACATGAGCGCCACGTCGATGCCACGGTTGTCGGGACTATTGGTTACGACGAAGTCACGGAAACCAAGGGTACGGCTCAATTGACCGACCACGTTTTCGTTTTCCACTTCCGCCAATCCCATCATGTCGGGCAGTGATGCGCGATTGACGAATACAGCGGTTTTGATCTGGTTCAATTTGATGTCGAGGCTGCGGTCCGTCCAGTTGGAGCGTTCACATTCGTCGCGGAAACCGGGGTTCTGCACAGTCTTGCAATAAGCGTCTTTGCCGGGGAAGCCCTTCGGCAAGAACGTCCAGTCTTCTTTGTCTTCGTCGTGTTCGGCGTCGAATAGGTTTTCGACGTTGTAAAACATAACGTCCAGTCCATTGCCACCTTTGTTGGATTGAGCGCGATCCTTGGCAAAACCAAGTGATGATAACAGCGCGGCGCATAAGATGAATTTGCGTACTAGCATGCGTTCTCCCTGTGTTTATTTCGAACTCGCGGCGGGGCATACAAAAGTGCGGACAAAAATCGAACCATATTTTTGTAACGTATTGATAGTATTGAAATGATTTTTATGACGCAGGAGCAGATTCGTATGAAATCTATGAAATTTGCAGGAATATGAACCAGCTAAAACTAGCTAGATTTTCTCTCGACACCGTTCAGGGGCAGCGTGACTCTCACAACTCAGCAACATCGTTATAAGAATATTTTATGCTAATTCTTACCATTCCATAATTCATGATGTTTTTATTAAATACTTGTATGTGATTTTATAAAAGATTAGATTGGCAATCGTTTGGGACGCATAAAAATACTGTTGCGGCTGTTGCGAACCACCTGTTGTTGTGGAGGATTTTATGGTTTTCAGACGACCTAGTGTGCTTCTCGTCCCCCTTGCCCTTCTGGGCAGTTGTAGCAAAGACGAACCAAACAGTGCCTTGCGAGCCGTCGAACCCGGCTACGTCCAGATCATGTCTAAAGACACAGAAGGACGAGACAAGAGTTTGCTACCTCAGGTAGCTGATGCGAATTTGCAAGCGATGCTGCAGTCGTCGGAGACGATTTGGTATGACCCTCAAGGCATTGTGCCCGGCTACCAGGATTCCATGGGCAGCCCCAAAGGCATGCGCCCGAATACAATTAGCGGGCATCTCATCGCCATTCCTGACGGACATCAACGCCTCTTCCAAAAGAAGGGAACGTTTCGCTTTCCGTTTGGTACGGGCGGTGTCGACGATTCGACTAATGTACGCCACTTCAATTTCTGGGCTGTACCTAGACAAAATGGCAAAGTCCTGCCGGTAGTGTATTGGATTACGGAATTCAGTCACTGGCATTGGATCTTTCCGGTCGGCACGACGCTCGGCGAAGTGTTGGTAGAAAAATTTCCCGATGGCAGCGAAGCCGTTTTCGAAATCAGAACTCGTACACGCCGCCTCGATGGTTGGTCGAACGACATCTTCCGTCCGTTCAAGAGCGCAACTGAACTCGCTGCGGCGATCAAGTCCAAGCGCGCGAACTGGAGAGAGACTGATTCGTTGAAAGCCCTTGTCGCCCATTTGCAGAATCCCGATACACTTACGCCGCACATACTTGAATCAAAGGCTTATCCGCAATCCTTCGCGACGTTAAACGGATACCTCGATACGTTGCCGAGTTTTGGGGACCAAGCGTTGGCGAAAGAACTTTTGCAAACGACCACGTTTGTTTCGGTTAAAGGTGCAGTGTGGAAGCAGAGTGGCGATAAAGTCGCTTATGCGCCAAACACCAAGGATTCTTTCGGCATCACCGCCAACAATTATGTCGCGGGTATGTTTGAAGTCTCCGATAAATTTTGCAGCCGCTGTCACGAAGAAGCGGGTCGCTCTATCCGCGATCACCACATGGATCTCGCCGCTTACGGCGAAATGTGGGGCGAAGACCAAACGTTTTCATGGCACTTGTTTGAGACTGCATCGTTCGTTAAGCCCAATGGCGACGTGAAGTGTTTCAATCAGGACTTCAACGCCGGTTGCCTAGTGGATGATAACCGCACGTTGCGGAAGTCATTTGTGGAAGCGGGCTTGGTTGTAAAATACGACCCTAAGCAACACACCGACGAGCAGTACAAGCAACTAGCACGTCCTTACGTTTATCGTCCGTTTTAATAACAACACACTTTCGAGGTAAACATATATGCAACGTCGTCAACTCTTCAAAGAAGCATCCAAGTACGCTCTTCTGCTTGCACCACTGTCGCCGCTCGCGGCAGTGCTGCCTGCATGCGGTGGGGATGGATCCAAAGCAAGTTCGTTAAATGTTGATGAACCAAAGACACCGCAAAGCCCTGCGACGAAAACTTTGACGCAAGTAAAGGTTTTCGGCTTCTTCCAAGGTTTTGGCGAAAATGAAACCATGGCCGCGCGCAACAAGTCGCGCACCGATGGCAAAGACATGGGCGTTTTGGCCATGACCGCATTTGTGGGTGAAAAGAAAACATGGAAGTTCAAGTTCTGGCACGGCCACAGCCAAGATCACTTGTTCACCGTTGAACAGGCACATCTGGATGCACTTGCCAAAGGCGAAACGCAGTATTTGTTCACCACGGCTGTCGATGGTCACAAACACTGCGTGATGCTGACGCCTGTCTTCGCGTAAGCTCCAACTCCAGACCCTAATTCAAACCGCTGAGGTTCTTAAGAGGAACCCAGCGGTTCCTTGCATTTAATCCGCTACCACTTCGCGGTAGAAACCGCTAGACGTCATCATCACCAAGTGACAAAACTAGAGTAAGAATCACTTAACGCGATGAAAACGATCATGCTTTATCACAAACAAATCGACTCACCTGTTGGCCCTCTCACCCTCGTTGCCAATGACGAAGGATTGGCTCGACTTTCATGGGGGCGGCACTTCGATGGTGCTGACTGCTCCCATCACATTTTGGAACAGACTGAGACACAACTTCGCGAATACTTCGCCGGCACTCGTCGCACTTTCTCGATTCCGCTCGCTGCAAACGGTACAGAATTCCAAATGGACGCGTGGCAGGAATTACAAAAGATACCATTTGGTCGTCACATCACCTATGGACAGCAGGCGACAAACATGGGCCGCCCCAAGTCCACTCGTGCCGTCGGATCTGCAAACGGAAAGAACCCCGTCGGCATCATCATTCCTTGCCATCGGGTCATTGGTGCGAATGGTGATCTGACGGGATTCGCAGGCGGACTTGCCATCAAGAAGTTTTTGTTAGATCACGAGGCACGCCTGCTCTGACAAAACGAAGTCCCACGCCTGAAAGACGCGGGACTGTTGTCACAATCACTTTGCTTCGTAAAAGAAAACTGCGTCGCCATTTGGACGATGCAAAGATCCTTCTCCGCCAAACTTGTAACACGAATGACATCGCCCCGTATCACTCAGCCGCGTAGAATATTCGTAATTGATGCGATCGTCTGCGAGGTCTGTTTTGAAGGCAAATTCGACCTGTTCTTCTGGCAAAGCGCCGATGCAAACGTAGTTACTCGCCTTAACCCATTAAATCTAATTGTCGCGACCACGGCCTTCAATGGAATAACAACCGGTCAATGTGATGTTAGCTTTCGCCTTCTTTTCACAAAGGCTCGATCCTCCCACCTGACTGCTCCTTGTTTTGCAGCCAACCATCGACGAACCCAAAAACAACGCCATTCCCAACACGCTACTCAGTTTCATAAAATCTCCCCAATTAAATATTGCGTGGGGACATCATTGCAAGCCCTGTGCAAACCCATGGCACTGACAACTCACCGAAGATATTCTATTTTTTGGCGTATACAATGAGCGTTTATCGTCGAACTTTTGAGTGCGCGCGAAATTTTTCGCAGTAGAAACTGCTCGTTACATGGTTTTATGCCGTCTCACTTGCAAAATTCACACATTCGCCCACAATGCTCACGCACTGCATTTGCGTCGGAGGAACATTTGTCTTCATTCATACAACCCATCGACCTCGCAAAATCATTACGCGTACTAAATCACGGTCCGACTGTGCTCGTATCGTCACATCACAATGGCGTAGACAACGTCATGGCCGCTGCGTGGAGCAGCGTGGTCGATTTCACGCCACCCAAAATCATGGTTATCATCGCGAGCGACACCAAGACGCGGGAGCTGGTCGATGGCAGTGGCATGTTTGCCGTCCAAGTACCAACGGTCGCGCAAGCCGAGCTTACCTATAAGGTCGGCTCTGTGAGTCTTCATGATGAACCGCAAAAGTTAAAGAACGCAGGAGTAAAAGTTTTCAAGATGGACGGCTTCAGCGTACCGTTGGTTGAAGGATGTTCGGCGTGGTTGATGTGTAAAGTGATCCCCGAACCAGACAATCACAGCAAGTATGATCTGTTCATCGGCGAAATCGTTGGAGCATGGGCGGATAGTCGCGTATTCCGGGATGGCCGTTGGCAATTCGAAACAGCCGCCCCCGAGTGGCGCAGCATTCATCATGTTGCCGGCGGGCATTTTTATGCGATTGGGAAATCATTAGGATCGCTGAAAAAGAAGAAATGACCATTCGATTACAAAGTCTAACAACCAACCAACTTGAGAATTTCAGAGAACTTCTCCGATCCTCCGACTTCGGAGGATGCTTTTGCGCCGTGTGGACCGCTCAGGGTGCTGATTGGGAATCCCGCTGTGCCGATCCGGCGATGCCCAATTACCACGCCACCGCTCAGCGCGTTCAAAAGGGCGAGCACGTCGGTTACTTTGTCTATGAAAACGACACACTCGTGGGCTGGACAGGTTCAGGACCGAAGAATTGCTTCCCACTGCTCGCATCCAAACTCGGCAGCCGCCTCTCGGCATCCAGTCAACAAACGTGGAGCATCGGTTGTATCGCTGTAAAAACTGAGTTTCGCGGACGAGGACTAGCTGACAAGATTGTTGCTGCGGTGTTGGGTCTCGCGCAAAGGAACCTAGCAACCCACGTCGAAGCTTATCCGGTGCGCCCGTTTCATGAACCTCGCATTTACCGCGGAACGGAAGGATTATACCGCCGCATGGGCTTTTTTGAAGCTGGCTTTGAACATGACGGTGAGCACCAGATTCTCCTGATGATTAAGTCGATTTAGGCGCAAGTGTTGCCGCTAGGGTCGTAACTTTCAGTTATTACCGCGAAAAAATCGCTTCGGCGCAACTCGCTCTGTACTTGAAAACCCGCAATAATTCTAGTATCAGTACGCCCTCAGCCACCCAGGCCACCGATGGCGGTCAGTCTCGACCGTAGGTTCCTACCAACTAAAACTATTCTCAGTTAGAGGTAAGAGCGCCATGACCGCAGAGAACATGCCCATTTTAGAATTCATTCTGAAGAACTACAAAAATTTCAACGCCCGTGCCACCCGTGACGCGACCATCGCGTATTGGCGACATATTGAGAACGGCGGCAAGATGTTTTGGACCCTTGCAGGAGCCATGTCGTCCGCACAACTCGGCATCACCCTTGCGCCAGCAATCCGCGCAGGCTTGATCCACGGCTTGTCCGTTACCGGCGCAAACTTGGAAGAATCATTGTTCCGTCTGGTTGCACACCACAGCTACAAAGACTTTCCCGACTATCGCTACTTGACCAAAGAAGATGATACCAAAATCCTCGAAAACCGCATGCGCCGCGTCACCGACACGAGCATCCCTGAAGACGAAGCGTTCCGCGTCGTCGAAAAGATTGCGGTTCCGATGTGGATGAAAGCTGGCCAGACAAACACGCGTCGCTTTTGGCACGAATACTTCTATGAGTTGATCCAAGCGATCCCAGCTTCCAGCCACGAGGGTTCTGCCGATGAGTGCTGGCTTTTGGCCGCGGCAAAAGCAAATCTTCCGATCGTCGTCCCCGGATATGAAGACTCCACATTCGGTAACATCTTTGCCGGTTATGTGAAGACTGGTGAATGTAACGCGCTGTCCGCAAAGTCGGGCATCGAATACATGGCGTACTTCTACGACCAGTACCGCGAGATGTCGAGCGGTGCGGGACTTGGCTTCTTCCAGATTGGCGGCGGTATCGCTGGCGACTTCCCCATCTGTGTTGTTCCATCGATCAAATACGATCTCGGCGAACCAGTGAAACCGTGGGCGTATTTCTGCCAGATTTCGGATTCGACCACATCGTACGGTTCGTACTCTGGTGCGACACCGAATGAAAAAATCACATGGGACAAGTTGACCAAAGACACACCGATGTTTGTCGTCGAGTCGGACGCAACCGTCGTTGCTCCATTGGTGTTAAACGCGCTGTTGGAAGCGAAGAAAGCACCGAAAGCGGCAAACGCTTTGATCGATAAATACCTGAAATAGTTGCGCTACATGCGGGAGCTGAAAGGACTTCTCTCCCGCTTACTCTCCCCTATGACTCCGTCAGAATTCCACATCCATTAGCGGGTTTTCTTGTCAGCTATTTTCCGATGCAACCGTAGCCATGCGTCGATAAAAGGAAGCACTTTATCATTGGGCAACCATCACGTTGTGATGAAACCACCCATACAACTATGCTCACGGGGACAATATGAAAAAGCTTATCGCGATCCTATTCGCAGTCAATGCCACCAGCGCACTTGCATCGCCACTTGTCGCCAATTGTAGCTTGTGGAGTTCATCCGACAAGAAAGACGAACAAATCAACCTCGACGTCAACGTCATACTCGTTGATGTGTTAGGCGGCAAGAAGGAAGAGCGCGCTAAGTATCCTTCCGTTCTTTCCGTCGTCGACGCAGAAACAAAGAAGGTAGTTTTCCACGACGAGCTCTCTCACCTCAATTTGAAGAAGGCTGAAGGCTCATTCCCCGAAGTTGCCAAGAAGCTTTTCCCCATCGAAAAGCCCTCTGATCTAAATAACCCACGCGGCGTCGAAGTCAAAGCTCGTGCTTTGAAGTTCGCCATCGAATTAAAGAACGATCCCAAAGAGAATCCGTTCAAAGACGTCTCGGCAATTTCCGTTGACGCATTGCAGAGCCAGCCCGGTGATGGCACGTTTCTTGGCGACTCGTCCGTTACCTACAAAGGCAAGACCTACTCCAAGCTGCACGCCAACTGCTCGGTATGGATTGACTTTGGTGACTATGAGCGTATGAAGAACAAGTTGTCCGGCGACAATAAATAATCTGCGCGTTTGAAGTAAACTGAGCATTAGCGCGAGCACCAAAAGGTGTTCGCGCTTTTGGACTGATACCCGAAAACTTGGAACGACCTCGTTCCCCTCATTGGACAACGGCCCATGATCACAGCCAGTGGCATCACCCTTTCGTATGGTCAAAGGACCCTGTTCAAGGACATCAACATCAAGTTCACTCCGGGGAACTGCTACGGCCTGATTGGCGCAAACGGCGCGGGCAAATCAACGTTCTTAAAAATACTTTCGGGGGAGATCGCTCCCGACTTCGGCACGGTTTCAATTCCATCGGGCGCACGCATCGCTGTATTGAAGCAAAACCAGTTTGAGTTCGATGAAGTCGAAGTCAACAAAACTGTTTTGATGGGCAACAAACCTCTTTTTGAAATCATGGTCGAAAAGGACGCCTTGTACGCCAAAGCCGATTTTTCGGACGAAGACGGCGTGCGAGCTTCCGAACTCGAAGCGCGTTTTGCCGAACTCAATGGTTGGGACGCCGAAAGCGAAGCAGCCGAGTTGCTAGGCTCGTTGGGAGTCTCTGCCGACTTGCACAGCCTTAAGATGAAAGAACTCGAAGCGGGCCTCAAGGTTCGCGTTTTGTTAGCCCAAGCGATCTTTGGCAACCCCGACATTCTGCTTCTCGACGAACCGACCAACAACCTCGACTTGCCATCCATCATGTGGCTCGAAGAGTTTTTGTGCGAATTCAAAAACACCGTTATCGTCGTATCCCACGATCGACACTTTCTCGACAAAGTTTCGACGCACATCGCCGACATCGATTACAACAACATCCAGCTCTACACGGGTAACTACACCTTCTGGTACCAAGCAAGCCAACTCGCACTGCAACAAAAGCGCGATCAAAATCGCAAAGCAGAAGATAAGATCAAAGAACTCAAAGCCTTCATCGAACGTTTCTCCGCCAATGCTTCTAAATCAAAGCAAGCAACATCTCGTAAGAAAATGATCGACAAACTCAGCGTGGACGAAATCAAACCATCGACGCGACGATATCCGCACATCTTCGTTCAACAAGATCGCGAAGCGGGCCGCGATTTGTTGATGGTCGAAGATTTGAGTGCAGAGTTTGAAGGGGCGCAAGTTCTCAACAAGCTTAACTTCAGCATAACCAAAGGCGAAAAAGTCGCCTTTGTTGGCAAGTCCGGAATTCCTGCAGAAGTGCTCTTCAAAATTCTCAACGAAGAACACCCTGCTTCTGCAGGCTCATTCCGCTGGGGCGTGACGACTTCGCGCGGATTTTTGCCCAAAGAAAACTCCAAACACTTCCAAGAGCCTCTGTCGCTGGTAGAATGGCTGCGGCAATTTGGTCGCACCAAAGATGAGCGCGACGAAAACTATCTTCGCGGCTTTCTCGGCAAAATGCTTTTCAGCGGCGAAGAAGCGACCAAGAGCTCTATGGTATTGTCTGGTGGCGAAAAGGTACGCTGCATGTTGTCCAAGTTGATGATGGTTCGACCAAACGTGCTCGTTTTGAACGAACCCACCAACCACCTTGACCTTGAATCGATCACCGCCCTTAACAACGGCCTAATCGATTACAAAGGAACCATTTTATTTACCTCGCAAGATCGCGAGTTCGTAAACACCATCGCCACGCGTATCATCGAGATCGGACCGAAGGGCGTACTGGATAAAGTGATTAGCTATGACGAATATCTGGAAAGCCCCGCCGTCGCTGAGGAACGAGCCAAGCTCTACTGAAGAATGGTGCGTCCTTGCGTCCTAGATGTTAGAATCGCATGGATGCATCCTGTCAATTTTAACAGTTTCCATCCCATCTTTAAGGCGCTGAACCACAAATGTAAGGCGTTTTGTTGAGAACAGGTTGTAGCGTACCAACATGCAACCTATAATATTCAAAGGTACGATGTATTTGGGAGGCTTCATTCATGTCTGCTCCGATCATGCTTTCAGCGGTCAAACCGTCCAATCAACTGACCCTCGGCAACTACACCGGAGCATTGAAGAACTGGGTTCGTCTGCAAAAGGACTACAAGTGCATCTTCTTTGCGGTCGACATGCACTCCATTACCGTCAAGCAAGACCCGATAGCCCTACGCAATAACACCTATTATGCGATTGCTGCCTACCTTGCGGCCGGCATCGATCCGTCCAAGTCCACCATCTTCGTGCAAAGCCACGTTCCCGCCCATGCCGAACTTTCGTGGGTTTTGAACTGCTTCGGTTACATGGGCGAACTCAGCCGCATGACCCAGTACAAAGACAAGAGCGCGAAAGAAGGTGCCAACATCCCGGTCGGACTTTTCACCTATCCCGTGCTGATGGCTGCGGACATTCTCTTATATGATACGAAGCTTGTTCCGGTCGGGGCCGATCAAAAGCAACACATCGAGCTGACTCGCGACCTCGCCCAACGTATGAACGGTCTTTACGGTGACGATCTGTTTACCATACCCGATCCGTACATTGCCGAAGTGGGTTCGCGCATCATGGACTTGCAAGATGCGACGATGAAGATGGGCAAGAGCGATTCGACGGCGATGGGAGCGGTCTATCTCAGCGATCCCGAAAAAGAGATCGAGAAAAAATTTAAACGTGCTGTCACCGACTCTGGCTCCGAAATCACCGACGCGGACGATAAGCCGGGCGTGAAGAACTTACTAAGCATCCAATCCGCTTTGACGGGACGTCCCATCGACCAAATCGTCCAGTCGTACGTTGGCAAGATGTACGGTCACCTCAAAGTGGACACTGCCAACATCGTCATCGAAGAACTGCGTCCCGTACAAAAGAAGATCGCCGATTATCTGGCGGACTTGACCGAGTTACAAAAGGTGCTCGACCGTGGTGCTGAAGCCGCAGCCGCAATGGCTGAGAAGAAATTGAAGTTGGTTTATGAGCGTATTGGCTTCGCACCCTCGAAAAAAATGCATTAATCATCAGAGACGTCCGTTCAGACTTAGTGAAGAGAGCCCCCAAGGAGGATGAATTTTCATGCGAGTATCAAACCAAATTATAACATGGTCGTCCAAGAGCTTTAGCGTCATCAACGCAGCGACTTTAAAATGGAGTACGTGCCTTGGCGTAACACTCTTGATCTCAGCCTGTAAATTCTTCAGCAATACCAGCGAAACGCTTTCATCAATGTACACGCAGAATCATTGGAATTCAGATCCAAACATTGGTGTCCAGAGTCTCGGCATCAGTTCGTTTTGTCAGAACAGCGTGGGATTCAACTACAGCAACGCCTATTGGCTGAGCAAGTTTTCAGAGTTGGAATATAGACATCTATCTTTGGTCGACGCGCAATTAGAACAGTTTGGGTTTACCACACGAAAGTATTTCAGCTCTAAGGTCGATTCCAAAAATGCCGCTGTAAAAGAAAGTTATGACATAACCTTTGGCACAGGCGAAGACACTCAGGCGTTCTATGCCGCAAATGAAAAGTTTGCGATCATCTCCGTCCGCGGAACAGAAATGGACGAACGAGCGGACATTTTGACCGACGCGAATGGATTGACTCAATCATATTTTACAGGAATGGTACATGGCGGATTCTACGCAGCAACCCAAGGAGTTGCAAACTGGATGGCCACCATCATTCAACAAAGCAGTACACGAATCCCAGTTTTTTTGACAGGACATAGCCTCGGAGGAGCCATCGTTCAACTGCTCGCATTTGACATGATTATTCGCAGCGGCGGTGAATCATCTTTGCAAAAACCGTTCGTGCATCACGTATATAGCTTCGGTGCACCCCGCGTAGGCGACGCTTCATTTGTCAAAAAGGGAAACAGCGTCCTAAAAGCTGCAGGAGCGTCGCAGTTTTTGATAATGAACGAAGCAGATCCAGTTACGCGCACTCCGCTCGAATCATTTGGCTTTCGTTACTATGGGAGCACATTCATAATTGAGGGATCGGGTACACTTCGCTTCAATCAAAAACCAAACGACTCAACGTTTCCCCGTTTTGACGCTCATCGAATCAACAGTTATCAGACGTCAATCATTCGCATGAGATCAAGCCTAAAATCGCAAATCACTCAATCATTTAATTGCGGAGAAGAACGAGAGCTTCCCGCCCTTGAAGAATAGACGCTTGAAAATCGATGTTCATCCGGACAAGGTTGGGACGTACTTTGCGTACTTGGACGAAACGCCTAAAACTCTCTTTTCCTCCCGTCGTCACAAATTTGTGTTTATTAATCTGTGACGACGGGACGGAATCTATGACAATCTATTTTTATTCATTTCCCTCAACTCGAATATCAACAAATTGATTTCCGCGTTTGACTTTTACGAGCAGCGGCGACCTTTTGTCCCACTTTTCGGTCAATGATAGATATTCTTTGACAGTACTGATGTTGGTTTCTGCAACTTCGACAATAACGTCACCCTTCAAAATACCGGCTCGTCGAGCAGGCGAATCAAACTGGGTTGCCAAGACTGTCAGTGGATTCTGACTCCCTGTTTCAAAGGAGATCCCCACTTTAAATCGCTTGTTCGGTCGGTAACAAAGTCCGGCCATCTTTGCATCGGTGTAGTATGACCACGTCGAGGGGTTGCGTTGAATAGCTTGGCCTGCATCGATTGGCGCATTGATGGTTGACGCAACATCAAATGGAGAACCCACAACATCTCCCACGATGGAAACCGCAGAAAATGTCACCATTTCTTGGCTACGTTTGTGCTTGATAACGTCCTGTGTCCAAAGACCAAAATCGGCGTGCCTCGAAGGTTCCTTCTTGTACTTCTCGGGTACCTTTGACCCCTTCAGTCTTTCCCAAAACTTTGAATGTCCGTAAACCGGTTTGCCGTCATTGATTTCGATGAGAAAGTCATCAGCTCCCAGCCAATCAATGATTTCGTCCAAATCTGCACGCTTGGCCGGAATGTAGTTGTACTTGCGACAAGTATCCACGAAGGATCCGTAAGTGTCGGTAAGACTGGGTGCGTACCAAAAGTTGCGCGCAGCAGAATCATAGATGTCGTGACTTGCAGTCGCATTAGGCCTTAATCCATTGCGAAAATATCTCAACACATCCACGTCACCGGTTAGTTCTTTTAGTCTACGCCCATCCAGCACCTGCTCTGTGGCCAAAGCGTGTTCGACTTCGGCTAATTTTGCCGCTCGTTCATTCATTGTCTTGCTTGCTAATGCCTTGTATTCTACAAAGTCGATACCCATGTCTTTGGCAAGTTTTGCCAAGAAGTCCGACTCCAAAATCATGATCATGGGTGCGTCAGCCGTGAGTCTGGTGCATGGAATATCAGATGCATCGGAAGCCATTTTGGTGGTGATTTCCATGCAGGTACGATAGGCGATCACGTTGGCACCGTTGTAGGTTTGCAACTCGAGGATGGCATCTTCCCTTTCGATTGTACCTTCGACTTGGACTTCAAAAGATTTTTTCAAATCCGAGTCTGAATTGCTGCATGCTGCAGCCAAGAGTGCGATTGCTGTTATTGCGAACATTTGAATTTTGAAAAGCATGGGTCACTCACCTACTACTAAACTCTGTTTGTGAACGCAGACTTTGCTGCACCTTTGTTTCATCTAAGTCATTGCAAGATGGTGCCCAGTCGCAACAGAGCGAAATTGCTGACGGATCACACCACAGCATTTGCTATGGGGGATGGATCTAGAGTGCTAACTAGCTATAAGAATGGACGAATTTGTTGCGGACGCAGCCAAACAGTTTAAAACTCCGTTAAATCACTAAAAATTAAGCGTTTTCAGGCACTTGCGATTGGACGCCTTCAGAAAGTGAACCTACTTCAAAAGGCAATGTAGCTAACGCCCAGCGCGTAATTCCAAAACCAAAACTCAGCATCATCACCGCTGCGGCGTTGCTCGACTTTGCCCACGTATTTGGTCACAAAACCGACAGACACGGATTCCATGAATCGCCAGTCCGCCGACCACTCATAGTGCCAGCTGCCATAGTCCTGCCGATCTTTGGGACTGTTGACATTCACCGTGCCAAGTCCGAGGGAAAAACAGCTACGAACGTTTTCCCACTTGTTCACACACATGGAAGGCATGAGTTGGAAAACTAGCAGGTTCAATTTCTCTTCGTCTTGATACGGAAACCCTTGTGCATGGTGCCGCGTACTGGTGGTCAGCACGTCAAACCACAATCCGAACGATGCCAGCGCTGACTCCACAATCTCGCGGTCGCCAAAACCATAGGCAGCCATTCCTTCACCCGTGCCGTCCGATAAGTCACCGGCGAAATTTGCAACGCCTTTCAACAATCTGAATTCCAAGGCTTGGGCGACGGACGGACTCGTAACTGCGATCACGATCAAAAACATTCTTAGCACAATAACTCCCGCATTCTTTCAATCGTGGACAAACTCCAAAAGCAAAAGGGGCATGCCTACGAAGGCACGCCCCAAAATGTACAAGAAAAAAACTAGACTAGCATCTTCTCAATCGCATCCTTCATGGTCGCGGCATCAGTTGCCCCCGTCTGCAAAGACGGATACGCCCAGTTATCTTGCTCGACAAAAAAGACTCGATCTTTGAACGGCGCACGTAGCTTTTCAACAACGTCACCTTGGTAAAGACCCTTTTCAGAAAGAGGCAACGCATGCCCAAACAAAGAAAATCGTAGGTCAACGCAATCTTTCTGCTTCAGATTCAACATCGGCAAAATGTCTCGCTCGATTTGCACTTCGAACTTTTTGCGATACGTGTCGTATGCGGTTGGCGTGTTCAATTCTGGTCGCATGTTATCGCATGGGAATGCGCGGTAGAACGTAAGTACGTTATGCTTGGCATCGACCTGCGCAAAATTCGCCATGACAAAGTCTGTAGCATTCATCTGATCTTGTGCCTGGCGGATATCTTTGAAATCTGCCTTTCCCTTGCCAATCATAAAGATGTCATAGATACCGCTTTCCATTTTCTTGTTGATCAGCAAGTTACCCGTCATGTAGGAGCGATACTTTAGTTTTCGAATGGTGTCGACTCTTGGTTGTTCGATGTCTTTTAGAACTCGTGCTGCTACGAATTTTGGACAAGACATAACCGCAGCCTTGGCGCGAATTTGCCGTAGTCTTTTGTCCGCATCTTCATACGTCACCAACACTTTGTCGCCTTCAACCTTTACACCCACGACTAAAGAAGACGTGCGGAAGTTTTCCTTAGGCACATCTTTCATCAGCACGGTAAGCAAACGTTCGACGACCTTTGCATTGCCACCAGCACCAACCCAGATCGGTTTGATTTCTTGCGCAAGAAAATTAAGGGCACCCGGCGCGCTAATCTCTCGTGCACTTCCGGCATAAGTCGACCAGCAATAGTGTTCAATCGCAGTATCAAGATGCGCGGGCAACGGACCGCCAACGACCTTGCACAAATATTCGTAGAGACTCCATTGGTCGTAGTACTTCAAGGACTCAAGGTGTGCAGCGGTAAAGCCCGGAATGAATGGAAACGCACGTTCCTTTTCGTTCGCCATCGACTCCAAAAATTTTCCGACCTTTTCGTATGCTGCTTTGTTACTCTTATCGGTTTCGCCTTCCCAAAAATGCTGGTACTTTTTGCCGTCAAATTCGACAGGATCGGCATTTTTGCGTTCGACCAAGACTTCTTTCAGCTTTAACTCTTCAAAATACCGCGCCATGGGCTGCCCCGCATGAGGCTCATCCAGATAAGCAGAGCCGATGGCATAATCGATGCCGCGCCAAGCTTGGCCTTTGGCGTTGCCACCGAGTCGCGTCGCCTGCTCAAGAACAATGGGCTTATGGTTGCGCAGATTGTATGCGGAGAATAGACCAGCTGCCCCACCACCGACGATGACTACGGCCGTCTCTTCGACTGGTCCCTCTACCGAGCGGCCCTTCATAAAGGATTCGAGATCCCAAAGTGCGCCATGACCGCGCGTATTGTTGTCTCCGAAAAACTGACGCGGCGCGACTTCTCCTAACGTTCGATCAATAGGACCAAAGGAGCGAAGATAATCTGCAGTGTGGTCACCGCCCTTTGCCTTTTCTTTAGACGCCGCGAACAAGCTTCCACCGTTTGCAGCAACTACCAATGCCAAACCAGAACTACTTCCCGATGCAATGAGCTTTCTTCGGGTAATCAAATCCCATCCACGCATATCAACTCCACTTTGGTGATTCTTGCAATGATTCACGCCACTATAGCAGCACCAGCTCAAATAGGGGGGGGATGGCGCCAAGACTCCTGATTAAGCAAGACCATCAGGCGCGCCGCTCTCAAACTTTAACAGCACGTCTTTGTGACAATGCTGGCAGAGTTACGATGAGCCTGCCTCAAACTATGGCTATATCGCTGGAACAGTTTTTAAAGATTTTCAAAGACACGTCGTTATTGAATATGTCATCATATTTTATAGTTTTCCCAACTCAGAGCTATTTCAAGGAGCGAAGTATGCGTCTAGTCCATTTGATCGCGCCCATTTTCCTTTTCAATCTTTCTGCCTTTGCCACAACCCAAGCGAAGATGACATTAGTCACTGAACTGCCCAAAAACGAACCCCACAATGGTTTGTTTGCCCATGGGCCCTATGTATTCACGGGTGTGTCACGCCAAGAAGAAGGTGAAAAGCATCACCTCGACGTTTTTGATGCAGCTTCACTGGCGAAAGCGGGAAGATTTGACCTACAGCATTCCGTGCTTGAGATTAAGCCATTTGGCGCATCCGCCGTCTTGGTGCTGGGCAAATCAGCGTCTCCCTACTGGCAGAGCCACTTTTCCATCGTCGATTGGGCAAGCGGAACATTGAAAGTTCGATTGTTTTCGATTCCTGAAGAAGTAATGGCCGAAACATTTGCAGGCGACCCGACCAATCTCTTCTTTAACGAGCCAGGCTCGCAAGGGGTTTACCGTTGGAGCAGCAACCGTCTGTCGACCGTCGCCGCAAACGCCATTTCGGGGCCCGGTGTCATGCAGTATCGCAGCGGCAATTTGTGGATCCTTGAACGAGGGGGGCTGTTCAACTTCGGAGACGAAAACCTCGTACTCATTGATACACGCAGTGGCAACCTCTCACGTCCCTTTGACAAGTCCAACATCATTGGCGCGGCCGATATGACGCTCACCGCAGACGGAAAATACATCGCCATCACCATGGGTGCGGGCAAGCCGGTCGTCAAATTATACGATCTACAAACGCGGGCGTTTTATGCGGGTCTGTCTCTTGATCATTGGGGTGACCGCATCGCCACGTTCGGCAAATGCCTCGTGACTTTGAGCCGTGAAGATAAGACTCTGGAATTTTCACGCATCGACGAAGCAAGCCTCGTGCCGATGGCATCATGGTCATTGAGTGATGCGGGCGACCGATTGAAGAGTCCGCAGACTCTGACCATCGACGAAGCGAATAAACGCGTCATTGTACGATCAGCATATCCTTGCCCTACATGTACAGCAACACAGAGCAGCGTCTTCGCAGCTGAAGACGATGGTTCTACGTTTGCTGCTTGCCAAAACTAATCTCTTAAAATAATACTGGATGCAAACTGCATCCAGTTCCTCCATTACGTTTTCATGCACTAAACTAGCGGGCAACTTCCAAAGCCCATTTCAGTAGTCGTTCCATCATTTCCTCTTCTGCTTCTGTATCTTCAGGAAAGAACTCGAGTCCTTCGCTTGGCCTTACGTCTGGTCCCGTAGAGGGAATCGGCGCCGGAACGGGAGCTGGTTGAGCTGATCCAAGAAGACACGCTTGCAGCGCATTCAATGCGTTCGTCGCCGTTGCCATCGCTTGGGAGTAGGCAGTTGCTTGCGCAGAACAATCAGGCAACGAGTTTACGCCTCCGTTGAGCGCAAACGTACCATCAGGATTTTGAGCTTTGGCCAACGTATTGAGCATGGTCAATCGAGCCTGCAACAATTTACAAAGTTTGTCGCCGGTTGCAAGTTCACAGTACTTCGTATAGTCAAAACGCGCGCTTCCAGCATGATGCGCAGCTGAGTTGCCTGCATGTTGAGACACGGACTCTTTCCCTTGGCGTGATTCTGATGCTTCGCTACCATCATGCGTCGCCGGGTCGTGAGCATGATCGCCTTGGTTGCGATGATCTTCTTCATGCGATACTTGGCATGCACTCATGCCGAATGCCAATGCTGCGCCCATCCAAATGGATCCACCGAATCTCATAATGTCCTCCCCACATCATCAAAAGAGATGGAAAAGGATTCGGAAGGAGATGAATAAACTTTAGACTTGAGCCCTGGATTTCAGGCTCAAATAATGACATTTGACTTTTCCTTGACTTTTTCCTGACAGTTCTCGGGGTATGAAGTTTCCCGATTTGGAAAAAATGAAAACGGCATGGGTCACATGCCGTTTCAAAATGGAACAAACCTAAAATGCAATCGTTAGTGCAAACCGATGTTCGACAGATTCACTTCTTCATTTTTTCACTGATGACCAGATCCTTTGCAATCTTGGTGGCGTCTGCACTGCAAACAGGATGACCGAATCCACCAGCACTCTTGCCGCCGTCGATGTCATGGATGATGTTGTCGTCTTTCGCTACGGAAACGCCGCCAGGAATGGTGTCCAAACCGAGTTCCGCGCGAACATGCCATGCGATGATGTGATCAGCGCACGACGAATCGCCACTGACGCCAATCGCACCTAACACAGTTTTGCGATCCTTTGCATAGAGCGCGAGACCACCGCCGAATACGTTGACACCGCCCACACGACCACCAACCATTGGATCATCCGATGAGCCAAACTTTTTGCCGTCCTTGCCGCGGTAAGCAACCGAAGCATCGACGGGATTACTGTGCTGGAGGCCGTACAAGCTGCCGCCTGGCTGAACAGCCGAATAGATGTTTGCCGTGGAAAGTGACAAACGATCATTGCTGAATGCGTTGGCGGTATTGGCTTTCTGAGCGGAGATTACGCGGCTGCCCGGCCATGCATCGCCGATCTTGACTACTGCACAAACTTCGCCCGAACGATTGACCATCGTCAGCCACATGGCGTTCGGCTTGAAGATGCCGCCGTTACCGCTTTCAACCACGCGAGATAACGAAGCCACAAGTTGCTCACGAGATGGAAGATCTTTGTCAGCGCACTTTGCAAATGCTGAAGTTGAAAACAGCACAAAGGTAGCCATCGCCATGGACACAAAAACAGATTGACCAATCATAGACACTCCCCAAGAAACATTCATAAATTAGACGTAGGAATCTAATTCATCATGTTCATTCTTGAAAGTGCAAAGACGGTATGGTGTCAAACGAGCAATCGTCCATTACCACGGCATTTGCGAGGAAATGAGCGCCCGCAAGCCGTCAACCCACACGCGCACCGTCTCTAGGTCAACGCGGGAATCGCCGGGATAGTGTAAAAATCCAGCCTTCGTTTGCGCCAACCCGTCAAATTTCAGTTTGATCTCATCACTCGCCAGTGAAACCAACTTGCCACTCAATCCATACAAGACCACGTACGAAATATTGTTACACAGATAGGTCCCGGGTGTATCGTCCACCTTACTCGTCAGATCAACATCACTTAACCCAGCCTTGATCCGCGGCAGCATGTTTTTGAGAGCGGCTCCAGCGTCCCATGTCATGCGTATTTTTTCTGGCCCACCATGGATGATTGCGGGCGCTTTTCCTTCTTTAGGAATCGGAATAACGCTGCTTTCAGAACCATCGCCTTCGAAACCTGATGCAACTAACGCGGTGTTGTTGGCGACTTGCTCTATGGTACCTGAGGCTGGATTGCTTCCGTCTATTCCCGACATGATGATTAAATCGGGGTGAAACTTGGCCGCTTCATTGAGAACGATCGCTCCCGCCAAATCCCAAATGACTGAAACCATGATCTGACAGACTTCAACGCGCTTGTCTTTGATGCGAACTTGACCCTGTGATAAAATTGCATCTACATCTTGAGGCTGTAACTTCGGGATAGACATTTCTGATTTTTCATCATTCAGCATCGACACAAAGTTCATCGCAACGACACCGCTAAAATTAGTTGAAGACGACTGAAACGGCGCAAATCCTACGACCATCACGCGGTAGTCGGCTGTTTGTGTCTCTGCACAGTGTGAGGACTTCTTTGCATTGGCAGCAAATCGATTTGCGACGTTGATCCCCTCCGCACCTAGATCGGTGGGAGCGGTTGCCTTTTGTTGAGACGGTAAATCGCGGTTCACTTTTACGCAGGAAATGGAAGCCACCCCAAGGACTGTCGCCAAAATCAGCCTGCGTTTTTCTCGGCGAACTGAGAGCGAATGAAATGCGCGAGCGTTTTTATCCATATTTACTTCCGTTTGAATTTTTAAAAGAGGCTATGGGTTCGTTTTCTAATTTCTGATTCCAAACACAGTGACTTCGTGTCGATCATGAAAGAGGTGCTTGCACCTCTTTACAATCCAATCGTATTCATCCAACAAGTCTAGACCACGTTTGATCGCGTACCAGGGATCTTTCTTGGGTAACTTGAGGTTCACGACGAACTTATTCATGAGGCCCTTGTCCAACCATCGCTTTAAAACTTTCAGAGTTTCGTCTGACGCAACAATCATGTCGCAACACATCCAATCGACGGGCTTACTAGGTTCATAGGTGAGACCATTTGATCGCAAGTGCTCGATGCGTTTTGTCCAGTCCTTGCCCTTGGGCAGATCCATGTCTAACGCGTCCACGGACGTTACGCTTGCGCCGTTGCGTGCCAGCACAAATGACCAGCCTCCGGGTGCCGCACCCAAATCAACTGCAGTTTCACCTTGCTTCGGCAAACATCCCATTTCGTGCAACGCTTCCTCGAGTTTTCGTCCGCTACGAGACGGCGTGCCGGCGCGCGCTTTCATGCGCAATATGCCGCCGACGTAACGCGAGATTCCACTGGCAAAACTTCCCGTGGAAAACCACACCTTGTAAATGGACTGCACATACACCTGCAGAACCCAATCGGATTTTTCCTTCTCGCGATCGACCATGTCTTCGGGAGAAAGATACTTCTTGTAGAGCACCGGCAATTTGGTGCGGATGCGCGCCATCAGATCTTTCTCGATCTTGCCCGCGAGTTTATTAGATGCATTATCCTCAAGAGCAAAGGCATGCAATGTCCAGTGGCAGTTTTTGCGGTTGGGACGATCGTAAGCAATTTTCAAACGTTCAAAGATTGCATCGATTAGTTTGTTGTAGTCCTTCGTTGGCAACTCTATCGCTTGCGGCAGAAACTGCCGCGCAAACACGGTGTCATTGTAAAGTGGAAGTTGGCCGGCGGTAGACAAAGCGACAGCATCCTGATCCAATAAATTTACTTGCAGCTTCCAGACGTCTGCCAGTTCCTGCTGTAAAAGATCGGCATAGCCTGCACGCGCAACAAAAACACTTTGCTTCTTAGCTGACAAAGACCACCTCCGAAAGAGGGCGCAACCTACATCAACAGCCGCCACATTCGCCATAGAAAAAGACGGACAAGTGTTGGGATTCGCCGAGAAAATTATACGCAATTTTGGGGAGTTGCTTCTCATTCCTCGAGACGCTCGCCACTGGATTGCCAAAAATGATCAAAGCAGGAAACAAGACCCATCTCCCAAATAGTATCGCCGCCAAAGCGCTCTACGACTCGGTCGGCACGTCTTTAAACGGATCTATGTACTGGGCTTGCCAGAAATAATTTGGGGTGGCGCCATTTTTTTTAGGATTTGGTATTTTAACAAAAAAAAGACTGGCAATCATTCGCCAATGATCTCTGTCAATGTTATGATTCTGCCAAATATCTTTTTGTTTCACCAACCATCGTCACGAGGTAGCCGCATGCGCCTGAAGAATGTTCTCTTTTGCTCTGCTTTAGGATTGATCGCACTGACAAGTTGTAAAACGGTCGATGAAGGGATCAATGAATCAGAACTGAACGAAGATCGTCGCGATACCGTTCCCGCAGGCAGTTCGTATTTTCCACTCCCTAGCGGCACAGAAGCGGTTTACGCCATCAAAGACATGAAGATGGACGTCAATACCAACGGTGGCGAAACCCGAGCATTCATCACATTCAGCATGAAGCATTGCACCGACATCCTCGGACCGGTTCACACATCAGTTGACTTCAACAGTAAGGGCGACAAGGCTAACCTCTACGTCAGCGCCACCGGCATCCGCACCAGCCAAGCAAAAACAGCTAGATGCGCTAGCTCCGGCGTGCAGACGTCGGAAGTGTTTGTTACCAAACGCAAGATCGACAGCAAGAACGTTAAACTGATTCCCGTGGTAAAATCGGCCACTGTTGAAAAAGGAACATCGATGGCTGACATAGCCAAAGCGGACGGCCTAGTTCCCACCAAGGCTTCCGCTGCTGGACTTGTTGCCTCTTTGGGTACCGTTCGCGATGCTTCCATCACCTTTCCCAAGAACAAAAGTGGCTCGCCTATCGTTTCGATTGCGTTGGACTACGTCATTGGTTGCAACTCTGGATTTGGTCCGGTTACCTATCAGGAAGACGTGGTTGATCCCGCCAATGATGACCCAAATGTCCATGTCTATCTTAGCGCCATCGAGATCATCGATTCGAACAAAGCCACGTGCATTGTCGCAGCAAGCCCGGTCGTTTCCATTTCGGCGGCGGCTAAGGCTTTCAAAGCAACAGACAAATTTACCGCAGATGATGTCTATCTGCACGGCATGCGTTTGGTAAAACCGCTAAAGGCCATCTTGCCAAGGGGGCTCGCTCCCGCGGCAGCTTCTGTATCAACGCAAACCGCGCCTGCTGATGAAGACGAAATGAACGACGATGTCGGCGGCGAAAGACGAGTGACCTGTATGGCGTTTTGGTCGGGTGCCGAGTTCAATCCCAAGACGAAGAAATGCGAGCAGCGCGGACGAAGCGGCTGTTCGAACCCATTCAAATTTAAAAGTGTCGCTGAGTGTAATGCCGCGAACAAAATTAATCAAAAGCCAGAAGGCGGCATGACCTGCATGGCGTATTGGGAAGGATACAACTTCAACCCATCTCTCAATGCCTGCGAATTTGGTCACGCAAGCGGATGCTCCAACCCATTTACCTACCCGAACTTGCGCGCCTGCTTGGCGAAACACAAGGGCGCCGATAAGCCGAACGACGGTGTGACGTGCATGGCATTCTGGACGGGGTATGTTCGTGACGAAGCCTCAAGCAAGTGCGTGCGTGCGGAAGGTTCGGGATGTAAGAATCCATTCACGTTCAAAACAGCTAAAGAGTGCCGCGCCGCCAAGCGCAGCTAGTGAGGAAGCCAGTTTGACACCGAGCAGATCTATCGTTGTACTTACGGGTGCCGGTATTTCTGCCGAGTCTGGCATCCGTACCTTTCGCGATAGCAACGGTCTCTGGGAAGATCATCGCATTGACGATGTCGCCACACCAGAAGGTTTTCAAAGAGACCCGTTGCTCGTTCAATCCTTCTATAACGCCCGCAGGCGACAGCTATTGTCGCCCGAGGTCGCACCGAATGCCGCACATCACGCACTAGTAAAATTACAAAAAGAATTTTCTGGTAGCTTCACTTTGGTGACGCAAAATGTCGATGACTTGCATGAACGCGCAGGAAATAGCGACGTCATTCATATGCACGGCGAACTTCTAAAGATGCGGTGCGTGCGTTCAAATCGAATCTATGAAATTAAGTCAGACATCGACGACAAACTCACGTGCGCGTGCTGCAACCAGACAAAAACGCTACGACCACACATTGTTTGGTTCGGGGAAATGCCGCTCTTTATGGACGAGATCATCGCCAAACTAGCATCGTGCGATCTTTTCATTTCCATCGGGACATCGGGACAGGTGTACCCAGCTGCGATGTTTGTCGAGTATGCTCGCCATGCACACAGGATCGAAATCAATCCTGAGAACACAGAACGATCCCACAAATTTGATCGCCACATCGCCCTACCAGCAAGCAAGGGCGTGGCTAAAATCGTCGAAGAAATACTACAAACTACTTCATAGCCCTATTTCTCCACGGCGATTTGCATTTAGTCCGTCGCATCTTTCTTTAGCTTTGCGCGACCCTTGCAATGCTCGTACGTGCTTTTGTAGCGCTCAGCATCGAGTGACTGATAGATCCGCGCGGGCGAACACTTTTCACCTGCGTTCACGTCCAAACCAACGAAGGCAAACACATTTCGCTTTTGTTCATAGTCATCACGGTTCCATATCGCGCAAAGTTCTCCACCGTTGGCATCTTTGATGGTAGCGACATGGCAGTTGTGTAAGCGATCTGGTTTGGTCTTACCAACTTCGCTGATGGTTTCTTCGGAGGGAACGAAGCGGCCAGCCGCATGTTCGGCAACCGTTGGCATGATGCCAGAGTTTTGCGCGGCTTGGTACTTTTCCAGAGCTTGGCGGCTGAACAATGTGTCGTTGCCAACTCCTTGGCTCGAAGCCCAATGCTGAGGTGTACTTGATCCGACGGATCTTTGAATGTCCGAGGCGAATTGATTCAAGCTGACGTCCGTGATGTTCTCAAAGTATCGCTTCATCACTGCATGAAAGGCGTTTACAAAGTGTGAATTTACGCCACCCGAATACGATAGTTGATTGGCGGCGCTAGATGTCATGATAAACATTTGTTCAGCAATTTCTTCGTAACGTCCATTTTGCACCCGCGATATCCACGAACCGCTGTAGCAACTAAACACCATCAGCACGAGACGTTTGATCGGCTTGCCACCCCGCGATGTTTTGATTGCATCATGCAAATGCGTGAAGTTTAGGAACGTGCCGTTGGTCAATTGCGTTTGTGCATCAGGTGAACCGTGACCTGCTATGTACAAGAACAGCGTCCCATCTTCGCCAATTTGATCTATGGCGCTGTACTTGGTCACAGCATTGATCGCGCTTTCAAGCGTGACATTTTCATCCTGAAAGTGAGTGAAGTTTTGGTTCAAAGACGTGATGTTTGACATCAGAGTCTCAGGGTCGTTTTCCACATAAACGTGCGTGTTGCCCCAAGGGTTAGGGGCCGTAAGGAATACAGCCACGTTCTTGCCTGTCTTGCCGTTATAGGCCAGGTCGTGTAGCGAATTTAGATTTGTTTGATCCGAACAAGATATCAAAAGCGCGAATGCCACGAGCAATGAACAGGCAAAGTATCTCATCTATCCCCCCAAAAAAGTGCTTCATGCACAACTTTTTGAGGAACCTTTGGGGAATTGTTCTCATACCAACACTCAAATCAGCGACTGCTCAACCCTTAACTCAGAAGTAGATGAAATGACGGTATAAAATATGGAACTGTGCGTTCACTACGCAGACTAACTAGCTCAAAAGAGTCAGTATCGTGAAAAATTCGATGATCGTCGTTGCTGCCGCTAAGAGAGGAGCAGCGAAATGATTTAAAAAAAAATCAAACTCAGGCGTTCTTACGAAAAGTCTCTACTTTTTCTTTCCAAGCATCGAAGCAATCTTTCCTGCTGCCGCGTCGTCCACCAGAACTTCGACTTCGACGCCTTCGTCCGTGTAGTTTTCGCGAACCACTTTGGCAAAAGTGCGGATCTTGCCAACGAGACCACCTTGTTCGTGCTTGAGGTGATAGACTTCTGATCGTCGAGCCTTATCGAAGTGAGAAATGATGATCTGCCGCATGCGACCAACGTCGTCAGCGATCTTGGTCGAGATCATAACGGCATTGGGATACTCTTTGCGCAAGGCTTCTTTTTGCGCTGCATCGAGGCGATCGCACTTGTTCAGCACCAACAGACTTTCCACGCCTTCAACACCAATCTCACTGAGAACCTGCTTGGTCACTTCCAATTGCGTGCGAAACGTCGCATCGGAGGCATCGACAACGTAGAGCAACAGCGACGCATCCCTTGCTTCTTCCAAAGTCGAGCGGAAGGATGCGACCAGATCATGCGGAAGCTTTTTGATGAAGCCCACCGTGTCGGAGACCAAAATCTTTGGAACTTGTGGCGGATGAAGCGCACGCATGGTGGTGTCAAGTGTCGCAAACAATTTGTCGGCGACGTAAACTTCGCTGCCCGTCAAAGCTCGCATCAATGACGATTTGCCAGCGTTGGTGTATCCAACTAGCGCGACGGTCTGCTCTTCGGCGCGACGCGTGCGTCGCGTCTGCTGCTCACTGGCGATCGTGGCAATTTGCTGACGCAACTCGCTGATGCGGTCGCGGATGCGACGCTTGTCTAATTCCAGCGCGGATTCGCCGACGCCGCGGCCGCCGACACCTGCGCCCGAACGTCCGCTGCCGGCGCGGGCGACGCGCATACGCGGCGCTTGGTAGTTCAGTTGGGCGATTTCTACTTGGAGGCGCGCTTCGCGTGTGCGGGCGTGACGACTAAAAATTTCCACGATAACGCCCGTGCGATCGAGAACTTCGACGCCGGTGGCGTCTTCAATGTTCTGAAACTGATTGGGGCTGATTTCACAATCGAAGACGACAACGTCGGCAACGCGCGGTTCACCTTCTTCGGATTCCTGGGTGAGTTTGGCTATTTCTTCTAACTTCCCCTCGCCGACGATCGTGCCGGGATGATAGGAGGCCCGCTTCTGCGTGATCGTTGCAACGACCTCGAGTCCCATGGTTTTTGCCAAGCGCCCAAGTTCGGCGAGGGATGCTTCGTGTTCGGTTTCGTTGGTATCTGGGAGCTGCACTCCGACGAGGACTGCTCGATTCTGACTACCTGCACTCATGAAGCACCATCCCGTCGAAGAAACGTTGAATACGTTATCTTAGATCGGAATGCGCACTTGGGCAATTGAACTCGGCGGTCTCTAGTTAATCAACCAGCCTTACGGGCCTTCACCATTTGCTCGGTCGCAAGTTCCATGAGCTTAGACATGATTTGAATCACATCTCGTAAATCGACGCCGCGTGCTCGCATGTCATCATACATGCTTTCTGCGAGGGCCTGCTGGTCTTGGTTGCTGAGCTTTTGTTCGTATTGTTTTTGCCATGCGTTCATTGGTCGCTCCTTCTTTGCTCCACTCATACCTATTCAAGTTGCAGGCCAAGTCTTTTGCTTGATTTTTCCCTGTTATTATAAGATGTTATCTTTATGGACACTGTGACTTCGTGGCAATTTAGCCATAGGGCCTGTGTTCTGGCGGATACAGTCCTTTTTGGAAAAAAACGAACTAATGGAACTCAGCACGGCACGACTCCTCATCCGGCCATGGCGGCTAGACGATCTCCGCTTCATCCAAGCGCTGGGCCAAGACGTTGGTTACGGCGCCTTCGCGGCATCGGGACGCTTCGCCTACAACGAGCCAGCAACGGCCGAGGCCGAACTTTCCGCACGGATGAGCCTGTTCGAGAAAGATGGCACAGGAAAGTTCCCAATTTTCTTGAATTCCGATCGCACCTTCATCGGCACTTGCGGCGTCCAATACTACGAAATCAATGGCCGCACCGAACTTGAGCTCGGCTTCCGATTGCTCACTCCTTTTCGCGGTGCTGGGTATGCACGTGAAGCGGCAATGGCCATGGTGCAATACGCGTTTGACCAACTGAAAGCAGCGGAAGTTGCGGTGTTCTCTCATTCCCTTAACACGGCATCATTGCGCGTCATTGAATATTTGCCTGCAAGATATTCCGGTGATTTTTCTCACGCCGGTTGTGCGCATCAGTTGTTTCGCATCGAACGCAGCGCATTTGCTGCTTGGTTGTCGTCCTCGCATGGGCTGTCGATTTCGCCGCATGGCAAGTCTTCGAACCTAGCCACCTGCGCCACTGCAATAGGGCAAACACCTCTCGTTAAATTGCAGCACATTTCGCGAGATTTGCCTGTACCGATCTACGCCAAGTGCGAACACATGAATCCAGGCGGATCCATCAAAGACCGCATTGCCTTTGCCATCATCCAAGGAGCCGAAAAACGCGGCACTCTCAAACGGGGAATGACCATCGTTGAAGCGACCGCGGGCAATACGGGAATGGGACTGGCAATCGCGTGCGCTGCCAAAGGATACAAACTGGTTTGCGTCATGCCGGAAAAGATGTGCGAAGATAAGATCGTGGCACTGAAAACTCTGGGAGCGGAGATTGTGCGCACGCCCAATGTTCCACCATCCGACCCGCAGAACTTTCGCAATGTTGTCGAACGCTTGGCGAAAGAAAATCATTGGTTCATGAGTGATCAATTCGCCAATCCCGACAACATCCGCATTCACTACCAAACGACGGGACCCGAAATTTTTCGGCAATGTAGCTACAAGGTCGGCGCCTTCGTCGCCGGTTCAGGCACCGGCGGCACGATCAGTGGCGTCGGTCGCTACCTCCAAGAGCGTGCCTCCAACTGCACTATCGTGCTGGCCGATCCGGTGGGGTCTGGACTTGCGCATTGGGTTCAAACGGGAAGCATGGGGCCGGACGCCCCGTACCTGATCGAGGGCATTGGCGGCTCTATCATTCCACCCAATTTGCATCGCGAAGTCATCGACGACGCCATTTCTGTTTCAGATCAGGAAAGCATTTCCACGGTGCACCAACTCATTCGCCAAGAGGGCTTGCTGGTGGGAGGTTCTTCTGGCACCAACGTTGCTGCCGCAGTTAAGCTGGCAAAAACTGGCAAGATTCGCGACCCCATCGTCACTGTTTTGCCGGATTCGTGGGATCGATACTGGTCGCGATCTTGGATGAGTAACTACGCCCCCTAGCGTGGATCTTGATTTTGTCCGAACATTTCAGCTGAGTTATGATTGCGAACCACAGTATGGCAGCGCCCATCTCTTTTTTTTTGGGAGTTCATCATGATCAAGCATGCCAATATTTTAGTGTTCGCAGCAGCATTGCTCCTCGCATCTTGCGGTGCACCAAGCCGTTCCGTTGTAAAGTCCGAAGGTCAGGCGGCAGAAGCGTCCGCGTTTGACTACGCGCATACACTCAATTTGAATGACTTCAAAGGTCAGACGCACCTTGCATTTATGCACGACGCCGTTCGCCCCGCCATGGTTGAACTCGCGACTGACGGCTACGAAGTCTGCTCACCAGCAGACGTACAAACCGCTTACGATGCCTCCAATAAGAAAGTTCAAGGCAAAATCACAAAAAACTTCGGCGGCATTGCAAATGTTAAAAAGATCGTCAAAGCGATGCAGGGCACCACAGTTACCCTTGCCACTTTGCCACAAGAAATCCGCAAAGTTGACGCCAAGGCGAGCATCTACGACATGGCGAACTTTATCGGCCTCGCATGCGGCGGCGGCGTGCGCATCAATTACGACGAAAACAACTACGGTTTGAACGTACATTATGACGTTACTGAAGAACGTTCGGGTCGCTCCTACGGCGTCGGCCCAACCCGCGGTGCTAATGACGCTTCCGATAAAGAATACTTAACCGACTTACAAGCGTACGTTACCGCCAATCAGGAAAACCTTGGCGAATTTTACAAGACCATGTTCCAGAGCTTGTTGAACTCAGACGCATCCAATATCGGCAAGATCGAAGAAGAAGGTCAAACACTGATCACGGACTTTCTATCCGTATTCACCGCCGAACAAGCTCGCAACTTGATGGATGACGAAGTTACGCCGCACTGGGACGCGGCATTAATGGAAGTTACCTTGCTTGCCGCATTCCATGCCGGCCAAGACGAAATCAAGCTTTACTACAACGACCCACAGACACAAAAGACATCATTCACCAACAAGACACGCAAGCAGACGCCATGCGAAGTCCCCGAAAAGATGCAGGCCGCGACGCTAGCTGATTATTGGCAGTTCAGCCGCAACATCACCGACCCGAAGAACTGCAAGCGCAGCGGCATCAACATCACCAAGCGTGAATTCCGCCAACTAGGCGAAGACTTGACCACGTACATGACCGAAAATCATCCAGAGGTTGTTGCCCAGCTACGCACCGCGACGGGCATGCGTGCAACTGAGACGAACGTGCTAAAAGGCTTGAGCTATGTGCTTGTCAGTGACAAAGCGCCACGCTCCTACACCGCCACAAAGGTTCGCGCCATCACCAGCGCATGGACCGAGTTCCTTGGCACCATCACGGAAGAATCCGCGTCGATCACCGAATGGATCGAAAGCAAGTAATCGATTTCAACGTTGAAGTATCAAAAAGATCATCGCCCAGAAATGGGCGATGATCTTCACTTTTTAGGAGCGGGGCCAAGCAGCGGAACGTTTACTCGTGAGACGACGGGGTCACCAAAGTTTACCAATATATCTTGGCCAGCACGAGATTCCGAGAAGATGACTGACATCGAAACTGTCTGTTCCGACATACCTGCCACCGAACTAACACAGCCACCGCAAATGATCTCAATATCGGTTTCATCCGTGGAATGATTCGGAACGAACGGCTGCGTAGTGGGATTAACGACGCGAACGACAAACTGATTGAAGATTCGCCCATCCGGCATTTTGACAAAACTGGTCCGAGGTGCTCGCAATACCATTACGTCACGCTCTTGTTTACGCAAAGCTGAACGCCCTCCCACTCCGACTACAACCACTAGTAGCCCAGCGTAAACCAATACCCGAGGACGGGTGAGAGAACGCCACCAGCCGAGTTTCGCGGGAGCGCTGAGACCAATCAAATTTGGCTGCCTTTTCAGACTTGCCATGATCCCCGCGCAGGCATCGACGCAGCGTTCACACATGATGCATTCCATCTGCAGTCCCTTGCGGATGTCGATACCAGTTGGACATACACGCACACACAGCCGGCAGTCGATGCAATCTCCGGCTCCAGATTGGCGACCGCGCGGCTCACCTCGTTTTTCATCGTAAGCAACCACCGGCGAGTGTTCGTCTAGCAGCAGCGTTTGGAATCGCGCATAAGGACAAAGAAAACTACAAAACTGTTCGCGAAACCAAGCGTCAATCCCTCGATAAATTCGTTTATGCTACTGACGCGAGATAGCTTTTCACTATCTGCGGCAGATGCAAAATCATGGACGGTTCGCCATTCGCAAGAATGGTAGCCCCAGCAAAACCTGGTACCTTTGCCAAATTGTCTTCCAATTGCCTGATGACGATGGATTGTTGCCCTTCGACGCGGTCCACCCGAAAGGCCACGTACCCTTGCTCGTTGCGCGTGATCAGTGCAACACCCTTATTATCACCATCCGCCACCTGTTGTGCGGTCGGAAGGTAGTCATTCAAATATTCGACCGGGATAACTTGCCCTCGCAAATTAAGGACTTTGCCTTTGTTAGTACACGACGATACCTTGGTTGATCCCATATCTATCACTTCGTGAACGTCTTGGACCGGTACCGCGTACCGCACGGGTCCCAAACCTACGACAACGGCATCGACGATACTCAAGGTTGACGGAAGCGAGATTAGAAATTCGGTTCCTTTGCCTTCTGTGGACTTGATATCAATTTGCCCGCCTAGCTCATCAACGGCTTTCTTTACAACATCCATGCCCACGCCACGGCCCGACACATCGGTAACTTTGTCTGCGGTCGAAAACCCTGGCTGAAAAATCAACTGGTCAATTTCACGATCTGGCAGTGTCTTACCGGCCGCGACCAACCCTTTTTCTACCGCTTTCTTCATGATCTTCCTTCGATTCAGTCCGGACCCATCATCGGTGATTTTGATGCAAACATGCGACTCTGTTTGCAGACCTTCGATCACGACCGAAGCCTTATCGGTTTTATTTGCTTGCTTTAGTCCTTCAGGTGACTCTATGCCGTGATCAACCGCGTTGCGCAGGATATGCACCAACGGATCTTTCATGCGCTCGATCACCGTTTTGTCCAATTCGACTTCAATACCACGCGTCGAGACATTGATATTTTTTCCTTGGCTACGTGCCACATCGCGCGCAACACGGTCCATGCGCTGAAAAAGCCCTTCCAGAGGCTGCATGCGCAGTCCCATCGCTTCCGACTGCAAATCTTGTATAACTTTGTGCGCCAATCCAATTGCATCTGCCGATGCCGCTGAGTTGAGAGTGCCAACTTCTTTGGCATTCTTGATGATGGAGTGCTGAATCGACAATTCTCCGATGAGACGAATAATCGTATCAAGTTTTCTCAGAGAGACACGTAAGGTTTCATCAGTTTTCTGCCCAGATTTCTGTTGTTGTGCAACCGCTGCGTCAACGTCTTGCTTTGAAACAGCTCCCTGGTCGACGAGGATTTCGCCAATTTTTTTGTGTTGCATGGCCACTGCTTGTTCGACTTGCAATTGCGAAACTTTTCCCGCATCTACAAGAATCGTTCCCAAATCTTTTGATTTCGAGCCCGCCGGCGGTTCGTCATCGAAAAAACCAAAACCATCATCAGCGCTCGACTTTGCATTTGCTTGTTTCACGCCACTCAAAGACGATAAGCGCTGCGTAATTTCAGAAGATTCACCCACAAAATTAGAGTTGTCTTTTGCTTCATGAATCCATGACACCAGAAATTGTTGGCAATCGAGCAGCGCGCCAATCATATCTTGGTTCATCGTAACTGCGTTGGATTTTAACTTAGTAATAAGATCTTCAGCGGCGTGAACCACGTCTGCAAAGCGCACCATGCCCACACTCTTCGCGGAACCCTTGAGATTGTGCGCGGATCGAAACAGTTCATCGAGCGTCGCCGAAGTTGCTTCGGACTCCAAACGCAAACACGCGGATTCCCAACGCTCTAACATTTCAAGTGCTTCTTCGAGAAACACATGGATAAAACTATCGCTTCCCATCTCTGTCCCCACAAAAATGAATAGCTCAGCATCGGAAAATCGAATGTTGACTTTAGTCATGATATTTTTGGGATTTACAAAAAACAGCCAATTTCCCTGCGGTAGTCGGCGTGATTTGGCAAATGAATTTTACGACAAGGGAAATTGAGCGCTTTATAGATCGCGCTTCAGATCAAAATTATGAACGAAGTTTCCAGCCCACGCACCAATTGTCGCCTGCCCCTTTACTTGCACTTGTCGGAGGGATGGTTTTTCTAGCATATTCATCCCCAGCTTTAGCATCTGCGAAATTTTCACCGCGATGGGCAATTTGACAACGGTGATCTCTTTCGGTTTTAACTTGATTACCTCGCTCAGTTCGCCAAGGCCAACCTGTTGGTTGTTGGAAAGAATCTCATACTGCAATCTTTGCAGATCCAGTTCACGACTCTCATCAATGTTTTCCACGCGCAACGATGCCACGATCTTGACTGAATCAAATCCGCTCAAAGCCAGTGTCACGTCTTGCACTTCGACCTTAGGAGTCTCGGGAACCAAACCAAAAACCTTTGCCATGTGCGCACAAGAAACACAAAAAACACCAGACAACATCAGCACGCATACGACCAAATGACGCACATTTCCTGTCATAATTTATACCTCTAGCAAGTCGCGCATGACGTCGAGCGAATCCACGTCTGTCTGCGCTTCATCTAACGTTTCAATCAATCGCATTTTGTGCTCCTGCAATACCAACACCCGTTCTTCGATGGTATCAGCCGCGACAAACTTATGAATGATAACATTTTTTGTTTGACCAATACGATGAGCTCGGTCTGCCGCCTGCGCCTCTGCCGCCGGATTCCACCACGGATCCATTAAGAATACGTGATCCGCAGCCGTTAAATTCAACCCCACTCCCGCCGCCTTAAGAGAGAGCAACATCACATCTGCCTCTCCCCCTTGAAAACGCGCAACGATCTCGCCGCGCTGCGTCGTGCTACCGTCAATACGCAAGTGCGAAACGCCAACCTCGCCCAAACGACGTTCAATCAAATCGAGAAACGACGTCCATTGGCTAAAGACCAACACACGACCGCCATCCTCTTTGATTTCCTGAATCATCTCGACCGCGCGTTCCGTTTTGGTTGATTTCTGTGCAGGCATGTTTGGTAAAAGCGCCAAGTGGCAACATGACTGGCGCAGACGCAATAGCGCCGGCAACATATTAAATGCCTTGACTGAAGCTGATCGCAGCATATTTTGGGTTTCCTGCCTCAATCCGTCGTACACGCGGCGTTCTTCATCTTGTAAATCGATGCGAACCACCGACTCCATTCTTTCCGGCAGATCGGTCGCAACCAAGTTTTTTTTCCGCCGAATCATAAAAGGACGCAACAGCCGCCGAACTTCCTTAATCGCCGACTCACGCCCCTCCTCGACACCTCGACCAATGAGTCTTTGGAAGGCTTCACGCGAACCAAAAAGTCCGGTATTCACGAGGTTCATCAACGCCCACAAGTCAAGCATCCTGTTTTCGATGGGCGTCCCGGTGACTGCAAGTTTTACCTCGGCATCGACACTCATGACGCTTTGATAAGATTTCGTGTCCGGGTTGCGAACGTATTGCGCTTCATCAACAACACACAGCCGCCATTGACGCTTGGCAAATTCATTCTCGTCCTGCCGCAACAAGCCAAAGCTTGTCACGACAACGTCAGCATCATCCTTCAACGAACCTCTTTGTTGCCCGTGATGTAGTTGAACCTTCATATCTGGTCGAAACTTTGCAATCTCACTACGCCAATTGGACAGAATCGAACTTGGTGCGACGATCAACGTATTCTTGGGCATACAGGCCAAAATTTGCACCGTTTTGCCAAGACCCATCTCATCGGCTAAAATTCCACCGACGCCGTCCGCCAATAATGAACTCAACCAATTGAGACCATCTTGCTGGTACGCGCGCAAAGTCCCCACAAATCCATCCGCTGGACGGACGTGTGGCCACCCCTTGGCAATCCGCGAGGACGCTGGTATGTCGCTGGCATCCTCTTGCTGCGCGTCCCCTTGTAACATCCGCACCACTGCGCGCACATTTTCTTTTCTAGAAGCAAGCACGCTTTGCAGCAATACACGATTCGAAGCCAACCATGCCGTCGGCAATGCCACGTAAGTTCCATCGAGCCAAGAAATATGAGTCTCGCCACGCTGGAACGCGTCCATTGCTTTACCAATAAACCTTTCGAAATCGATGTCGGCATCTTGCGCATCCAATGACAAGAACTGTCGCTTGCCCTGTTGCGCGAGGGCCAGCCCCCAAGCACCGTCGCTATTCTCCCACGACATCGACACCGCACCACTATTACGAAAGCGCAGCAAATCTTTCGCAGAAAATAGATCCCCATGGCGCGAAGCAAGGCTGGCAATCCATGCAAGACCTTCACTCAACCCAAACGATTTAGTCTCGCCCCAACTGATATCAGTCTTGCGAAACCCTTCGTCACGCAGTCGCCTTTCGGCCGTCTCGTCGCGCGCCACCCTCGTCGTCCCGATCTGCCTATCGCCGCGGCGATCTACGACCAACTTTTCTTCCTCGTCGCCGTACACAATAACTGGTTCCACCACCAACCGCGTATCCACTTCTGCAACGCGGATCCGCAGCTGTGGTTCGATGTGCTCCGCCAACTGGATCCGCTTGCTCTTGTTGATCACGCGTACCTTGGCGGCCAATGCAGGTAATAGCACGGTTTCAAGGCGGTGCATTTCTTGCGGAAAGAACTTTCCACCTCGACGCATGACCTCTGCTTCTTGCTGACTAAACTCCGGCACCGAAGCGGGATGCAAAGTCTTCCCACATAAAGCCACTCCGTTAGCAAAAACCTCGGTGATGCGCGGATCACGCATGCCACGCAAGACGACCGCCGCACCATCGTCGGTAATTTCAAGAACCAGACCCACCTTTTCATCGGATGTCTGAATGGGTTGCGCATCCAACAGCACTTGGGGAGCGCGACGTAACGCCCGCAAGAGTCTACGCATGGTTTCCGGTCGCAAAGAACCACGACGATCATTCTCTAGTGATTGCTCAACTTGGTAGTCAAACTGGGTTGGTACCGCAATGACTTCGGAGTTCACGGTAGTTACATGAGTCAGCAAGGAACTCACCATCGTATGTTCGCGACCTTGCCCTACGACCACGCGCTCAAATTTCAATTCATCTCTGACTCTGCTAAAGCGATAGGTAATCACGCCATTGCGGCTGCGACCGGTAGTATCGCCCGATTGCGCACCTGTTTCATTGAGTTTGATAATTTCTTGCCATTCCATCGCACTTTTACGTTTGACAATGAGCGCCGCAGCGACCACGTGTACGCACGGATCTTCACGATCTTGGCACGTACACGACCACTCTTCATCCTTCTCGTAAAGTTCGACTTCAAAAGCCAGCCGCTGGTCAACGCCCTTCATGCGTCCAGCGACGACTTCATCATCAATACGCACAGGAACAAACGCGTCCTTGCGAGACAATTCTATGGCACGAGACCACAGGGCCGGAAGGCTTGCCTCTCGCAAGAGCGTTAGAAAGTCATTGGACAGCATGTCTAGTCTTTATCCATAAATTCGTACCACAGCCCTCGGTAATACACCAAAACCATTAGCTTTTCTAGGGGACAGGGTATCCCCCAATTCTTGCATACCCTAAACCTTGAATAAGATTGAGGTGACTATGCTTTCCCATTTGCAAAAACGACGCTTACAGACCCAATTTCAGCTGCGCGCATTGTCCTTCGTTATGTTCGCCATTGGCGGGGCTATTTGGTTTAAACAAAGCGTACCAGTCGGCATTTCGCTGCTGTTTGCATCCTTGGTCTATGGCATGTGGGCACATCGCTCATATCGCGCCTTGCACCAAGCGGCGCCGCTACCACAGAATATCATTCCGATGGATCGACGAATTTTCACGGGAAGTGGTTCAAGACTGTAGTGAGTCAAGAACTGGTCCTTTCTCGTGGATCTGAAACAGCGATTTTTTCAGATCTTCATAGGCCTCAGATTCCCGTCAATTACTTCGTTATGATACCGCGCATA
>Ga0255097_1000072_pt1 | contig 71687 bp, 65 predicted proteins | sample Colum_Atlam_RepB_2_FD_188436 | JGI IMG/M metagenome (GOLD analysis project Ga0255097, IMG submission 188436) | Freshwater microbial communities from Columbia River, Oregon, United States - Colum_Atlam_RepB_8d | ecosystem: Environmental > Aquatic > Freshwater > River | place: USA: Oregon...
GTTCAATAAACCTCAAGCAAAAAGAGGCTGATCCAAGTGGGATAAACAATCGAAATCATTGGAGGTAGGACTGCATGAAAAGCTCGTTCACTAAACTACAAATTGATGAACCGATGGGAGATAACTACTGACTGATACCTCCGAAGAATTTTAAATCACCACTCCTCGCATCTGTGATTTCGTCTGTGATTTTCCAAATGGCAATCGAATGATCGCTGCGGTTTTATCCGCATCACCGGAACTCAGCGCCGCTACTGCCTTTGCATATCGTTCCGTTACGCGCTGGCTTTGGTGGCCGAGATTAACTTGCACTGCCGATAAATTACCTGTGACCATGAGCATCATCGTTGCATGCGTATGTCGACAGATATGGGTCGATCGCCAGGGAAGGCCAAGGGCCTTGAAGCCCTTGTTGAAGGCCGACTGAATTCGGTTGTACCGAAGCAGTCATCCTGCTGTTCCTTGAAAGATCGGACCGATGCCATTTGACGATTCACGAATGCTCAGAAGGAGGTAACCACGCCATCAATCTCAAATTCTGATTTAGATGCTTTTGGGCTAACACCTGACGCGTAAATAACTGATATTTCTAGCAATCTTCCTGTCTAAGTCGCCACTCAATTTTCCCCTCGATTTGCCGATATGGTCCAGTGATCGCCGATTAAGCCGCCCGAAATGAATGCCGTCACGTTAGGCTCAATGGTGTCAGAAACCATCGAGATCGAAATTATTTCTGTAGCCACCGGACAGGTGCTTTCACCCGAAAGCCTGAAGAAACCAGTAACAGTGACTCAAGAAGTGACAACAGCATTGCCAGCCACGGCCATTCGACCGCTCGTTGCAGTGGTTGACCAAGGTACGCAGACGGAGCGTACGTATTTCGTTTCGGATGCGGACTATGATGCAGAAGTTTTGACTTCATCGCTTAGGTTGAATTTGCAACAGATACGTTTTACCACCTTGATTCGCGAAACCAAGGCACGCATGGCGCTAGTTGAATTCAGCTCAACGGACTCAACATCCCCGTCTCTTCCGACCAATGTGAACGATGGAACTTCCGATCCATCGACAACATCGACACCGACGATCTCATGGGTTGCCAGCACGGATAACGAATCTGGCATCGCACGTTACGAAGTTGCCGTCGGCACTAGTGCAGGCGCAAGCAATGTCCGCGATTGGGCAGATGTCGGCAACGTCATCAGTGTCAAGTTAACTACAGGTCTGAGTCTAACCGTCGGCTCGATGTATTATGCCAGTGTGCGCGCCATTGACGCGGCCGGCAATCGCAGTGCCACAGCCAGTGGCGACGGATGGATCGTAATTTCCAGCGCTGCCCCGTCTGCGCCAATCGTGAATGCGACCACGCCCACAACGGACACCAGACCCACTTGGTCCTGGACATCAGGCGGTGGCGGAACTGGAGTCTTTCGTCACAATTTGGGCGGCAACTATTTTCCCAGCGGTCATCCAACAACGACAGCCACAAGTTACTCGTCCGAGATTACCCTGACGTACGGAAATCACTACCTGTTTGTACAAGAGCAAGGTCCATCCGGGGCATGGTCAGCGTCAGGCTCAAAAAATTGTGCTTGTAGTATCGGAGACGTCGCATCGCCTATTTGTCACTAATAGCCAGTGGACCGGAAACCTAAATGGACTCTTCGGTGCCAATCAAAAATGCGCCACTGCTGCCTCTACAGCATCTTTGAGCGGGACTTGGAAAGCCATGCTGTCGATTCCCACGGTAGAAGTAAAAGACAATATCCAAATCAATGGACCCGTGACGCTCATGGACAACACACGCGTCATTGCGCAGGATGTGACTGAACTTTGGGGCGGACTACTATATACAAGTCCCAACATGCATGAAGACGGCACATGGAACGTTGGCTATTACACGTGGACCGGATCAGACTTTCAAGGACGGGCGATGAATGAGCACTGTAACTTTTGGACTTCGACTACTAGCATTGGTGCCATCGGTAACCCAAATAATACACACAACTGGTGGATGATGGATTCGCAGTACACATCATGCAGCGAAAGCCATTCGCTGTACTGCATTGATGGACAATCACAACCAAACATGCCCGGGCTGGTGCGTGCAGCGCCACTGAGTAATTCTTCGATCGGCGTATATTGGAAGAATAACGATAATGCATCCACGCACTTTCAAGTCGAACGCAGCCTTGATGGCACAAACTGGTCCTCATATTCGAATACTGCTGATAACGCTGAATCGTTCATTGATACTTCTGCGACCTTCGGTCAGTCATACTACTATCGAGTCCGCGCAAAGAAAGCAGGCCTCGTTTCGAACTTCTCTCCACCCACAGATGCCGTCAGCCCAGTCGATGTTCAACTCGTCTTTTTCACTTCGGGGCAATGGGATGGTATTCTTGGCGGAATAGCCGGCGCAGACAGCAAATGCCAAGCAGCCGGATCCAGTCTAGGTGGAACTTGGAAGGCCATCATATCTGATAGTTCTACGAATGCGAAAGATCGCATTACGATTACAAAACCTATTTACAATTTGCGAGCAGCAACTGCTCTAGGACCGCAACTAGTGGCGAGCAACGCCACCGATCTCTGGGACGGGTCCATCGGCGTAGCCATTGTGTATGATCAAGACGGCAATACAAACACAACACAATCTATCGCAACTGCTACCTCGGCCACAGGACTGAAAGCCGGAAGCGGGTACTGCACAGATTGGACCGATAATTCAGGCGGCGCCACAAAGATTGTCGGACAAAACGACGTCGATGATGTTTCTGGAAATGGGATCCATACCCCCGCCGCAACAGACTGCAGTGTTTTATCATCACTATACTGCATCAATGGCCAGTAAACACCGAAACAGAGCATTTGCAGAAGCGAAGCAAGCAATTGTAACTTTTTCCATCACAATTGCTGCTTGCATTTCTGTGTCCTGAATGGAGCAGTAGCTGTTACGGATTCGCGTTTCGCAACTCTGTTAGCTTGGATGTAAATGCATCTACGGTCTTGTTGCTTTCAAGTTGGCTTGGGCACGAGCCAATCCACTCTCGTCAATCATCTTGCGATTCGCGTTTTTTAGTAGCGGTGCGAATGACTCGGCATGGATCTTAGGCTCGTAATACAGCAAATCGAAAACGCGCCAACAATGCTCCGGATGATTCGCGGAGCCGCGCGGTGGCGGCACACCTTTTGTCACATGATTCCTCACACACGTGTCGAAGGCAGCTCGACCCATGCTGACGCGCGTATTGAACAGAAATGACTCAGGGACAAATCCCGCGCGCAAAAAATATTCGTAGCCGACCTCGTCCGCTTCCTGTTCAGTCCAATTGTCAAATGTACCGGGTTCTGTGGCTCGCCGCACAAAGTTTTCGTATGAGGCGTGTAGTGCTTTGATATCGACAGCGACAACATCGTACCTCTGCAAAAGATCGACGCTCCTCTCAACCAATTTGCGATGTGACACCGTTTCCTCAGGTGAGGATTTCGCGATAGCCGCGTTGATTCGAGCACTTCTTTCCTGCATCGCCGCGATTTGTTTCTCGATTGCTTGAACATGTGCAGCATCAGATTTGGCAGGATGTTTCAATTCTGAAATCGACCGTCGCATGGCCCTCGCGGATCGAGATTCCTCTTCTCGATAGAAATCAAGCTCGGGAATGACCAATGAGGTATTTTCGAATCGACGGGCATCTTCGCGATTCAGTCGATTCGGGTCTAAGGTCATTTTCCAAAATTCCGAAGCCAGCTTTTCAAGTTCCGCTTTTTCATTCTGGAGACCACTCTCCTCAATGCGACGCAACTACATCTCGCGAGCACTAGAGCGCAGAGTCTTCACTTCTCTCATTTCCGCTACGAGCAACTTTTCCACCGCCTTTAGCGCAGTCAATTTCTGGTCATAATCAATTCGAAATGCGGGCCATGCTGGATCGGTCACAAGGTAGTCAGAAATGATCTTATGATTGCTCATCATTGCCAGATGCGCCATCTCATGAGCCACAGATGAAGCAACATCCGCGTCAGTCGCAGCCGCAAGGATCGTTCCGGAGTTGACTACAATCGAGTTCTTGTCGATGAAAGCCGTAGCGTTCAGCTTGCTGTCAATGCGCACTCCGATACAAATCGCCTCGGCCGCAAGATCGTCACGAAAGGTTTCGGAATTTGCACGCGCAATCTCCAACAAAATTTGCCTCAAGTAGCTTTGCGCATCAGCATATTTCGCATCGGGTTTTTCCTGACAAGCATTGCGAGCGGAATCAACACGCACCTCGCCAAACACATGTTTCACTTGCGAGCGATTCGTCGGGGGATTGCATCCGAGCGAAGTCAAGCTGAGCATTGCTATGATGCTCGTTCGGGGTGTCAGGAATTTTTCTCGCACAGACGGCAATGTTAACTCTACGTCATGACCTTATGAGATCAACCGCTGAGGAAATGGGCTTCGTGCTCGTCGAGAGATTCTTCGATCAGCATAGCTTTAATGACCCATTTTTGCATTACCCAAAATCATCTCGCTTGCATGATCGGCTGGTGGGAGCTTGCGAAGGGAAGTGGCAGTACCATTGAATACAGCGGCGCCGGCAGCGCCGATGGTACGCGGTACGCAATTCAATCCGACGTGGGCAAATGATTGCCACTTATGACGTGGTTAGCTCGAAGGACGACTATCGATCGCAGTATTCGTCGCCGGCCTTCAGGTTATCTTTCACTGGAAACTTACAAAAATTTCCTTCTTCGAAGTTCCCATCGTTGCACAGCGTGAAACATCGAGTTGTCCAAAAAGATTCATTGCCTTCGGTCCGGATTCCAGTGATTCCGCATTTGGTCTGATTCTTGGTCGGCTTGACACCCATCCCCTCGCAAACGGTACCCGTCGCGATCAAAGCATTTGCATCGTCGTTTGCGATTTGCAGGATTAAACTCATAGTTGCTTCTGAAAGGTCCGTCGCCATGGCGATGCTAGCGAACATAAAGGATACGGCGACGCCGATTCTGCGCATGATGTGAATCATCTCATCCCCCGGTGGCAAATAACAATATGGCACAGAACTTTTGCTTTGTTACCGCCCTGTCCTCAATTGACAAATTCTGAAACACCTCCACCAACACCAAACGAACGGCCCTAAGGTCGCCTTCGCGTCATTGCACCTTCTTCATCCATTTCTCGTTAAAAATCTTGCTTACGTAGCGGTTACCGGAGTCAGGCATGATGACAGCGGCCCGTTTTAGCTTGGGGTTTTCATGCAGATACTCGATGCATGCGGCCAGAGCAGCTCCCGACGATCCCCCAGCGAAGACATCCCTGTCGGCTAATAACTCGATGGTTTGTGCGAATGCAGCCCTGTCGTTCACCTGCAAAATTTTGTCCACGACGCTCAGGTCAACGACCGATGGGATGCTTGTTTGTCCAATGCCTTCTACTTTATACTTCTGTGGCGTCGGTACCTCACCCGTTTCTTTATAGCGCTGATAGATTGAGCCAACGGGCTCAACGCCGACGATCATTGTGTTTGGACTCACTTTCTTTAAGTACCTGCCGATGCCTGTGATGGTTCCTCCCGTACCCATTCCAATGAATACCGCATCGACTTGTCTGTTCAATTGTTCATAAAGTTCTGGACCAGTTGAGAGTTCATGCGCCTTTGGGTTTGCCGGGTTGTTATATTGATCGAGAAAGACAGAATTTGGCGTCGCTTGCGCGTGCTCCGCTGCTAAAGCACTTTTTGATAGCGGGTCGTTTGGTGGCACGCCATCAGGGGTAATGACCACTTCTGCACCGAGCGCTTTAAGGATGGTTTCTTTCTCACCTTTATTCTTTGCCTCCATAAATATGACACATTTGTAGCCTCTTTGTTTTGCGACTAAAGCGACGCCGATCCCAGTATTGCCGGAAGTGGCTTCGACTATAGTGCCACCTGGTTGCAGCCGGCCGGCACGTTCTGCATCTTCAATCATACTTAGTGCGGCGCGATCCTTGATGGACCCTCCAGGGTTTTCTCCTTCCAGTTTCAGAAAAATTTCTTGTTCGCTACCAGTTTTGCGATTCTTGATGACTATGCGGTGAACGGGTGTGTTGCCAATCGGTCGATCTAAATTGGCGCACGTTTGCCCCAAATTTTTGCACAAGATTTTGGCATTCGCGATTTCTAGAGCATTGCACGCAGTCGGGCTATTCGCTCTGCTAACAGAGCAGAAAACCAAGCTGACGAGTGCATACCCCAACGCGGCGCGGATGATTAGGCGCACGAGAGTACCTCCGATGCATACCCCGACAGTCTATCATTAGATATGGCTTGTGGCGACAATGCCATTGAATCTGAAAAGGTAGAGGTTCATGTCCATATTTTAGGGGCCGGTCTATGCATTTCCTCTAGATCGCACGCTATTGACCGCCAATATCAAGTGGCAAATACTGCCACATTCCGCACATCCCTATGGTGTTTGCCTGAGGCAGTTGGTTCAGATTTCTGACGGGAACATAGACGCTGTCAGCGAAGCAGCCGATCGCTCCGCGTACCATGGGACTAGCCATGATGATCTTGTTAATCCGATCCGATGATAGAGGGTGCGAATCCTTGCGTTTCTCTGCCATTTCCGCGGCAGTAGAGCCGCCTGTTTTGTTACATCGTATCGCGACCATTTGAAACACGGAATCCCGACTCTCGATCGAGTTTTTAGTCTCACCCCCTCCCTTGGGCATCATGCGATTGCCCCTTGAGAAAGCAAACACTTCCGCAGAAAGCCAATCGGAGAAAGCTTCGTTTAATTGATCCATTTGGCAAGACTGCTCTCCAGCTCTCAGATCGGGAATCACGGGCAACGCAAGCGGGTTAGCTCGCATCTCAGCTATGGCTCTACGATAAAGCTTTGCACGGTACGGTTCATTTCTAGACTCCTCAAGACGCAGCTTCTCCTCGTAACAGGCGATATCCGCGCGACGCGCATCTACGCTGTCGGACCTTCTTAGGCATTCGTAGTCGCGCGCGAATGGATTTCTGCCGTCGTCAGAAGAAGGAAAATCTGTACCATCGATCACATGCCCAAGCTCATGAACCATGGTCTGGTAAAGAGCCTGCGGAACTGAATCGGCGAAAAGAATATATCCCTCGATATACACATAATCCCTCAGCGTGCTGCCAGTGATTCTTTTCCAGAACGTCCGCTGCGTGCTCGGAATAACGCCTATCTGATAGGCATTGAACTCGAATCTGTGATCTTGTTCGTCCACTTGTCCGAGATAGAGCTTGGTCGCCTTGATCTTGGCGATCATCTTCTGAGTCATCGAAACAGCCTGTTTGGCGCCCATGGCTGGCAAAAGTTCCATTCGGCGTGTCAGGTAGGAAATCAAATCGGCTTGAGCTTGTTCAAAAAATTTTGTCGCCACCGCGCTGCGCTCGGGCGTATAGATGTAACGCTTGAGATACTTCGTTCTGATCATCGCACATTGCACGTAATCATCTATGTTCCGAAGGTCCGAGCAATCTTCGCCTTTCTGTCCAGACTCAAGCGGGCGCGACCGAATATACATCAGCACTTCGGGTTCCAACCGAACCTTTTCCTCGAGCTGATTGAAAAGCTCCCTAGCCTCGGCGGCCTTCGCTACATAAGGATTCACGTTGGAGTCACAAAGAACCTCTTCCGGATTGGTGCACAAAGATCCAATCTCGTTCAACGAAGAAAGGATTAAAAGTTGGTCCGATTGTCAAATTTCAGGGAATTCTTGAGTAAAAGTGGGCTTTGTTAGCCCTAGACACTTTCCAATGATTCCAGCCCCAAAGACACGTTACTTCTGGCACGATCATTGCTCCAGATTTCTCTCATATTTTCAAAGGAGGAATCTTCCATGTTGAGTGCTCGTCTTCTGTTATTTGCTGCTTTCTTTTTTATCACAACATCCCACATCGCTCAGGCTCGTTGTAGCGAAGGGGAGCGAGAGAGTTGTGGATACCAAACGCAACAAGTCTGTGGCTATCGCACGGAATGGGTTTGTTCCGACAAGTGGATTTGGGACCCAGATGGTGGAAACTGCCGTTTCGAAAATCAATGTGGTTACAAATCGGTATTCAGCTGCAAGGATGAGCAGGTGATGGTTTGTGAATGTACGCCAGTTCCGCCAAACAATCCTAATCCTGAAAAATGTTTGGAAGACGAATGCAGCAATTGCCAAGAAAATCGTCGACAGTTTTGTGGTGTGTATGACCGCTGCCGAAAGAACTGGTATTCCGGCAGGTGGGTAGAATGTACTCCTAAGTAATTAGGACTACTTAATCGTAATTTTTACCAAGGCTCCGCTGTAGTACGAATGCAGCGAGCCTCCGATGCCTTCGTTTACTTCGGTCGCTGTTGCTGTTTTGTAACGTCGAATCAGCACCTCTGCTGGGCCAGCTGGTAATTTTGAAAAGTCCTTGGCCGGAATCGTGACCTTGTTTGCGCCAGAAGTCGCAAATGCGGTGGCCGACCCAGTCTTGCCGGTAGGAACTGGTGAGACGGTGCTAGAAACTGTCACAGACACATCTCCGTTTTCTGTCGAAGAAGCGATGCCATCAAAAGTAACTTCCAAATCATTGGCACCGGTGATTTCCGCATCAGCTGCCGGAGATGTAATTGCGACAGACGTCGCTGGCACGAGCGTATTTTTGAATTCCTTGCCGTCGGTGCGGGTCCATGAAAATGCATAAGAATCATTTGGTTTATCACCGGTCGCCTCGGCTGTGTAGTACGTGCCGAAGATGTTGATACTGGCTTTGTCACCATCCTTCAAAGTCATAGCGGTGCCGTCAAGTTTTGCGACGCTAGGATCAGTCAAACGAATGGTCGTGCCTGAAGAATTGCCGAGGGTGAATTGGGCAAAGGCGTGAATCTTTTTCGTCGCTACATCAAAGTCGATTGAGTAAGTCTGAAAAATCTTTTCTTCGTTCACATCGGTAGAATCAACGGTGGCGTTGGAACCGCAGCCAGTCAGGCTTAACAAAGAACAGAGCGCGATCAATTTTTTGAGCGACATAGTTTAGCGTTCCTCCGAATGTTATGCAGAGGATATTATCACGATTTGGTTGTCTTAGGGAGCTGCAAACGTCCTGTAATCATGGAATGATTGGATATGTTCCGGTACCCGTCGGCCATGACCAAATTGGTGCGCTGAAATCAAAGCCAACAGCCGCAAGGGCGTTGTTGCTTCTGTCTTGCATTTGGGTTGTTGTTTTTGCGGTTGCTCTTGGATGACCGCGGGATGGTGGGTGACGTTCAGTAAAGTTAAAAATTGATGAACGAATGGGGGCTAACTTTGAAAGAGGGATAGTTACCAAAGTACGAATCGCCGGCAACCGTGTCCGCTATGCCTTACATTTAAGATTTACCCACTACTAACAGACAAGAACCACAAGTGCCGAAATTAGTGCGTTCAGTGCGATATGGCACAGGTCCGGCGATTCTTTGTTTCTATCGCAATACAAGATAGACGCAAACACGAGCATTTAAGCAATGCGGGAGGACAAAAAAATTAGTCTTTTCCGAGGTGCTAATCGCGGCGCAAAGCGAGACCAATGAATAGCCGGACGAAGTCGTTCTGGCATCAAAGTTGCAGCTCCTCTCGTTGTGAAATCTTTAACGTGGGAGGGCGTCGAATGAACAAGCACAAACCAAAGCATCAGACACACTTTAGACGGACGAAAACGGCCGTGAAAATGAAGACGGCCAAAGGAAATGTCATTCCATTAAACCGAAATTCCGCAAATCGCGGCTCGGAACTTTGGCATGATTTCCGTTCATTTTTGGATGAGATTGAAAAGAAAGTATTGGAATTTGGCAAACTGCCGACGACAGAGCGATCGCGACCCAAGCGCACACATAAAGACAGCGCGCATCTTTCTGCCCCTGCGTTGGGTAAAACTCAGAAATGGATATCGTCGCAAGTGGACCGATTGAAAGACGCAGAAGGTCACGTTCAGAACCTGATTGATCGAGCAAGTCTGCAGGCTCATCTCGGGAAGATGGAAGCGAAGGATCTCGTGACTGATTCTGTTCATCGACTGGATCGGTTGAAAGAACGCATTGATGCACTTGTTTCTAAAGCGAATTCCGAAGCGGCGGACGGACTTACGAAGTTGAGTGAGGCATGTCTAAGCTTGCGTAAATCATTCGTCAAATGACTTAAAAAAGAGGGATCCATGAGAACTAACGAAACTACAGGAATTTGGATTGATAATAGCCGCGCCGTTGTTGTGCGCATGAATGGCGATGAAGCGATTGTGAAACATCTAGACTCAGAAGTAGAGAGCAAGCATCGTTCTACGGGCGGCATACGTGCTAAAGTTCATTATCTGCAAAGAACTTCTGTTTCGCAAACACGAAACAGAGAGAAGCGTGAAAACGATTTCCGCAAGTTTTTCAAACGTGTGCAAAGTGAAGCAGGTCAGGGCGATAATTACGTCATTTTGGGCCCCGGGCAGACCAAGTTAAACTTCAAAGCTTATTTAATGTCGAGTGGGCAGGATGAATCGCGTTTTGATAGACTCGAAACGACCCATAGTCGAATGACAGATCCAGAAATCGTCGCCATGATCAAAGAAAGGCTCGGCAAACCAGCACCCCGCTTTGGTAAAGAGTCTGCAATTTAATGAACTTCAAGCCACGCGGTCGCGATATAATCCTCGCGATCGCATCTTCTATTAGAAAATGTAGACATGTAGCGCATTGGGGATGAAAAGAAATTCGTCAAGATTGCGAATAGATGTCAAAGCCATCGATGCCTTGTTTCGCAGGAAGGTTTGCACGAGACTGCGATTCTACATCGTGCAAACATTTTTTGACGGATTCGTCGCTGACTTGATCAAATTGTTCAAACCAGTCGCTGACAGCGACAAAGTTGTCCGAAACTTGCAGACAAATAATTTCATCAACTTCCTTCTTGAGCATATGGTAAACACTTGACGGAGCAACAGGAACCGCAATTGATATACTTTTAGGAAGAAGTCGGCGAACACTATCAATTGCGGCCATCATTGTTGCGCCAGTAGCTATTCCATCATCAACCAAGAAGATCTTCTTGTTCGTGATTCTCATAGCTGCTGACTCCCCACGATATTCATGTTCACGTCGTTCGATTTCGTGGGTTTCGCGCTTGATCACTTTAGATATCGTTCGCTTTGAAATGCCCATTCGTTCTATGACGTCTAAATTGAGGTGCTTGCCGCCACCACTTGCAATAGCTCCCATGGCAAATTCCTCGCTGCCGGGAATGCCAAGTTTTCGTGCCACCAAAATATCCACGGGACGGTGCAGTGCCTTGCCGATTTCGCGTGCGACGGGTACCCCTCCGCGTGGAAGGGCGAGAATCAAAATGTCATCCCGCTCCTTGCATGCGCTTAGCTTCTTTGCAAGTTGCTTGCCCGCATCTGAACGATCTGCAAAACGCTTCATGGAGGCCTCATTGGATCGCGAGTTTGTTTTCTACTCTAGTAACACCAGGGGTGGACCAAGCAGCCCAATTCGCATCATTCAATTCAGTCCTAGAATGAACCTTTCCTGTAAGCGTTACGGTTCCATCTACGGCCTCTACGTGAATTTGCGTTGCATCTTTTTCAACGGATCGCATCAGAGCCTTTACTATTCGCTTCTTGATATCATCTGGCCGCATACGGGGTCGTACAGCGATGTGATTTACGATCGAACGCACGCCACTCAAGTGCCGTACTGCTTCTGCAGCGGAATCTCTTTGATATGCCCACTCGACCTCACCACGCAGAATGACTCGACCTTCTTCGACCGAAACCTGCACACTTGATGGTATGGTCGCTCTCCATTCGAGCGCATTTGCTGCGGCAGTTGCAATGTCGGCATCAGTTCGTACATTCGAACCTAGCAACCGAACTTCGATCTCTTCGGCAACAGCTTTTACCCCAGCGACACGAAATGCATCCCGTTCTGCCGCATATTTCTCTCCGTAGCTTGGAACCGTACCATTTAGCGTTACAACGCCATTTTTGACTGAAACACCAATATTTTCTGCTGAGACACTTGGATCAAATTCTAGCTCATCCATAATGTCCCTTTGAATTTTTTGATCAGACTTCATGACTGAGAACCCCTTTCAAAATTTAGTTTTTGACCACATAAATCATCTTCGATGAAGTTTGAAGGATGGTGGTATCTAGTCAATTTTACTTAAACAAAGATACCGCCACCCCTCCGACGATTGCGCACGTTGGGTTTTCCCCAGTACGCCTGTGGAGATGGCTTTCGTTGAGGAGCCTTCCTCGTTGCTCTCTTGGTTAAGTCCACTCCCGACATTCCCAATGATCGCACCGAGTTTGCCACCAAAACTAGTACGCACGTTTACTTGCGTACCGCCACGCATGCAGCGATGAAGCTACATTTCCCCTGAGATCCTCACGTGAGTGCAGTCAATGCTACAAACACGCTTAACCGACCTCATCCGCCCTACTTAGCGCCAGTTAGCAGTTTCGCCTCAGTTAAGAGACTTTTCTGCACCACCTTTAGACAACATTGGAGTCTGTTGCCCCACGCTAAGTCGTTCCGTGCTTTCGCAAAACCTCCTTCTTGGCATGTTGCCCTATTCACCCAAGAGAAATTCAATGACTGCATCCATCCAGTGCTTTGCCATTGATTCTAGCCTTCACTAGGTCTGGTACTAGTTCGGCATTTCCCCCCTGCTTCGTCCTCCGTAAGACAAACCAAGTTTGAGCTTAAAGGTTCGCTCCGCTACAACCTGTCAAGTCGTCAAGCCTCAGATTCGGAAAACCCGAAGCCCATTTCAGCCGGCATCCACAAGATCAGTCACCCGACCCTACGGCGGCCAAGACTACGGTAGCAACTGGACAATTCTACCGGCGAGTCCTTCCCTCGCAAGATGTTTGGCTAGCATCGCTGCGTCCCAAACCTGAAAACACTAATGCATTTAGAATGCCAAGCTTGCGTGGATTGACGAAGAATCTAGAAGTTCCCATTTATACGGGGAATTTCGTCGAATGAGTGCAGATCCATCTCTGCACTGATGAATCGAAGTTGCGCGAATTGCGACAACCGTTCCACATTGGCACTAGAAGCGCCAAATCGCTAACGACAAATCCAACTCCGTTGCAACGCAGTCGCGTTGGAAATGAGCCTTTTTACGACTTGACAGCATTTTTCATTACTTATAGTGCATCACCTGATTTGCAGCCTCGACTTAGTGTTTGCTTCTTTGCCTTGTCCTGATTGTGAATTACTTTGATTCCTCAATTAATGAGATGGACTCACAATGGTTCAAGCAAGTATGCCGAGTCTTGCCTTTCAAGGGCTCAGAGTTTTCGTGGTAGATGACGATGACAGCATGTCATGGGCTATAGAATCTGAACTAAGAGTTCTTGGCGCGGAAACAAAGCGAGCTGCAACGGTAAAGCAAGCATTTGCATTGTTCCCCAATTTCAATCCAGACATTGCCATTTGCGATCTAAGTTTTCCGGACGGAGATGGTCTGGAACTTTTGAAGCGATGGAAACAAGACGTACCTGCGATGCCGGTAATACTCATTACGGCTCATGGAGCGATTGATTCTGCGGTTACAGCACTTCGATTGGGAGCATTTGACTATCTGCAAAAGCCCTTTTCAATGCATGTCTTGATTGCAGCGGTGAATCGAGCGGCAGAAGTTGGACATTTACGCAGGCGACTAAGCCAATATGAAGGTTGCGAGAAGACGGTCGCGCCATTTACGATCGTGGGAGACTCCCACCCAATGCGCCAGCTAAAGCGAATGCTCGAACGCGTAGCCAAGAGCAAAGCCGATACCGTACTGATTTATGGAGAAAGTGGTTCTGGAAAGGAATTGGCGGCACGCGCCATCCATGAATGGTCGGATCATTCGAAAGAATCATTTGTAGAAATTAATTGTGCAAGCATCCCAGAATCTTTGCTTGAAAGCGAACTCTTTGGATTTGAAAAGGGTGCTTTTACCGATGCTAGAGAACGCAAGTTAGGACTGTTTGAAATCGCAAGAAGTGGCACGGTATTTCTGGACGAAATCGGAGAAATGCCCCTCAAGTTACAGGCAAAACTCCTGCGTGTTATTGAATATCGTCGTTTCAAGCGTTTGGGCGGTGTCAAGGATATTGAATTTAAGGGGCGGATCGTCGCGGCAACGAATCGACGATTGGAAGAAGAAGTTTTCGAGGGGAATTTTCGTGACGATTTATTTTTTCGCTTAGACGTTGTTCCACTTGTTGTTCCTCCACTGCGTGATCGCAAAGAAGACATCCCGATTTTGGTTGATTATCTTCTCACGCAGATTGCGAAACAGCTTGAAATGAGAAAGTGCACTATTTCTCAGGAAGCTCTTGATGAGCTGATGAAACACTCGTGGCGTGGAAACGTGCGGGAGCTGAAGAATGCATTGCAGCGTACGATTATTTTTCATCAACAAACTCATATCGATGCAGAGCATTTAGAGCTACGGCATCATGAGATGCTCAAATCTAATGAAAGGGAAGCGGTCCCATCGTCGGTAGAGAACGTTCGGTACATCAAAGAAGGTCAGTCTAATCAGCAGCAGCAAGACGATGCGCGCAAATCTTCTGCTGATGCAACTGGAATTGAACGAGCAACCATTGTCGATGACAACTTTGTATTGCCAGCAAAAGGCATCTCTCTGGAATTCCTAGAAAGAAGCGTTTTTCATCAAGCGCTAGAAATGTCTAGATACAATCAAACAAAAGCGGCCCAGTTGCTAGGAATCAGCCGGCACACATTCAGATATAGGTTAGAGAAATTCGGGCTGTTGGAGCCGCCTGTATAGTTGTATTCGGTTTGGCACCCTTCGCAACCCCTTCGAGGGTGCCAACACCGTTGTTAAAGCTCAAATCGACAACTCAAATGCGATCGAATGACTCGACTGATTGCAGCTTACCTGCCGCCATAGTCCATCAATCTACAGATCGAGACATTTGCCGCAAACTGTCGTTGGTCAATTCAAGCTAGCAACTTTTTGGACTACAGGAACCTTGCCCTCTCGAACAATTTGTCGTCCGCTGATTCTTGTTAGGTTGTTCAATTCCAAAGCGATCAATTTGTACAAATCATCCAAGGATACTATTCCTTCGATGTTCCCCTTAGCATCGACCAGCGGCAATCGGCGAACACAAGCTTTCTCCATTGACTTTGTAGCCTCGTAAATACCCGCACTTGAATGGACGCTCAAAATATTTTGCGCCATTACATCTTCTACGCGCATTTTTGACGTCGACCTTCCACTCGCCAGAACGCGAGTAGCTAAGTCTCGATCCGTCACAATGCCTACGGGCTGTGAACCCATGCCCCCCGACTTTGTGACGATTAACTCTCCAACATGTTTGTCTTTCATGAGGCGAGCTGCCTCGAGTACCGATGCTCCCGGACTGATACAAATTACTTCCGTCTTGCAGATGTCTTTCAATGGCATGATAAACCCCCCTTGGGAAAAATTGTTTTCTGCTCCACGGCTTCTGCAAGTTCTGATCCACCCAGCCCGTCTATTCATTTTGTTGCCAATTTGCGCAATTCGCGTCATTTCAGACTTTGAGTTGCAAAATGCTCAAGTAAAAGAAAATGCATTTGCTCCTAGTCGATCTCTGATCCGCAACGTTATTCACAAGTCCACCCTCTTTATGTTGCCGCTTAATTCGAATTTTCAGCGTTTTTTGCAGTCGTTCGCTTAACGGAAGATGGCCGCGTGTTTGTTCACTGAAAGTCGCGATTTTGGCTCGAGTTATGCACCAGAACGGTGTGGTGTTTTTAACTAATTTGGAGATTTGATATGCTACGTGACATGATTCCATCACATCAAAGATCACTCGTTCGATTTGGTGCGGACCCAATGACAAGTCTTCGCAAAGCGATGGATCGGTGGTTCGAGGATTTCAACAACGATTTTGAAGAAAAAAAACCCTTTAATATGAGTACGTCTCTGCAGACGTTCATGCCGAGACTCGATTTGGAGGAGAAGGATGACAAGATCATTCTAACGGCAGAGTTACCCGGTTTAACCGAAAAAGATGTCCAAGTTGGGGTCAACAAAGAATACTTGAGCTTGAAGGGGGAAAAAAAGTCCACCCATGACGACAAATACAATAATGGATATTTCTCTGAAAGATCGTATGGATCGTTTGAAAGAACCATTCGTCTTCCGTCGGGAATTATCAGAGATAAAATTGATGCCGCCGTAAAGAACGGGGTTTTGACCGTAACATTGCCGAAGTCTTCTGAGGCAAAAAAGGACGTCAAGAAAATCCAAGTTCATCACTAATTAAACTAACCTCCGAAGGGGCGAAGGTATCGACTAGAAACTGAATGATTGCTTTCGCTCACTTCCATAACTCTAGGAGATGATTTCAATGAATAAACGCTTTGTTTTTCGAACTTCCGCGCTCGCGTTAGCTACTCTTGTTTCTCTGGCGGTGGCAACTGCATGTCTAGGACAAGGAACTAAGACTCAGCTCTCTACAGATCAAAAGCAAAAGGTAATCGAACGTCACAAGAAAATTGCTGAAATGCACACAAAATTGGCCGCATGCATTGAGTCAGAAAAAACGCCAAGCGCGTGCCGACAGGAAATGATCGATTCATGTTCAGCCAATTTCGGCGACAATTGTCCGTTGAATGACCTTGGAAAGCGAGGGTCTGGAGGGCAGGGAAAAACCAAAATGCGCGGACCCTGCATGGATTGGATGATGGGTCCCGATGTGGATGCTCCTGTGCCTGCGCCAGTTGATGGTAAGTGATGGGAAGTGGGTCTTTTGCCTATTAGTTTTGAAACGGCCGTCGGATTTCGCAAGTATTTTGCCGACTGCGTAGCCAAAAAGACTAATCTGACCTCACGCTCGTTCAGCGTCGGATCAAAAACGGCAATCGTGAAAGAATCTTTGTCGACGTTCAATACATCGGTAAGGTTCTTCCACAGATTGGCGGCTAGTGGGCAAAGATCACCTTGCTGACAATTGCTATCGTAGTCGCATGAACGGCTTTTCACTGAAAATGTGCATCTTGGCTGGGCGCCGCGGGTTAAAGCCGATTCATTAAACCCTAACTTAATAGTCGGGCGAGTTGGCAAATCATGCCGTTTTGCTCAATGAAACATGCGGTTGTTTTTCTTAATCGCAAGTGGTTAGACCGATTACCAAGAGTAAAGTCCATGCTTGCACGCCAAGAAGCGGAGTCTGCTCGCAATCCATTTTATGGTTGGATCAAATCCTTCGAGCGACTTCATGAAACAGAAATACCATATGTTGAACGATTGAAAACTGCAGGGGAGCTATTCACCGGCAGCGACAGGATCGTGAGCATTGATAAGCAGATTATTGCACTAGCCGCACTCGGTCGTTTTCTCGCGCGCAATCGCTCCTACGATTTCGCATCCTTGGTGCTTGGCAAACTGGAGCTGCTCAGCTTCGGCATACCCAATGGCTTGCAACACGATGCAAGCGGACTGATCACGGATTTGCTGCAAGAAAAATGGTACAGGGGACTTTCAAAAGAAGAAGATCATCGCGTAGCATAATTTTATGCATCAATACTTGCTTTTAGCTGTCTGAGAAAAAATTCCCCTCCTACTCGAAGACTCCACCTTACCGAAGCCATCAACTACATCTCCAGATGATGAGCCAAGATTCTCATTGACGCGAGCAAGCTACAATTCAATGTCTTTAGTTGCAGCGTAAACTCCTATTTTTGTCGTTCCATTTTCTTGAAGCAATGAATTCAGAATTTTTCTAGCGATCGCCTTTCACTATCGCAGCTACAACTTCACATGCCTCGGTCCATTACCCAATAAAACAAAACAGGGAGCACTTATGTTTAACAAATTTATTTTAGCCGTAACATTAGCCATCGGCACATCAGCTATTGCAGACGGAGCCCAAGTTTCGAATGCCAGCGCCAAGTCAACAACGTTCAATCACGATACTGGGTCCTATCGGTTGACGCTTTCAAACTTTGCGTACAACGTTCCAACATGGACAACCGCACTCTTATTGAATCCAGCCATCAACACAAACTACGTTAGAGTCTACTCACCCGATTGTCACGGTATGGTGTCTGCTTATGCAAAGTCAAACGTGCCAGAGTGGGGATACTACACATTAAATCCGATGACGTTCCAGGGCAACGCTACTTGGTACTACGACACTACTCCGATTCGCGTCATGCAGATTCTTGAAACACAAACGCAATGGTATCCAATTGCCCCGACATGTGAGCTAGTCATTGAGCCTGTGCATGCGAGCGAGCCGACTCAGGAAACAAAAAGATGCTTGTCAATTGAGGAAGGTCAACAATTGCAACTTTGCACCGTGCCCCACGATCTTTCGTGCCAGATTTTAAACAAGCGATTCCGGACATACGGACTTTGTAATTAATCCACATGAGAAGTGCACACGAGAGACTCAGGTGAATAACTGGTTTTCTCGTGTATTTTCGCCAAAAATGCGCGCATTGCAACGAGTCGGGGCCAACCCGTCGTGCCAGAACATACAAATTAAGCCCATCCCCCCAAAGCCGGGTTGAACTAAAATCATCTTTCATTTCAATTGGTTAGACCAACAATCCGGCGCGCGTTTACAAAAACCAGAGTCATACCAACACCAAAAGCAAGTTTATGCAATAAAATCCGCATAATGGACGCAGGAACAACTACCCTCCCCGATCCGAGCCCTCATAAATTGTGCTTCGTACGCCCGCAGTTTCGCAAAATTCTGCAACGATTATCGAGGCGGCCTCTGTGGCACAGCCGTTGCAACAAAAAGACAAATTCAATAGGTGAATCAAATTCAAAGGACATTACAAACGGAGAACCCCATGAAACACATTCCTGTTCCTTTAATCCTATTTTTCGCAACCTGCATGGTCAATACCTCTTGCCGTACAGCATTAGTGCAGTCGGATGCCGGAGCGTCATTGAAAAGCGTTATCGAGCCGCAAGGAAAGACATGGGAGCTGTTCTACGCAGGAAAAAATGATGAATCTCATGTCTGCCGCGTTGAGTGCGATAGTAATCCTGAAGGCGTCAACGATGCAAGCAAACTAGCGAACATCTGCAATAAGCGACTTGCCAGCATCACCATCGCCCAACTCAATGATGTCGCGAACAAAAGTCTGGATGCAGCAGAAAACCAGATCATGCGCAGATCAATTATTCCAGCGATCTTAGGTGAAAAGTCACGCACCATTAAAGTTTCAAATATGAAAGCCACTGCCGCGATGGCTCGGATCCGCTCTGTCTTTGACGAGGAACTTAGAAGCTACGACAAGAGCAAAAGGGCCACTGAAAGTTGCAGTCTTGCAAGTGAAGACGTGTTTGAAGCCGTCGCAAGTCAAGACAGCAAATTGGTATTCGAGGATGAAAGCGAAAGCGAAAAAAAAACCACCGACTCGAACATAAGAGTTTACGACCAATTTCCCATATTGTCCGCGTCCCACCGATCAGCCATGACAACTAAGTACAAATACGCACGCTGTTCTTCGATGTTTATGTGCAAGACGTCCGTCGCAGGCACAAGTGGTAAGCCAGCAATGGCGGAGAGGCCCTTTTACGTGTTTGCTTCCGAGTTGGAAGGAGCGACTACGGAATTACAACTCACAGACATTGCATCGGCGAGAATGAAACATGCTGCGCTGGAAATAACGAAAAATCATAACAGCGGCAACCAAGGCAGGCATTTGTGGGACTCGTGCGAATTGATTGGACAAGTTGACTACAATTTTCGATGTGAAATGGGAGAACAAGAAAGTACCCGACAAGACTTGCTCGAACGCATTTTTGTCCCCAACTCCAGAGCGTCTATCAGTAAGCCAGAAGCGAGTGTCCTGAAGTCGCAAGGAATCGAAGTAAGTCAATTGGGTGACGTTTCGGTCTTAGGTGATCCATTTTTTGCAGGTGACCAAATCGCGACAATTGAGATGGCGCATGCCATCAACGAATCTCCCAAAATGAAGACAGCTCCAAACGAACTTTTCTGCTACTACGTCACAGAAAATGGTCGGCAATTCATCCAGGGAAACGTTGAGTCATCAAACAATTTTTCCAGTGCCGCAAATGCAAATAGCGAGCGAAGCAGCAGCAATGCATATGCGGTATACAATGGCATTTTTTCGCGTTCATCATCGGGTTGGTCCTCTTCCAGTAGTTCTGACAAATTTTCAAGCAACGTCACGAATTCAAACTCTTTGTCTTTTAACTTCAACACCAGCTACGAAAAGACAGGAACCATTATCGTTCCCTCATACGTTGAAAATCAGGGATTTTCGAAGGCCAGTGAAATGATAGATGCTGCGTGTTCATATGCGGCTCGTACGTCATTCAGTGCGAACAACGCGAACACCTTGATCAAAGGATGTTACTGCACGACTTCACCGATCACACCACTTTCGGATGTTACGAATCGGTACATCGTTTTTGAATATTCAAGAGGATTCTGAAAATGAGCCTTTCGGTCAACCAGCATGGCTTTCGATAAATGAGAAGCAACGCAACAAAACTAGCGAGGAACATACTTATGTTGAACTCTTCAAAAATCAGTCACCGCTATACTTACTGGGCAATAATCGTTTTCTCAACGCTATTGGTCTTTGGCGGCTGCAAATCGCGTTCGCAAAGCGATCTCGAATCACTTGGATTACGATATACTGCCGCAAATGGAGAATCCCAGTTTCAGATCATGCGCATAGGAGCCATTGATGCGATTCCAGGAATGAAATACGCCATCCGCGCCCAGTGCCCTGAAAATATCAAAGAGCAAACACAAGTTACTGCGGGTAAGTGTGACCAGGAAATGAAATTGATGCGCCTCAAAGACTTTCAGGATAAGTTTTTGGCACTGCCTATCGAATCTTCTACCCCCAAAGTTGATGTTCTAAATGCTTTGGCCATTGATGACCTAACGATCATTACCCCCGCGAACGATTCAGGCGCGAGCACTCCCTATCGCGAATTCGTCATACCGATAGAGAAATTATTATTGCAGTTCGGCCTTTCCCTCCAAGAGGAATTACTGATCCTTCGGAAGGAATCATCCGACAAAGAACAGGCTATCAGGGATCAAAAACTAAGGGAAATCGAGGAAGAAGCAGATTATAGACCACAATATCCAATCTGGATTCAAGTCAGCTACAAAGTTGACGCAGCGAGAATTTGGCAAGACGACGATCATCTTCCTTTTGAAGGTGATTTTGCTGAAGTATATATGCAGCCACACGGAGACTGGACATTTTCCAGCTCGGAGAACGACTATACCAAAAATCAATTGGCGTATGAATCTTCTGTCGTTCAAGGCAAGAAAAATGAATGGGTGACGTTTCCAAATCCAATTAGAATCAATCCCCATCCTCGTTCTTGGCACACAAGCCAATTGCAATTTGGCACAGAAATGGTCTTTGCAAAGGAGCTCCGCGTCGGTCTGCGGTTCTTTGATGATGACGTCGGAGCGGGAGATGACTTTCTAGGGGACTTCGAATTTTCTCTGTATTCCTTTGGTTTGAAAGGTGGAGGCACCTTGTCGTGTGAGACGCCGGATACGAGGATCACCATGTGCGAAGCAAAAACCTTGCAAGATGTGCAACAATGCTTACGAAAGCCTAAACAGAAACCCGGTTGGTGTAATGGTAGATACTTCTCGAGTGAGCCCGCCATGCACTTTTGATCCCTTTAAACTGGTCCCCTCAAGTGGATTCACATGAGGGGACTCTTATGCGCATGGGCCTTATCACTCCGTCGATTACTTGATTGTGATAGTGCGCATAGAGATCCACCAGATCTTGCAATCGATTGATGTCCTTGGTCAATGGAATGGTCCCGCCGATTTAAAAGATCGGCTTTTTTGAGCCAGTATGCGTTTGCTTAGTACGTATACCCATCAATTCGGAAGGACCACCAATGAAGACTATTACTGTAACTGGCATCGACTTGGCAAAAAGTGTTTTTCAGGTTCAGGCTAACGATGCGCGAGGCAAGGCTGTCATCAAACGAAAACTCACCAGGAGCCAGCTCGCTCCTTTTATGCAGCTTTTACCGACCTGCACAATAGCTATGGAAGCCTGCTGTGGGGCTCATACCATGGCGCGGAAGTTTCAATCGTTTGGCCACGAAGTAAGACTTATCTCGCCTCAGTTTGTAACGCCGTTTGTTAAGGGTAATAAGAATGATGCAAATGATGCCGCGGCCATCTGCGAGGCTGCATTTAGGCCTTCGATGCACTTTGTCCCCATCAAACAGGTATTTCATCAGGATATTCAATCGATTCATCGCGTTCGAGCACGTCTTTCGGTCAATCGAACTGCTCTCTGTAATCAAATGCGAGGCATTCTAGCTGAAGCGGGGCAAGTCGTGGCACAAGGCGTTTTGCCTTTAAAACGTTTTGCCACATCGCTTGTACACAGCACCGACGGTGAGATTTCACCTGTATGCCGGGAGACAATCGCCGATCTTCTCGCAGAGCTCCTTGAACTGGAAGAGCGTTTAGCAGTTAATGATCGACGACTTGAAACCATTGCCAAGCAAAACGATATCTGCCGTCAGTTAACCAAAATCAAAGGCATTGGTACCATTGCCGCTACGGCGCTTCTCGCAGCAACGCCAAATCCGAAAGTTTTCAAAAATGGGCGTCAGTTTGCGGCTAGGCCTTGTTCCAAGTCATCGAGGTAGTGGCGGCAAAAATCAAATCGGAAGAATCAGCAAGCGCGGCGATAAATATCTCCGATGCTTGCTCGTGCATGGCGCACGGAGTGCGATCAGAAAATCTGAAAACTATCCTGACAAACTCTCACAGTGGGTCTCTGCGATTAAGGAGCGGCGAGGATACAACAAAGCCGCAGTGGCGCTGGCCAATAAGAATGCGCGAATTATATGGGCAATGCTTTCGACTGGAGAGGATTTTCGCCTAGAACGGGCAAGCTAGTGAAGTAAAAAAAGATCCATTCCGATGGGCGCCATCGCAGTTATCTGGACATTTATTTTGCACAATCGTCCCATGTCATTTTTGGGGATGATCGGTTTGATTTCGCTTGCAGGCGTGATCGTCAACAATGCCATCGTTCTTTTGGACTTCGTCAATGAGGCACGTGCTGCTGGCGAAGATCGCGTTCAGTCGATTATCTCATCGGCGAATCAGCGCATCCGCGCGATCTTTCTCACAACCGCCACAACGGTAGTCGGCATCTTACCGACGGCTTATGGCATCGGTGGATTGGATCCATTCGTTGTTCCCATTGCGCTGTCGTTGGGCTGGGGGTTGTTTGCGGGATCAATCATGACATCGATCGTGTTTCCAGCGATCGTAGCGGTGGCGGATGATGTGACGGTTCTTATGAAAAGTAGAATTACCAAGTTGCGTGGAGCTCGTATCTAGTTGTTTTCTATTCTGGACCAAATTGAAAAGTCATATGGGATGTCCGGCGACGGCGTCGGACCGACCCACACGACGGAAAATGCCCGTCGAAATTCTTCATACATCATTAACTCGATAATAAAGTGGGGGTTCTTTGTCAAAAAGTTAGGCAAAGGTTGATCCTTGTAACCAAAGATGAAATTTGGCGCGATCACGTGCTGTGCCTTCTTTTGAAAAAGTGAGAAATGGAAGTCGTATTTGTCGTGGCCGATTTGGCCGCCACTCCTGCCTGGTAATCTAGCGATATGGTCATCCGAGAATCCAAGTAGGTCTATGAATCTACGATCGATGTTTCGTGCGGGTATCAGTCCCGCAGGGAATAGTGCAATATCGTTCCAATTGTTTTTTGCAATTTGCTCAGCAGTGAAATACATGCGCTCATAACCTAGTCGATCATCAAGTTTGGGATACATGTATGCAAAAGTCAAAAGACATGCGCCGGTTACGACGACTTCAACTCGCAATATGATTCGGAATAATTTCGAAATAGCGTCGGCAATGAGATTTTCTTGGAGGGGGAGATAGAGTTTTTTCTTCATCCGTACCAAGGGAGTAAGCAAGTGGTTCTGAAACACATCGACGAAAGGTTGTTTGGTTAGATCCCTATCTAGATCTAGCGCTTCAATTACGAGAAGGAAAAAATATGGATAGCACATTGCAATCAGCCGGTTTGCTCCGTCCTTGGTGAAAAAGTCCCCGCCAACAGAAATGCTGTATATGTGGCAAGCGAAGATCGGCGCTGATGCAAGTGCCAGCATCAACTTCTGAGGCGGGCGAAATCTATGTACTATTGGCATTATGGCAAAAAGAAGTATCGTGCCGCTAAAGAAAACAACCTCCGTTGCTGATTCGTTCAGACCCCTGAAGAGATTGACGGCATGTGTCTTCACCTTGAGATGAAACGTGTTAGGCATCCACGAACCGTAGTACACGCGTTGAAAAATGAAAATGAGTGCTGTCGTTGCGGCAGACACGGAAATCATCACAATGATTTTGAAATGCGATTGCTTTGTGCGTACTAGCGAAAAGAGCGAGATCAAATGCATAGGGATCAAAAAGACAACGGAGTCAAGTCGGACAAATATCGCAAATGCCGAACAAGCTGAGGCGTTCCACATTCGCCTCCATGGCCACTCAACTTCGGTAATTCGTGAAAAACAAACTGGCAACAGGTTTGCAGCCGCGAACATTAGTAGGCAACTTTGTAAGCTTGTTTCAAATCCCCATGATGCGACATAGTGCACGGGCCAGCAAAGAGTGACAGCAGCGAAAAAGCAAACTTTTGTCTGTCGATGAGGGCTCACTTCGTGAAGTCGTTGGCCGAGATAGTGGAAGGCAAAAAAGTAAGGAAGGTATGAAATCACCATCATGTACAATCCGACAAATCGAAATTCCAATCGGATCAAAGTTGGGATACTCAGAAGTAGCGTCCAGCCAAGATTTGTAAAACCTTGAACCCTTTCGCTCACATTCCATACTAGACCGTTGCCGTTTACGAGATTGGCAGCAAATCGAAATGATACAAACATGTCATCCATGGCGTAGGTGGCCCAAACACCGGATGAGTAAAAGGTATGGAGGTACATACAAGCGAGACTGAGAGTGACGAAGGGCGCAAGCCACAAAATCGATTTCGGCATCGTATTGCGAACTTTGGCAAGACTGCGTATGGTGGAGCGCAAACTCAAATATTCTCAAGGTCCCATGAAGCGTCTGCTATTTATAGTTATCCTCACCGTTTCATTCTTTAGTAGCGCAGCAGTTAGCTCAAGTATTTTTTGGGACGATCAGTTTATTTTTCTTCGTTACGCCAAGAACTTAATAGAGTTTGGTGAAGTAACTTTCAATCCACACGATGGATGGGCCCCAACAAACGGCGCAACCAGTTTGCTGCATCTAATTTTGCTCACGATCATTCAGCCATTTTACAGCGGATCGGATGAATTGGTATCTCCACTTCATTTGAGTATGGTCTGGTCAATGGTTTTCTCCGCGACGTTTGCGTGGCTGTCGATTCGCGCGCTGTTTGCGGGAAATCAAATAGCGCTTGCTGGGGTCGGATTAATAGTCAGCATGATTCCACTTGCCAGTAACGTTGGTCAGTTCGCGTTGAACGGGCTGGAGACTTGTATGTCAGTGGTGGTCAATGTCGCTACTTGCATGTTAATTCTTTGCATGTGGTGTAGGGACGACGTGCGTCGAAAGGACTTCACATGGCTGTCAGGCCTTTATGTCATCTCGGTGTTTGTTCGACCAGACTTGATAGTGATGTATGTTGGTGCCATCGCGGCACTATGGGTGCTGGATTTGCGCCAATTGAGGAAGGCTATTTTGCTCGTGATTCCTGCGGGCTTTTCTTTTTTGATTTTCATGATCGTGAATCAAATTCTCTTTAAAATGTGGTTACCTCTCACGCACAATGTAAAGTCGTCCGGATACTACGGTCCGGTTTTGGATCTCGTTTACAATGGTGTTCGCGAATATAATCAATACATGTACGTGTGCGCGGTCGCGCCAGTTATACTGCTGACGCTATACCTGAATGGTCGTCAAGGAAGCTCAGATACCGTCAGGCGGGCGCGTCTTTCTTTTCTTGTGGCCGGATCTGTCCTAATCCCGACAATCACTTACGGTATGAATCCAATTGCTGGTTCCTTCGGTCGCTTTTTGCAGTTGGCAGACGGCCTGTTCTTCGCATCAGTTTTTTCTTTGATTCGGGAGATTGCAGAGTCAAAGTCGAGCTTGGTGATGACGGTATACAAATTCTCGGCGAGCTCGCGTCGAGCCTTGAACTTAGTGACGTGCTGTTTGGCGGCTGTTTTTTTGTACGAAGTCAAAATTGTAATCGATAAGTGTGACGATAATATCCGTATCGCGTATCATGAAAACTCAAGATCATATTGGCCGTGCTTGGATTACTTCGAGAAAATCTTACGTCCCAGATATATAGCGGCGACCGAGATTGGTGTTCTCGGAATGAAATACATGGACAGCAACATTATCGATATGGCTGGCTTGGTCACTGCAAGAGTGCCCTACCCTGCATACAGTCCACTTCCACAAATCGAACAATTCAAGCCAGAGCTAATCTTTTTCCCTCATCCCGATTATGACGACATGTACAAAGTCCTTTTGAATAGCGAGTCATTTCTTAATCAATATCAGGTGTATGACGCGAAGGCGCACGGTGGGACGGAGTTGGAGTTCGCGGTAAGGAAAGACATTCCAAATTTTGCGGACATCGACCAGACACTTGAGTTGGACCGGACGTCGAGCACGCCTGTTTGCGGTCGCTTCAACAAGGCGACTTAAATTCTTGATTGACGGGTGGCGATAGGAAAAAAAGGCACCCAAAAGGATGCCCAAAATTTCGAATGTGCGTCGAGCGACTATTTCTTATGGTTATTCTTTTCTTTTACTCGGCGCTTCATGTCCAAATAAATCAAAACACCACCGACAACCAACGTGATGCCACTCGCTGCTGATCCAACGCTTAGTTCTGGCGTACCTGCTAGAGCAATGTCAGCTACAACCAAAAACATAAAACAAAGTAACTTGCTCATTAAATGACCTCAAAATGAAGTGACCACCCGAATTTTAAGCATTTGCTGAAAAGTCGCAATCTTAAAATGAAATGGCCGCTCGTTCAAAAACCGAAAAAGTGCCAAACTCACTTGATCCGAGTAGCCTCTTATTACAGCAAAAGTTTGTTTTGAATGCCGTTGATAAAAAGATTTCATAGCCAAATCCATGGACGGTTTTCATTTTTTTGTTGAGACTTTCCTGAACTTTTTCAACGGACAAATCCGAGAAGTCGATCAAAAGTAAGTATTTGGCTTTGTCTGCATTAAGCGAATAATCGAAGTCATACTTATTGTGCCCTGGTTCTAGTCCCTTCCGAGCGGGAAGTCGAGCAACATGTCGATCGACCTTACCAAGCATGTCATGAAACGTTAGATGCAAGTTATAGTACGGAAGGATTCCCGCGGTGAAAACAGCAACGGGACCGCCCTTTATGTCGGTCATGCTGTTTAACTTGAGTCCCGTTTCGATAACACTATCGTAAAAATGGCGGTCGCTGTGGCTAACATCCGTGTAGATTCTCTGCGATTGACTTACCAGTGCAAAGACAAATAGCAGTGCGGGTACGGGGGCAAAGCGATACAGGTCCGTTAGCGAGATGGGGTTCTGATTTGATGCGTCTTGAAAGGAATCCGATCGCAGGCAATCGGCAAACATTCGTCCCGCCCACAAGATATCGTATGGTGCTGCCATCGCTGCAAATCTTTCGAAGTGAAAGTAGTCTCCACCTGTCCAGACGTCATACATTGCGACGGACAAGATGGGGAGGAAGGTCGGGAAATGTTTTTTCCACAAGTTTTTGTCGACATATAAGGAGAACACGATGGTAACCACGGGGATGGCTCCACCTTGGAAACAGACAAAATTGAGGTAGGATCGCATGCCTCGCAGTAAATCTCGCGAATCGTCGCTGGCTTTCAAATAGTAGGTGTTTGGTAACCAGTCGCCGTAGTACCAGTGCTGCCAAACTACAACGCCCACGAATGCCAAAGTACCAAACGTTGCAACGCTGATGGCTAGTGCTCGAAGATCTCGATCTGTTTTGCCCTTGAATGCCAAGCAGGCAAAGAAACCAAAGAAAAACGCTAGCGAATCAAGTCTCAAAACGATCGCCACAACCGTAGCAATAGGAATTAGCGCTTTGGCGGCGCGTCTAACGCTCGTGTTTTCCAAAAAAAGTGGAAGGCCACACAAAAGAAAACAAAGGGATTGGGCAATGGTTTCAAAGCCCCACATCCCCGACATGAATAGGCCGTGGCAAATGATGACACACACAGCATAGATGGTGGCAAAGAGTGTCGGCAAGTATCGCTTCAGGATTACAAATACGGTCAACGAGATCAAAAGATGCAGGACGTAATTTGTAATGATCGGAATGGCTGGCGTCAGTGATTTTTCAACTTTCAACCATTCAAAGATGGCTAAATACAGGGTCCAACCCAAATTGGAATATCCTTGGACGAATTCTCCTTCATTCCAGACAAGGCCGAGTCCATTGGCAAAATTCGCGGCAAAGCGCATGGAGATAAAAACGTCATCCATACTATAGAAGTATCGAATTCCATTCTGCAGGCTACTATGCGCAAAAAGGCCAATCGCGTACAGCGATGTGCAGGTAAGTGCGACGATCATTGCGCCAAGTAAATTTACGCGAGCTTGTGAACGCGGTTGAACGTGTGTGTCTGTATCGAGAAGCAAGTGTAAGTTCCGTCAAATTGGGTTCTAAACTAGATAGCCCAAATGACGCCTGTTACTCAATACAAACCGCCTAATTGTTGCCGCAAACTTAGCATTTAGCGCTAATCAGATGAGCCGGTTACGCGATCCTCATCCACCGCCGCCCCACAATTGATCCACTCAGCCAGCCGTGCCCGATCTGCTGCGGGGACGTTTTTAGAAGGTGGCATGGTTCCAGCGGCGCTGGCTGCGGTAGCATAGATTTTGGCTGCCCATTCAGTTACTCCATCGGGATGGTCAAAATTTGCATCGGTAGGTGCGCCTGAGCGCAGACTTTCCGGCAAGTCGCGGCTGTGGCAGGAGTTGCAGTAGTTCATGAAAAAGCCTTCTGCAAAATTGCGATAAGTCAAAAGCGTTCCGTTTTGACAGTTGTCGTTTTTCTGTAACTGCGGATTCGGAATTTCCCGATTCTCAGGTTTTTTAGGGGGCGCTTCGCCACTGCCACCGCAGGAGGCGGCAAACATCAAAAGTAAGGCGATATGGATTAGCGATTTCATTCGGACTTCCTCAGCACGCTAAACTTTTCGGCTTTCTTGCTGACGATTTCCCCGATTGGCAAAGAAGTTGTCTCGGTTAGTTCGTTCCAGATGTGACTCATCTGTAGCAACGTCCCGCCTGAAGTTGCGGCCTGACCGGTGCTTAGATCGATCTTTTTCGCGCGCAAGTAGTCATCCGTAGCACCAACAACTTGGTTGCCCTTGGTGAGCTTGCTCCACACCAGCGCGCTTGTCGTCGGCCAGTGGTCTTTGCCGCTGTCGCCATTTAGGAAAGGCGCGCGGCCCATTTCGCTGGACACGACTAATATGAGTTTGCTCAACAGTGACTTCGAGTCCGCGAATTGCATGATCTTGATGAGATCTGCAAACAGACTCTCAAACAAAGCCGACTGCGTAGCATAGTGGTTTGTATGGGAGTCCCAAGCGATGCGAGTCTGATGTCCGACCGAGGCGCATAAGGTGGAACCGCTGCTCATGTACATCAATGCGAGTTTGGCATTGCGTTCGAAGGTCGTTGATGTGCTGCCGATGTCGGATAGATAATCTGGAATCTTGTCGTAGAGTTCGGTTTCGCGTGAGAGTCCTAATGCAAGCCGCTGAACTTTTTCAACATCGAGGCCGTATTTCCCTGCATCCGACAAAGCAATGGACCACTTTCGTTGCAATGCGGTTTCCATCGCCGCTTCGCGTCTGGCTGAAAACGTTCCCGTACGTGCGGCGGCGTAATCGGATATCGATTCATTCTTTAACACCACGCGCAACGGAGCACCCCCCCCGCCCGCACTCGTGACGTCGATGGCGACGTGTGGGTATCGCAACGAAGGATTTGTAATGGCCGAAAACAACGTCAAGAAATCCGACCTACGACCACTTCCTTTGAGATGGCGGTCCGCAGTAACAACGGTCGTCATGTAGTTCATAGCCAAATCGTGATTCACCGACGGTACGTGAATCCCGTTTATGATGGTGGCGTTTTCGTAATAGCTGCTGAAGAAGGATTTTACCGACGGTCGAGAGGAATGATCGACGAAACTGAACGTCTCAGACGGTGAAGATTTGCTCGTTCCTGTTTCCTGTGCCGCCGAACTGACACCGATCTTGTTATCAAAGACCAGCGTTGGATCCCAACCGCCACCGACTACGATGTGCAAAATCAGCGGCGATTCCTCGTCGGGTTCGGCGGTGGTACGCGCAAAGCTGGTCAAAGACGGTAGCAGCGCAACGCTTGAGGCTGACTTCAGAAATGTTCGTCGTGTCGAGCGAGTCATGCTAATACCTCAAAAATTCAGGCGACATCAGCATCACCGTTAAGATGTTTTTCCAAGCGGTCTTTTGGGCGGTTGCCACCCCCGATTCCTGCTCAGATGATGCTTCAGTCCACAAGTCATAGAAGATATCTAAGTTCTTAGCTGACATTGATTCGCGCGTGAGAAATTTCCACATAGCACCAAGTTGTTCTTCGACGGTCGCCTTCACCGTCGCTTGGCTCTGATCGTTCGTTAGCTTTGTGAAGATGAGACGACTTTCTACTGCAAATGAGTCGTTGAGTTCACGATCGACAATCGCAGAAGCAGCTTGGCGTGCAAAACCATCCAGCGCATGCCAGTAAGTCTCCGCAGGCATCCGCCAGTTGAAGTCGAGTGAATCTTCAAATCCTGGTTCAAGTGCAAACGGGACCGACAGGGAATGGCTCGAAGTTAGTAATTGATCCAAGATGCCTTGCCAATGCCGTCGCGTGATGATCTTCATGCCCGTGATGCGCAACCTTGCTCCTGCACTGGCGTCGCCAAATTGCGGTCCCGTGCGGTACTCAGGAGTGCTGAACCAACTTCTCAGCATCGCGTTCATGATGTCGTCGTTTGCCTCAAGTAAGTGTTGACTCACCAATGCTGCCTTTGATTCCAAACCGGCACTGCTCGGCCGTTGATTGAGAGCGGAGAGCATTCCCTCCGCCATGCATGTGAAGATCCGAGGATCTTTCTGCAAATTGTACTGCAGCCGCGCAACTCCCGTGTACTCATGCCCAGCGTAGTAGCCCGTTGGTTCGGCACCACTCGAAGAAAACGTTTTCCACGTGTTGAAACTGGTTCCATCGCCCAGTCCGCGATACATCTTGTTCATTTCCGCAATCGGCGCATGGCATCCCGCGCACGGTGCTTTGGTTTCGGCATAACTTGCAAGGTCGGTATTCAAATCCTTGCCCTCGAGGCTAGAAAAGTCGTGATCATTTTCTGCATACAAGTTTTGACACATAAGCAAATCGAGCAAAGCAGCGGAGCGGCGTTTGCTGCCAAAACTGCCAGACGTATCAAATCGCGATGTAAGTCCAAGCGTTGCCAATATTCCCAGACTTGGTCGTCCGTCATTGTATTCGCTTGATTTCATTTCCCCGTTCCAAATGTCGCTACCCGAAATACCCCAAAGTGAAAGAACAGACGCTTTGCTAATGGACGCATCGCCGTCAAACAACAATGACAACGCCGCGCCATCCGCCAAAATCTTGCGCAAAACATTTTCGGGTTCGCGCACAATGTGGTCGCGAACTTCATTTGTCAGGGCGGATGACAGCGAGCTGTTTCCGCCAGAAATGAAGCGTTCCAGATCGGGAAGTTGAAGGGGTGAAACAGGACGAGTACGTCCCCACAAACTTGCAATGGCTTCGGGCATCGCCGATTGGGCGATGAGCGTCTCAGAGGTTTCAATCGGGTCAAATCCGTCTTTGGTCGCATTGTTGAGCTCGTCGTCCGTCACCAGTCGAAGAGTTGTGTCCAAATACATTCGACGTACGGTGCGTTCGACTGTTGCATCGGTACTAACGAGCTGAAACGATGTCGAGTTTTGCGAGCTTGCCTTCGCATCCAAGACTCCCCAATTTTGTACGACGCTAAAGGCGCAGCATCCTATCGACACCACCAAAACAATGGTGTGCCAAGGCATGCCCATACGTGGTGGTTGCCCGTTTTCATTGCGAGAGTTGAAAAACCGAGTGAACAGAAAGAGACCCTCCCATGTGTTTTTTCGGATGAAGTTACAGAGACTTGCAACCCAAGCTAGGCAAAACATTACCCATATCGCTGGGCAAAAAATGCCGAGCATTTAAGTCGCTCTTGGAGAGTTCTCAACTCAATGATATGACAGCGCTTTCATTAGTATTAGGTAGGTATGGAATCCACTACTCCGAGTTCAGGTAAGCCGCTGCACGTGGGAAAACCCGCGTGGTTGAAAACGAGCTTTCCCACAGGTTCAGCTTACGCAGCCATCAAACGCGATCTGCGCGACCGTAAACTGTTTACCGTTTGCGAAGAAGCCAAGTGCCCCAACATCGCGAAGTGTTGGAACGATGGCACGGCAACATTCATGGTCTTGGGTGACACGTGCACGCGTGGTTGTCGTTTTTGTAACGTGAAGACCGGTAATCCCAACGGTTGGCTAGACAAATCAGAACCATCAAATGTCGCGCAGAGCGTTTTGCGCATGAATCTCAATTATGTTGTTATCACTATGGTCGATCGCGACGATCTTGCCGACGGTGGCGCACAACATGTTCGCGACGTTCTTGCGACCGTGCGCGAGCAGAATCCTAAAATCGTTCTTGAAGTACTGGCAGGAGATTTTCGCGGCAACACGCAGAACTTAGCCACAGTGCTCGAGGCTCGACCAGAGGTTTACGCCCACAACATCGAAACCATCGAACGTTTGAGTCCACGTGTGCGTGACGCACGGGCGCAATACCGAACATCGTTGAAGATGCTCGCGGAAGTCAAACGAATGGCGGAATATCCCGTGTTCACCAAGAGTGCGATCATGCTTGGCCTTGGTGAAGTGATCGAAGACGTTAAACGTTCACTCGAAGACTTACGCGAACACGGTGTTGAGTTTGTGGCAATCGGGCAGTATCTACGGCCGACAAAAAAGCATCTCGCCATCAAACGCTTCGTCACTCCCGAAGAATTTCAGGTCCTCGGTGATTACGCTAAGTCGATTGGCTTTCGATCGGTAGCTTCTGGACCGCTGGTGCGCAGCTCATTTTTGGCTCATGAATACTTTAAGATGGCGATAAACAACCCGTGACCCGTTCTGTTGCTGCTCAACTTCCTGCTAGAAGCGCGCTGCACGTGCCGTGGTGGCTCAATCTTTTGGCTTGGGTGCCAAGAAAACTCGTTGCATTGCTTTCAAGTCTTTTACTGTTTGCGACCACTCATCTTTCCCGCAAAGATCGATTTCGTATCCTTCGCAATGTTCATGCGGTCTTCAAGTTGCCGCCGCATTCAAAATTTTCGCAAGACTTTGTGCGCCAAGTGTTTCGCCATCAGGTCTTCTGCCAACTCGAAGTGATATTTGCATCGGGTGCGGTGAGTCGCTTGATGTTTGAAGGACTTGAAGAGTTGACAACCAGTGTTCGCAAGGCGAAAGCGGCAGGTAATGGTTACTGCATCATTACGCCGCATTTGGGATCTTGGGATCTTGTGGGACATGTGGTGTCGCGAGTTACTCCGGGTGAGTTTTTTGCATTGGCGAAGCCATCGCGATCGCTCTTTTTTAATCGCTTCTTGGACGCCATGCGCCGGGCTTATCAGATCCATGTTTTGTGGACGGACTCGCCGACGCTCGGACCAGACATGAAAGCCGTGTTGCGTAATGGCGGCGGTCTCGGATTTGTGATGGATCAGCGACCAGAAGGCAAAGCCGGACATGAGTTGACCATGATGGGGCTGAAGACTTTGGTCGTTGGAGGGCCTGCCGCGACTGCTTTGCGCAACAAATCAGCTGTTGTCGCAGTGTATTGTTTGCGTATCGCGCCGTTTCGATTTCGCGTGATATCGAGAGTTTTGTGGGAGCCTTCCGAGCCTATTTCGTCATCAGTGATGACGGCCCGAATGGCTGAATCGATGGAAACATACATTCGACTATATCCCGAGCAGTGGTTGTGGAATTATCGACGTTGGCGTGAAGACGTCCTTAGCGAAGCGGGAGCGTAACGTGAAGGCAGCTTTTAATATTAAAAATTGGCCCACGAAGGCCGAGTTTGCCAGACTAGTTACCGGGCAACCGTTTCACGGTCTGGTTGACTTGTTATTCATGGGGTCGGCAATTTTTGGGTCCGACAGTGGAGCCAGCTGGGGTGCAATTGCCTTTCCATTGATCGTCGCAGGCATTGTGTTTCGCTTGTTGGCACAGTTGAACGGCAGTGCACAAGTAAAGCCGCCCTACTTGTCAGGCGTGTATAGATTTAGTCGAATGCCATATTCCCTCGGATCATATCTTGTGTGGACAGGACTTGCCGTAATGTCTGCACAGGCATCGCTGCAGCTCTGTGCGTTGGTAGTTGCAGCCTTGCAAGTTTTCATGTTCTTGCGCGTTATTGAAGCTGAATATGCGGCTGCCAAAGACCCTTCGGTGCATCGGTACGTCGCGCTGACGTCACTGCTTCTGCCTCAAGTATCGCCAACGCCACAACTATCAACGATCCATCAAACTGAGTTTGCATGGGGGCGGATGATTCCTCAGATTCTCAAGCGTGATCGAGGGCTCTTTTTTGGAATTGCGCTGTTCGTTTTGACCAGTATTGCCGCGAGTTCCCAGCCCCTTTACCGTGCCGAGTTTCGTCTTGTGGCTTCATCCCTGCTACTTTTGATGGCCATTCGCAGTTTTATTAGAGATTTCGCTCGAAAAAGCTTTCGAGCCGATGCTAGGATTTACCCCTGATCAACGCTGAGGAGTTCTCATGAGTCAATTGTCGATTACGCCTGTTCCTGATTTTTTCATGCTAAACGAGCTCCTGACCGAAGAACAAAGATTGGTCCAACAATCTGTCGGTGAATTCATCCAAAAGGATGTCGAACCTCTCATCCAAAAAGCTTACCGCGAAGAGAGTTTTCCTACACAAATCATTCCGAAGCTCGGTGAAATGGGTCTTTTGGGCTCAAATCTATCGGGCTACGGTTTGCCCGGGATGGACAACGTTGCATACGGCTTGATCATGCGCGAACTTGAGCGTTGTGATTCCGGTTTGCGCAGCTTCGCATCCGTACAGGGCGCGTTGGTAATGTATCCAATCCATGCGTTCGGTAGCGAAGAACAGAAGCAAAAATGGCTTCCCAAACTAGGAACGGGCGAAGCAGTTGGCTGTTTCGGACTAACGGAAGCGGACGGTGGCTCCGATCCAGGAGCCATGAAGACGAAGGCCGAAGATAAGGGCGATCATTGGTTGCTCAATGGTTCGAAGATGTGGATCACCAACGGTAATCTCGCACAGGTCGCTGTTGTTTGGGCAAAGACCAAGGACGGAATTCGTGGATTTGTTGTTCCAACGAATACTCCGGGATTCACCGCGAAGAAGATGACTGGAAAACTTTCGTTGCGCGCATCGGTGACCAGCGAATTGTACTTCTCCGACGTAAAGTTGCCGAAAGACGCAATTTTGCCAAAGACAGAAGGCCTCAAAAACGCGCTGATGTGCTTGAGCCAAGCACGTTACGGGATCGGTTGGGGTGTGCTCGGCGCCGCGGAGTCATGTTTTTCCGAAGCATCAAACTACGTCAAAGATCGCATCTTGTTCGGCAAACCTCTCGCAACACGTCAGCTGATCCAGCGCAAACTTGCGGTGATGGCAACGGAAATCACCAAGGGGCAATTGCTGGCATTCCGTTTGGGTCAACTGAAAGATAAGGGCAAGCATCACTTCGCACAGATCAGCATGACCAAGCAGAACAACTGCGAAATCGCGCTAAATTGTGCACGCATGGCTCGCGATATTCTCGGTGGCAACGGCATCATGGATGAATACAAGTCCATGCGTCACATGTGTAACCTCGAAACCGTGTACACATACGAAGGAACGAATGACATCCACTTGTTGATCGTCGGTAAGGAAATTACCGGCATTCAGGCCTTTGATTGAAGTTTTCTAATTTGGCGTGACTTGAAACAGCCGGTTTTTACCGGCTGTTTTAGTAATGTCGTCATTTGCGTTCATTTTTAAACTAAAGATAAAGCTAAGCATTATTCCCCACATAGAAGAAGTGTTGAAAATCGGGTTGATCCTGCGCAATTCTTTTTCGTATAGAATGTAGATAAAGTTCCCGACATGCCCCCGCAAATTTCAACTCTCTCATGGAGGTTAGGTTTATGATGAAGTTTATTGCTCTGGTTCTGGCTACGGTGATTTCAAATGTTGGTCTAGCGGTAGCTCCGTTCAGCTTGAAGCAAATGAACGGCGACAACGTCGGACAAATGTACAATTCGGCGGAACATCCGAACGGCGTATTCGTACTCGAAGGTTTCTTTAATGGTTGTCCATACTGTCATGACAACGCGCCATTGATCGATGATATCGCAGCAGCGTTCAAAGACGAAGCACGCGTTCAAGTTCTGGACGTAGGCCGTGACTGCCGTGAATCTGATTATCGTTCGTGGATTGCACGCCACAATCCAAATCACCCAGTCTTGAGGGATTGCGACCAGCTGTTATTGAGCCAATTGCGTATCTCCGGCTATCCAACAACCGTCATTGCAGACTGCTCCGGTAAAGAAGTATGGCGCAATGTTGGTTCTATGGATGCGCGTGATGTAGCAGCAGCAAAGGCAGCGATCACGAAGGCACTCGAAACACAGTGCATCGCGCCATAATTGATTGGCATTCGTGCAAATCGAAAGCGGAGCCTAGTGCTCCGCTTTTTTGTTTTTTGAAAAATTGCATTCATTTCTCTCCTGCTCACAGACGCTTGGCATTTGGCAAATACCGCAACGGATGCCTGAGAGTGGCCCCAACCTAATTAAATTCCACTGAATGACGACAACTTATCTATGCCGCGGACTTCTGCGGACAAAATTGGAGAGCGCATTGCGATTGGTTGAAGACAAGTTGTTGGTTGTAAACAAGCTCATTTTCGTAAAGCAATACGAAAAGGCAGATGACCTACTGGCGGAAATCGTAGCTTCGCCTGAAGGTGAAGGCAATTTGATCGCGCACCTCCGGCGTATGGAGCTGGCCTCAAAGATCGGTGGCATCCACAATCTTCACAAGCAATACACGGAGCAAATGAAGGTAGCGAAGAATCCCACAGTCGCTCGTCTCTGCATGATTATGTGTGAACAAATTGGTGAGATGGCGCCCCACCCTTCGATCATTCAATTTTACCAAGAATACATCAAAGAGTTTGGACCCAGCGCGGCTGCATTTCATGGAATCGGTTTTAGTCTAGAGCAGCTTGGCAATCTGGATCGGGCAGCATACAACTACGAACAATCTCTGAGCATCGATAACAGTTGGTTCCCGAGCTATTTTGGCTTGAGCCAACTTAACTATCTCAAAGGTGACGACAAGCAGGGAGATCATTTTTTCTTCTTGTTTGAAGAAATTGCGCCATACAACGTCTACGGAAACTTCGAGACGCATCGCAAATTGCATCTCGAATTCTTGGACAAGGGCGACTTCGAGGCGGCGGAAGTAGCGATCACCACTCTTTCGGAATGGTGGTTTGACAATCGCGGGACATGCCCTGCAGAAATCCAGGTTTTTGAATCCTACGCACTGGCAAAGATTGCTGATGTAAGTGGCGACAAGTCGAACTTTAGCATTCGCATGGCGCAAGGGCGGGCGCATGTTTCATCGATGCTCCAAGCTCCAAGTGTCAAAGAGAGTGCGCTGATGTTTGTGGCAAAGACGCTTGAAGAATACGGTGACAATGCATTGGCGCTCGACGTGTACAAGAAAGTATTGCGCACCACCAGTGGCAATCCCACCATCGTGCAAAAGATCGGTACCCACTTTCTGTCGATTGGCGAATACGCATTGGCAAAGGATTTGTTTTGGGATGCCTATCAAGCAAATCCCGATCACGTTGACATCCGTTTCTGCTTACTAGTCTCGAGATTGCGAGTCGCGGGTGTAAACGCCGAAGAGTATTTGCGGGGGCGTGAAAAACTACGCGGGCTGTTGCAGAACCCAAATGACCGAGTTGAACAATTGGCGTTGTTGCACACGCTAATGAATATGTTCAAAGAGGATTCTGACGTCCACCTACATTTAGGTGACCTTTACAATCACCTTGGCAATACCGATCGCGCGGCAAGGCACTTCCAAGAGATGTTTCGCTTAGATCCGCATGGCAAACACGCCATCATGAAGTACGCGACCTATCTTGTGCGGAACAACCGAGCCGCAGAGGGACTAGAGATTCTCGAAAAAGCGCCCAACCGTTCTCGTTTTTCGGCGGAGGAACTAGGTGAGATTGATTGGCTGCGAGCCCACCACTTCCACGTAAAAGGGGAATACAAAGACTCGCAAGCATTGGTCGAGCGAGTATTGCGACTTGACCCGTGGAATTCGTCTTATCTTGTGCTGGCAGCCGCCAATTTGAGCAATATTCATCGCGAACGTTTGGATGAAGCAGAGCTAGATCGAGGTTTGGCTGCACTACTTGATAGTAACGAAAACGAAGTTGATTGGCGTGATTATGATCGTCAATCCAAGAAGGTAGAGCAGCTGAGTCTGTACCAGCTTGCATATGTTCGCCGGAAGATTCGTTTTCTCTATTCCAACCAAGACGAGAAATCATTGGTGCGCCTCGTGATGACGTCCTGTCGCTTCGATGCGGAGACGGCCTTCGGTGAGTTATTGAAATTGGTGAACACCAATTTTGACTCTCCGATGATCTACTGGGGACTAGGTGTGATGCAGAAGGAACTATGGCAGCTTGAAACAGCGGCGACTTGGTTCGAATTGATGCTGCGCCATGTCTCGGTTACAGATGCATTGAAAGCGCGTTCGTACATTGAGATAGCGGATACTTACGTATGGCGTGGCAAGAAATTAGATCGCGCTATCGAATATGCGAAATTGGCGATTGATCTCGGCGAACAACCAAAGGGTCGGGTCGTTACGGTTCTGACACATGCCTATCTAAAGAGTGGATTGATTCGCGAAGCGCAAACATATTTGGAACAGGCTGGTACGGAGCAAGACGCTGAGTTTGTTTACCTGCGTGGTTTGTTGGCGTATCGAAACGGTCAACGCCAGCGAGCAAACGAATTGTGGAAACCGCTCCTTACAGTTAAGAGTGAGAGCCTAAGATTTCATCAGATCAAGCAAGATATCATGCGCTATTATTACGATGGCGCTCCTTATTTGAAGGCAAATTAGTTCCCCTATTCTTTTGTTTTTCTCGCAAATCTCTGTAGCTCAAGGCGTACGCGGTGTTTGGCCGATCGGCCAGAATAACATTGACTCCTCTGGGTAATTGTGCAGAATAGGGGGCGAGCAAATAGGGAAAACTTAAGGAATTCTAATCTGCCGGCGGGACGTTAAAAACGCTTCTTCAGGTAGTTCAGAAGCCGTTGATGGGGCGAAAGTCTTCATCTGAGTTTCTAATATTTGATGATTTAGAAGCATGAACTTGGATCTAGGGATACTTCTCACGGATCGAGATCAAAGATAGACATAGGAGTTTTTCATGCATCTCGTTGGCGTTTGTTCTAGTTGTGGTGGCGATGGACGTTGCAGTAAGCGTGAATTCAGCGAGCAAGCATGGACGGTGCTCGTAATCTGGGGCGAGATCGAAGAATCCGTTGTTGAGCAACCTATTTGCGAAAGCTGTTACGAAGAGTTTCGCGAGATCCTGATCGACCGTCACGCAGAAATTGAAAGCTCGCTAAAGAATCCAAAACCAGCTCCACGTCCCGTACAATATGCGAAATTACCGATCAAAAAGCCGGCGACTGTTACCGCTCCTACTCCGATCAAAACCGCATCTGCCGGAAATAAGAAGTCAGCGAATAACAAAAAATCTAGCCCAGCACCCGCGGTCAAGAAGCCAGCTGCAGCAGCTAAGAAGCCAGCGGTTGGTAAAAAGGCAGTGAAGCCAGCGAAGAAGACGCGCAAAGCTAGCTAATTAGGCATCTCAAAATTTTGTGATGATGGCGGGATCTTGCTAATAACCTGATCCCGCTTGCTTTTGTGCTGACTTTTTTCGAATGATCAAATTTTTTGGAAAATTGGCACTGAGCATTGAATGTGGCGATATAGATGCACGGGTCACTTACAGCATGGTTATGAATTTGCGATAATGAAAGTACGCAACAATTTGTGTTCAAACTTCGCGTGGCTCAAATTGCCGATTTAGTGAGGTAGGGTTTGCCCGTTAAGACTCGCCGCAAAGCCCCCGACAAGGTTAGCACTCAAACGAGTGTTAAACACTGGAGGCGTATCATGGCGCGGAAGCTCAATGGCGGTGGCAGTTCAAACATCTCCCGAGACTATTTGGAAGCATTAAACGATTTCTGGTCGGGCCGCACCAGAACAGCTATTGAGCATGTAACGCAAATCTTGGCATCCGCTCCCGATCATGAAAATGGCACTCAACTATACCGACTCTGGATCGAACTACTTGCTGAAGAAGGTGATGTGGATGCGATGCGCAGCTTGAATAATCACCTGCGTGGACGCTCAGACTTTGAACCAGAGATGAGAGAAACGTATTTTGCTTTGCGTGGCATCATTCACTGTGAGCTGGATGAGTTTGAAGCCGTTCGTCTTATGCACGATTCCCTCAACAAAAAGCATAACAACCCGTACGTGCGTGAATTTAATTTTCGTTTCCGTCACCGTACCGAGGACGAAGTCAACGCCAATGCATTTGTCGCCAACCCGCGCAATCTGACCGACTACTTTCACTGGCAACTTTACTCTGAAAATCTCTTGCGAGACAGTCGTCGTTCCGAACTGCGCAAAGTGTTCGGTAAGTTAGATGAGATTTTTCCCGGCAATCCTGTGGCCGATCGCCTAATGATGTACGACGCAATCGATTCACATGATTTTGAAGCGAGCGCTGAGTTTGCTGCGCGCCTTTACGAAAATTTCCCATCGTACAGCGACTATGCGGTCGTCCAAGCATACTCGCTGATCAAAGCTGGAAAGCATTCAGATGCGCTTCCCGTTCTTACGAGACTTATCGCAGTCGAAGGCGAAGGCGATGCCGATCTAGTTTCAATGATTGGCCACTGCTTTAAAGAAGACTTTTCCATGACTCGCAGCGAAAAGTCGCGCGAGCGCGCCGGCTACTATTTGCGACGCGCCTCAAACATGCTGACATCTATGGGCTTGCCGAGTGTGTTGGTAAACCATGATTTCAATGCAATTCGTGGCAAGGGTACAATGGATGCTCAAGCTAAATCAGCAGAACATGCAGGCTGGTTGGTAAAGTTGAGTGCGAGTCAGTATCTAGACTTGGGACTCTCTGATGATCATTCCGTCGAAATTTTGACCATGCACTTGTCAGAAAAGGCAGTGCCCGGTGATTTGTGCTTCATCGCTACCGAACACTTCAGCCGTCGCGAGGAAGACGCGCAATGGCGAGTGGGTGCGGTGTACATGGTAAGTTCAGAACCAACATGGCACGCCATGCGCGGGACCGAGTCAGCACTTTCATTGGTTGGAAAATTCGCAGCTTCGATTCCCGTGCCTGTGTTTGACCAGCACCGTTCAATTTACGGTAGCCAAACGGGGAGCGTTACAGCTGTTCCTTTGGATGGCAAATTGTTCGAGAAATTCATGACGGCGATGGAAGAAATGAGCGGTGGTGATCGATCCGCACAAATGATCTTCCGCGAAGTTTCGCGATTGCGCGCAGTTTAAGACTAACTAGAGGTGCATGGATGACCTTGCTAAAAAAGATGCGATGTTTGGCGATCGGGGTGTTAGTTCTTGTTGCTTCGTCATCGCTTGCAGAACGAGTCATCTCTGACGGTTCTAGAATAACGATCAAAGAGCGTGGTTTTTCCATCGTTCCACCAAAAGGATGGGAAATCATCACCAACTCCGGCAAGTCCTCACTCATCCTGCAGCCGACCTTCGACAAGAGCATGAAATACCAGCGTACCATTCAGGTGTCTGCGTTTTCTGGTGCAATCGATACTGCAGGTCTTGATCCCGAGAAATTTGGCGAAACTATCGTCAGCAAGTTTGCTCAGTCGATGACGGGTATCGAAAACTATCGTGTGCGAAATTTTGTGCCGGTGAACTTGAAAGACGGCAACACGGCAGTCTTGTACTACACAGAATTCACTTTGGACGGGCAGAACTTGATGCACGGTCACCTAGTGGTCTCGTCCAAGACGAAGAACTACCTAGTTACTTTCACAGATCTTGCGGAAAATTTTGAAACCGACGACCCCAGAAAGGGGAATCTATCAGCCGCTTGGGACACTATGGTGTCTTTTCAAGTGGACGAGTTTTCCACCTTCCGCTTAGATGCATCAACTAAAGCAGGATTGGCCGCTGGTTTTGTGGTCATGCTGATTGCATTCTTTTGGATGCGCAAAGCGCGAAAGGATCGTCAATCGAGCGAATACCGCAAAGCGGTCATGCAAGCTGACAGCGGCTATGTAAGTGCCAACCAACCTCGCTCACTTAACGTAACTTTGCCCGCCGTACCAAGTCGCCAAGCGGTAACGCTCGCGCAGCCTATTTCCGCTTATCCTGCGAGTAATGCATCCATGCAAAACGCAACCACTGGTTCAGACGCAGATGATCTTTCCTTTGATGATGACAAAGCGGTATAGTCCCATTCAACTAAAACAGTTGGATTGGTGCCGCTATGTTCTCTCCCATTCGCTTTTCCGTCGGTAATGTAGAATTGCTCGATCAACGCAAGCTTCCCGCTGCGGAAGAATGGATGCGTTGTGAATCCACGGAACAGGTTGCCGTTGCCATTGAAGACATGGTCGTCCGAGGCGCGCCCGCGATTGGCTGCACCGCCGCTCTTGGTATGCTTGTCGATTTAGAGAAGCTTTCATGGAAAACGTGGCGAGAATTTAAGGCGACCTTTGCCACGAACATCGAACGCATGCGTTGCACCCGGCCGACAGCGGTAAACCTATTCTTTGCATTGAATAAGATGGTCGAAGTAGCGGCGAAATTTGCGGATGAATCCTCATGCGACGAAGTGCGAACCATCCTCCGCCAAACTGCGGAAGCGATCTTTTGGGATGACCAAAGGACGTGCATGGCCATCGGTGAGCACGGTGCGGATCTCTTTTCTAAACCAGTTCGCATTTTAACGCACTGTAATGCGGGAGCACTAGCCACCGCGGGCTACGGCACTGCTCTCGGAGTGATTCGTAGTTTGCACAAACGAGGTCTGGCAAAACATGTCTTTGCAGACGAGACGCGTCCATGGTTACAAGGCGCACGCTTGACGGTGTGGGAATTATTGCAAGAGAAGATATCATGCTCGCTGAACTGCGAAGGAGCGGCAGCATTTTTGATGGCGAACGGCGAGATTGATGCGGTGATTACTGGTGCAGATCGCATTGCCGCAAACGGGGACACGGCAAATAAAGTGGGCACGCTCGGTGTGGCTATTGCTGCCAAACACTTTGCCATCCCCTTCTACATCGCTGCCCCGTTTTCTACTTTTGATTTGAAAGCGTCTTCTGCCAAAGACATTCCCATCGAATATCGTGCCGAGTCGGAAGTATTGGAGTTCCGTGGGGCGCGCCACACTCCCATGGGATTGAAAGCGGTTAACCCGTCATTTGACATCACGACCAGCAACTTGATTGCGGGAATCATCACCGAAAGAGGCGTGATTAAAGCGCCATACTCGGCAAACATTGCGGCGGCATTCAAGGGCCATTCTTGATTTGCTATTGCAAGCCAACCGATTCCAAGTCTTTGGCAATCGCCCGCACGCTTTCAAGTACGTTTCGCTTGCGGGTGTAGATGAGGCGGAAATAATCGTGATCCAATTTGAGATCAAGTCGTATCTTGGCGAGCTTTTTTGCTTTGAGAAACGATTGCGCCAAATATGCAGGCACGATAGCAACTCCTCGCCCGTGTTCTGCGGCGGTACACATCAAGACGGACGAACCGATGAAGAGTACGTCCTTGAATCGCAACTTAGGCCGAATGTGTGCATTTACATAGCGCTGAAAAGGGAAGCCACGGTCGTGTTCGATCAGGGTGAATTGTTCAAGGTCTTCGAACTTGCGAATGTCTTGCGTGATTTCTGGCGTGGCGACAAAAACGTATTCTTCCTTTGCGACTTCTATGGCATCAAAGTCGCGCAAAGTCACCGGCGCTGACGTGAGTACCGCATCGAGTTGGCCGGTGCCAAGCATGCGCAATATCTCTTCGCCCGAACCAAAGTGGCAGTGCACCGTAGCGTGTTTATGTTTGGTGTGAAATCGGTCCACGGCTGGCCAGAGCCACGACTGACCAACTTCGAAACGAGAGCCAACGTTCAGAACTTCATTATCCTTTTCAGTGACGCTGGAGCGCAAAGCTGCCAATGACGCGGAAGCGCGTTGACAAATGGCTTTTCCGTCCACGGTCAAAATGATGTTGCGTCCTGATCGCTCAAACAACTTCAGATTGAAAACTCCTTCGATCTTCCGCACACGCTGGGTCGCAGCGGGCTGCGTAAGTTTCATCTGACGGGCGCACTCTGTGAGTGAAGGTTGTTCGAGAAGAAGTTTCATCAAATACAAGTCATCGATGTTGAGTTGACGAATATCTGCCATGGGTTGATCCATAATCAAAAGTTATGAGATTCCTAAATATATCTAAGAAGATTAAATGTTTAAACCTGTTAATCTCCAGCAGTGTGAAAATAGGAATTCGCCAAAGGAGAGCAGGCATGGGAGACGGCATGGATCGACGCAAACTATTGAAATCAGGAACTGTACTGGGTGCTGGTGTTTTGTTGGGTGGAGTTGCTAAGGCAGCGGCAGAATGCCGTCCGACCGCAGCACAAACGGAAGGACCGTTCTATCCCGTTACTGCACAGCGCGATACCGACGCTGACTTGACCAAAGTTCAAGGTCGGGCCGAAGCGGCGGAAGGAACCGTCGTTGTCGTTAGAGGACGCATCCTGAATCTTGCGTGCCAACCTGTTGCAGGTGCACTTGTTGAGATCTGGCAAGCGTGCGCCACCGGAAAATACAATCATCCGCGCGATCCGAATCCAGCGCGTAAGGATCCTAACTTTCAGTATTGGGGCCGCGTGACGACAGGTGTTAGCGGTGAATACTCGTTCAAGACGATTATCCCCGGTGCATATCCAGCAACGGAAACGTGGATTCGCCCTCCACACATTCACTTTAAGGTGTCTGCACCAAACGTGCGCACTTTCACAACTCAACTCTATTTTGCCGGACAGGAACTCAATGCTTCCGACGAGATTCTGCAGAGCTTAACCCCAGCTCAGCAGCGTAACGTCATCGTTGACTTCCAACCTGCGGCAAATACAGGTGTTTTGACCGGCACCTTCGACATCACTCTAAACATCGATGGGTCGCATGATGCGACACCAGAGCTAGACTAGGCAACTGGTCGGCTCCGGAATTCGATGCTCGAGGGTTACCCACCAGTTCACGCGGGGGCTGGTGGGTAATTTGTTGACAAGACGGCATCTTTTTTGGGATAAACTTTGCTCGTTTCGAGAGGGGATATAGCTCAGCTGGTTAGAGCATCTGCCTTACAAGCAGAGGGTCCGCGGTTCGAATCCGTGTGTCCCCACCATTTTTAGTCGATCCGACAACGCTGCAAAATTCAAATCGTCATTCAAAACGAAGTGAAGGATCCGTCCATGCAAGGCATCCACGGGATTCTATTGGTTTTCACCGGTATTCTTCACATCATGTTTGGGTTCATGCCCGTCGTTTATCAACGTGAATGGCAGTGGTTTGTTCGCTACAAGCTCTGGTCGCAAGTCGGGCTGGAAAATGATCGCGCGATGGCTGCTTTCTGGTTCGTCGTCGCCGGCCCCTTCATGATCATGATCGGACTTTTGTTGTATGAGCTGGAAACGGCGGGTCTTGACTTGCCGTTGTCTTTTGGCATTCTATTTTTTCTCATTTCTGGCATCGGGGCAATCATGAGTCCACGCTCTGGATTCACGCTCTTACTGCTGCCGCAATCGATTTACTACCTAGTTGACGCACTTCAGAAGCTCATTATATAGGCTGCGTGTTCAAAGCTTGAGGATTCATTTCGATGCGCAAACTGCTACTCATCTTGCTTGCCATTCATTCCGTCGTAACCATGTGGTCCTTGCGCGAAGCTAACTTTTGGGCTCCGTTTCCGCCTTTTGGCGAGGACTATGTTTATCAGATCTTTTCTGACTTGGTCGTTGCTCTGTCGGTCGTAACTTGGATCTGTGCGAGCCGCTTAAAGAAGAAGGGGCGATCTTTTACAGGTCTATACCTTATGGTGATTGGAACCGCGTTACTTGGTTCATTCTCGATGCTTGTTTATTTGCTAATCGAACGCGATCTCTTCGAAGACTGATTCCCGAGTTAATTGCCGAACAACTGAGTGGCGTAGAACCCATTGGGGCTGTCGGCAACTCCGACGCCAATGCTGCGATGTCCACCAAGGATGTTGGCGCGATGACCGGGACTGTTGATCCACATTTGCGAAAATTCTTGTGCGAGCGAAACAGGCGAAGGGTACCGACCTTGAGTCATGGCGACGTTTTCTGCGGAAATGAAGGGCATCCGGACGTCAGGGAACAGGTTTCGAAAAACAGAAATCCGATTGCTGGGAAATCCATCATGGCTGATATCGCTCAATGCGGCCTGACCGTAGGACCATGTTCTCGCTACTGCAGAAAGATAGGGATTGTGCGTTAGTTCAGGCAGTCCTGACTGTCGTCTATAGATGTTCATTTGCTGAGTGATGCTGTACTCCGCTTCGCATATCTGTGGGTTTGCGCCAATGCAAGTCGGGCTCGCAGGCACGGTGGTTGTGGTGACACTTTGATAGGTCGTCGGAGTTGTCGGCGCATTTGAATAAGTTGAATCGTAAGTGCTTTGCGGAGCGGGCACATATTGCGCGGGTCTTTTGGACGAAGATCCCTCGTCCTTTTTGTTACAGGATAAGATCAGGAATACAGCTATGGAAACCAGCTTCAGCATACGGAATCTCCCTTGAGTCTTTTCATGAGCAAAAACGCGGCCAAAACAGGCCAAAATTGCTGCATAAAAATGCGCAGGAAATCTAAATGATTAGGCATGAATGCCAGCTTAGTCTGCTAACATTATTAGCTATTTTTCGAACAGATTGGCCAACTCTTTGACACAAGTGCTTGGCACAATATCAACGTTTCTGTTGAGGAATTTTAACAGTTTTTCCACAGGCATGTTTTGCGTGAGGTCGGTCAAAGTATCTAATTCAAGAGTCACAGCTCGAGCGAGTACGTGCTTGCGATGCATGGCGGCGGTTTCGAATGACAACATGCCGATGTTCTCACAGAATCGCTGCCAGCCTTGAGGCAAGGACTTCCAGCCTTCTTCAAATTTGAGAATGAACGTGTGACTTGAGCGAACCGCGCGGATCATTGCCAGCAAAAGAAGCGTTGGTACATCAAAGGTTTTCACTTCTATGAGAACGTGCGGACCCAAGTCTCTTGGCAATCGAGAGTCGAGCAGGTTTTGTAAGATCAAGACTTCGGTGTGCAAGGGTGCGGGCAACTCTTGTTCGGTCGTCGTCATGTCTAGGATCGAACCACAATTCCAGTCTAGTCGCACATCTGCGGGTGGAGGAACGAGTGCCAAGGTGCGGTCGCGACGCAAAATGCAAATGGCGCCGTCATGGTGAACGCCATCTCGAACGCCAACAAACGGAGCGACAACTGTAATGCCATCCGGTGTTGCTATATCTTGCGCTTGCAACTGCTGAAACCAAGGCGAGAACGTGAAGCAAACTTCAGCAGTGATTCCGCTCGCACACAAATTTTGTGGTAGGTTTGCCCTGCATATGCGAGAGGAAGTTGGAAACGCGTTCATCGTATGTTGATCATGAGATGCGCGAGTAATGATTTCGATTTGATCTTTGTTCGTCCGACAATACATGCCAACGGGCAGCTCATTGATCGGCGTTTCTGCTGGTACATGCGATAAATTGAAGTGTGTGGGATGCAAATCGCGGAGCGAGAAATTCGCTCCGCGGCGGATGCTGACAAAGGAATGTTGGCGGGTTTTGTTCACGATTAGACGTTAAAACGAAACTCAACAACGTCGCCGTCAACCATGGTGTAGTCGCGGCCTTCGGTGCGGATCATGCCTTGTTCTTTCAAAGCGGGGCGTGAACCCACTTTGCGCAAATCTTGTAGGCTGAAAACTTCCGCACAAATGAAGCCACGTTCAAAATCAGAGTGGATTCGCCCTGCAGCAGCTGGGGCTTTGTCGCCCACGCGAATCGTCCAAGCGCGCACTTCCTTTTCTCCCGCGGTGAAATAGGTTTGTAAACCTAATGCGCGGTATCCGGCTCGAATCATGCGGTTTAAGCCGGGTTCATCCATCCCGTAGTCTTTGATCATCTCGTTGCGGGATTCGGCGTCAAGCTGGCTCAATTCTTCTTCGAGACGTCCACAAATGATGACGACCTGAGCGTTTTCTTTTTGCGCGCGGGCGCGGACAGCCTGAATGTATTTATTGTCGGTTTTGCCGGCCGCCAATTCCTCATCGACGTTACAAACGTAGACGACGGGTTTTGCCGTAATCAAATGCAAGTCGTTCCACGACTGTTCGACCTCAATGTGCTCGCCGATGTAGTTTTTAAGTGGAAATGAACGCGCTGGTTCGAGCTTTTGCAAGTGGTCGTTCAACGCCTCCAACATCGTTACGCTTGCTTGGATCTTGACGTTGCCAGTCTTTGCCAAACGACGATTCCGTTCGATGCCTTGTTGTACGGTGCTTGCATCGGCAAGAATCAACTCGGCATCGATGATGCCGATGTCGCGGTCTGGATCAACCGAACCTTCAACGTGGGTGATGTCGCCTGAATCAAAGCATCGAACAACGTGAGCAATAGCATCGGTTGCGCGGATGTGGCCTAAGAATTTGTTACCGAGACCTTCGCCTTCGGATGCGCCTTTCACCAAACCTGCGATGTCCACGAATTCCATGCTTGCGGGCACAACTTTTTTCGTCTGTACGAATTTGCAAATCTCATCAAGGCGGGGATCTGGAACGTCTACTCGTCCAACGTTTGGTTCGATGGTGCAAAATGGATAGTTTGCCGATGCCGCACCAGCATGAGTGAGTGCATTAAAGATGGTAGATTTTCCGACGTTGGGTAGGCCAACGATTCCGCAATTAAAACCCATGTATCAGCTCCGCATGTTGATGAATTGAAGTGGAAGTCCGAGATCGCTTGTTTTGAGGAGATGAATCACTTCCTGCAGATCATCGATCTTTTTGCCCGTGACGCGAACCTGTTCGTCTTGGATCTGCGCTTGAACCTTGAGATTGCCTTCCTTGATCTTCGCCGTGATCTTTTTAGCATCTTCTTTGTTGATACCTGACTTGAGATCAATGTGCTGCCTGATCATGTTGCCGGTGGCTTGTTCCTGTTTGCTATATTCGATGGATCGGATGTCGATGTTGCGACGCGCCATCTTTTGCTCGAGGATCTGATGAATCGCTCGCAACTTCATTTCGTCGTCGGCGAGGATGTTGATCTTTTTGGCGGTGCGGTCAAAGTCAATTTTGGATTTGCCACCACGAAAATCGAAGCGAGTTTCGATTTCCTTTTGGGCTTGATTGAAGGCGTTGTCGACTTCTTGCATGTCGAGTTCGCTGACGATGTCAAACGATGGCATGAATGCTCCTCTGTTACCGTACAGTTGAAATTTCGGATTAGCGACACCAACAATCGAATTGCGCGACTGGTCGCTTCGTGCCTTGTTCTCCGTTACTTAACCAAGTAATATTTGGAAATTAGGCACATTTTTACTGTGAAGTTGGACAAATACTGGATTGGCATAGCAATGCAAGCAAGTATTGTATTGTTCGGTGGGATTTTGATCGTGCTCGCCTGCTCATTGGATGCATCGGCGGCTGAGAAGATCGTGCGCAGAAAATCCAAGATCGACAAGTTAGCGTTCACTGAAGACTACGAGTCCTGTCGCAAACGGTTATTGGGCAATTGGCGATCGAAGCAGATAAACGACGCAACTGTTCGCAATGAAATCAAAAAATGTGACGATAATTTTCCTTTGGCATACTATCTGACCAAGTGCAGACAGCACGTATTGCGTATGAAAGCGCAAGACAAAGACACGCAAAAGCGAGCTCTGGAAGATTGTTTGGATCAGGCCAAAGCTGTTGGTGTCGGCATCAATTCAAAGTTTCCGGCATCAAAAATGGGAAATCAGGTGTTGTTTGCGGCTACATCGTTCGTGCCTAAATCAGGGCAGTTTTCCGCTCCCCCCAACTTCGATTGCGCTGATGTCGCACAATCCATTAGTTATGGTACCGGTGGGCAGTACCTTCTGTTCGGCAACCAACTGGCTACGTTTTCAAGTTTCAGCGCCACGGCACAACGACTAATCGAAAAAGTAACAAAACAAAAGCCAACCCAAGATGGGCCGGGCGGTAATAAATACTGGAATGTTGATAAGTTGGGTCGACTGTACGAAGGCGAGAAGGCTTCTGAGCCTGCCTTGTACTTTCCCTCGATTGGATGTTCCTACATGGGCAAGCTTGGACCACAATACGAGTCAGTCGAGCTTCACTATCTGCTTAACTATCGCCGCCGCGAGGCCTATCCGTACTTTGGAATCGCTTTTTTGCGTAAAGGGGCGGTCACAGACGAAACAGACTTTGAGGCCCTGATGGTCGAAGCACTGAGTTCTTCAAAAATATCAAGGGACAAGCGCAGAGGGCTAACAATCTTTTCCAAGACTCCGCTTAAATTTGATAAAGACGGTGATCCAAAGGATGTTTGCGCATCGCCTCGCTCGCATGACTACATTGGAATGATTAAATCTGCATCACCGAGCAATAGCGGCGATGGGTACATTGTCGTGGCAAGTGTCAAAAATCTTTGTGATTTTGGCGACATCATGACGCGCATGTACCGCAGTAGTGCGGGTGAGTAAAATTGGCACTTGGACGTCCTCAATATTCATCTTGGCAATTCCTTGCTCGAATTCTAAACATCTAATCGACAATTCTGAATTGACCCCATAAAGATGTGCCTGAGCAATTTTTTCCACTTGAAGGTGATGAGTGGCATCGGATCTTGACAGCCTGAAGTCGCAGATCATGGAGCGACTGACGTTGGCATCGGTGGTGGAGACTACCGTCAAGCTTACGCGACGTTCGGGTAAGTTGGTCGGTCTTTGCCCCTTTCACAACGATTCAAGTCCGAGTTTCACTGTCTTTGAAGATGGTCACTATTACTGCTTTGGTTGCAAAGCTCATGGGGACATCATTGATTTTGTGCGGCGTTCGCAGGGCCTAGGCTTTATGGATGCTTTGCGCTTTTTAGCAGAGCGTGCCGGCATTCCCTTTGTCTCTCCATCGTCGTTCGGCAATAAAGAAGCCTTTCAAGAAAAACAAAAGCTCTATCAAATCATGCAAGAGGCACAGGCCTTTTTTGTTGCAAAATTACATTCGCCTGCTGGTGTGGCGGCTATGGATTACCTGCGGTCGCGCGGTTTTTCTGATGCGAATATCCAAGCTTTCGGCTTTGGTTTTGCGCCTGACGATTTTGAAGCACAAGTGAGCCACTACAAGGCCAAAGGTTTCACAGATCAGCAGATGTTTGACACATCGCTTGCGAGCCGCTCGGAAAAAAGCAGCCGTGTTTTCGATTTCTTTCGCAATCGTTTGATGATCCCCATCAAAGATTCGCAGGGGCGCGTGATCGCGTTTGGCGGGCGAACCATGTCGAATGACCCAGCCAAATATGTGAACAGCCGAGAATCAAAACTCTACGACAAGTCCACGGTCTTGTTTGGCTTGGAACGTGCGAAAGAAGCTGCTCGTAAGGTCGGGCGCATCATCATCACCGAAGGTTACATGGATACGTTGCAGCTTTGGCAGCAAGGCGTAACCGAAGCCGTAGCCTGCCTTGGCACGGCTTTGACTGTACAACAACTTCGCCTGATCGCGCCCAACGCAAAATTGTGTGTCCTTGTTTTTGACGGAGATTTTGCAGGACAAAACGCCACACTCCGAACAGTGACGACGGCATTGCAGGTGCCAGATGTAGAAGTGCGAGCCGCATCGCTTCCCGAGGGCGACGACCCAGATTCATTCGTTCGAAAGCGAGGAGCGGAGGCGTTCAAATTAGTAGTGCAGGGTTCGCAGCCATTGCTCGATTTCGCCATTCGTCAAAAGGTGCGTTCTACTCATACGCTTGCGATTCCAGAACTTGTTAGCCAAGAGTTCGTGCCGTGGCTGGCCAAAGTACCTGATGCGATTCAGCGCTCATTTTTGATTCAGCGCGTGGCTGATCTTACAGGTATTCCCTCGTCGCAACTCCAGTCCGAAATGAGACGTGCGAGTGCCGGTGCGGCGGGCGCCTCCAAAGCAAGCGAGACAGCATCTTCGGCTCAGGCAGCAAAAGCAGAGAAGTATCTGCTGCAAGCGTATGAGATTGATTTTTTGGGGCATATGTTCTTTGCCTTTCCGGAAGCTGGCGTTGTTGGGAAGATTCAAGCCATTTTGCATCTGATGAAATGGCCGCCGACTCTGCAATTGTTAGCGACAGATATTTTGACTCAACTTGCCTCTGGACATTGTCCAGCGGAGACGGAATTTACGCTCTGGGAAAGTAGCCAGTCTCCGTCTGTGATGCGATTGCTTGAAGGATTGAATAAGAGGCGCGCCGCCTTCGACGTCGATGATCGCTTGGACCGCTTGCGAAAGATTGAAAGAATCTGCGAAGTACAGACCAAACAATCAGCGAGAACTCTGCTCAAACGAGAGTTGCAACGCGCGGCACCAGATGAACAGGCACAAATTCTTACGGCAATCAGCGACATCAATAAGGATCTGCAATCATTGGAAAAACATTGAAATAGAACTATTCTAAGACTTTTTTCAATGAATTCTATAAACATGTTGAAAATTGACGGGCGCTTCGGTACGATGGGGCGCTTCTTATTCTGTTAGGGTCATTGTGCCGCAAGGGGCAGACGATAGTTTGCTGATTTTAAAGGGTTTTTAAGAATTGCCCGCGATGAAAATTCGCACGCATTCCGGATTTATTAACCGAATATTCGGGGAAAGAGACCAACTATGGCTGTCAAAAAGGTCGCAAAGAAGAAACTTACCGCGAAGACAAAAGTAGCAGCTCCAGCGAAGAAGGTCGCAAAGAAGGCGGCGCCCGCGAAAAAGGTTGCAAAGCCAGCAGCGAAGCCTGTCGCGAAGTTGACTGCTAAGTCTGTCTCCAAGACGGTGAAGTCCGTTGCCAAGAAATTGGTTGCGAAGGTTGTGACGCCAAAGAAACCCGAAAAGAAAAAAGAAGTCGCTGCACCTGCGCCGATGAAGGCCGCCGTTAAAAAGGTTGCCGTACTGGAGCAGTTTCCGGTCGAGGCTGCCAAAAAAGTCGAAGCTCCCAAGCGTGGACGTGGACGTCCTCGTAAGAACGAAGTTGTCGACAAGAAGCAGCCCGCCAAAAAAGAGGTAAAGTCCGCAAAAGAAGCACCGGTGCAGCAGCAGCCAGCACCGGCGCCAAAGAAGCGTGGCCGCCCACCAAAGATTAAGTCTCCAGAAATTTTGGCGGCTGAAGCAGCTGCGGTTCCTGCCGACGGCATGAAGCGCAAGCGTGGTCGTCCTCGCAAAAATCCAGATATGCGATTGGCAGCCACGGCGGAATTTGACCGCAGTGCTGTCGTTTCTTCACTGAAGGCATTGGCGAAAGAACAGGGCTCCGTGAGCTTTAAGGATATTGGCAACATCATCCCTAAAGATGCGCTTTCTCCTGAAACAATTGACGAAATCGTCGGAATCCTTCGCGACAAGAACATTGAAGTCGTAGATGGTGGTGGTTTTGAAGACGCGGAAGACCGCATGCTCGAAGGTGCCACTGTAGCAAACGAAGACGGCGAATTCCCGACTCTTGAGGACGACGCCGAATTTGAAGCGGGTAGCGATAATGACGGTGATGGTGATGGTGATTCGGAAGAAACAGCATTGGCAGACCGCAAGGGTGCCAAGATCCTTGATAGCGGTGTAGGTAAGTCGAACGATCCAGTTCGCATCTATCTGCGTCGCATGGGCAGCGTTGCTCTCCTGTCACGTGAAGGCGAAGTTGAAATCGCGAAGAAGATCGAATCGGAAGAAAACGCGATTTTACAGCGTTTGCTCAGCCTCCGCGTTGGTAAAGAAGCGATCATCGGTACAGCACGTAAGTTCGCCGATGGCGAAGTTCGCATGAAGGCATTCATCAAAGGTTTCGACGACGATGAAGCATCTTCGAACGAACAGTTGCACGCGGACAAATTGCGCGAGCAGACCAAAGTCTTTTTGAAAGACTATGAAAAATACGAAGCGGCTGTTGAAGCCGCGGAGAAGAATTCAACGCCCAAGGCGAAAGCCAAGGCGATGGAAATGCAAGAGAAGATCTTTAACACGCTTCGTGATCTGAACATCAACCGCAAGCTTTTGATCGGTACCATCGAGTCGCTCGCGGTATTGGCGAATGCACAGCGTGAAGCAGCACAAGATCTAGTCTATTACTCAAACCGCTTGTCAACGACAGTGGAGCAGTTGGTAGATCATGTGCAGAAGAATCCAAACACACCGTTTTCCGCATCCAATGAGCGTGAATGGCCACGTGTTTTGAGAAACGTTCAGGCAGCACTTGACGCACAAGCGCGTTCCGAAGCCGACACCGGCATGAAGTCCGCTGATTTGTTGCATACATACAAAGATTTGTCTGACCTGCGTAACCGAGCGGAATTTGCTAAGCGTGAACTCGTTGAAGCGAACCTTCGTCTCGTTGTTTCGATTGCGAAGAAGTACACCAACCGCGGCTTGCAATTCTTGGATCTGATTCAAGAAGGTAATATCGGTTTGATGAAGGCAGTAGAGAAGTTCGAATACCGCCGTGGTTACAAGTTTTCAACTTACGCCACCTGGTGGATTCGTCAGGCGATCACTCGTGCGATCGCGGATCAGGCTCGTACGATCCGTATCCCCGTACACATGATCGAAACTATCAACAAGTTGATCCGCACCAGCCGCTACCTCGTTCAAGAGATGGGCCGCGAACCAACACCAGAAGAAATTGCCGCACGCATGGACATGTCCGTGGATAAGGTGCGTAAGGTATTGAAGATCGCCGTTGAACCGATCTCTCTTGAGACGCCAATCGGTGAAGAGGAAGATAACCATATTGGTGATTTCCTCGAAGATAAGTCGATCGACTCACCTTCTGACAACGCGTTGGTCAACTCTTTGGGCGACCAGACGTCGAAGGCGTTGGCAACTTTGACTCCTCGCGAAGAAAAAGTTCTGCGAATGCGTTTTGGTATCGGCGAGAAGAGCGACCATACTCTTGAAGAAGTAGGTCAGAACTTTGACGTTACGCGCGAACGTATCCGTCAGATCGAAGCGAAGGCGTTGCGTAAGTTGCGCCATCCATCGCGCAGTAAGAAGTTGCGCGCGTTTATCGAGTCATAATGATGGCCGGCAGCAAAGCTACATTTGCAGCCGGTTGCTTTTGGTGCATCGAATCCGCATTTAAAAGACTTAAGGGGGTTGCATCTGCGACCCCCGGTTACTGCGGTGGCCACCTTCCTAATCCGACATACGAACAAGTTTGCACGGGAACCACCGGCCACGCCGAAGTGGTGCAAGTTGAATTCGATCCAGCGGTCATCTCGTTTGACGTATTGCTCGATGTATTTTTCAGTCTTCATGACCCTACCTCTCTGAATCGACAGGGTGCAGACGTAGGAACCCAGTATCGTTCGGCGGTGTTTTATCACGATGATGAACAAATGCGGCTAGTTCAGGCTAAGATCAATCAGCTCACGGGCGGCGGCTACTTTGCAAAGCCGATCGTGACGACCCTTGAGAATTATTCAGAGTTTTATGCCGCCGAGGCGTATCACCATAACTATTTTGAACGTAACCCCAATCAACCCTATTGCGCGGCAGTAGTGGCTCCCAAATTGAAAAAGTTTTCAGTCAATTGGACGCAGCTGCTTCGCCAGTGAAATACGTATTTGGCCATTCGGCCAAGTGCGTCCTTGCCTTTCGCCCACGCGATATATATAAAGTTCCACAGGAATCTTGAAATAGACTCAATTTGCTGAGGAGGAGGCCGCATGACCTTCATGAAAAAAACGCTCACGACCGTTTCGTTGCTGCTCGCAGTCGCACTACAAGGTAGCAGCCAAGTTGCTCCAAAATCATATCTTGTCACCGTCACAACGGCCGACGCGCATTTAGTTGGTCATGCTCTCGAAGCGGCTGGTCTTGATGTTGCAAGTATCAGCAAGTCCAAAGGCCAAGTACAAGTCGTAACAAGAGATCCAGAAAGTCTTGCTCGTTTCCAAGATGCGTTCGCAGGAATTGCCGCGGCTGACTTTGTCGTCTCTCGCATTGAAACGACGCGGCCGTACGCAGGCATGAACGATGCGGAAGAGTATCTCAACTACCAACAGACCTACGAACGTTTGAAAGCGCTTGCAGATCAGAATCCACAGCTGGTTAAGTATTTTGATTTGTCGCAATACTTGGGTTTGCCGAAGTCCGCTGAAGGTCGCACGCTGCATGCAATTCAGATCAGTAAGAATCCGAGCCAAATTGAAGATGAACCGAAGATTTTGATTGTTGGACAGCACCACGCTCGCGAACTCATGACGCATCAAGCGGTTGTTGATTCTGCGGAGAATCTGATTAACGAAATCAAGAACGGCAACTCGGCGTATGCCAGTGCGGTGAACGAATCAGCAATCTGGTTTGTTCCCTTGATCAATCCAGACGGTATCGAACATGTATTCAAGTCCGATCGTATGTGGCGTAAGAATCGGGCGATCAACTCGGACGGCAGCCGTGGTGTTGATTTGAACCGCAACTATGCGTTCAAATGGTCTGCGTGCGGTCAAAACTCAAGCGTGCCTTCCAGTGACATTTTCGCAGGCAAAGCGGCGATGACGGAGCCAGAAGTCAATATGATGGATGTGCTCAACGAAAAGCTTCGCTTTCAATACATGATTTCGTACCACAGTGCTGGTAACGAAGTTCTTTATCCGTACGTTTGTGGAACATTGGCGGAAGAGCGCATGTACTATGACATCCGTGATCGCCTTGCGACAGAGATTGGCTTTGGTAAGCGTGTGGCATCATCTTCGGGCGAAGATTTTGAACACTACTACGCAAACTACGGCACGATTTCCTTTTTGCTGGAGATAGGTGAAGAATTTCAGCCAGCGGTGTCGGAGTATCGTTCGTCCGTATGGCCAAACGTGCAAAAGGTTTTGCCATTCCTTTTTGAAGAATTGAAGGCGCCAACCGTTCATCTAAAGATCACGAGTTCTCGCGACGACGCGCCAGTTAAAGCAAGCCTCACCATTTCGCAGATTCGTTTTGTAGAAGGTGAAAAGCGCACGACCGATAGTTTTGGATCGTACCGCTGGCGTTTGCCGGATGGTTCGTACCAGTTGCAAGTTAGCGCCGCAGGTTACCGTGCAAAGACCGTCACGCTTAACGTTGGTGGTGAGAGCTTGGTTGAGTCCATTCAACTGGATCCTCAGTAATGTTAAGTCGCAAGAAATCTTACGTAAAGTCGGGCCAACTTAGGCCCGATTTTTTTTACGGCGTGATACGATATGGTGGCAACCAATGGGAAAGAGACCAATGCCAAACGTACGTGCCCCCGAACTTCGTGAGTTCGTTTACTTTCTGAAAGATCTATCGCACGTGTTGATTGAGTGTGGATGTTCATCCAACCGCGTCGAGAGACTTTGCACGAAGATCGGAAATCTTTGGGAATTTGAAGTCGAAGTATTGGCGATTCCTACAGGCGTATGGATTGTCGCACGCAAAGACGGCGAAGCGGTTCAAGAGTTGACCAGAATAAGGTCGTGGCGCGTTGATCTTGGGAGACTTTCGGCCATCAATGATCTCGTTGAACATCTTCAAACGCAACGCGTATCCATCGATGACGTTCAAAAGCGGCTCGCTTCCATTCTGACCGAAAAACATCCGTACCCTGCTTGGGTCATGACTCTTGCTGCCGCTGGTTCTAGCGGCGGTCTGGTTGCGTATTACGGTGGAAATTTGGCTGAGTCGGTAATGACCGCTTTATTGGGTTGCCTCGTATATGTTTTGGGACAGTTGCTTTCACAAGGCGAGCACAAGCGTTACCTCGGAGATTTTGTTTCATCGGCGTTAGTTACGCTGATTGTCTTAATCGTCGATCAGCTACACCCAGACCTCGACGAGTCTCTTATGATTATCGGGGGCATAGTATCGCTGGTTCCCGGTTTGGTGTTTCTGAATGCTATTCATGAAATTGCGCAAAAGAATTTACTCTCAGGAACAGCGAAACTGATGGACAGCATGGTCATTGCAGCAAGCCTCTCCTTTGGAGTGGTGTTTGTGCGCGGCATTGTGAGTTTTGCGAGGGTCGCGATATGAAGTGGGACATTCATCTATTTGCAGTAGTTGCTCTCACCATATTATCTTCGGGATGCTTTGCTGTTTCGTTTCGCGTGCCGCGAAAATACTTTGCGCTGACAACAATCGTCGGACTGGTGGGTGCCCTCTGCGTCAGATTGGCGCCCGAGGCCATACATCCAGGATACGTATCATTTTTTACGGCATTTTTGGTCGGCGGTATTAGCCACGTGCTAGCGCGGCTTTATTCGCAGCCCGCGCAGATTTTTTTGATTCCGGGTGTAATCTTCATGGTTCCCGGAGAAACACTCTATAAAGCGTTACGGCTCGGTCTCGCCGACGATTTCAACGCGATGTTTGAAACCTTTTCTTATGCAGCTGCTGTCACGTTCGGAATTTGTTTTGGATTGCTGTTGTCCAATTGGGTCATTCCAAGTCGACGAGAATTGTAACGCATTACACTCCACTCCGCCGCAATGATGAGTCAGTGTGACATATTGAAATCATTTGGGAATTTGCTATTTGTCCCCTCCAAAGAACGGGATCATTTAATCATTGGTGCGCATTATTTTGTGAACACTTAGGAGGTGACATGAGCAAATTGTTAGTCGCATTTGCATCCTTCGCATTCAGCTTGAGTGCAATGGCAGCAAACGAAATTGAAGCAGGTATGGAATCTCTCAACACATCCGTTGAGGGAATCGATTTGAGCAAAGAACTTAAGTCTGACGACTTTGAGTATATGTTCGTGAAGCAAGAGAAGCAGTTTCCCGACCAAGTTGCAGAAATGCTTTCTTCGGAACAAGCGGCATGGGATGAACATTCACAGAAATTGGAAAAGGATCATTCCTTCTCCAACGTCGAAGATCATCGCATCTACCGCTCTGCTTTCCGTGAGTCGTACTACAACGGCTACCGCTACGGAAACCGCAATTACTACGGCTACCAGTACCAATCGCATTACAATCATCGCCAAGCGTATGAGTGGAGCTATCAGTACTCAGGCCGTCGTCACTGGAACACAGTGAGCGTCTCCATCACGTTCCCGCGTTGGAGCTACTGGTACAGCCGCGGATACAGTTCTGCTTATAGCTGGGGCTATTGGAATTCGTATCGCGGATATTGCGGTCGTTAATAGGACATTGGTGCGAAACAGTTGAACGATTGATCCCGTTCTCCTAGCGGTTTCGCTGCTATGTCTTCGGAATGGAGTGCTGCGGTTGCGCTGAGGCTAACCAGTCCAGGTGAGCATCCATGGATTCTTTGCTCAATTCTACAAATTCAATTCCCATTCCGCTGCGCAATTCACCTTGAGCCTTGTCACGGCACCAGCGCACGATTGCTTTACCAGAAAGGGCAATGCCAGGTGCGTTGCGAAATGAGGTTGAGGAAAAATCGATTAGTTTGCCGACATCTGGCAGGCCAGATACAGCGGGTAAGAATGCGCCGTTGCGCCCGAGGAATCCCTCAGCACTTTGCACCGTGGCGGTACTTTGCAGACTGATGCCTATGAGCTTGAGCTCAGGAGTAAAGGCATTTAGCTTCATGCGTTCGCGCAATGGAAGCAGCAATCGCTTCAATACTGCGAAAAGAAGGTCGAAATTTACGGGCTTGTTTAACATGGCGAATACGCCACCGCTGAAAAGATCTTCGATCGATATATCGGAGTAGCCGGTAATAACAACAACGGGGAGTTCTTTGTTAATGGCGTGTGCAGCTCGCGTGACATCAAGACCGTTGCCATCTGGCATACGCATGTCCGTTACAATGCCATCGAATTTAGAAGACGCAATAAGTGTTTGAGCTGCTTTTGCGCCGTTTGCCAAACTTACTTTGTAACCAGTATCAGAGAGTTCATCCCCGACCAGTTCACACAGAACTTCTTCATCATCAACAACTAGCAAATGCGCAGACAATGTTAATCTCCAAGAATGCTTGAACTTCCGACGCCAGGGGTGCCACCGAAAACGAAACTGTCACTACCTAGACCGCCGCGGATGTTGAGTGTTTTTCCACCATAATTGCCGACGTTTAATGTCTCAATTCTATCGTTGCCGGCAGCGGCGTCGATAGAAACATCCACCGGAATGCCACCGATCCCAATGGAATCGTCCATGGCGCTCAATGTAATGGTTAGACTCGTCCGAAGGCAAGTTGCATTCATCAGAATAGTAATCGTTTCGTTATCTGCAAACTTGATCTCAGTTGCTGTGTTGCCCGCGTTGGCTGTGAACGTTCCGTTGAACGCTCCGGTCCTTTGCAGATAAGTGGCTGCACCTGTTGCTTGGTTCACGGTGATGGTTGCAGCTGCGAGTTTCGTTGCGGAACCACTGAAGCAAGGGTTTGCCGCCGCTGTTGTCGTGGTGGATGACACAGAGCCAATGGTTGTCGCCGTGACAACTGTGGTTGCTGTTTCTTCCGTTCCCGCCGGCGATGTCGCCATTTCCGCCTCGGTGATCACTTTCGTTTCAACCATAGGTTCATATTCACCACCGTCGATTGTTGCTGAGCGTTGCTCTTTCTCGGCACTAGGACCAGATGCTGGCACGCCTGAATTGCCAGCAAACTTAGCATCGGAACACGACAAGCTAAGACCAAACATCAATGGAAGAAATTTTTTCACATTACCATCCCGACCAAGATGACCCCATTGGACAGATTAGCAGTAGTGAGATTGGGATTATGAAAGTTCGATGGGAAATGTTTGCTGTGATCTCAGTCGGTGGGATACGATTCATTGGCAAACTTGAAAATTCGACAAAAAAGTCATGTTGCTTTGGGCTGTGAATTCAAGTTTTTCCGAGATAGACGCCGCCCAGCGTCGCGATGATTCCGAGGATTTGTAGCGATGAAAGCGGCTCTTGAAACATTATGTGGCCCAGAATAACTGATGTTACTGGTTGCAGCATGATAATGATCCCCGCCCTTGAGAGAGGCACGCGAGAGAGATTGGAGGTGATTAATATCCATCCTGCTATCTGGCAAATGATAGCAAGGCTTACCAACCAAAGAAGTGATTCGAAATCCAACAAAAAAGATTCTCCGGTCGAACGCCCAATGAAGAATAGTCCTATGGCCGTAAACGTACTGACCAGTGCGATCTTTGCTTCGATCGACAAAGAAATCTTTGCAGCATCAACGCGTTTCATCAAAGTTAGATACGTGGCATAGAAGACGCCAGTCGATAACCCCCAAGCGAGTCCTTCAAGCCAATCATGGGGAAGCTCCGCTCCTGTTCCCACTTTTGAAATGAGGACTAAGCCTGCGAAGCCAAGTAGTACCGCTGTTATTTTTTTCGTTGTAAGTGATTCACGACCTGTGAGCACGGCAAACATTACGAGATAGAAAACCTGCGTGTTGGCGAGCAGAGTGGCGATGCCAGCACCGACCAATTGAATCGAGCGATGCCAAACGGCGAGATCACCCGAGAATGTGAATCCGGCGGCGACAAAAAAGACCCATGCACGGCGATTGGTCGCCTCGCTTGCACGAAATGCGGTGAGCAAAGTCTGGCGATCTTTGACCATAACAAATGGCATCAGAATCAATGCAGCAAGAGCACATCGATAGAATCCGACGACTGTGGGCGGCACAGGCAAGAATCGCACGAACAACGGCGCAAAACCTATGCAAACGGCACCAAGTGCAAGGCGAAATTCAGCAGAAGAAAACGGCATGAAAAAATCCCAGATGAACCGACACGTATATCACGGGCCGATCGTCTGGGATATTGCTCAGAGCAAAAGACTTGCGTTTAGCAGCGACGCCACTGCAAGCCATACAGGTGGCGGAATTCTCCATCAATGGTGTCTGCGGTGAGCAGGCCAGCAGCGTTGCGATTTCCTTCTAGGCGGACATCAGCCTTGATATTTAGAGCACGCGATACCCCACATGCAGACCAAACGTTGGACTGAATTCCAATGACGTCGCGCTTCAAGTAGTCCGTGGTGATGGGGCCCTGAAACTCTGTGCGAAAGGGTCGATTTGCAGTAGCGCCACCTGAGAAACGATAGTGACTTTGTACGACACCCTTTACGCCGGCATCAATGTTTGCGTAGCCGCGAAAGTCAACTTGCGCAACGGTGAATTGCCAGCCCTGGGGTATGTTTAAATCGAGGGTGATGTTGCAAAATTTGCGAGCTTCCGCGGGGTCGCTGCCGCGATGCTGTGACGCGGTGAATGAGTCAAATGAAAGTGTAAACACGGTCCCGTCTTCTGACACATAGCTTCCGACAGATCCTTGAGGGCAGCCAGAGCCGCCGTGGGAGATGCTTTTGATGTAAACTTGTCCTGGGTTAGGTAACTCGTCCGCTACGGCAAGGCTTGAAAATCCGAGCAGCAAGAACGTAGCTGATACTAATTTGTGCAACATTGAATCCTCCTGATAATGTTTTTTGGGCCACACCTTGGTCCACTTTTCATTATGAAATTCAATAGTTTTAGGTCAAGGAGTTAACGTCGAAATGGAACAAGATAGTCTAAGACTGGTGAGGCTAATTCGGGGCTAAAATCAATGATCCATTGACCTTTTTAGCCACTTTGGCCATATTCAGAGGCTACTTCAGCTCGTGCTTCTGCAACGGAGAGATGGCCGAGTGGCTGAAGGCACATCCTTGCTAAGGATGCGTACGGGAAACTGTACCGAGGGTTCGAATCCCTCTCTCTCCGCCATGCATTCCTTTTAGCATTTACCCACTACGAACAGACAAGAACCCAAGAACCCAAGAACCTCATTTCGTCATCGAGTTTGTCTCGATGACGAAATGATTGCTAGGGACTTTCAGTGAAGGGTCTCTGCTAGAGAAAGCCGCCAAAATTATGGAACATTAATCTCAGTCGTACACAACACATAATGTTTGGTTTTGACCTCGTAGTTGTAGTCAAATTTGTAGTCACATTCATTCGCACGCGCGCTCCGAGAAGCTTTTCTCAAAAAGCGGTTGGTTTCAATAGTCTGCGAAGTTCCTTCAGAAAGATTGACTTCCTCAGCTGTTAAGGTACCGCTATAGACTTGATCGCAATTAGGATAGTGGCCTCCTGTTAAGCTTCGTTGCGGCATTTGGCCATTGGTCCAGACGACTGGATCTTCGGATAACTTTTGACCGAACACACGATTAATCTTGGGATCGATGATTTGCTTACCCAACGAAATCAACAGCGAACTCGAAGGAGCATGCCAACCTGGAACGTTTATGCAACGAGCTTCCGCATAAAACGTATCTTGCGTTTCATTTATTGTAAATTTGTGTTCGACCTGCCCGTCTCTGTAACACCATTCACCTTTCTCAAGCTTGCTGCTGCATGCGTTCTTGCCGGGCGCCGTGCCAAACTCCACATTTTCTGGTACCAGCCAACCCTTGAATATCGAGGCAAGCTCTTGCGCTGAACCCAGGGCTACTTTGAAGGAATTCTTGATGGTTCTCCCGATCGATGGCTTCTGTTGAGAATTAGCAGAGGCGTATTGACGAAGATGATCAATCGCATCTTCCATACCCGCGGCTAGGTCGTTTAAGTTTTCCTTAACCGCAAGTAGATCCTCGATCTTGATTTCTTTCTTTAACTCACCAGCGGCACCTTTGTTGGGGTCGTCTACGACAACGTGATTGATGACGCTTGCTATGTCTTTGAGCTGCGTTGCGATGTCATCGAACTCCGCTTCGCTCAATGTGGATGGGTCTTTCTGCAATTTTTCGCTCAAATTAACTACCAGAGTGTCAAGATATTGAGACGTTCGTTGCGCCCAATTCATGTTCAATGTGCGGTCGGAATCTTCGCTAAGTTGCGCTGTGTCCGACGGATCTTTATGGTCTAAAGTTGAACTCCCGACCTGTTTAGAACTGCAATTGGCAACAAACAGCGACGTGCAGGCTACTAGTAACGTGAGAATGGACCTTTGCATAAATTTGCTCCGCATGGTTTTAACTTCGATACATTGATGGGAGCAACATGGATGCCAAGTGCAAATGCCTGAAATGATTGGGAGTGCCCTCGTCGCATGACCTCACTGATAACCAGAAGGAATACGTAATCCTGCAAAACTACATGAAAAAAGTGGTTGGGGGCAGCTGGAACGAAACTCAACGGGGCTGGAACTGAAAATGTAGTTAAGTTTTGGGATGTTATCGTTTTAAGACAAGATCGGGGATTTGCTCCATAAATCGGGAGCGTAAGCGCGATGCTTCGCTAATCCTTGGTTTGATGAATAGCGATCCAGATAAGAGAAAAGTACCCAGCGGACGGGAGCCCGCTGGGCAGTTGTTCTGATTAGCTTGCACCAATCAACAACAACCTATCGACGAACGAATCCCAAGCGACGATCACAATCATATACAACAATCCGCAAAATGACTCGAACCTCAAGATTGACGTCATGTTGGCCAATACAACTTTGGCGGAGTAGAAATTGCACGTCGCGTGCCGAGACGGTTACAAAAGCAAAGATCAGTAAACATGGATGAAAATTTTGATTGCGAAATCATAATGCTTAAGGACGGTAATGGTCTCGAGAAGTATGAGCCTAAAAATGAAGGTATATTCGGCACAAAGGCGTGCTTGAACCGAAAAGACAAAGGTAGAAGCTAGTTCTGGTAACGATTCCGGATGCATGTCTTTTTAAGAAGCTTGCTTTTGGGCGGAATGCTTTTTACCCAATTTTAGAACAGCGCTCCAGTCTGCCTCGGCTCGCAGCTCTGCCAGCATCGAATAGAGCGACCAAAAGACGCGCGTGAGTTCGATGTGATCGATGGGAACTTGCACCTGTTTGGTGAGCTTCATGTTCATGCCGCGGAAAACGTCGCGCACGTAATCCTGCGTGAAGCGGAAAGTGCCTTGAAACGGGGGCGCGAGGAGTCCAACGGTTTGTTGTGCAGCGGTGGCCGCGTCTTCGGGAGAACACCAGCCGTGTTCAACGAAGAGCTTTTCAACCGCTTCCGCGTCATTGTCTGCAAAAGCATGCATAAAGGCAAAATGATTGAAACCTTCAAAGTCATTGCCCGCTAGTGTTCCACCAAAGTCGAGGTAAACAAGTTTACCGTCTCGCACAAGATAGTTTTCGGGATGAACGTCTGCGCGGAAGAATCCCTTATTCATCAAATCATACAGTGAGCGCCACAGATGAATGCCAATGTCATTGCGTTCACTTTGTGTTGCGTTGGCAGCAAAATCGGAAAACGACTGCCCGTGAATGAACTCGCTGACATGCATGCGGTCTGAGCACAATTCGGTGTAAATCACGGGCGCGACGCATCCGCTTTCCAATAAAATGGGTCGGCATTTGATTCCGCGGTCGGTTTCGAGCGCAAGATCGCATGAGTTCACTGCGAGGTTTTCCCAGCGGTCAAAGATGGCTTTCATGTTCTTTAGGTGAATAAACCTCTTTAGCAAGTTTGCCATCAACCGTAAGTTGCGAAAGTCAGCAGCGACGACGTCCGAAATTTTAGGGTAAGTGACCTTGACGGCAACTTCGGAGCGTTCCTTATTGCGGAGCGTCGCGTGGTGCACCTGCCCGATCGAGCCCATGGCTATGGGCATGGTGTCAAAAGATGCAAAGGTCTCTTCAAGTGGCCTACCGGTTGAAGCCTCGATTTGAGATTTGATGGATTCGAAATTCATCGGTGTCTGATGGCTTAGCTTTTCGCGGATTTCTTGCTTGAGATCATAGGGCAGAATCGACTCCACGGACATGCCAAGTTGTGCAAATTTTTGCGCGCCGCCTTTAAGCTCTGCAAGATTATTAACGAGATCGCGCAATACTTCGGCGACAATCGCTTGATTTGTCCAATGATTGGTAGCGCGACCGCTGAACATGCGAGCAAGTTTTAGGGAGCTGTACTTTAGTGCGATTTTGATCGAAGACTTTGCAAAGCTTGAGCCACGTGCAAACTGCGATACGCTCAGTTGATCGACCCCGAATTCGTTCTGCATATGTTGGGAACGGTCGAATAGATCTTCAGTGATCCCATTCGAAATGGCTTGGCACCGTACATGGTATTTTTCTGTCATCCATTGCTGGATTCGTGTCTCGTTCATTTTTTCAGCGATGCTCGCGGCTGTACAAAGTACCAGAAGTTCATTTTCAAACTCTGGGATTTTTGCAATGACGTCCGCGAATTTGTCGTTGAAAATTCCGCTTGAATTGCGCGACTTGTCGTATTTTTCTAGCGACTCGCAAGCGCTGAGCAAAGCTAAATGATGGTTGTTAATTTCGCGGGAACGTCTAATGGTCGAGGGCAATACGATGGATTTACCTGCCGCAGAATTCTCTGCAAACGACAGTTTGTATATGAGCCAGCGCAAAAGAGAGGCTTCTACGTCGTCTTTCTTGACGATTTGAAATGTCTTGTAGTCACAAAAGCGGATAGCAGTGTGTAGGGAAGAAACCTGAGACAATTCTTCTTGGAATTCGGCGTTCATGCCGAACGAATTTGCATTTTTTAGAGCCGATACTCGATACATCGCAATGTTGCGTTGGGCTTGAGAGAGTGAAGTATTTTGGCTAACTAAGTCCTCCGCGGCGTTTGTCCATCCGTACTTGAGAAAGAAGTTAAGCAATCGCACGGAGGCGTATCTGCCGGCCAGAGCGGTATCCAATAGAGACGTGGCATTGAGTAGGTGGTCGCAACGCTTTGACTGCATTGTTTGTTTAAGCGCAAAGAGAGCCATTTCAAACTGTGATCGTCTAGTGTCGATGTTGTGATTGCAGACCACCGCCAAGTCAAGCAGCACCGAAACTAACGGAGAATTCAGATCGTTTAATTGGTTCAAAACCGGCGAAAGGTCAACCTCAAGCTCTGAGTTAGGTGCAGAAGCAAGATATGAGACGGCAGTGGCGACGGCCAGTTCGGATTCGCCGCTGTCAAAATGTGTCTCAAGATCCCAAAACGCGACCGAATTTTCTTTGTGATCGGCCTGCATTAAGTCGCGCAGCTGGGACAAAAATTTTTCTGTCGAAAATTGCACCAATTTCACCACAGTTGGTTTTCAACAATATCGGATTTTTGTCTGAAAATTTTAGGGTCGATGTACGAAAAGAGATGAGCCCAAGTCGCTGCTGCTTGAACTAAATTTGGAAAATTGAAAAATTCGGCGGGAAATTGAAGCAATTTCGTGGAACAGCAAACGCACCGGTATCATGCCATCGAAGAAATGGCTCGAGGAGTCCCAGCTAAGTGTCTATTTTGCGCGAAGCGCGTTGGGAAACGCGCACGAGGCACGTATTTCAAAATGCCAATTTGACTTTGCGAAGCAAAGGGATATCGTCGTAAATTCTGATGTTTAGTTCGCAGGCGTGGCAAGTCCGAGCAGAAATATTTCGAGCGCTTTGCGATCGTCAATTAAAAGTGCCTTGGCGGCTTTTTTGTGAGGAAGAAGAACGGTCCCGAGAACATCAGATGCAACGTCAAAGGTGCAGCCCAGCAATCGGTCACCGTGCCGGAGCAAAAGTGATTCGGCATCGCGATAGAATCTCTCGCTGCCGTCGTTGGCGAGAATGAGGAACCTCGACAGTCTTTCATTCTGTGCTTTGCCAGTCTTTTGTTCAAGTGCTCGTAAACCATGCCCTTCTCGGTCAAGTAACTTTGCTGCCGACTCGAGTCCTTGTTTTATGCCGCTATTGAGGCTAAGTGCTTTCAGAGTTTGCTGGATTCCTTCGGAGAACGGAAGTTGCGGTACTTTGACGGCGCCGCCGGGCCATAGGTTTTTCTCGTTGGATTGCAGTATTTTTTCGATCTCGGCTGATCGAGGATCTGCGATAACGCCCTTGGGTAACTTCAACATGATTTCAACTTTGCTTTATTCAAATCAGATTAACCTAGTACGAAGCTTTGAGTTTTTCCAGTGCGGCCAATGCTTCGGGGCCACTTATGCCGAAGCAATCGCTAATGTGGGCGATCCCATCATTTGCGGATCCTTCGGACAATACACTGCGAAGTCTCATGGTTTTCATCATGTGCATGGGGTCGGCGGCGAGCTGTTTTTGGTAGTATTGCGCACCCATAGTTCCTGTGGTTTCGCTGAGGCCGAGCAGAATGCCGAGCATGCGACCGGCGGTTTTTACATCTCCGGCTTGAACGGTGTCATGAAACGTTTTGAAATTTACGACTTGTGGTTCAGGTGCTGGCTGAGCAGTTGCGGCCTTTGGTTTAAATTGCAAAACCTTGCCACCCTTTGCGTCTTGCGTACTCATGTGCGTCAACCTGTGTGAAAGTGTAGACCTACGAACGGGCCGTCACGTTGATCGGTGGCAAGTGATTAATAGTTAATGCTGTTTGTTGTAACCTTCGAGATTTGTTCATAACTCTCTGAAACAATAGAATTTAAATTGTCAAAAACCAGCATGGTTCTTTCAGTTTTTTGCACGGTGGTCCGATAGATTTTCGATCAGCACTGGGAATCTAATGGCGCGATATGGTCGCAAAAAATTTTCACGTCCGCCAAATTTAAGAAGGTCTCGTCTGATCAATTGATTACCACTTACTTGATCAACTGAATTAGAGCATGGATGATGAGTCGGGTTCTTGTCTTTCAACACGCCGCCTATGAGCCTTTGGGCAGTCTCCATCCCCTGTTGAAGAAAGCAGGTTTTCGCATTCGCTATGCGAACTTCGCACGCGACCCTGACCAAGAAGTATCCATGGAAAGTTACGATGGACTCGTTGTGCTAGGCGGGCATATGGGAGTGTACGAATCACCAAAGTACCCTCACCTACTGCGAGAAATGGAATGCATCCGTCAGGCTGTTGCGACGGAAAAGCCCGTTCTTGGTATTTGCTTGGGTGCGCAGCTCATTGCAGCTGCTTTGGGCGCTCCTGTTCAAATCGGTGAAAGACCTGAAATCGGTTGGTGTGAGGTCGAGCTGACGGATGACGGCAAGAACGATCCGGTGTTGAGTCAGATGCATGCGCGAGAAAAGATTTTTCAATGGCATGGCGACTACTTTCAAGTGCCACAGGGGGCAACTTGGCTGGCGAAGTCAGATTCATGTCCGTTTCAGGCATTTCGCTTGGGCAAATCTGTGTACGGATTCCAGTTTCATTTGGAAGTCGACAAGAAGATGATTCTTCGCTGGCTGACGGTTCCAGAAAATTCGAGTGCCTTTAGCCATGATGGTGGGCATTTACTGAAGGAAAATATACGCCGCGAGACAGATTTGTACATTGAACATTCGTTGGAGTTGGGTAGACGCGTGTTCACAAAGTACATTAATCTGTGTCATGAACGCAGCAAACTGCGCTGGAAATAGATTGCGCCGAACTGAATAACTTACTGCGAGAGTTCTTGAATCAATCCGATACTAAATTAAATAACAACCAAGTCGTTGCAGTCGTCGGTGCAGGACCTGCGGGTTTGATGACGGCGACTGTTCTAGCAAACAAAGGGTTTGAGGTCGTGATCTTCGACCAAGCCGCGCAGACGGGGCGAAAACTGTTCATCGCTGGAGCCTCGGGATTGAACATTTCGTCGAGTCTCGATCAAGTAGAACTGATTGCTCGTTATTCTGGTCCCAAAGAACATTGGCAACGTTGTCTGACGGAATTTTCGGTCGAGGACTGGTTGAAGTTTATTGCAGAACTGGGACTTGAATGGTTCCAAGGGACGAGTGCGCGCTATTTTGTGCGGCCCATGAATGCGGCACCTTTGGTGCGCGCTTGGAGAAAGTACCTGCAGGACCGAGGCGTTCGTTTTTCAATGTCGCAAGAGTTGGTCGATTGGGCGATCGAAGCAAATGGTGTGGCTCTTTCATTTAAAGGTGGGGAGCGACAAGATTTTGCGGCAGCGTGCTTGGCGTTGGGAGGAGGTTCCTATCTGGAATCAGCAGACTTACCTGCGTGGGTTGAATTACTCAAAAACAAGAGCGTTGAAGTTGCGGAATTGTGCGCCGCCAATGTTGGATTCAAAGTGGAGTGGAAACCTGCGATGTTGGCAGAGGCAGAAGGAAAACCGCTTAAAAATATTTGTTTGAAGACATCGCTGGGGGAGCGAATCGGGGAAATGGTCGTAACAAAATACGGCCTCGAAGGGACCCCGCTATATGAAATGGGAATCGAAGGTGTCGCACGACTGGATTTGAAACCAGACCTGAGTCGTAGCGATGTCGAAGAGCGTTTGCGTCAAGGCACGGAAAACCTAAGCCCCATGAGGAGGCTAAAGAAGTACCTTCGCCTGAGTCCTGCTATTGAAGCACTGGTTTTTCATCATGGCGAGACGTCAGCGTTGAAGGATATCGCAGCTACGGCAGCACTGCTGAAGGACTTTCCCATTGATCTCCGCAAGCGGAGGCCGATGAAAGAGGCGATATCAACGTCTGGTGGCGTGAAGTTTTCTGAGCTGGATGCAAAGTTGATGATGAAAAAGTTCCCAAGAATCTTCCTTGCCGGAGAAATGATCGATTGGTCGGCGCCAACGGGCGGGTTCTTGATTCAAGGGTGTGTTTCGCAAGGGCACTTTGTTGGTAACCAAATAGCTGGCTATTTGGATCTGCTCAAGGTTAAGCGAAGGGGAAAGATTGGCCCCCTAAAAACTTAAAGTTTGCGGATACTTCACGATGATATGCTGAGTAATCCGCTATTCAACTGAATTTATGTTTTTTACGTTCACACCCTATTTAGAGCTGGGTTCGGCGGCTCGATGGTCAAAGCGAGTCTCTAGTACATAAACAAAAATCGTCATTAGTAGTCGGTAAGGCAATCAACCGTATTTGCTCAACTATCCGGCCGCGGTTTTTGAAGCCTTTTTTCAATCCTTCCGATTAGGTTGCTAATGTCGATGATTTGGAATGATGTTTCGCGACGTTTTTGTTGATGTTTTGAGCGAATTTGACAATAGCGATCAACATCGCACCTGTCGTCGTCATGGAGGCGGCTGCTGTGCTAGTCGATATGGATGATGTTTTCCGTTGGGTCTGGCAACGATTGATCAAAGTCGAAGGTTCCTTGACTCGTTCGTGCCGGAGTCAGCGGCGGCGGGTCAGTCTTGAGCTGAAGTTTCACTTTTCCATCGGAAGTTATTTCGAGACGATCGTTACTGAGCGGGCCTCTGGCGATGTACTCGATTAGTTTATGGAGGCGGTCGCGCTGCTGAGTATTGATATGAGTAT
>Ga0255097_1000073_pt1 | contig 70829 bp, 64 predicted proteins | sample Colum_Atlam_RepB_2_FD_188436 | JGI IMG/M metagenome (GOLD analysis project Ga0255097, IMG submission 188436) | Freshwater microbial communities from Columbia River, Oregon, United States - Colum_Atlam_RepB_8d | ecosystem: Environmental > Aquatic > Freshwater > River | place: USA: Oregon...
GGTTGAGTCGAAGGACGTGGTGCACGACAAAAGACATCGAGAGGTTGCAGGATCTGGTGGATCTCTATGCGCGGTATCATAACGAAGTAATTGACGGGAATCTGAGGCCTATGAGGATCTGAAAAAACCGCTGTTTCAGATCCACATGAAAGGACCAGTTCTAGAGTTGCACTTCGACAATTGCCGATTGCTCGACATGTGTAAAGCCGCTACCAGCTTCCGTTACAGGACCAGAATGAGCGCTACCATTCCAAGTACCATCGCCAACCGAACTCAAACCACCGAAGACACAACCCGTCAATAAAAACGAGTCCAAGCGCAATTGATTGGCATTGGCTGCGACAGCTGTCTGCATACCGTTGCAGTAGTAATTGGCCGAGCCGATGGTTGTAGTCGGTGCAAATGAGTTACCTGAGAGAGATATCATGTAGAAGGTCGAACCTGAGCGAGCGGCTGCGGTGTTACAAGAGCGAATGAGACTCTCCATGCCAGAAATTTTCGGCGATGTGTCACTAGTATCTACTCCTGGCAACTCGCGCCCCGCATAGAATGGCGCTGAGCGCGTGCGCAAGAATCTGAAAATGCCTTTTTCGATATTGGCTCCCGTGAGGAAAAAGTATTCCGTCCATGGGATCATGAGCTTGTCGTCATCGCCCAAGCCCTCGGCCGTACCGTAATCGAGCTTGCCTTCCTTATCTTGGAAGACATTACCCAATTCAACATCCCCCATCGTAAACGTCTTTGCTCCGATATTACCGCTTTCGTCTTGCACCTTCAAAACGCAACCCATCTTACCTTTGGTGGAAAAATTGGCGTTTTCTTCGTAACGAAATCTGTTGGCAAGAACGGTGGCTCCTGAAGCCAATGTGCGAAACTTAACTGCCGACCACGGGCCGTCTTTGATTTCGTTGGCCTTGATTACTTCATACACGCGATTAGTTGTGCCATTGGTCGTAGTGTTTTCAGACCATAATGAACCGGGCGCAAACTCTTCACTGATGAGACCGTTTTCTTTGGTCGCCGTGTAGGACAGGGCTCCATCCGCAGTAAGTCGCGTTGAATAGGTACGATAGGAAACGGTCCCAGGAGCATTACCCTCGATGTACAGGTCACCGTCCTCGGTCGCCAGCAATCGATTCAAAGATGCGTAGCGAGGTGAAGACTCCCCAGAAAGTTGGAACCAAACTTCAATCGAGTAACTGTCGATCAATGAAACAACACCGGGGTGATTGGTGTTGTCATGAGACCGCCAAGCCCGCAGTTTCTTAATGGTGATGTCGGTACCGTCGACGGCCTTTTCGCCATCAAACTCGTACATGAGTTGGCCGTTACCCGGAAACTCGATTTTTTCTTTGTCACAACCAGAGACCAATCCCAACGCCATCACAGTAAGCACGGTCAAACGGTGAATCATCTCAGATCCTCCCCACAAGTCAGCGGTCAATTTAGATTTGCTGCCTAAAACGATACTGTAGTTTCAGGTAAAGACGCAATATTTTTGCACAACACCAAATTTCAATTTAATTTTGCACCTGCTCAGCCTTGTTGCTACCATCCATGTAGTAACAACCGCCCAACAGAACGGATGCCGTCGTGACCACCACACCAACCATCGTCCAAGCTCGTGTCTTCCCGATGAAACTGGAAATGCCAGTGCCGTTTCGAGTCGCTTACGGTGCAACCACTACCGCTGAGCCAACCATCGTCGAACTCAAGCTCTCGGACGGCACGACCGCATTGGGTGAAGGTTCCGCTATGTCTTCATCGACACCTGCGCAGCGCGCAGCTTTGGTCAAGACAACGAATGACCTCGCACAATCACTCGTAGGCAAAACCGTCGATGATGCATTAAAACACTTAACCCCTCTCACTTACGAATACATCGAAAGTGCTCCGACCGCTTTCGCTGCGTGCGAAATAGCCCTTTTCGACCTCAAAGCTCGCATGTCCAAGTGCCCCTTGCATAAGCTTTTCGGCAATGCCGGATTAGCCGGCGTCGATACGGACATCACTTTGCCGCTCTTGTCCGAAGAAGAGACTAACTCGTTCTGGCAGCGATACGCCCCCTACAACTTTCGCATCCTCAAAATCAAAGTGAAGGGCGATCTGGACTACGATGCTGCCCATGTAAAACGCATCCTCATGCGAGCGCCGGCCGGCACACAGTACTTGATTGACGGTAACCAAGGCTTCAGCTGCGATCGCGCATGTGCATTGGTTGACGAACTTAAAAAACTTCAATTGCCCAAGCCATTGTTCTTCGAACAACCTCTGCCCAAAGACGCATGGCATGACCTCAAAGCATTGTCGCAAAAGCTTCCCATCCCTCTTTGTTTGGACGAAACCATTGCGACTGCGGCAGACGCTGAGCGTGCTGTGCGGGAAAAGACATCGACGATGATCAATTTGAAAGTGATGAAATCCGGTATCCGCGAAACACAGCGCATCATCGATATCGCCGCGAAAGCTGGGATTACGATGATGATCGGCGGCATGGTCGAGACCGAGATCGCCATGTCGGCCTCGCTGCACATGCTGTGCGGTACAGGAGCGATTCGATATGCAGATTTGGACACGCCGTTTTTTATCCGCGACCGCATCACCAAGACCAGTCCGTGGCACAAGAATCAGGCGCGACTGGAATGTTCGCAAACAATGGGATTAGGGCTGGAACTGATTGATGGCATTTGAATTCCTCAAGCTCGGTGACGCAGCCCATCTCCATATTTTGCTGGAAGAACGCGCCTTCCTCGTGGTGAACAAGCCCGCCGGTCAGCTTGTGCACGGCTACACCAAGGGTCTGCCACAGACTCTCAACGACCAAATCAAGGATCATATCCGCCAGCAAACCGCCAAAACAGGAAATGTATTTTTAGGTTCGCCGCACCGGATCGATCGTTGCGTTTCGGGCATCGTCTTGTTTGCCAAAACATCCAAAGCTGCTGGCAGATTTGGCGAACAATTCGAAACCCACAAGGTAGAAAAGTCGTATCTCGCCGTCGTGGAAGGGATTATCAAAGAGGATAGTGGCACGATGGTCGATCGTCTGCCCGAAGTTCACGACGATCATGCACGCGCTGATCACGCAGAGTCAGACTCCGCCAATCAAGATTGCCACTTAGAATACGAAGTGATTGCACAGAATTCACATTCGTCGCTGGTAAAAATTACACTCGGAACGGGGCGTCGACACCAGATTCGCCGCCAGCTTGCGATCCGTGGCCACGCCATCGTTGGTGATGTTCAATACGGTGCAAAGACCTTTGTTGACGGCACTGCAGAACTAGACGCCCGCTTTCGCCCCATCGCTTTGCACGCTTGGCAATTGGCCTTCAACCATCCCAAAGAAATGCACCGTATCACCGTACGCGCACCGTTGCCCGCGTATTGGAACACGCTCGGCTTTGATACCTCTGATCTGAGATAACTATGTCGCTGAGTATTGTTTGAACGCGGCACGGGCACGATCGGAAACCATGCGCTTCTTTTCGTCTTTGCTTGCTTTGCGCGGCGCATCGATCCGCGGCAAGAGGCCAAAATTCGCATTCATCGGATCAAATTTTGCCGATATCGAACTTGTTACGTAATTCGTCAACGCACCGATGACCGTTTCTTCGGGAGGCGGAACAAATTCCTCGCCTCGCACACGCTTGGCCAAAGAATGTGCCGCGACCATGCCAATCGCAGCGGATTCTACGTAACCTTCTACTCCCGTGATCTGTCCGGCGAGAAACGCTCGCTTGTTCACGCGCAGAGACAAGTCTTTCGCCAGCACCTTCGGACCTTGGACATAAGTATTGCGGTGGATGCTGCCATATCGATAGATTTCGACATCTTTAAATCCAGGCAAAAACTGCGAAAACACGCGCTTTTGCTCGGGCCATTTCATCTTGGTCTGGAATCCAACGAGCGCATACATGGTGCGATCTTTGTTCTCAGCACGCAATTGCAGAGCTGCATAGGGCCAACGACCGGTGCGAGGATCAGTCAAACCTACCGCTTTCATCGGCCCAAAGCGCAACGTTTCACGTCCACGTCCAATCATCACCTCGATGGGCAAGCAAGCTTCAAAGTATTTGGGTTCTTCGAATTCCTTCAACGGAGCCTTTTCCGCTGCAACCACGGCATCGATAAACGCGTCGTATTCTTCTTTGCTAAACGGAACGTTGAGATAATCGCCATCAGCACCCGCTTCGGATGACTTGTCGTAACGATTTGCAGAAAACACAATGGAATGATCCAACGAATCTGTTGCCACCACCGGCGAAACTGCGTCGTAAAAATATAAGTAATCGCCCATGCCCATTTGTTCATGCAGCGACTTTGCCAATGGTTCGGAGGTGAGCGGCCCAGTCGCTATGATCCAAAACTCGTTTTTCTTAGCCAGCTCTGCTTCGCTGGGCAATTCCAAAACCTCGCAATCGGAACGACTAAACTTTGGATGCGAGCGCAAGGCCTCATCGATGTATCCCGAAAACACGCTACGCTCGACGGCAAGAGCATGGCCCGCAGGGACTTTCGCAACTTCCGCAGCACGCAAGATCAGTGAATCGAAATGCCGCATTTCTGCTTTGAGCAAACCAGGTGCGGAATTTTCTTGTTCGGTCTTGAGCGAATTGGAGCAAACAAGTTCAGCAAGGAGACCGGTCTTATGAGCGGGAGTAAGTTTGGTCGGACGCATCTCTCTCAGCTCAACTGCCAAGCCTGCTCTCAGGCATTGCCACGCTGCTTCGCAGCCAGCAAGCCCACCTCCGACTACAACAATTTTGGCTTCTGATTGACCCATTCACCCCTCGCAAATTCGCACACAACCCCCTGAGCCCCAAGGCACAGAAGAAGGCCTACCTTGTGAACGAAATCGCCCCGCCCTGCAAGCTTATTCTTGGGCCTTCGGTCTTGACCATAAGATCATCAAATCATTCACTTTTATTAGTAGCCCTCGGACCAAAACCCTTGTACCATCCGATCAAGCATCCAATATCGCAGTTGTTTCGTCAGGGAGTCTCCGTTTGCATCCACGGCACTTCATGCATCTAGTCGGCACGTTTTTCGTTGTTTTCGCCTCCTTTGCGTCGGCTGAAGATAACGGCACCACTTGCGAAAGTATGGAGCGCAAACTACGACTCATGGGACGAGCCTCCCCCGCCGAGTCGTTCTTGTCCATCCAACGTGATCCCCCTGCACCGGTCAAAAGTTTTACCGAAGAAGACTACAAACAAAACCTTGGCGCCACTCACGTTGGCAAAGCGTTTGACGGGCGCGAGATGAAACTTCGACTGGCAAGTCCTGAGCAATTCGTACAGGCGGTTTCCAGATTCCAAAGTTCGGGATTCTGGTTACTGTTCAATCCTTCAGGACTCAACGACCGAGCGAAACTCGGTCACTCGACCATTCTCGTAAACGGTTGGGTCTTTAATCGCATGGGAGACGGCCTCGGCGCGGAAGCCATGCGTTCCATCGCAGCAACTGAAGTTGCCGGAGCGGTCGCCAACAACGCGGAGATTCCGTTTATCGTGGCGCAGTATTTTGAGCTTTCTCCTGCTCGCACCAAGATCCTTGAAAAATTCTTTCACGACCGGGTTTACAGATACCACCATGACCGCGCCCAGAATTTGAATTCCGCCTACAATACCAGCTACGCTGAACTACCCTTCACCCGTGACAAAACCAGCGCCGATCAACCCTTGGGAAAAATCGAAAACTGCGCCGTGTTCGCCTCGTCATTTGCTCTGCCTCTGTGGCTGAAGGAGCGGCCCGAGCTCGAAGAAGTAGTCAAAGAACTCGGCACCTACGAAGCCGCCCATCTGCCCAATCAGCAGTCCGCGCTAAACCAAACTTCGCCGGCATTTCGTGGCGCCATTATGGTGGCTAAGGATGTGACGCAAATCCGCAACGATTTAGAAAAAGATGGACTGCAAACACATCCCTTTGGCGAGAACTTAGCTTACACCGCTCCGTTCAGCCCCACCCAACAATAGGACCAACATCGTGAATGTGTCTGTCAAATTCGTTTCGCTTGCCCTCTCCGCGACTTTATTTGCGTCGACATCACATGCTTCCACCAAAGAAAATATCAAAGCGACTGATTGTTACGATTGGGCTGGACAACGCGTATGCCGCCACGACGAAGGTCACACATCAGGAATCTTTCACACATTTGACGCGATTAAATTAAGTGGCGACGTGCCTACTGGTCGTAAACTTCATGTTTTTTTGCCGCGCTCCTACGAATCATCACCAAAAAAACAATACCCCGTCATTTACTTCAATGATGGTCAAAGCATCTTTTTTCCCAACAACTCTGTCGGCAAAACGTGGAAGCTCGCAGAGACTCTTTCTGACTTGTATGCACGGCGCCTGATTCCCGAAATCATTACTGTGGCCGTATACCCCGTCGATCGAGACGCTGAATACACCCACGTACCACTTCTCAATCGCCCATGTTGTGAGATTGAAACTTACGCTCGCTACCTGACGCAATCGTTGAAGCCATTCATCGACCAAAACTATCGCACGCTTGCGGATCGACAACACAACGCCATTGTTGGTTCGTCGCACGGTGGTTTAGCCGCCCTGTTAACTGCTGCTTTGCATCCTAAAGTCTTCGGCGGGATTGCTTCTCTATCCGGATCGCTTTGGGTTGGTATGGAACCAGCAGGTTCAACAGTGGACATTGAAGATTCAGAACTTGCCCAATTAATGAAAAACCTACTTGAAAGTCAACTCACAATGCCTCGAATGTACCTTGATTGGGGCCTGCACTTTGAAGGCGGCTTTCACAATTCATTCATCGAACGCCATGCGGCCAAACGGGGGCTTGAATTTGCGGAGTGGCTAACATCCGCACAGGCCTATCCGGCAAATGCACTCAAAGTGGTGCAGGATCCTGACGGTGAACATGAAGAAAATTCATGGGCCAAACGTCTACCCGATGTCCTCATTTTTCTTACAAGATCTGTCAATTTATTATCCAAGCCAAATACTTAGGAATATTCTCATGCGCCGTTTACTGACTTGGTCGATCGTTTTAGCTTCCTCTTCATTTCTTTCAAGCTGCTTGTGCAGCAATCTTAAGACCAACAAAGTGCGCATGGGACTAAACGCATGGCCCGGTTATGAATTGCTGCATCTCGCCAAGGAAAAGGGTTTCTTCAAAGAAGAAGGCATCGATGCAGAAATCATCGAGTTTGCTTCACTGAGCGACACCCGCCGCGCCTTTGAACGCGGTCAAATAGACATCATGCCCGGCACCATGATTGAAATGCTGCTCAGCCGCAAAGAATCCAACCGCAAAGCCACCGCCATCATTGCCGCAGATTACTCCGATGGAGCAGATGTCATCATCGCACGTTCTGGCATCGCATCGATGGGCGATTTGAAGGGTAAAAGAATTGGATACGAAGCTGGAACCCTCAATTTAGTACTTTTGAAATTCGGTCTCGCGACTACGGGCATCGACTTTTCCGACATTCAGACCGTAAACCTCCCCCAAGATCAAGGCATGTTGCAAGAGTTGAAGACTGGTGCCGTTGACGCCGTCGTCACCTACCCACCGATGTCCATCGAAATACTAAAGGAAATTCCGGACACACGAGCAATTTTTAGTAGCAAAGAAGAAAGTGCGCGCGAAAAAATCATCGACATAATCGCCGCCGATGAGGACTACATTGCGCAAAACCCAAACATCATAGCAGGCATCAAACGCGCGTACTTTAAAGCCGAAAGATTCACCCAGCAAAACAATGATGAGGCTTTCCAAATCATGGCCAAACGCGAAAATATATCGCCTGAAGATTTTAAGACTGCCTACACCGATGGCCTAGTCGTATTGAAGGAAGAGCAACAGGGCCAATACTTAAAGGCCGGCGGCACTATTGACACCATTGCTCCGCAGGTTATCGAGGCGCTCGTTGCAACTAAACAAATGGAAGGTGAAATAATTTTTGATCGCATAACTTATTGGCCCAATTGATCTTCAGAGAATAAGGATGAACCCCATTTTCCACTGGTCAAATTGGAACGTACGCAACAAAATTCTCGCTCCACTCATAGTCGCGGCTATCTTGGGTTTGACGGCACAACTCATTTTTGAATACCGCGAAGCGCGTCGAGAGATTCTTGCGACACTGAGTCTTCGTGCCATCGCCATTGGTCACGGCATTGCCTATTCTTCTGAGAACGTTGGCGATCTCGGCAGCGTTCGCCGTATTTTGACCGCCCTCAGTGCCGAACAGGATGTCGTTCATTCTTTCATCGTTGACCACGAGACTAAACAGCTGGTTGCTGCCAATCGTCGTCAAATGGTTGGGAAATCATTGTCAGAAAGCGACATTCCCAAAAGTCTTTACACCGCTCTGTTAGACTCTCACGATGAATCCGTTCACCATCTAGAAATGAATGGCGAACAACAAATTTGGGTTACCGTGCCCATTCGTTTGACTCTCAGAGCTGAAAACCAACATAACGAGTCTAAGTTAGGACTGGCGCTGATGTTAAACCCCACTCGCGTCCTGCAGCAAACCGCACGGGACTTTGCGACGGAAGCTATCGTCCTTAGCACCCTTACGGTCGTCATCGTCATATTTTGTTATTTCATTATGCAGAGCACGATCATTACTCCCCTGCAGAACATCACCTCCTCCTACGCGAATAAATCATCCATCGACGAAGTTGTCTTGTTGCCCGAAACACGCGACGACGAAATTGGGCAGCTCTCAAAGGTACTCAATAATCTGGTCAAAATGGTTCGCGATAACAACGCCAAGATCGAAGCCAATCAGCTTCAGCTAGCAAAATCAGCAAAGTTTTCCTCTTTGGGGGAAATGGCTGGTGGCGTAGCCCACGAAATCAATAACCCCCTTGCAATTTTGAAAGGTCACCTTTCACAAGTGTCCAGCAAAATTCGTTCAGGAGCTCTGAACGGCGAAGAAGCTGGAAATCGGTTGTTAAAACTGGAGACTATCGTCGATCGCATGGCGTCGATCGTAAAAGGCTTGCGGACATTTGCTCGAGACGGTGACAAAGATCCGATGCAGCCAGCTGAAGTCAAAGCGATCATCAACGAGACTCTAGCCCTCGCACGCATGCGACTGCACAACAACAACATCGAACTCAGAGAAGATTTTGATCGGGCGGCGGCAATTTCGGCCCGATCCGTACAAATTTCACAAGTCGTTCTCAATCTACTGAACAACTCTTTCGATGCCGTCATCAATACCGAGAACGCATGGATAAAGATCAGCACCGCCCTTCAAGGGAATCACGTTTTGATACGGATCCAAGACAGCGGCAAGGGAATTCCCCAAGACGTAGTTCAAAAACTTATGCAACCGTTCTTCACCACTAAGCCCGTGGGCAAAGGTACTGGTATTGGTCTTAGTATCTCCAAGGGCATTGCGGAAGATCACAATGGCGAGCTGAACTATGAACTCTACGAAGGGCACACATCGTTTGTGCTACGTCTGCCAGTTGTGGCTTAGTTTCTCACATTACCATTGCCATGATAGCGAAGCTTGCAAAGTTCTTGGTGGCAAATAGTCCCCGTCGACATCTACCACCGCTGTTCGCCCTCGATTGGACCCATCGTCCGTTTCGATATCTGCCGACATTACATTGAAGACGTTATTGAGTGCCAACGCACCGCGCAACGATCCTGCAGCAGTACCCCAAGCTGAATCCCACATCACATCCCAAAACACCACGTTTGGAACTTGCACCGTGTTTTCAATATCGCGATAGGATTCACCGCGTTCACGCCGATAGAGACGCACTTTGTTGTTTGCGCCGACTTTAATCGCAAGCATGCTATGAAACTGTTTATCAGGAATCATCGGCAACTTCTTGTCAACGCCAGCCACACGCTGCCGAGATTCTTGTTGGGTCCAACCCACTTGCCACTCCCACCACAACCACGAACCTGAAGTTCTCGCCTCAACTCCTGTGTGATTCGCCTCGCGAACGTTCTTTGCACGCAACGATTGTAATCGCGCCGGTACAAATACAATTTTATCTTCGATTTCATCATAATAATAAGCCCATGAGAGAAGATACGATGCTCGTTTGAACTTAACTCCCACTTCTCTATGGAGCACCGACTCAGTCTGCAAATTCGCATCCGCAGGAACCACTGCCATGCCGTCACCCATTTCCTCTAAAAGGGTGGGAGCTCTCTCGAATCTTGCCCACTGACCGTAAAGACCCCACCAATCCATGGTCTTCGCTAATGTGATAGCTGCTGATCGGACATGGTGTTCTCGCTTGATGAACATGGCCTCTTGCCAGTCTTTGACAAAGCCTTTGTCGTAAACACGACGGAGTCCCATTGCTACTTTTGTATCGATAAGTGGCCATTGTCTCTGATGCCCCATCCACACGCCGACGTACTCACGTCTCAAGGACGTCAACTCATCTTCATTTGCGTCTGTTCCGGCCCCGCGCGATTGCCCCACGTCCATTGTGATGCCCGCGTTCACCTTTTCACTTTGTTCGCTGTGGCCGATTTTGGCAGCAAAAGATTCATGATGAGACGTAAACTTATCAGTCAATCCAAGAAACGCAGCATTTGGATCTTGGACTTCTTGCCTCGCGCCCCATCCGGACATTTGAAAAATCATGCGCCCTTCGTGGGCTGGACGAATGGGCGAAGGCTGCTTCAATCCCACTCCTGCCATAACGTTGCTTCCTGCAGAATATAAAGCATCATCAGAGCTGAGGTCGCGACTGGGAATGGATCGTTGCCAATCTGCGAGTCTGGTCAACAGCCGCAAGTCACGTTCTTCGGTCACCCGTCGCGACATCGTCCCAAACTGCTTGGCTTGGCTGCCGTTATTGCGACGTAATGTTTTGCCGTCGTCTTCGATGTTATAAGGCGTGCCCGCGTCGTCAAAGACAAGCCAATCACCGTCGCTTTTTGCGAGATCAACAAACGCACGATGATGCCAGTCACTGATCATGCGACTGGCAGAATCATAAACCGCGTGCGCTCCCAACATTCCCCCGGTCGCACCGCGCGCACCAACATCACCACGATGTTTTGCATCTCGTGCTGTGTACATGCACATGCGACCAACAGGACTCAAAGACGATTGCTGAATGCTCGGATCTGACCCAAGATCTAACGTGACGCGACCGAACGCCCTCAAAGGCCACGACAAAGGAGCATCAACTCCCAAGTTAGGATCACTGATTAGCACGCCGTCGGCATACAGCTCGGTAAAACCACTATTATATCCGCGAATGAGCGGTAACTCAGACTGATCATTGGTTGCCTGACCCGAACTTCGTTCTAGATAGGATGGGTCGACAGCAATATGCCGCGACAATTCCTTTTGTGACTCATCTTTGGGACGAATCTCGATGGACTGGGCATCGCTACGCCCATCTCGTTGTTGCGTTTCGGGAGCAATGATGATGACGGTATTATCGTCTGCCAGAGACGATGAATGCGGACCAGCAAGTAACAAAAAGGCCGCAATCAGCGAATGCCAGCGGCCGAGAGTATCCACTCGCCTCATGGCTGTGCGACGGAGTATTGCAGCACAACTCCACTATAGGGTACGCCACTTGTCGCGATCTCCGAGCACTGGCCTTCGGCATCGAATACGACGAAACGACCCGCACTGGCACCGTTTTGATCGCCAATGTAGAGCTTGCGTGTACGCTGATCGACCATTAGTGCAAAGAAACCACCGGAAACCTCGTCGTATTCGTACACGGGCGATACCGACTTGTCATTCCAGTTGAGTTTTACAACCTTGCGAATCGCCGCAGCAGCCTCACGCCCCACTTCTACGGAGGCGTACGCGGTGCCATTTTCCCAACCAGCGACAATCGAACCGTTCATGAAAATTTCTGGCTCCGTACCAAGATCCCAGAGAGTCTCCCTTACCAATTTTCCGTCAATCCATTGAATCGACTCAACCATGCTGCGGCATGGAAAGTTCTGCGGATCCGAAGCGGCCAATCCACGACTGCACAAGCTGACGCTCACCACGCGCTCGGACTTTTGCGAGTTCTTTAACAAAACGGGAAACGATCCTTCCAATGCAACCGTTCCGAGAATTTCAACATCTCCGGCTCCAACCTTTCGTTGCAGCGCGATTGCAAGCTGGGTCCCGTCCGGAACCAACTTACCATCTTGCAAACTCATGCCTTGATGAACCGCAATCATCCGATCGATGCTGGCTTCGGCACCGCCGACCAGTTCAATCGATTCCAGATTCATCTTCACGTCAGTTTGAATGGACGTTTTAGAAAACACTTCCACAAACGACTTCAACTTGACGTCTGCCAATAGAAGATTGCCCGCCGAATAATTTGCCAAAACACGTGCACCATCAGAGAGAACTACCATGCCGTGCGGATCGCCAAGGTCACCTGCCCGATATGCCTGCTGTGTCCCTACGGACAAGTCTTCCGTCGCAACATCCAACGTCAGAAAACGGAGACTCTTGTTCTCAAATGAACGTCCACACAGCACCACTTCATTTTCTTGAACAAACAACGCAGGATCTGACGATTCGCCCTGCAGAAGACGCTTGCTCGTCAACGTATCTACGTCCAACGTATGGATTTCGGACTTCCAAGGAAAGGCCCATGTCGCCACCGTGGCATAGACTAACTTTGACTTCGCGACCGGAGCGACGTTGACCGTTGGCGTCACTTGCGGTTCACCTTGTTCAACTGGCTTTACTTCCGGAGTAGGTTCAGCTTGGGGCTGCGGAACTTCGACAACTGACGTCTCCTGCTTTGCATCAGGACTTCCCGCCACCCATCTCTGCAGATCGCTGCAAGATAAATTCAATATCACAATGAAAGCGATGGAAAATAAGGCGCGAAAACTGCGAGTCATAGAATCCTCTTGCTCGAAAGGTTGAAAAAACTCGTCGGTACTCGGACTTGTTTCTTCACTTGAAGAACTTACCGTTGCGGCACAGTACCGGATTCACACCGGATTTCCCCGACGACGGGGGTTGTAGCCACCCCGCCCCGCCTTGGCAACGAGATTCGCCCGCGAGAAGCCCATAGTCAGAACTTGGCGGAAAACTTCCCCATTGCGGCCCCGAATCGCTTTCTGCTGGCCACTTTCTCGGACTACGATATAATGCTGACAATAATTCAATAATCTTCGTAGTTTTGACGGGTTACGTCTTTGCCAATGGGAGTACTCATGCCGATCAAATTGCTTTTCGCTTTCATCGCAATAATCAGCAGCGTTTCTTGCCGCACCGTTGACCCTGCCGAATCAGCGCTTGAGTTTTACGGGACCGATTCGAAGCGTGCACGCATGAGCTTCACTACCCACGTTGATGTTCGTCTCGGAGCAGAAGAAATCGGTGCCGAACCGGAAGATCTCCTAAGGATTATGTCTGAAACAATTGATGAGCACATCACCACGCAGCTATCGCACATGTTTGGTGCGTTCACGATTCACACTAAACCCATCGATTTTACGGCCAATCCAGGCATCCCACGCGAACGACCGTCCATTTCGGATCTCAAGGCAACTATCGTCGGCAAAGACATTTTACGCGTCGAATATACGTATCGCGATATCGTTGCATTCAAGAAAGACATCTTTGTAAACGGCAAAACCACCGCGATCAGTTTCTATTTGCCTGAGGAACCGGGCCTCGAAGGTGAAATCATCTATGCCAAAGGTTGCACTAGCGGTGCGCAAGCAGCTGGGCAATGTACGCGTGGCACAATCAACAAATGCACTGATCACCATTACAACAGCAAAGGCGATTTCTGGTACTTTTGGGATCCGTTCATGAATGAAGGCAGGGAAGACGCATGCCCCCTTAAGGTCGGTGACTTGGTTAAGGTCGATGCGAAAATCGTACCCATGGCTTCGACCGTCAATACATACCCAGACTACAAACGACTCTACGCGAATCGTACTGCAAAGAACCCGCTCAAGATTACCTACCTTGTCGGCATCGATGAAAACTTCCGCAAAGGCGACTTGGGTCAGATATCATTCCGCAAGTCCTTCGACATTTTGACCATGGGTAAGTCCATACTCCAAGATGCCAAGAAACGAGCAAAACTCTTGGAAGGCGAAATCAAACTTCTTGAGACAACAGACGATGTCGTCTTCAACGTCGAAAAGGACGAACTTCGTCACAAGAAGTTTTCCTACCAAAATCCTGCGCGCAATATCTTCGTTGAACTTGATATGTATGTGGTGGATCCGAATCGCGACGTCGCTGACCCCAAACGTCCCGACTACTTTGGTTTTCCCGACAAAGCTGTCACGGGCATGAGAGAATCCGACGTTTTCATTTACGATGGCCACTCAGGTCTCGGCGGCTACCTATCCGTCGGGCGTCTGTTTGCTCGCCGCAAGCACACTCTGCCAACTGAGAAGTACCAAGTATTTTTCTTCAACGGTTGTTCGACGTTTTCCTACTACAACTCCGACTATTTCGAATTGAAGCAAACGGAAGAAGACATCGTCGGCAGCAAAAACCTCGACATCGTCACGACTTCTATCGGTGCGTTGTTCGATAACGGCGCGGGCAATGACTCTATGTTCATCCGAGCTTTTGCCGCAGGCGACCAACCTAGCTGGCAAGAAATCATCGACCGCATTTACAACGTCGCCCCGGAAGGCAGTGCGCTGACCCACGTCAATGGTGACGAAGACAATCCCAAGAAACCGCGCAAAGGTTGTTCGGATCAATTGAATGCTCAGGGATTTCCCAAGTCCTGCAAATGCCCGAAGAATTACGGTTACGATGGTGACAGCGGATTCTGCCGATTGGATGATTAGAACTTACGCGGATTGCTTGACTAGATCTTGTGCCATCCGCATCTCACCAAGTGTTCCCGCACCGTCCGCAATCATATATAGCGGACGGGCTCGAACATCCTCACAGATTCGCGCGACGTAAAGACCGATGACGCCGACCGAAATGAGATTCATTCCACCAAAAAACACCACTGTCGCCAACAAAGACGTCCATCCTTGTACAGTTCCGTTAGACAGTAGCTGCACGACCGCATACGCAAGGTACAGCATGCTGAGTGCGACAAACCAAACACCCAACTTTGCCGTTAGTTTGATCGGCGTCGTCGAAAATCCAAAGAGCCCGCTCTCCGCAAGTCGCACCATTTTGCGCAGTGTATAACGCGTGGTTCCATGCATGCGCTCGAGCGCTTCGAACGGTACCACCACTCGGTTGAAGCCTAACCAAGCTACGGCACCGCGCAAAAACAAGTCCTGTTCACGGAACCGGCAGATCTCTCGTAGTGCTTTGCGACTGAGTAGGCCAAAATCAGCAACGCTGGGTGTAATCTCAATATCCGCCAAGCGGCTTAGTCCGCGGTAGAAAAGATTGGAAGTCAGTCGCTTCAGCAACCCACTTTTGCGCGTACTGGTTCGCTGCATCGAAACGATATCTGCACCCTTGCGCCAGGTTTCAACCATGGCTGGGATCATCGCGGGCGGATGTTGACCGTCAGCATCCATGACGATCACCGCATCGACTTTACCGTCCATCGTATCAAGTCCTGCGCGCAGCGCCGCTTGGTGACCGAAGTTACGCGACAGGGAAATCATCGACGAAGTAGGGTCATTCTTGATGATTCGTTGAAGAATCGTGGCGGTCTGATCGCGGCTGCCGTCGTTAATGAACAAAAACAGAAACGAAGCGTCATCAAGATTTTTCACTGCTGCCCGCAGCGACGCATGAAACGCCGCAATGCCTTCTGCTTCGTTGAAGCAAGGCACCACAATCCCGATAGTAGGATGCGCGTTTGACATGTAAGCCTCCGACTTCATTCATTGTAACATCAAAGGTTGCAGACAACGGAGCGTTCTCGGCCACTTTTGCACATCTGCCGCATTGTTGATTTGAATACTTGCGATCCTAAAAGTATAGTTGTTGCATGTTTAACCGTTACACAGCCCTTTTCGTAGTTGTAGCCAGCATGGTTGGCTCCGGCATCCTCACAACTACCGGATTCATTCTGGCATCCGTACCAGATCCCATGTGGAATTTGGTGCTCTGGATTCTGGGCGGCATCTTATCTCTAACGGGCGCGTTCACTTTGGCGGAAGTCGCAACCGCCTATCCACAAACCGGTGGCGATTACGTTTTTGTGCGCGAAGCGTTTGGCAAACGACTAGCGTTCACATACGGATGGGCGACTTTGGTCATCGGCTACGCGGCTCCTGTCGCCTTGATCGCAAGTTCATGTGCAAGTTATCTGATTTCATTCGTTGCACCTGAATTCGATGAATCCAGCAAGCAATGGGCGATATTGGCAATCGCCACGACCATCATTTCCATCATTACGCTCATCCACTGTCGTTCACATCGAGAATCCTCATGGCTGCAAGATTCTTCGACCTCTTTCAAAATCATTGTGTTTTTCGGAATTGCCATAGCGATTTTTTCCTCTGACGCAGTCAATGTTGCCCAAGTCTATTCATCAGAGCACTCCGCCACTTTTCCTATTACGTCATTGGGACTCGCCCTAATCCAAGTCATGTATGCTTACACTGGCTGGAACGCAGCGATTTACATCGCCGCCGAACTCCCCCGTCCGCAAAAGACCATTCCTTTCGCTCTCGTTTGGGGCTGCCTGTTTGTTGCTGCGCTGTATGTGATCCTCAACGTTGCGTATCAAAGCGTTTTACCTTTGAACGAAATCATCAGTTTCTCCGACGATGACAAGGTTCGCATCGCAGAACTCGCTTTGGAACGAGCTTCTGGCACAGCGGTCGCAAAGGGCATTTCATTTTTGATCTCCTTGGGTATGATCGCCTCCGTCTCAGCATTCATCCTTGTCGGACCGCGTGTGGCCTTTGCCATGGCAAGCGACGGTCTCGCATTTAAGTCTTGGACGCGAGTTCACGACCACCACCGCACCCCACGCACAGCGGTGTTGGCCATCGGCGGCATGAGTTTGATATTCCTTTGGTCAGATACTTACGAGTCCTTGCTCAACACCACCGGATACGGGCTCGGCGTTTTGGCTTTGCTTTCCTGCATTTGCATCTTTCCGTTGCGAAGGCGGACAGAATACAAACCGACCTTTTGGTGTCCAGCCTATCCATTCACGCCAATTCTTTTTGTCATATTGAGCGTCGCCATGCTCGTCAGTGCCGGTATTGCCGCTCCCAGGAGTTCGGCCATCAGCGTTGCATGGGTGCTCAGTGGTTTAGTTCTGTTTCCATTTTTTGATCCGGCTCGTTCTCGGAAGTCTTGATTTGAAACCAGATCAGTCCGGTGTTGTGCCATGCAACTGCCGTTGCACTCCCGATTTGCCAATATTTTTTGACACTTAAGTTTTTTGCAAAACTCTACGTCTTTTTGGCACAACTCTTGTAGTTGCGCTCGTGACTCCGCGAAGACGTCCGTTCTCGTCGTTGCCGACAGAATCCCAATCGCGATAAGCGTCACATTTTCGTGAGTCTGAAATGGTTCAGACTCACATCAACATCTAAGCAGGATAAGTTATGTTAAAGAGAGCATTACTCTGTATCGCATTCGTAAGTTGCAGCGGGGCACAAGACGTTCACGTCAGCCAACCCACCAAGTCAAAGCAAGCCACACAAAATGAAATCGACGCAGCGGTAAACGAATACCTGCTCGAATCATCGTCTGCAGAGTTGAACGGTTCAATGTCGCTCTTGGATCATAACGAACCATGCGAAGAAGGACAAGGCTCGCCAAACCTCGGTTGCGTTGAAATCATTTGCAAAAAATTGGGCACCTTTGGCTGTGACGACCAAAGCGAAGTCTTGCGCGTTAGCCAAATGTGCCGTGGCAACCGCACTGGCAAGTGCGTTGAAACCCTCTGCGAAAAACTCGGCACCTTCGGTTGTGACGACATCGGTGAGATTGAACGCGTGGCGCAATCATGCAAAGGCAACTTCAGCCAAGGCTGCGTAGCGTTTGCTTGCGAAAAAATCGGCACCTTCGGCTGCGACGACGTGTCAGAAGTAGAACGCGTTGCTGCTGCGTGTAAGCACAACCGTGGATCTGAGTGCATCGCAGCGGTCTGTTCGAAGCTTGGCACATTTGGCTGCGACGACATCTCAGAAATCGAATCCGTTGCACGTTCTTGCGGTGGCAACTGAACCTGCAAGATGTGATCAACTCAGTGTTGAGCTAAAACAGCACAACATCAACACTCCGATACCATCACCGGTATCGGAATGTTTTGCGTTTCTCACAAAAAACACGCGACAGCAACCCAGTCACAAATGCGCACTTACCGCAGGACTAGTTGAACACAAACACAAGAAGTATGCGGGTAGCTTAAATTCAGACTAGGAGCCACCGGTGAAACGCTTGGCGACACTATGCGTTATTGCTTCGACAGCAACCATTCATGGCAACGCTGGCAACGATTTTGTTTTTTCCCGGCCACAATCCACAGCGCAGTCCGCTCACGAACAACGGATACTGATCGCAAATGGAGAAATTCAAAGAGAAAGGGGCATGCCGTAAGACACGCCCCCTCATTTTTAGAATGAATCTTGATTTATAGTGCTTTCAATGCGCCAGAGGCTGCGTCAGATAGCGCTTTGGTCGTTCCCTTGCCTTCTTCAAAGCCTTTTTGAATTTTCAAGATTTTCAAATCTGGGCCAATGACAACAGTCATAGGAAACGCATCAACTGCCAACATATCAGCAACTTTGAATTCAGAATCTTGGTACAAATACTTTTCTAGAACATCAGGATTGCCGACGTTACTCTTGAGCCAATCAAGAGAATCCTGTGGATTTTTGTCCAGCGAAACGAATGCCATTTGAAACTTCGCATTCTTGAACAACTCCGTGTATTCATGCTCCATCTCTTTGATTTCGACTTTGCATGCTGCGCACCAAGTCGCCCAGAAGTTAAGCATGGTCACTTTGCCTTTCATTTGCTCAGCCGAAATCGGTGCAACGCTGCCGTGTCCACTGATGGTCACTTCCGGCATGATTTCGCCTTCAGCCACTGCAAATGCTCGTCCACTTGCCGCTAGCATCGAAAAAACTACTAGATGTCTCAGTTTCCGTTTCACATCGACCTCCGTTGTTTACTTCCCTGTAAAAACCCCAAAAACGATCCTAATTGCCACGAGACATTTGCTGTAAATACTTGAGCGCCCCTAAAATCGGATCCGGCTCCTTAGGACCGGTCGAACGAAAACTCGCCACGATCTTACCTTCGCGGTCGTAAATGACTGAACCGGGCAATCCCTGCCAATCTTGATGACGTGGTGCGAGGTATGCTTCGAAAAATCTCGAAAAATCTGTTGCGAAAGTTTGCCGATCCACTACCAGCGGAACTCGGATGTTCAAACTTGCTAGGGAAGTCTTCACTTCCTCATATTGTTGCGCGGGCGTCATATTGTATGCAGGGTATGTTTCAAGCGCGACCACCGAACAAAACCCTTGGCTACTTTGACAGAAGTCGAGCAGATGCTTCGAACCACTCAAGCTCCAATGCTGCAGTTCTTCTACGCAGCTACCGCAACCGACGTCAAATCCAGCGACCACCGTATAAGCGCTCTTGCTGTGAATCTCAGAGAAAGACTGTTCCCCGCCCAAAGACCCAGTGACTAGGTCGCCATACACTTGAAAATCTGGTCCGGTTGGTGCGACGGAAAGTGATTCGCTGGACAATTCCGCCTGTACCGCTGCGGCCTGCAAGTCGCCGGAGTAACTCAACACCATCTTTCCAGACGGATAAAAGCCGAACAACATCGACTTATCAAAAACTGGCAACGCCCCTGGCACACCCGTTTGCGGATTAAGCGCTGGCTCAAGCGTCCAATCAAAGTGCGATGAAAACGCCGCGAACACGTCGTCGCTAACCGAAAAAACGCGATGACTTACGGACTTGGCACAGGTCTCCGCATTCGGTGCATTTCGCTGTGACTCAATTGTAACCACCGTGCAGCGACGCTGCAAAGCTAACTGCGACGCGCCTGCACGGCAGTAAGATTCAAGCTGGTTCATTTGCGCAAGATTTGCTGCGCAAGATGCGCCGGTGCAATTCGACGGTTGCAAATGTAAAAGTGCAACGTCAACATCTTGAACTTGATCCTGCAAAGTCGCCTTCTGTCCCTCACAATCGGTAACTTCCAATTTTGCAAAGCGGCTCGGAATCATCTGCTTAAAACGATCGAGTCCTGACATGGGTGCGATTGGCTCACTCGTCGGCTCGCCCGTTGGCTCCGTCGATGGTTCTACGGTGGGTTCAGCCGTGGGTTCCGTAGTTGGCTCTACTCTGGGATCAACCTTTTGCCCAGAAATGATCGCCTCAACGTCATCGAGAATGGCACCGACCGAACGACTCTCATGAGCGGCCACGCGATACATGATGCCTTCGCGCGAAAGCAAGATTGTGAATGGCACTTGGAATTGTTCACCCGCATCCAAGAAATACTTTTTGATGGTGTCACCTTCGGGATCGATCCAACGAATGAAATCGTATCCCCACGCTTTGCGTTGCTCAAGATCACGCCAACGTGATTCAAATAGTTTAAGTCCGCTTCCTTTGTCCGTGGTCACGCCGATGAGTTCAAAGCCCTTGTGATCGGGACTCAAGAACAAGCTGTGAGATTTAAGATAGTGACTAGAAAGGTCTTTGGATTTCTCTGTACACTTTACGCATCCCGCCGCCCCAAACATGAGCAACACAGCCTTAAGCTCATTGCGCTCCATGTATTCTTTGAGGTTGATGTCCGATCCGGTCGCCAAATCTTTATAAGAAAGCAAGGATACATCGAGTGGAATCCCGCCAAATGTACGCTCGCGTTTCACGCGTGGTTCGTTCGAGGCGCAAGACAGCACGAGATGACCGAGGGACGCAACCACCAATGTAGAAGCAAGCCAAGTCTTCCAGACTCTCATGACTAGCCTCCACACGTCGGACAAGAGGTTCCGCCCGAGCTAGCTGCTCCGGAGGCCAACTTCTCATATGAGTTGCAGTTATTTTTGGCGAAGTCCGGCTGCAATCGGCCAGTCTCCGCGTCGTCCATCAAGGGACTTAGCAAGTATTCTTTCTCATAAGGACGAATCGCCGCACAACCTGTCGCCGTCAACGCCATCCATCCCATCATCAAAATCATTTTCATACTATTACCCTCTTTAGAAGCGAGCTGTGGCACCCATTTCGTATGTCTGTGCGCGAATCTTCGTTCCCTGCGGATCAATCTCGTTCGTTCGATAGGACGCGTACGATGCGTCAATGCTCACCGGATTCTTGTTGGATGAACCGATCGATATGTCGTGACTCACACCGCATGAGACCATGTCTGAACCCATGAAATACTCATTGCGCTCAGCACGAGTCACTTCGTCTTCGCGGTACTGACGATAGGCAACGCGCATACGATCGGACTTCGTTAAATTTTGCAACCACGCTACTTCTGCGAGCCACGCATCGACTTCGCCGTAAGAAGTGGTAGTGGTGATGCGCCCCTTGTTTACCGCGCGCGTAACGTCACCGTGAAACGCCCCATTTAGCGCTACAAAGAATTTCTTGATCGCCACCGCAAAAACTTCCACTGCCGGGCGTTCGTTGGAATGCGTTCTTGTATATGAATAGCGCGTGATGGTCGTGGGCGTCGCCAGATGTTTCAAAGAGGTCGAGACCCCCGTGCTATGCATGAGCGATGGCGCATTGATGATGTCCGAGTCCGAATCAAGAATCGCGAATTCAGGTCGATGTACCAGCGTGCGTGACACGTCCAAGTTCCACTGCAGAGACTCATGCCAAAACCACTGCCCCACACCCACAGCAACTGAATTGCTCCCTGTGACGGCATCGTCGTCACCCGAAAGAGAAAGACGCACATCGGTGAGCTTGTTCACGGTGGATGTGACGCCAACACTCCACGCATCTTTAACACGGGTTCCACTCTCGTAAAACTCGCGGCTGTACTTGTCTTTAGCGATGGATTCAAGATCATAAACGTCGCGTGAAACACTGACGTTGCCGTTGAGTTTGAAATTTGCGCTAGTGAGATTTTGCGCGGTCATGACGAACGCACCATCGGCCTTCACACGAGAGCGACTCACGCCGGCATTGTTCTCATAGTAGCCGTACTGCTGGCGAAAACTATCGCCGCTTGCAATAGAGCTTGCAGACATGGCGAAGACATACGTGAGCATTTGCGCGCGTAACATCAGAAACCTCCAAGGTTCTGTTACCTACCTCGACAAACTCAGATCGCGTTTCTTCTATCTTAACCGTAGCGCGGAGGAATAGGCACTAGCCCGAAACCGCTACTGCGCCATTTGTTTAGCGTCAAATCGTTGACAGAAAAACGCACTGATTCGAAGTCGAATAAATTTTAGGGATTTGCCTTTTGCGAACGCTCACAGAAAAGCATTGAGGTGTGGGGAACTTACATAATTTCGCCGCATTGATCAAGGCAACGTATGCGAGGTGCCTACGTTGACGAAAAAATACGACGCGCGTTAAGCTATAGAAATAAAAGGAATTTTTAACAATCTGCTCGGCTCAAAAAGAGGTCCCGTAAGATGCTAACCTCACTCAGCAGCCCATTTATTCTTGTCTCTTCGCCAATGCTTGAAGACGATTGTTTCCAACAGGCCGTCATTTTGATCGTTGAATACAACAAGCATGGCGCCATTGGCTTCATTTTGAATAAGCCCAAGCCCATCGCCCTCAATTCAGTCGTGAAAAACACTGAATTTCACATTCCTGAGTATATCCCGACGTGGTTCGGCGGTCCCGTATCTCTGAATTCAGGCATTGTCCTTGCTGATCAGACGTTGGCCAAATCATCTCCAGAAGACGCCACGATCGTGCAGAACGCAATTTCGCTGTCTTCAAACAACGATGCCATCCAGCAACTGGTTAATCACGCCGAAACATTTTCTGAAGAGCTGCAACGACTCGGTCACAGTGCACACACGCACATTGATACCGCTTTGTATCCGTATCGTTTCGTCGTTGGATACTCCGGCTGGGGACCCGGGCAACTTGAAGCAGAAATCCGCCGAGGTTCATGGCTCGAAGTTCCCATGGATCTTGAATTGGTTTTTCGAACACCTTGGGATCAGATGTGGGATCGCGCAACACAACACATGGGAGTGAAAGCGTCCGCCTTCACCACCACCGCGCAACCACTTCTAAACTAAGGCTAAATTTAGCTTTTTTTCCACTCCTTGAATGTGGATTAGCATTACAGTCAGCGCTCCTTGGGAGCGCTGATTTTTTTGTTAAGTCATTCACATTATTTACCGAAACAAAATCAGTAGAAAAATTGCACGGAGAAAAGCCTTGGGAGCTACCGCAAAATTAACAGGCAAGGACAAAGCAGCACTCATCCTCATGTCGTTGGGAGATGATGTCGCCGCAGAAATCCTTCGGCAGCTACCTCCGACTGACATCAAGGCCGTCCTGTCGGCAATGCAACGCCTCGGAAAAATTCCTAGCGCAATCGTTGACGACGTCATGCGCGAATTTCAATCACAGTTGAGCAACCACAAAGCATCAGTGCAAGGTGGCTCTGACGCTATTTCGCGTTTGGTTCAGTCCATGTCTAAAGGTAACTCTGCGTCCCGTAATTTTGACCTTGCAGCATTAACTGGCGCGCAGACGCTCAACTCTGTTCGCAACGCAGACCCAGTTGCGTTGGCCACCATCGTCCATCGGGAACATCCACAAACAGGCGCACTCATTCTCGCCCATTGCGAACATGCACAAGCGTCTAACATTCTCAAGAAACTCAAAGACAACGTGCGAACGGAAATAATGCTCCGCATTGCTCGATTAGAAGCCGTTGACCCAGAAACACTAGCCGAACTCGACCAATCACTGGCCGAACAACTTCGCTCACTAAGCCATCATGGCATGTCTAAAGTAGGTGGAGCTGAGCAACTCGCTAAGATGCTGAACGCAATGGAACCAACACTCCAAGAGCAGATGTTGTCTCAACTTGAAGATCGCGATCCTGATTTAGCTGAGTCTGTTCGTGCATTTATGTTCACCTTCGACGATTTGACACGCCTAACTCCTAAGAGCTGGCAGACTCTCCTCAGCAAAGTGCCCCAGCATGTTTGGTTGCGTGCCTTGCGCACGGCTAGAGAGGAAATCCTTGCGAACGTGCAAAAGAATTTGTCCTCGCGAGCATGGACCACACTTAAGGATGACCTAGAAAGTAGCGGCAAAGTCCGCCTACAAGACGTTACTGACGCCCAAACGGAAGTAATGCGTGTCGCAAAAAAACTCCTCGACGAAGGCTCACTCGAGCTATCAGATTCCCAAGCCACCATGGTCTGAATCTCACAATTTTCTGGTAGCGCACATACCTACGTGATACGTTTTACGCGTTACCCCGCAAAAACTTTAGGTCACACGAGGTATTGCATGCGTTCATTGACCATGTTGATGTTGGCTGGTTTGAGTTTGCTTTCCGCCAACCATTCGCGGCAAATTGTTTTTGTAAGGGTTGTTCCCATTGATGAAGGCATTCCATCCTACGCCAAAATGTCAAACGGTAAAGAGCTGGTGATCCTTACAGACCGCGCCCATGCGGACGATGAAAGCCTTGCCGTCTCCTTCAACGACGATGAGTATCTCGCGCTGGGCGAAGTGATCACTGAAGACGCCACCGTGCCGCACAAGGTGCTGTTCCAAAAGGGTCGCATCGTATTGCTAGCCCTTTCCGCCCAGGATCTGCATGTACACGACCAACATGGCATGCCTGTCACGTTGCTACGAGCATCCAAAGTATTGCGAACCAGCATTCCATCCGCGTTGTCTGCCAGTGACTTCGCCGAACTCGACGATTTTGCTAAACCGATCAGCTTCGATCCCGCGGTCTTGCAGCAACGCGTGTCGCAACTGGCCGGCATCCTTCCCGTCACGGTCAATGGCGAAAGTAAAACCATCACCGAACGTGGCAGCCTCGCCAACAAAACTATTGCTCGTGCGTTTTTAAAGGAACAACTTACGGCTGCAGGCTTTGTCGTTTCCGAACACAACTATGGTTCCGGCAAAAACCTAATCGCCGAAAGGACGGGCTCTGACCCATCCAAGTTTTTGATCCTCAGCGCGCACTTGGATTCCGTCCATAACGCCGGCGCCGACGATGACGGCACAGGCATTGTAAGCGCGTGGAGCATCGCTGAATACCTCGCCAGCCAAAATCTCAAACACACAGTCCGTTTCGTCGCCTTTGATGAAGAGGAATTCGGCCTGATCGGCAGTGAAAAATATGCAGCTAGTTTGGCAAACAAAGGCGGGTTTTCCGGCTTCTTGGGCGACCTGAATATGGAAATGACTGGCTACGATTCCAACCAAGACGGCGCCATTCACATCATCGACTGCAACGAAGGCACGTCGAAGTTACTGACCACAGCGGTCGAAGCGAGTATTCGCCAGCAAAACCTCGCCCTCAAAAAGATTGATGCCTGCACCAACCGCAGCGACCACGCTTCATTCTGGCAATACGATCAACCAGCTATTGTCGTTTCGCAAAACTTCTTTGGTCGTCCGGCTGATGCCAATCCCTGTTACCACAAGTCATGCGACAAGCCAGACATCTTGAATTTCGCGTACATGGCAAAGATTACTGCAGCATTGGCAGGAGCAGCCGCTTCACTCGTTCTCTGAGTCCATTTGGAAGAACCCGCGGAACTTGAAATAGGCCACCGTGGCAACGATTGTGAATAGCAAAGGGCGCCAGAACTTCGCAAAGATCATGGCGCCCTTCATTCTCAGACCGATCAAGAGTACCGCGCCTACCGCGACGACGATCCAAGTCTTTTGATTCTTAGTTAGTGCCATCATCAACCATCCTAGATTACCAATTCACCAATTTTTGGACGCGTGCGGAACGCAAGCCAGACCGCAGCTGCAGCCAAAATAACGGCGGCCAATAGTGCTATCTGCCAGTAAGCACTGCGTCCCTTGGTCACGCCGGTCATGGTAAAAGAAATTTTTTCCTTCATGTCTTCGGAAAAAGTGTAACGCCATGTGTCAAATTCCCGACCCACAAATTCAACCGCACCAAGACTTTCCCACCCAGAGGTTTTCATCTTTAGGGCGCCGACCGGGGCCATCACTTCGATAACCTTCACGCCCTTGTGAGGTTCCAAAGTAAGTTGAGCTTCGCCACCCTTTGCCGGTGCCACAAAGCCGACGACCATCAGGTTAGAACCAGCTGCAAAAGTTCGATCAACCACAAGTCCGCGCTCGGGACTCAAACTCAGCTCTTCCTTAGTCAAACCCTCTTGCGGTCCAAAATCCATTTGCTCGCGCGGCAACATTACTTCAAGCGCCGCTTTTTCGTCAGCCGATGCTTCCGCAAAGAAAACATATGAGCCGTACACCTGCTCTACCGACGGTGTGATCATGTAAATGTGTTTCGGCGACAGCACCACTTCCGCGGACGCGTTGCCTGCAATCGTTGCGACAAACATGGTTGCACACATCTTCATGGAGCGCATCATTCGCCACCTCTCTCTGCAGCACCTACGCTGCCACCCTCTTTTGCCTGAACGAAGTCCAGCCACCGAGCCGCGTCTATGTAACGATTTGTTAAAAGTTGTTTACGAGACTGCCAGGTGCGTTCAGAAATTTGCTTATCCACAAAGCTCTTCTCCTCGCTCAGATAGCGTTCAAGAATAGCTTTTTTCGTTCGACGCAAACTTTCCTCGGAGTTGTCATAACTCGCAGATGCCAACGCTCCACCTTGACCGAAAAAAAATGGATAGAGTGCAAAACCTACGCCGATCAGCGCGACACTAATTGCCAGCCATTCCATTATGTCCGCCCCTTTCCGCGCAATGATGCTAATTCCGCTTCCATCTCGTTCAGAATGGCGGACGACGAGCGTACGCCGTCGGTAATAACTACTTTTCGCCGACTCCAAACGAAGATCCACAAAAGAAATGGCCCCAAGACTAATATGCCGATGGGAACAAACCAAACCATCGCGTTAAAGCCTTCCGCCGGCGGGCGCCGCAAAATCCAGACACCATATCTCTCCGTGAAGAACTTCAAAATCTCGTCGTACGACTTTCCTTCACGAATCTTTTCTTTGACCATGTTTTTGATTTGCACGGAAAATCCAGCATCCGAATCCAATACGCTCAAACCCGTACATGTCGGGCAACGCAATTCGTTTGCAGCTTTGCGAAAGAGCTTCGCTTCTTCCTCGCTTAGCTTCGCGTCGGCGACGCCCGCTGTACGTTTCATATCAAGCCCTTCAGCGGGCGCGACCAATGAGCTTTCCTTTGGCGTCGGTGCAGGTAGCAAATCCGCGAACGCGACGGAAGCCCCGAATATCGAAATGACACCGATCCGCAAAAGCAGTTTAGACATTCGCCACCCCATCAATCGACCACGCGCCGATGAGCGCATCCTTTGACTTCCTGCCACGACGCCGATCACAGATTGCCAGCAATCCTCCGATAACCATCACGGTCACGCCATACCAAACAAACCGGACCGTGGGATTGATATTGATCTTGAGAGTTACGCGATCGCCGCTCTTTTGCTCAAGGCCTGCCAAAACAATGTAAATGTCAAACCAGACGGAACTTTCGACCGCAATTTCGTTGGTTGGCTCCATAGATGTCGGATAACGCCGTTGCGCGGGCCGCATCTGTGCCACGATGTTACCATCTTTGGAAACTTCGACCGGAGCGACAAACGCATCCGCGTTGTCGTGCTTTTCGACTACCACCTGAGACGCAAATTTAAAATCGTAACCGTACAAACTTTTGGTTTCGCCGACCGCAAACGATTCTTGCAACTCCATCCCACGATAGTTACCCAAGAATCCGATGATACAAATCACCGAACCGATGTGGGCTACTACCGCACCAAAATAAGCCAAATTGAACTGAAAAAATGCCGCGCGGTTCTTGGCGAATGGTTTCATTTTCTCCACTAGATCCAAGAGCAAACAACCCACCGTCCAACATGAAATGTACAGACCAAGAATCTGCGCGGCCGCTGCAAACTTCTCCGGCGTGCGCATGACATCACCGAAATGAATCAAAGCCGCAGCGGGAACGATGGCCAAAAGCGCTGATGTTATCATGATGCGCGGTCCCGCCGGCATTTTTGAAGATTGATAATGCATTAGGTTTCCGCAACCGACGGCTAGCATCACAGCGAGGCCAAACCACGGAGCAAAGCTATTGAAATACGGAGCTTGGATTGAAACCTTTTGACCGGAAATGGCTTCCGTTACGACGGGAAAAATGGTGCCAATGAAAACGATCGCGGCAAAGGACAGCAACAAAAATTGCGTCACAACTAAGGCAGATTCCTTCGACACGCCCCACGCTTTATCAACATCGGGCGGCAAAATACTGTGACCACGCCAACCGTACATGCCCAGCGAAATCCCTAACAACGCAGCTAGGAAAACAAGATAATTGGGACCGATGGGAGATTCTGCAAATGCGTGTACCGAACTAATGATGCCGGATCGCGTGATAAACGTTCCGAGGAATGTCATGAAGAACGCTGCGATGGCAATACCGATGGACAATCGTTTCAGATGGCCTAACTTTTCTTGCACCAACAGTGAATGCAACAACGCGGTACTCAAGATCCATGGCATGAAACTAGAGTTTTCAACGGGATCCCATGCCCAATACCCTGCCCAGCCCAATTCGACGTAAGCCCAACGCCCCCCCAGCGCCAATGCCGCTGTAAGCGAGCAAAACGAAATCAGCGCCCACCTGCGCACCGTGCGCAGCCAGCCTTCGGTGATGTCGCCGTACGCCAGCGCCGCTAGGGAATACGCAAAGGGGACTGCAAGGGCAACATAGCCTGTAAACAGCAATGGCGGATGGATCGCCATATAGGGATTTTGCAGCAATGTATTCATGCCGTTTCCATTGGGCGCAGCCGGCAGATTCAGGCCAAATGGATCCGAATGGGTTACCGCCAAAAAACACATCCAAGAAACAATGGAAGCTAGCACCGCCATGACCCACGGGATGATATGCTCATTATCTTTTGCATAAACCCACGACGCAATCACCATGACTGCCGACATGAGCAAGGTCCATAAAAGGTGGCTACCTTCCAGCGACGACCAAAATGCCGTGAACGTGAAAAACGCAGGAAGATCCAAACTTGAGTTCTTGAACACGTAGCTGATGGAAAAGTCGCGCTGAAACAAGAAATACCAGAGAAGTATGGAGGAAAACAAAACCATACATCCCGCGAAGGTTGCCGCTAAACGCGCAGAACGCAACAGACGTCGATGCCGCATCAATCCGGCAAAAATCGCCGCAAACGCGGCAAAACCCGCGAACACACTACCGATCAAAAGGAAAAAGAAACCAAGATGTGCAAGCATGCGGCCTCACGAAAAGTAGCGTCCGCCCATTCTCAGAATCAACATACGGGCGCAGGCCATCAAGCTAGCCGCAAATGACGAAAACGTCTAACAAATTTAAGAAATTTCGACCGTACGATGGCCAATAATTTAAGTTGAAAAAAGACCTCATTTGAACATGAGGTCGTAATCTTCCCCTGCGAGCTCATCGAACTGCTGGGCGTTCTTCCCGCGCGTAACCGCCACATTAGCCATTTCTAGTACGGATGATATGCGATCGGGACCGATAGCTAGGTTGCCCACCGGCCCTGATGTGCGCTCCAGCTGTAACAAATTCTGGCGTGCACGCTCATAAGCGGGATCGAGCTTGATGGCGACTGCAAAGCACTTCTTCGCGTGGTCATTGTCATGCAGACGATGGTAACCAATGCCCAGATTGAAGCACAATTTAGCCAAAACGCTGTCATTGCTGCCCACGGCTTTGATGGCAATCTTGTAAAGATTGAACCCATCATCATGCCGTCCGTTACGCATGCACAACACGGCGGCGTTGTTAAAGACCGAAGCCGCTTCTTCCGGTCCACTCAATTCTTTCAAAAATGGCAACGCGTGGTTGATTTCACCCGACATCAGCAGGGACTTGCCCATGCCCTTTTTAGCTTCGCCATTACGCGGCGACAAATCCAACGCCTGCTCATAGTTTTCTTTGGCTCGCTGGACCATATCGATCATCAGATAGGCATCACCGAGCTCGACTAAGCGCTCGACATTGAAAGGGTTCAACACTTTCGCCTGTTGCAACGCAATGGTCGCTTCATCGAATTTTCCTAACTTCAAATAGCCACGCCCAAGTATGTTGAGAAGACGAACGTCTTTTTTGTCCACATCACAAAGCGGCGTCAAGAAATCGATCGCATCTTGCACCTTTTCCGTCTGTAGCAATGCTTCGGCGTATTCCGCTGCAAATCGAGGGTCTGCTGCGTACTTGCGGCGATTCTCATCCGCGAGGCGCCCGACCAGATTCCAATCACCCTTTTTCCGAGCGTCAGCAATAGAAACAAGCGCCATGGCGACGGCACTTTCATTGGCACGCGAGCGTCCGAGTTCTTGCAAACGTTCTTTGAGCACCTTCTTCGACAACTCGCCGACATGCATCTGGTAAATCGCAAATTCCGCCGCGACACCGTCAAGTCCGTCTGCTGCCTCCATGGAGAACAAGAAAATGGGGCGCACGGCGGCACGAACTTGCGCCTGCGCTGCGACTAGTACTTCATGCACATCGCCTGCGCCTGCTGCGAAATCAACAACAAGAGCCGCATTAGGTTTGGTCTGGATAGTACGAACGCAGTCACCCACATCTTGTGGGATATGCACGGACACGTTCATTTCTTTCAGAACCGTGCGTACCATGTCTATGACCGCTGGTGTGTTACAAAAGACTATAGCTTCGTCAAAGCTGTATTTTGCACTCGCCATTTTGACTTAGTTCCATATGGTGATTGGTTGAGCCAATGACAATTGTATCACGTAGCAACTAAAGCGCAAATTCACTTGCTCTTTTTTGACCATGTGCCAAAATTGCCAAATCGGTCCCTGAATAAATTGATTACTACCTTTGGAGACGTAACATGGAAGTACGTAGCTTGAGTCACACTCTACTTAGATCTGCTACAGTTTTAATCAGTCTGGGATTTTTCACTGCCTGTGGAATGCAAACATCGTCGTCTCTGATGGGCGGAAAGGATCCGTCCCCACTCTTTGTCGCCATGGGCGGCAACACTTCCTGCAAAGACGCAGATGATCGTTACAATCCTCGTCTCATCGGCCTCTTTCGTCCGATGTCGACATTGATTGAAAAGCTTAAGTCTGAGCTTAATATCCCGAGCCAGACCATTGTCAGCTGCTATGATGATTCTGCGACCGTGTTTTACAATATTGAGGGATCGAACGAAGTACTCGAAGGGACACCGGAAGAGTTCGCACAGTCCATCCACGATTTCATGGGCGAAAATTCCGCAATCATGCTGATCGGCCATTCCTACGGCGGCTGGCTAACCATGAAGACCGCGGTGGCGCTATCACAGACAGAGCAACTATCCGGAGTTTTCACGGTTGACCCCATCAGTCGTCGTGATTGTTCGTTTTCGAATCCGTCGGGTTGCACATCCGCTCCACGAGATTTTTCTGCCGCTGAATTGGACGGCATCAAAAACGCGAGCAACATCTGGAGCAATTACTGGCAGAATCAGACGTTTTACCTCCACTCGTCGCCCATTGCTCAAGCTGATAACAATGTGAAAATTGCGACTTCCCACAGCAACATTGATGTTCATCAGGCGACTTGGCAGAACATTGAGCAGGGCGTGCGTAGCGTTTGGCGCTAGGCTTTAGCTAAGCAGAAGGAACGGTTGCGACACAAATCCAATAAGTCAAAGTCATCTAAGAACCGCGGCGGCAAAAACCAACGCGGTCGCGGCGATCGTCGTTCACGCTTTTCCGACAAGTCCGAGGGAGACAGAGGCCGTTCTTCCTTTCGACGCAAAGCAGGACCGTGGGGCGGAGATGAAGGCGACAATGTCGGTGAACAAGCAGAAGCTTCTCTCGCCGCTCCCGCAAAACACACTAAAGCCGCAATCAAGCGGTGGCTGACACCTCCCGAACAACCTCCTCGTCCTAAAGACGATAATGGGGAACTTTCCCTAGATCCATGGCAGCAAGAGGCATTTACGCACCTCCTGTCAGGAGCTAGCGTTGTCGTTGATGCTCCCACGACTGCAGGTAAGACTCGTGTCGTCGAGGCATTTTTTCGCGCTCGCATTCACGAACCCAGTTTCCGCGCGTGCTACACGACACCAGTCAAGAGCCTGTCGAATGACAAACTTCTAGAATTCCGCCAGATGTTTGGCCCAGAGAACGTCGGCATTTCTACCGGTGATATCAAAGAAAATCTTCATGCTCCGATAGTTGTCGCAACGCTCGAATCCTATCGCAACAGTTTACTAGGGACGGAGCCAGACCTCGGACGCAACCTTGCAGTTTTCGATGAATATCATTTCATCCAAGATGCGAGCCGTGGTAGCGCATGGGAAGAGTCGATTGTTTTGACTCCTCCTGAATGTCAACTACTACTCCTGTCCGCGGGAGTATCGAATTCGCAAGAGTTTGCATCTTGGTTGACAGAAATGCGCCGCCGCCCCTGCGAACTTGTGCAGGCAACTCATCGCCCCGTGCCGCTGGTAAACCTCGTCCACTGCCAAAGCGAATGGCTTCTGGACAAGGAGATACCGCCCAATTTCATTCGCCGCTTGGACCCGCGAAGAATGCGGCAAAGCGAACCCGTCGAAGACATGGTCAAACGCATACTCGCCCTCGAGGACCTGCAACTCATGCCCTGTATCGTTTACGCAGGACGTCGTTTGACCAGCGAGACTCTGGCGCGTCATCTAGCACGCAATGCCAAGCTGCTACCAGAGCCTGAGCGAGAACGCATCGCCGACGCCATGTCAGAGGTACACGAAGAAAACCAAGCATTGAGATTCATCGATCCCTCGTTGCGAAATATGATTATAAGCTACGGAATTTCGTTCCATCATTCAGGCATGGCGGCGCCATCGCGCGTAATGGTTGAACACCTGCTGAAGAATGGTTTATTGCGCATTTGCGTTGCGACCATGGGATTGAGTATCGGCATCAACTTCTCGGTAAGATCGGCTCTCATTTCTGACTACACGCGACCAGACGAATCGGGCTTAGTCGAGTACGCCGCCAGCGAAGTTCTACAAATGTTAGGACGCGCTGGCCGTCGCGGCCGCGACCAAGTCGGCTTTAGTTTGTGGCCCAACGCTGAGTCGTTCCAAAAGTTTGGCGGAGCCAAGCGCGACCGCTGCAACAGCAGCCTCAAAATTGACCCAACCACGTTGCTCGGTCTATTGGGACGAGGTCAATCGTTGCGCGAGATCGAAAATTTCTATGGCAAAAGTTTTCGCGCCTATTCTGAACATCGCCACGATCTCTTTCTAATTCGTCCGGAAACCGTGAAAAAACAACTCTCAGCGGAAAAACTTCCGTGCAGCGACCCTGCGGTGGCCTACGTCCAATGGGAAACATCTGAGCAGACCGGTCCGTGCGCCGATTGCCCGTTGCGCAAAAACTGCCACCATTTGATTCGTCGAAGCATGGGTTCCGATCTAGCCATGCTACAAATGCATTTGGTCAATATCGGCGCGTTGCAAGAAGGTTCCAAATTAAGTCGTTTTGGTTCGATTGCCCGCTACATTCCGCAAAACGGCGGTTTGCTCGTCGCGGATATGATCGCCAAAGGCGAAATCAACGAAGAAAATCTTATGGCATCATGCCAGTTGTTTGCGGCACTAAGTTTGGCCACATTCAAGCCCGTCGGATCCGAAGATTCTTACCGCTTTCCGTGGAAGGAAAAGGAGCTGATTGCACAATTGATGGATCTTTACCCCGAAGAACTCTTCCCGAACGCCTACGATCGTGGCGGTCCGAAGCATCTCCAAGAGGAAGATGGTCCCAAGTGGAAAGAGTTCAACCCAGCAGCTGGATTTGTCGTCAAACGTTGGCTACAGGGCTGCTCGTGGAAAGAGCTTGAGCAGTCGTGCACCAACGAACGCTTCGGCAATGGTGACCTGATGAATCTGCTCTTCCGCACGGCGACCTACTTACAAAGCCTCGCCGGTATCCCCGAACTCAGTCTTGGTAAAGTTGCAAAATCACTGCGTGGAGAGCTGTTGCGTGAGCCACTTTCGCTGAGCGTATTTGGCTAGAGTCCAAGGTGAGTTGTCTTCACTTACACGTGATTTAGGATTTGTGTCATAATAAAGGCAACACGGAGGAACATATGGCGGCAGCAAAGAAGCAACCTTCCAATCGCAAACACATTCGTTTTACTCCTGATCCTTTGGACACCGCCTTTATCGACATCAGCAAAGACACCAACAGCTTTCACCCTTCCATCAATGCGCTGATAGTTGACGAGGCTCCGATGGGCGGCTGCGGCGTCATTTTGAAAACGTTTCCCGCACTCAAGCAGGGCTTCTGTCTTAAAATCAAAGTTGGCAAAATGGAGCCTTTGAACGGGGTCGTCCGCTGGATTCGGCCACTAGACGCGGAATTCTCCCGTGTCGGAATCGAATTCCTCGAGTGAGAACCGCGCATTAGCAATGAGCTCAAGGCATCTTGTTGTCATTTCACATCTGCAAATAAAATCTAGATCCTCCCCGCAAAGGAGGATCCTTTTGTTTGCCCAATTTGCAGTTCTTAATCTCGATCTTTGAAATCTGGCAATGCGTTAAAGATTCTTCGAATGCGTTCGGCGTTGGCACCGACATCACTCTTACCAACTCGGGACAGCGATCGCACATCTAAGCGGATGGCATCTCCTTCTTGGGTCAATCTAAACACAACATCATCCTTAAAACCGAAGAACAATGTGGTGTCCGTCGCTTCAATACGGCCTGCTGCGGCATCAGAATCAACGACCTCCCAACCAAACGATGTCGCTACCGCCAAGACCTTTGAAAATGCGTCGCTAGCACTCATATTTGCATATCGCGGCGTAATGTCGGGATACGCTTGTCGCTGCTGACTTGCGATTTCTTCACCGGCATATTCGGAAGGATTGTGATCAGGTTTACGCAATTCCAAAATTTTCACAAATGGAGGAGGCGAAACTGTATCGGTAGAAATGTCGTGAATGAAAGGCAGTGACATCACCTTGGCTTTGAAAAGATGTGCTGGCATATAGGTAGCCGCCGCAAGGATCGTCGACAATGCGGCCCACTTTGCCATCGCACGATTTTGCGGCATTACTAAAAGCACAATCGTTAACAACAGTGAAAGTGCCGCATTCACCAAGCCAATGGTGGCCGTCCAGCGGAAGATAGCCAAGCCCGTAGTGAAATGAAACCACTCCATGCGTGTGCCCAGCCCACTGACTAAAAGTGCAACCACGTTTAACATGGCGACGGTTAGCAACTTTTTACCGAGGTTTTCCACTTTGAAAGGCATATGATCTACTCCGCAATGACTGGTTAAACCGCAACGTTCACACAAGTGACCAATTCACAGCTTTAAATGATAGCTTTGTGCGTGGAGTAACGCATCTCCAAATGAGGCAAGGCACGCGGAGCGGACTTCAACTGATTGCAGCCCGATAAATTGGGGATAGCAAGGCGCGAGGAGCAAAATGTGCGGAGTTTACTAGCCAGTAAATGAGTAGCATTTTGCGACGAGCAACGCCGTTATCGTCAATTTAGCGATGTATCAATGCGTAAAATGGACGAGAACAAGGCACGCGGAGCGGAAAAGGCGGAGTTTACATTGGGTGTAAATGAGCACTTTTCCGCGACAAGTAACGCCGTTATCGTCAATTTAGCGATGTATCAATGCGTAAAATGGACGAGAACAAGGCACGCGGAGCGGAAAAGGCGGAGTTTACATTGGGTGTAAATGAGCACTTTTCCGCGACAAGTAACGCCGTTATCGTCAATTTAGCGATGTATCAATGCGTAAAATGGACGAGAACAAGGCACGCCGAGCGGAAAAGGCGGAGTTTACATTGGGTGTAAATGAGCACTTTTCCGCGACAAGTAACGCCGTTATCGTCAATTTTACGCATTGATAAGAGAAGTGAAGGTGGGGGTCCTTGGGACCCCCTAGCTCTATCCACCTAAGGTGAACATTTTTTTGAAAGATACTGCTTTGGATAAGACAGAACGTGCAGCAAACACTAACTAACCGGATGGGGCAAAGTTTCTGCAGCGGACGAGCTTCGCTTTACTACCTTCGATCCTGAAAACATTGAGTTCAGAATTTTCAAACCTAGTACCAAAGTCAGAGCAAAGAGTGAGCCAAGCTCGGACTAAGAACCCTCAACCAATTACCTGAATTCATACACCCCTGCGATTTCACGCAGTTGCCGCCAGAAAATCAGATGCCTAGCTGGAAGGCTTGCGGAGTGATTAAAGCAGACCCACAAATTTGTCAACTTGCAAAATGACATTTTATATTTAGCCAACTGGCCAATTATTCAGGGCAAATGTCCCATCTGCCCAAAATTACGGCACAAATGGCAGACCACCCTGACGGTCGGAAAAATGCTGACCTTTCTGATACTTCCGTAGCCAACTGTCAATTTGTTCGACAGTTCGAGCATCGCGCACAGAGTGCAGCGAAAAACAGAAACATGACGACAGCTAGCACCCAAATGACGGCTGACACGCCCATAGCGGCGGAAATGGAACTCTACGGCTCTATCCTTTCGAAGGTTCTACTCTACCGAAACAATTTCATACTCCCTGAGACTGTCGCCGATCTTGATCGTTGCGACATCACCGACAAACTTGCCGATTAATCCTTTGCCCATGGGCGAACTGGTTGTAACTGCCACTAACTTCAATCCTTCGGATCGCAATTGCAGTCCTGCACCCGATACAACCAAGAAGACGAACGACTTCTGTTCGCCTGACTCCAACTCAATGATTGCACTTGGAGCGATGGCGTCGTCTTCAGCAAATGCCTTGAGCTGCATTTGCTGAAGGAGCGCCATTCCCGATTTCACTTGTTCAATGCGAGCCGTCTGAGCACCTGCCAAATACGAGGCCTCAAGCCCGCGCGTATCATATTTGTTTTCGGGCTTGCTCTCTTCGTGAGTCGCGGCAGATGAAGCAGACTTTGCCGAAGCTTCGAGCATTTCGACTTCCGCTTGCAACTGGATTAGCATTTGTTCGATCAGATTCTTCTTGTTCATTCGGTATTTTGATCCTCAGCAATCGCGACAGGCAGTTTAACAAGAATCACCTGATGTTTGGCTCTGAAAAGCGCTGCCAAACCGAGCAACCTCGGCATCGCTGAGTTTTTAAATATCTGTTTTTATTGATGTTTTTATAAATCTTTAAATATTTCCCAGCAACTCCCGATCTATTCCTCAGGAAGGTTTTTAGGAACCTTCAGGAGGTAGTGAAAGTGAATGCGTCTAAACAGATGCTGAAATCAGGATTTGCAGCCCTAGTGGCAATTGCCTCGAATTCTGCACTCGCAAGCGATCGACTAGAACACGATCGCATATATCGCAGTCCCTACTACCAAGGTCGCGGCGACACGGGCATCGGTGACGCCGACAATGTTGATGCTATCTACTACAATCCTGCTGGATTGGCGCAAGGCAAAGGCGTGTACAAACAAACCGTACTCGCTTCACCGGCAATCGAATACTCACTCGCAACGCGTGATCTGTATCGCAAAATCAACGTTGAAGAAGAGGCACCTACTGATGCTTTGAAGGATGCTATCGGCGAATCACAACACTTCGGCGTGCAAAATGTGACTGCACTTGTGTTCCGCCGAGCGGCACTCAGCGTATTCGAATCTGGCCAAGCAGACATCATGGTTTACAAATCCAAAGAAGCGAGCGGACTCGAAACGGTTGATACATTTGCATCTGCCAACGCGGGCGTTACCTTCAGTCTCGCCGAGGCATTCATGAACAATTCTCTTCTTATCGGCATGACCGCAAAATATCTTGCAGTCCGAGCTTCCGGCGGCGTTAGCGCCTCTATCTTGGATGCGAGCGATCCGACAGCCATCGACACAGACAATCTCGCGCAGATGGGTTCGGGATCGGGAGCAGATTTGGGCCTAATGTGGAAAAGTGATACGGGATCCATGCCATCGTTCGGACTTACCGTTGAAAACGCAGGCGACATCATGATTGTACCTGAAGACGAAACGAAAAATTCTGAGGCACTTCATCAGACTGTGAATCTCGGTTTTTCGGCCCGACCAGGCACGAAGTATAGCCGATTTCACTTACTGTTTGACTACCGAGATGCCACGAACGCTTACGGCACCAATCTTTGGTTGAAGACGCACTTCGGCGCGGAAATCTCCATGAAGAACATCATAGGATTCAACGCCGGACTCAACCAAGGTTACGGGACCGGAGGCGTTTTCTTGAATCTATACTTTGTGCGCATCGATCTTGCTAGCTACACCCAAGAAATGGGCGAACGCGCGGGCGACAGACCCGATACACGTTATGTGTTGCGCGTATCGGCTGGATTTTAGGAGGTCACATGAGAAAGCTAAACTCAATGATCGCCTTAACTTTGTCAGTACTGATGCTGTCCTGCGGGGTCAACATCTATCAGCCTGCTCAAGAAGCAGATCCTGAAACAGACGCGCTCCTAGCGATGGAGCAAGGCAAGCCCGAAGAAGCGATCGCCATTCTCGAAAAGGCACTGGAGGACGATCCTGACAACCCCAAACTTCTTTCGCTGCTAGGATCTGCGACCGCGCAAAAGCATGGTTTCGATCCACTTTCCTTCGCCTTAGATCTAGCCAAGCAAAGCTCTGAAAGCAGCGAAGAAGAAACTGAATCAACCGAAAGCTCGAGCAGTGACTCAAGCTCAAGCAATGGCATCACCACTATGTTCAGTGCATTGCCAACAGCTTCGCAAAAGAACATCGACGGCATCGCCAAGGCCATTGAATTCATCGAGTCCATTCCTGAGGACGATCGCACCAAAGCTGACAGTTTCAAACTTTCAATGCTGCATACAGCGCGAATGGCCATGGTCACTAAGCAGTTTTCCGAAATGGTACAGGGTGACTTTAGCGCAGAAAACTTGCAAAACCTGACGGCCGAACAGGCCATCCAAATTCTAAGTAGCCTGTCGTCGGCAGCCATCGCAATGGCCGCGGCAAGTACATCCGAAGATGGCAACAGCGGCAAAGCTGCAGAGCAAATCTCCGCCATTCAAAGCAAGATCGACGAACAAGAGGGTGATACGCAAGAAGAGAAGCTTCGCAATTATCTAGCAAAGCGTGAATCTACCAGTTCGACCAGCTCAACCACCACCACGACTGTACCGTAAATTCATTTTGACAAAAAAACAGGGGCCGAACGGCCCCTGTTTCATTTCATTCGATGAGCATCTAACTATTTCTTAGCTCCCACTTTGCAACCGGTGTCCACGGACGCCATGATGTCGTCGCGCGGAATCAATTCGGTTGGCAACGTAGCGCGGCGTAAATTGGCCTTGAACAGAATGGCGCCACGCAGCTTGGAATAGTCCAAATCAGCGTCTTCAAGATTCGCGCCAGAAAAGTCCGCTCCTTCCAAATTCGCGTTCCATAGTGAAGCGCCCGACAAATCGCAATTGCGAAAGTTAGCATCCTTCAAATTGGAATATGAAAAGTTGACGTTCTTAAGTGTGCAGCCCGAAAAATCAATCTTTATCAAATTCGCCTTACGAATATCCAAACCAGACAGATCCTTGGTGGTCGCCAACAGTTCCAAAACTTCTTTACGAGTCAGAGTTTGCATTTTTCCAGTCTCTCGTCCCATCATGTTACTCCTGCACCGTTAACGTTAGCGCACCATCAACTTGGTAACGTCCAGCATGCGCTGGCTAAATCCAGATTCGTTGTCATACCATGACAACACCTTAACCATATTACCGCCGATGACGTCTGTACTGTCTGCATCAACGATGCTTGAGAACGTATTGCCGTTAAAATCAATCGAAACCAATTCTTCGTCACACACCGACAAGATTCCCTTGAGAGGACCGCTGGCTGCGGCAGCGCGCAACGCTTCGTTCACAGCTTCTTTCGTAGTGGACTTACCTACTTGAACAGTCAAATCAACCAAAGAAACATTGGGCGTCGGTACACGAACAGCTAGACCGTTCAGCTTACCTTTCAATTCAGGCATGACGAGGCCAATCGCCTTAGCCGCTCCGGTGCTGGTCGGAATCATCGACAACGCTGCTGCACGTGCGCGGCGCAAATCTTTGTGCGGCAAATCCAGAACTTGCTGATCGTTGGTGTACGAATGGATGGTCGTCATCAATCCGTGCGAAATTCCACCAAATGTTTCATGCAAAACTTTCGCGACAGGAGCTAAACAGTTTGTTGTGCAGCTGCCATTCGAAACAACTTTGTGCTCGGGCTTTAAATTTTGGTGGTTGACGCCAAGCACAACTGTGATGTCTTCACCTTCAGCTGGTGCAGAAATCAAAACCTTAGGCGCCCCACCCTTCATGTGTAATTCAGCATCAGCCTTCTTGCGGAAGATGCCGGTACATTCCATCACGAGGTCGACTTTCTTGTCCTTCCAAGGAATTTCTGCAGGCGACTTAATGTTGGAGATGGAAATTTTTTTGCCGTTTACAATCAGATCGTTGCCTTCGCATTTAACGTCGAAGTCAGCACGACCATGAACGCTGTCGTACTTGAACAAATGAGCTAGCGCGCTCGGAGGAGTCAAATCGTTGATGTGTACAATTTCGATGTCGCTATTGGCTTGAGCCAAACGCGCTACCACACGACCGATACGTCCAAAACCATTGATACCAACTCGAATAGCCACAATGCCTCCCGACCTGTTCATCATTCAAACGATTGCTAACCAAAACTAAAAACGAATACGAAGCGTGAGTTTATACTGCAACTGGCCACAAGATTCGAGTGAAAACCATGATTTCTATAGTGATTCTTTGATCTCGATATCGACCAACTTTAATGTTCGCGATACAATCAGAATTGACTAACAATGCGGGACGTGGATTTGAAAAAAAGTGTTATGGTTATATTTGTGTCTATTTTTTTAGCACGTCAAGCTGCTGGAACTGTGGACGAGCCCGCAAGCTCTTTGCCTGAAAGCTACAAAGGCAAGTACGGCGACGGCAGCGTTGAGGGTCCTTATTTCGAAGGCCCCGCAAACAAGGCAGCGAATGAGCTCGACAGCCCTGTCAAAGAACCAACCGCCGATGCCGCTGATTCTGACGAGCCCAGTTCCAACTCCGCCAACGAAGCCGAGACTTCAGAAGCGACAACTATTCCACGGAGCGTGTTCGAACGTCCCTCATCCACTAGCAACAGCGCCGAGGCAGGTCGCCAGATTGGCCTAGCCGCGAACTTGTCTGAAGGCGTCGGCATGCAGCTCACATTCCTGCGTCAATACAACCAATGGGTGGGCATTCGTTCGTTTTTAGGCGGTATTCGCTTTTCGGAGCAACAGGAAGAATCCGAGTCCATGAAGCGACCATCGACACTGATCAAGACATCCATTCACTTTGGCTCTGACGTCCTCTTTTTTGCGAAGAATCCGACGATTTTGACACCCATGATCGGCATGGGACCTTCGTGGGAATTTGTCGAGCAACGCCGCGGCGAGCAAGAAGCGATTCGCGACAATAGCCCGATCATTTCCTACATCTACGGCTGCAATATTCGTCTGGGTAAAATTTTTGAGATGGCCGGATTCGTGCGACAGCTGACCTACTTTGGCACTCCTCCACGAGACTACGATACGCAAGAGTCATTGCCCCGCGATCAACGGCGTCTTGGGTTGAGTGTATCTGCAAATTATCGCCTATAGGTATTTTTGCACAATTTCGATCGCACGGGCAGTCATGACATCGTCGATCTGGAAATGAAACACCGCACGCATCCAGTTGTGCCCAAGGTGATTGAGAATCAAACCATGCTCTCCGTACAGCTTCGCAAGCATATCGCCATCACGACCGTTAACACGGAAGTACACTAAATTTGTGCCGGGTTGTGGATACTTCACATCAACCGTTCCAGCGGACTTCAAAGCACCAGCAAATGCCGCTGCACGTTCGTGGTCTTTCTTTAGTAGCGAACGATGCTGACGCACCGCGTGCAAGCCACCGGCGGCAATGATTCCCACTTGCCGCATCTGTCCACCCCATCGTTTGCGAATCTTGCGCGCACGACTCATCATCGATTGGGGGCCGACCAAAACCGATCCAACAGGAGCACCAAGGCCCTTTGAAAGGCAAACTGACGCCGTGAGAAATGGCTTCAGCAATTCTCGCTCAGAAACTCCGAGAGCGACACTTGCATTCCAAATGCGCGCGCCATCACAATGCATCGGCAAGTTCTTACTGTGCGCAAACGTCGCCACACGTGAAATAGTGTCCAGCGAGTAAACGCGCCCAGCGGCGCGATTATGTGAGTTTTCCATTACGATCAGCGAAGTCGCCGCTGAGTGCATGTTTTCGGATTTGAAGTGGGCATTCAGCGAATCTAACGACCAGTTTTCTTCATGGGGAATAAGATCAAACTGCACGCCACTTAATGCTGACGCAGCACCTGCTTCATATAAAAATACGTGCGCCTCGCGCTCGGTGAGCACGCTCTCACCATGTCGCGTATGCAAGTGGATGCCAATTTGATTACCCATGGTGCCGGACGGCACAAACAATCCAGCCTCTTTACCACAGAGTGCAGCAACCTCTCGTTCAAGCTCTTGAACGGTGGTGTCCTCATCATAGACATCGTCACCAACGACAGCCTCGGCCATTGCCTCACGCATGGCCGCAGTTGGGACGGTGACCGTATCGGAACGCAAATCGATGCGATTGTTTTTGAGACTCAAGGATTCAGCTCATGTGGTTTGGGAAATGGGATGACCTTTCCGCCGCTTTCCTGTTTATCACCCTTCTCACCATTGAGTGAAATTTTAGCGTTTGGTGTCGAACGCTGTTTGCGTCGCGTGGCATCTTCTTCTTTTCCACTTCTGACCAGCAACGTCGCTGAGCTTCCCTCAGGGAGCAGACGGCCAGCCGCCATCGCAGCCTTCACAACTTGCGCGGTGCGTACGTCAAAGGAGGCTAATCCGGGTAATCGCTCCACATTGAGAAACTTGCAGGCGCGAATGGTCGCCGCCGCCGCATCATCAACGTAACCATGAATGAAATATAGTTGAATCATTTGCACATACAATTCATGCAATGCAATACGAACAGATCGACGAAGCGGTTGCGATGCCTGCTCTTCAACCGTAGCGATGATACCTTCAAGTGCCGCGAGAGCGCGGTCCGGATGACCCACGAGTTGATCGGCTACAGCTCGCACATATGATGAAAATAGTCCGACTCGCGAAAGCTCGATCACTCGCTGCACGATCTGTGAACCACGGCCAAACAATCTCGCGATCATGACCGGCTGGATAAACACGATAGCAATTGAAACCATCATGCCTTCGACAAGATCCAACGTTCTGAAAATGATATTAGGTTTCTCGTTCATGTATGCGCCTAAAACGGGAATGATTTCAGTTACAAACCATGCACACGCTCATAGAGCAGCAGGAGAATCAGCGCAATAGAAATGACACAGCTCAGGAGGTGGACCGTCTTTTAACATAACGTTTCATTACAAATCAACGCTATTCTATTGTTTCTATAATTATCCATTAAAATGCCGCCACTTTGTTTGATACATCATCTGTTCGCTCGTATGCGTAAACATTCATTTTTGTTCGTCTATTTGCTATCTTAGGATGGTGAATCTCACCACTTTCAGGATCGAAATGAGCGGTAGCGGTAAAACATGGGCGTGGGTCATAGCGATTGCTGCTTTCTGCGGCGTTTCCGCAGCTGCCGAAGCGGCCATTCACCACGCGCCGGTAATCATTTTGGGCTCTAAAATTCGCGCCGCATCACGCTACCCCATTAATACTTACCGCCTTTTCCGCACAGGGAATAACGGCATGGCCGAGCCAATCCCTTTCCAAATCGACGAAATCAATGAATGGGGCGATTACGTTCTGGATCAAGGCGGCGACATTACAAAAAACACCGGCAATGGCATCTTTGATCTGCAAGATGAATTGGTATTCATGGGTGACGACGTGGGTCCATCAACTCCGCCGACGGCATGGCCTGACGGACAGGTGCCAGCGATCGTTTACGAACTCCGCATGAAATTTCAAAAGCCTGACGGTGCGAAGCCACAAGTGTTTCAACAAGAGGGCGCCGTTTACATCGCCGTCTATTTCCGCAAGCCCCCCAAGCCATCCACCAAAGCTCCGTATGTTGTCTTCGACACTGCTCGCGGCGAGGTCGTGACAACCCGTTACCGCTATGAATTTGATAAAAAGAATTATCTCGTTGTGAATGGCGTGGACATGCTTCGTCGGCCCATGCCCGGTTCGCCACCGTCATCGACGCCCGTTGATCGCGTCCCTTTGATCAATACCTCGACGTTTTACATGAAAGCCGACTTGAAATACTTCGTTACGGTCGCCGCCAATCATCGCTCCGTTGACAGCAAGATTGAAGCATTCAAACAAGGCCCGGTCAGATCCATCGTTCGCGTTTCGTTCTTCTACAGTTTTTTGAAACTGAAATTTGAACTCGGCATGTACACGGAAGTCTCGTTTTTCCCAAACAGCGTGGTGCTACCCGCCATTCTCTACAACCCACTCGACGGGCCCAACGCCCTCAACAAAGGTTCAGGTTTTTACTACGGTTTTTCCGTCAAAGAGCATTTGGACTCGTACAACATCGCGACCAACATGGAAACGTTTGAGAAACAGTCGATTTTCAGCATGCTCAAATCACAGCCGAAGAAAGAATCACTGTATTGGCTGAGCATCACCAAGCCTGACCGCATGATGTATCTGGAAGTTGCGCCATCGCCGGAAATGACTAAGGTTGGCAACATACCGCTTTTGTATTCGGAAAAGACGGATGGCGAGTTTTTGAAGTCGCGAAGCAACGATGATCCAAAGGAATTGGGACTCAGTCCGGTGAACATCGCACTTTATTTTGATCTCACTAAGTTTGGCAAAGGCGAACACCGTCTTGCGATCAAACTGTTTTTCGAAAATTACTTCGATCAGGCGGTTCTTGAGTCATTCCGCGACGTTGGCTTCTGGGAACCAGAGGTTCGGCGTATGTAACGGCTTCTTTATCGTTTCCAAATCCTGTCACAATCTTGTTAATTCCCGATCACTCCCCATTTTTTACCCACCCCTTTCCCCGTTTATCGTTCGCGCTGCTGCTAAAGTAAAAATAATCCTTACCGATTTACTCAGCTAATTCGTTCTTTGTCGATCGATTTTGTTAACTTTTGGAGCTCCGCCATGTCGGCAGAAAGAAAGCCACGATTCGAAGCCTGCAATGAGCAAGATGGAACCAACCAGCAACACTTGGCAGGCATGGTGGCTGCGATCAATCGCTCGCAAGCCGTGATTGAATTTGAAGTTGATGGAACTATCATCCACGCTAACGACAACTTCCTCGGAGCCGTTGGTTATTCACTGAACGAAATCCAAGGCAAACATCACCGCATGTTTTGCGAACCAAGCTACGTAGCTTCACCAGCGTATGCAGAATTTTGGAAGAAGCTCGCACGCGGCGAATTCGAAAGCCAAGAATACCTGCGCGTTACCAAATCCGGAAAGCAGATTTGGATCCAAGCGTCCTACAACCCGGTCTTCGATGCACAAGGCAAGACCGTTAGAGTGGTGAAGTTTGCCACCGACATCACCGCACAAAAACTTAAAAATTTTGATTTCCAAGGCCAAATCGACGCCATCAGCAAATCGCAGGCAGTGATTGAATTCACGCTTGATGGAACGATCGTCAAAGCCAACCAGAACTTTCTTAGCGCCGTCGGCTACTCTGCTGAAGAAATCGGCGGCAAACACCATCGCATGTTCTGCGACGAAAAATACACGCAGTCCAGCGAGTATCGCGACTTTTGGGCTCGTTTGGCTAAAGGCGAGTTTGATGCTGGCGAATACCGCCGATTTGGTAAGGGCGGTAAAGAAATCTGGATCCAAGCTTCCTACAACCCCATCATGGATCAAAACGGCAAACCGTTCAAAGTTGTGAAGTACGCCAGCGACATCAGTGCGCAAAAGCTCAAGGATGCTCAGCTAAATGCTCTGTCGAAGGCACAGGCAGTGATTGAGTTCACTCCCGACGGCACGATATTGAATGCCAACGAAAATTTTCTCAGTGCATTGGGATACCGTATTGACGAAATCAAATCTCGCCACCATTCGATGTTCTGTCAGTCAAGTTACGCGCAATCAGCTGAATATAAGAAATTTTGGCAGGACTTGGCGGCAGGGCAATTCCAGAGCAACCAATATCTCAGAGTTGCCAAGGGTGGTCGCGAGATCTGGATCCAAGCCACATACAACCCGGTCTTTGATCTCAATGGAAAAGTGTTCAAAGTCGTTAAGTACTCCTCTGACATCACCAAGCAAAAGAACGATCAGTTAGCGCTGATTGCCGCTTTGAAAGATACTTTCTCGCAATTGGCGAGCTCCGCTACGCAATTGGAGTCGACAGCTGCCAGCCTCAAAGACAACGCAGAAAAGTCAAACCAATTGGTAATGTCGACATCTGGCGCGTCAGAAGAAGTATCTCAAGGCGTTCGCACCGTCGCGACCAACACCGAAGAGATGTCGGCATCGATCAAAGAGATTTCTCGAAACGCAACTGAGGCTTCCAAGACCAGCGTGACAAGCCTTGCGCAAGCACGCTCGACCAATGAAACGATCTCCAAACTTGGACAGAGCAGCCAAGAGATTGGCAACGTCATTAAGGTAATTAGCTCAATTGCCCAGCAAACAAATTTGCTCGCACTGAACGCCACCATTGAAGCGGCGCGGGCCGGTGATGCAGGACGCGGGTTTGCCGTCGTCGCCAACGAAGTTAAGGAACTCGCCAAGCAAACCGCGACAGCAACCGAAGATATCACAGTTCGCATTACCAGCATCCAAGCCTCCAGTACCAGTGCCGTGAACGACGTTGTAGCGATCGGCCAAACCATCGAGCGTCTCAATGGATTCGCAGGAGCCATTGCTGCATCGGTCGAAGAACAAGCGGCGACAACGGACGAAGTCGCACGTGTTGTTCAAGAATCGTCGATTGGCGTTGCGAGCATTTCTGACAACATGCGCTCAGTCATGACCGCAGCGACAGATACACTTAACGGCGCGAGTCAGATTCGCGATGCTTCCACAGGGCTAAACAAAATCGCCGCACAGCTGAAGGAACTCATTTCAAAAATCGACGCATAATTGATTATTATTTGTCGATTCCCATGACACGGGCCGAATTCCGATGATGGAATTCGGCTCTCTTCATTACCACTACGTGTTGCGCATCAGCCCATCATGCAACGAAGATTTATAACCAATGAAAGCCGGCGCCGTCCCCATCAGCAGCCCCAGAGCCGCGGCCGCCGTAACAACGACGACGGAGCTTGTTGAAAGCAACTGAATGGAAAGGCCCACGCCCCCCACCACCATTGCGTAATGCTCAAACGCATTCGCCAAAACAGCGGCCAAGCCCCACCCTAGCGCGATCGCAGAAAACGTCAGAAAGCACGCCTCACTCATCAGGAGTACGAAAACAAATCTAACATTCGCACCACAGGCGCGAAAAATTGCCATCTCCCTGCGACGACTGTGAACCGACTGCAACAAACTAATAGTCATCCCCATCAGACCGGTCATGACAACTAGTGCACTGATAATGACGAAACCCCACTCAATATAGGAAAGACCCTGCCAAAGGTCTTCCCATGCAACAAGGGGCATTATCGCCGTTAATGCTTCACCTTTGCGCGTGTTGATCTCACGTAAGATCGATAGAACTTCCATGCGTTGCTTAAGGCGCACTAAGACCGCTGATACGCTGTCTTGAGAATGCTTAGCTGCTCCTCGTTGCTCGTGTATTTGGTCATGCGAGTGTTCATGTGCATGCTCCTGATCGTGGTCATGAGCATCTGCCATTCCTACTTCGTCCTCTCCTCCATGCATGTCGCTCAATCCCCTTAGACTCACAAAGACTGATCGGTCGAAAGGGGTACCCGTTGGCCGCAGGACGCCACTAACCACAAAGGGATGATCATCGTGCTTCTCAATGGCATGATCGGCTATACCGTGAGCTATGACTACTTCCGCACCATCCTTGTATCCCAGAACCTTTGCCACCGTTGCGCCCACGACCACTTCGCGCGAGTTTGTAAAAGACTTACCAGACTGGAATTCAAGCCCAACATCACCTCGGTAGCGGAAGTGTGTGAACAAATCATCCGTCGTCCCCACCACGCGATAGCCTTTGTGGCTGTCACCGAACGACAGGGGTATCGTCCATTGGATACGGGGATCATTGGCCAAAGATGCGTAGGACTCCCCGCCCATCAATTGCTCGGGATACCCTACCTGGAAGACACTGTACAAAAGCAGATTCACCCCGCTGGTACGGGGCCCCACAATCAAATCTGTCTGACTAATCGCCTGCGAAAACCCAGACCGGACCGCTTCTCGCGCGCCTGTGACAAGAATAAGCAGGGCGATGCTGGATGCTAATGACACAATCGTTAATGCGGTCGCCATATTCCTGCTGCGCAACGATTGCCAGCAAATGGAAAAGATGTTCATGACGGCACCTCCGCCCGCCAGTTTTCGATAGCAATGGTGCGATCGAATGACTTTGCTAGGCTTTGGTCATGGCTCACAAAGAGCAGCGCCATGTTTTGCTTGGATGTTTCTTGCGTCAGCAGACGCAAGAACTCATCACGTGTATCAGCATCGAGTGACGACGTTGGTTCATCTGCGATGAGCAGCGACGGACGTCCCATCAGGGCGCGAGCAACGGCCGCGCGTTGCTGTTGCCCTACACTGAGTTCGCTCACCCGCTTTGGCAGACAATCAGTCAGTCGCAAAGCTTCGCACAACTCGCGCACCCGCACACTGGGATTTGGTTCTTGCGCGCGCTTTTTTTGGCTGAATCGCAGTGGCAAAAGAATATTTTGTTCAACACTCAAGTACGGGACTAAATTGAATTGCTGAAAAACATAACCAATATGATCGGCGCGAAGATGATCGCGCTGAACAGATGAGGAGTTATCAAACACTTGCCCACAAATGCTGATCGATCCCTTCTGGGAAGCCAAGATGCCCGCGGCAAGACCAAGCATCGTTGATTTTCCACTTCCCGAACGACCATACAAAAACACTCGTTCACGTTCGCGCAGTGAAAACTCACCAACATGGATCAATGGACGATGAGCTTCGTAACCAAATTTGACATCTTTGAAACTGAGAGTCGGAGTTGTCAAAACATTCACCTCAACACTCGATCCAGCAAACAGCAAACTTGCTGCCTGGCAACATTTGTGGAAAAAGCTTTTTTACTTTTCAGATTCAACAAGTTACACTAACATTATTCCATCAAAAGCATCACATCGAACTTTGCGCGTTGACAAGAAACCATCGACTGGAGGTTGCACATGTCTGGACACGATGTTTCACATTCCGAGATCACAGCAACAGATTTGCGAGCAGGAGCTATGTCGTCTCCCGATGGCTGGAAAGAAACCGAACAACAATCACAAATGCCGTTGGTAGTTTGGCTCCGTGGCGATGAGCCCTTCGCCGGTGACTTCAACTTAGACGCCGATGCGGCTATGAATCTTTTGGGCATCAAACGATCTCGCTTAACGCAGATATCAGGCCGCGAGCTTCGCGTCGGTCGAATCCGTATTGACCGTTACATTCGCCCCATGTACCGCAAAAGCGACATCGATGAATACCTCAGTTGGACAAGAGCCACCGCCAGCCATTTGAAATCATCGGACGTGCTAATCGCTGCAGCCAATGAATTGCGAGAAGAATCCAAAGAAGTTATCAGCCACTTGGATATAAAATTTCGCGAGCTTTCCAGCGAGTTCGGCAGCCAATTCAATCACGTCGCGAGTGAAACATATCGAATACAGCGCGACTCTTCCAAGTTGCTCGGCAATGACATCCATTCGGCAACCGACCACCTGCGCATGGAAATGCAGGGGTTGAAATCCGATTTGATGGATGCCGTTTCCAATCACCAACTATCCCAAGCAGAAACGCTGCAAGACGCGGTCGCGATTCCGGTCTCAGAAATTCTATCCCAAACCCAAACACAGAATGCCGTTCTTGAACAGCTTTCGGCGCAAGTGGGCAGCTTGCAGGCAACTGTTGACTCCCTCAAGACAGCAAACGAGTTGACCCAGCCAAAAATCATGGAAACCGCTCGCATCGTTGAAGAAGTTTTTGAAATGAATTTTGAAAACTTCGCCGCCCTCAAAGAACAGTTCGACGCGCATTCGCGACTACAACGCGGTGTGGCAGAAGCTTCTGCGAAAACGATTGAAATGTTGCGTGATGTGGTGATGGGGCTGCAACGACTGTCAACCGCCTTGCAGCGAAGCGACGCCATGAGTCCACAACGCAGCATCAACAAACGCCGCGTGCCGCATGCTATTCGCATGCGACGTCCGGTGATAAGAAAGCATCAAAACTGATTTGGCTATTTCTGGCAGGACTGGATAATCGAAACCATTTCTGCGATGGCCTCTTCGATGGAAAGATTTGAGTTATCGAACAGAACTGAACCCTCGGCGCGTTTCATGGGAGCTTCCCCGCGCGCGGAGTCTCTTTCATCGCGCTCTGCGATGTCTTGGATGATTTCTTCGAGGCTGATGCCGGCATCCATTCCGTTCTTCTTGAGCTGAGCCAATCTGCGCTTCGCTCGCACTTCCAGCGAAGCCGTCATGAAAATTTTCACGTCCGCGTCAGGAAAGACCACGGTACAGATGTCACGCCCGTCAACGATGATGCCTTTAGGCGCCGCATGGATCATTTGGCGCTGTACTGGCAACAACAATTGACGAACACTCGGAAGCTTTGCAGCACAGCTCGCATAGGTGCCCGCATTCGCCGTAATCAGCAACGGACTGATGTCTTCACCCTTGTACGAGATGCGCCCCTGCATGGCATCCCATGCAAAGAAACGAGAGAAGTCTTCAACAACACGCGCCATAGCCGCGTCACTATTGAGGTCTGCACCAGCACGATGCGCCAAAGCACCAACTGCGCGGTAAAGTACGCCCGTGCTCAGGTAAGCGTACCCAAGTCGAGCCGCTGCTTTCGCACAAATGCTACTTTTTCCTGATCCCGCTGGTCCATCGACTGCGGCAACAAATGGTCGTCCCATGCTTTGTCCCGTTTTAGGTGAATGCTTCTTCTAGCAAATGCCAGCGAGAAGGTCAAAAAATCCTGGAAAGCTCACGTCCGCACAAGCGGCCCCAATGACTCCTCCTTCGGACTTTGACAATGTGCTCAAAATTACAGCGGCAGCCATCGCCAAACGATGGTCTCCATTTGGATCAAAATCGAATCCTTTCAGTGACTTAGGCGAAGGCTTAATCACTAGATCATCACCGCGAACCTCGCATTCGGCTCCGGCGCAAGTTACTAGCCGAGCCGTGGCGTCAAGTCGGTCGGACTCTTTCACACGAAGCTCATGCAAACCACGGAACAGTGATGGTGAATCTGCAAAGCACGCGATGGAAGCCAAAATAGGAATCTCGTCAATAATTTGGGCTGCTTCCGTAATAGACGTCTCGATGCCTCGCAAAGCACCTGTGTATTCCAGCTTCAAGTCACCAACTTCTTCCATGTAACGGACGCCGCTAGAATCCTGCATACGTCGACTTTCGAATGTGAATTTCGCCCCCATGCGTGCCATGATTTGTAAAAAATGGGTTCGCCCGGAATTGGTCATCACTTCTCGAACAACCACGGCTCCCGTACGATGCACCAAAGGCAAAGCACACAGGAATGCTGCCGATGATGGATCGTTAGGAACACGCGCCGTAAATGGCTTTAGCTTGAACGGACCGTTGATCGTTATCCGTTCCTCATCTCCGATCTGATGCGCGCTTAAATCTGCGCCGAAGGCCTGCAGTATTCGTTCGGTATGATCCCGCCCGCCTGCCGGCAAGCTGACAGTGGTCTGCCCAGCAACATTCAGCCCCGCAAGCAACAATGCCGACTTCACTTGTGCCGAAGCCTTGTCGCTACGAACGTCAGATGGACGCAATAACTTGCCGTGAATGGTGTACGGGAGAAAGCCCGCTTTCGCTCCTTGAGCAGCCGTGAACGAGGCTCCCATCAATTTTAGTGGTTCTAACACGCGCGCCATAGGACGAGCAGAAAGTGACTCGTCTCCGCAACACGACGCTTCCATGTTGGGGCACGACGCCAATATTCCCGTCATCAAGCGAGCGGTGGTGCCGCTGTTGCCAAAATCAAGGGTAGCAGGACGACGATTCCAACCTTCAAAACCAGGGCTACGCACATCGAGGGTACCTGAAGATTTTGAAGGCAGTGTTACTTCACATCCAAGCTTCTGCATGACCGATGCCGTGGTCAAACAGTCTTCACCAAGCAATGGATTCCATATCTTGCTTGCACCTGCGGCGAGACCGGCAAACATGATGCTGCGATGCGTGACAGATTTGTCGCCTCGCGCGGCGAGTTCATGCACGGGCTTTTGGGCCCATGCATTTCGTAAACTTGGAATCTTAGTGACCGTGCGATCGGAGAAATCGACCATGGCAACTACGACAACTGATCAGGAGCTAACTGACGAACGGCGCCCATGTGCAAAAACTTTTGCATGCGATGTTCGCGCAAATCATCGGGATTCATTTTGCAGAATTCGACAAAATCATCACAAACGCGCTGTTTAATGATTGCCGCCGTTGCTTCAATTCCACGATGGGCGCCGCCGGGCGGTTCGGGGATGACAGAATCGATCACACCAAGTTCAAAGGCGTATTGCGCCGTAAGTTTGAGACAATCCGCGGCGTCCGCAGCCTTGCCCGCATCCTTGAACAAGATGGACGCGCATCCTTCAGGAGATATTACTGAGTACACTGAATGTTCGAGCATGTGCACACGATTGGCGACCGCAAGGGCCAATGCACCGCCACTTCCACCTTCGCCGACGACAACTGTAACAATCGGCACTTTCAGGCGAGACATCACCATGATGTTCTTGGCAATCGCTTCCGATTGTCCGCGCTCTTCAGCACCTACTCCCGGATACGCACCCGGAGTATCGATGAACGTCAAAATCGGAATTCCGAACCGTTCAGCCATCGACATCATGCGCAGTGCTTTGCGATATCCCTCCGGCTTGGGCATACCGAAATTACGATAGATGTTGTCTTTGGTGCCTTTGCCCTTTTGATGCCCTATCACCAAAATGGGCATACCGTTAAGCTTTGCCAATCCACCGACTACGGATTTGTCGTCGAGAAAGTTACGGTCGCCATGCAGCTCGACAAAATCCTCGCACATGGCGTTGATCAGTTCGAGTGTGGTCGGACGACGTGGGTGACGAGAGATCTGTACCTTTTGGTAGGCCGTGAGACTTGCAAACATTTCTTCACGCAACTTGCCAAGCCGAACTTCCAGCTCGCGAATTTCACTGTCGAGATTCATCGATTGCGCCGCTGACAAGCGACGCATTTCTTCGATTTTCGTTTCGAGTTCGGCAATGGGCTGTTCCAGTGGGATGTATTCCATCGACAAATCCTAATATTAGACTGAAGTTTTGAAGGCTTGCATCTTGCCGCAGGAATACACTTCGGTCAACCCGCTTCACCCATCCCATAACCAGCTCAACAAAAATATTCTTTGGCGGCGACAATCTTCCGGTGCCGATAAGTTGCGAATCATAAAGCACTTTGTTACGATATAAGAGTCAAATAGCTTGCATGGAGGCAATGCATGGTCAAATCAGAACTCATCGAAAGTCTAGCGGAACGTTCGGACGTAACCCTTGCAAAAGCAGAAGAAGTCGTCGATCTGTTTTTCGATGCCATCACCGACACTCTATGTGACGGACATCGCGTAGAAATTCGCGGATTCGGTGCGTTCACCGTTCGCGAATACAAAGCGTACGAAGGTCGCAATCCAAAGACAGGCGAAAAGATCAGCGTTCCACCCAAGGCTCTACCATTTTGGAAGACGGGCATTGAATTGAAGCAGCGCGTCGATTCGGCTTTTGAAAACCGATAGTTGTCGGTTGGACATCTGAAACTGAAGCCTCTTTGCGTTCAAAATCGTCCTCAGCGGTGTCAAATTATGTTTGACACCGCTTTTTTTGTGCTTATGTTCGCGGTGAGTGAAAGAATGCGCGATGAGGAGTGACGATGCCACTGTACGAATACCAATGTGCTGCTTGCACAACCGTATCTGAAGTCCATCACAAAATGTCCGAAAACGGCCCGGAGACCTGTCCTTCATGCGGCAAAGGCCCGATGAGCAAGTTGATGAGTAAAACTGCGTTCGTTTTGAAGGGCGGCGGTTGGTATGGCGATGGCTACAGTTCAGGAAATAAGAAGACTGAAACTAAGTCCGAATCTTCAACTGCTTCATCAACAGGATCAACAAGTGCGCCTGCTTGTGCGAAGCCGGGCTGCGGTACCGGTGGTTGCGCGACGTAAATTATGCCGAATCCTTGGCAGCTTGACGAGAGCTGCTGTCCACGCGGGAAAAGTCGAGATTGACGCATACGAGGGTTCGGTCGTCTACCGCCTGCGAGATCGTATCCAAGCCATCCGATCCCAATTTTAGAGCTTGATCCAGCGAGAGCAGCTCACGCTTTGCGTGGCCTGACCCCTTGGGCAGGGCACCATCCGTTCCAAGAACCAATCGTATCGTTTCCATGTCCTTGCGGGGAAAGAATCCACTGGTCGCGATAAACTGCTCCGAAATGCCAAGAACGCCACCGCGTGCCGTAAACGTTTGGATACTGGTGCTATCCGAATCTGAATCGTGGAAAAGGATCGCCGGTAAGTGCCCGGCATTGTGGTACTCAACACCATCGCGCCCAATGATCAAAATCCCCATTGTCATCGTGTGCGGGGTTCGCTGACCTAGGCGCCAAAGCGCATCATTAACCCGACGCAGCCAGCCATCGGCTCGGAACTTTTCGTAGGCTAATGCCTCGGACCACAGAGCCTGTACGGCATGTACTACCAGCGCGGCTTGGATGCCTTTGCCGGCAGCATCGCCTACGGCGACAATGACTCGACCGTCCGAGTCTTCGCGCAACGCCATCCAGTCTCCACCAACGCCTTCATGTTTGCGTTGGAAAAAATTTATGCCAATGCCCGGTGCGCGATAACTTGTGGGGGGAGCAATGCTTTCCTGAATTTCACGAGCGGTTTTGATCTGTTGTTCGAAGTTGGCGCGCTGGGCCTCTTCGAGAGCCTTGCGCGCGTTGTATTCTCGTTTGGCCTCTTCCAACACACTTCGGCCGTGCCCGCGATGGAAATAGACTGCGGTGTAGAATGCCAATGCACTGATGCCGATCATTTGGGAACCGCCCGGATACTTCGACCAGCCGATAGACGCAACGATTAGAAGGGTTGTTGCATATGTGAAATCCACCCAATTGTAATACGGCAATAGCAAAATCAAAAAGATGCCAATTGCAAGATATGCTGACCATGACTTCACGATCGAGATGTAAGTCGCTTGTTCAGGATGCGAAATTTGATCGAAGAAAATTTGCATGTATCCGGTGATCGTCAAGTACTGGCCGAACACGACAAATAACAACAAGCCGATCCGCAGATATCGTTCAAACACCTGAAACAATAGGACCGAACCCAAGTATGCAAAGTGCATCCACATCAAGAACTGTCGATCGATGGTTGACTTGATGAGCAATTGATCTGTGAAAAGGGACAGCGCGTGATAGACAACGCCAATGGCAATCCCTAAAAATGCTTGCTGGCGCTGGTACTCTTGCATGGACGAAAGACAAAACGCCTGTTGATCCACCGAATCGAATTTGATTCGACTGGGAATCGCGCTTCGCACATTTTTGAGGAACTGCCACGCCAAAGAATTTCCCCCCATGCTGCTCACTGATCGGTAATGAGAAGGCATTCTTGATGTCAGTTTGAAAATGGCAAACGATCCAAACGATAGTTGGCTAAAATTCCCTGCGATTAGCGGCAAACTTGTGGGATTACCAAAAACGGCCTGTGACTATGCATGCCGCTTCTGCGCTGAGTAGATTTGGTAACCGGTAATACCAAGTACGGTAATGTTAGCCATCCATGCGCCAATCAAGGGATGCAGCACACCTTTGGAAGCTAGAGTTCGGGCCGAACTCAAGACGAACCAATAGCTCATGCCAATCGCAATCGCCAAAAAGATGCTCGCAGATGATTCGACGCGGCGCTCTGACTGAAAGGTAAACTGGACTCCGACAAGACTAACTACTAGCGCGGCAAAATGGAAAGCAAGTTTCACATGATAATCGACGATGAAACCGGTGACATCTGCTCCCGAAGTCCTTCCCGCGCTGATCAAGTGATCCAACTCGGGCAAAGCCATCTCGCGCGGTTGTCGTCGTTCGCGGCGCAAGTTTCGCCGCAACACGGGGACGTCCATCATGTCCGATTCGATGCGCACAACATCTCGGATCGTACCATTCGGATAAAAAATGGTTCTCTGGATGTCGGTAATCTCCCAAGCATTCAGGTTAGGATCAAACTTTGCCGTTTTCGCTGTCGTCATAAGCCTTGGTCGAAACGATTGGCTCAATTCAATCATGGTAAAATTGGTCATCTGTTCCGAGATAGGATTATAGTCTTCAAAGTGAAAGATTCGTTCGTCCACACGGATCCACTTTGTATTTTCGGAGAGTTCATAGTCGTCATCCTTTTCTATGACAACTTGCTGTATGTAATGCATACGTTCGGTCGATCGCGGCACCACCAATTCGTCGATAAAGACAGCCACAAAACTCAAAATCAAACCACCGATGGCGATGGGATATCCTATGGACCATGGTCCCATACCAACCGCCCTCATCGCGGTAATCTCGTTACTTCGTGCGAGCAGCAACATGCAAATGACAGAACCAAGCAGCGCAGCGATCGGAATCGCTTGTGTCAGCAACGAGGGAATCTGAAACAGATAAAAGCGGAAGATCGCCAAACCATCTGGGTTGTGTTTCGGAAAATAACCGGTACTGCGATGAATGAAATCAAATAGAACAAATAGAAACATGGCAAGGATGATGGTCCCCGCCACATACTTGAAGAATTCCTTCAGTATGTAGCGAAAAAGGATACTGCGCGGTCCTGCCCATCCCGGTCGCATCTCGTCAAATTCCTCCAACGGAAGCGTTACTAATTCAAGCGATCGCCGAAACGATAGAAGCGAAATTGAGGAATCCAACCGGCCAAACCAGCTTCGCGCTTAAAATACATCGACCACAAAATGCGGGAGGTCTTGCCAAACACGTTGTCGATCTTTACCAAGCCAAAACAACGCGAGTCACGAGAGTTGTCGCGATTGTCTCCCATCATGAAAACAGAATCTTCCGGTACTGCTAATGTCTGACCATCCGCATACGGACACTCGCCTCCACTCGTGTTGAGAATCGAACGTGAATGCATCACGTAATGTTGAAAGCCAGATAGGTCCTCTGTGTAAAGCTGCCGATTGAGTGAATCGGTTGAATCATACAACACGCTTTCTTGGTCTTCGACCGGCTTGATCTGTTGGATCTCGCCATTGACCAGCAGTAAGCCATCTCGAACTTCGACAGTGTCCCCCGGCTGACCAACCACCCGCTTCACCAACGTGGTGCCGGGATCATCGACAGAATCAAAAACAATAATGTCCCCACGTTTTGGTGTGTCCCAGCGAAACAATACTACATTGGTGAAAGGCACGCGAAATTGGTAGGCCAAGTGATTCGCCAGCAATCGATCGCCAACTTTAATAGATGGTTCCATCGATGGCGTTGGCACGTGATATGGAGCTGCAACAGACCATCTCACGGCGATGACCACCAGCACGAGACCCGCGAGTGAGCGAAACTGGGGCCAGCTAAAAAAACTATTTGATGACGCGGGTTGAGCGCTACTTAAAATCGCCATTTAGTAAACTCCATTGTCAGAAACTGGTACTCAATCTATAGCTCTAAAGTCCGCTATTGGATAGACCTAAATGTTCAATGTAAAAGGCATTTTACGGTGTCGGACCCCCGTCGCCGCAAAGATGGCATTGCCCAATGCAGCAGGCAACGGCGGGACCGCCGGTTCCCCTACTCCCTGTGGGCCTTCATCACTTTTGACAATGAAAACATCGATGGTCGGCACGTCGGCCATGCGCATCAATGGATAGTCATGGAAGTTGGATTGGACAACCGCACCTTTCTCAAAGGTAATCTCACCACCTAAAGCTTGAGATAGGCTAAAGACAATGCCGCCTTCCATTTGCGCTTTGACAATGTCCGGATTGAGGGCCATGCCACAATCAACGGCGCAAACGATGCGGTCGATGCGAACACCCGATCCGACTTTGGTCACTTCGCAGACCTGTGCCACGCACGAACCGAATGAGGCGTGCACGGCAACGCCGCGGAAGCGGTTCGCTCCCACGAGCGGGCTTGGCCAACCAGACTTTTCAGCCGCTAATGACAATACCCGTCGATAGTCGCTGCTGGCGGCCAAATGATTTAGACGAAACTCGATGGGATCAATTTTGGCGGCGTGAGCCAACTCGTCGAGAAAGCTTTCGACCACGAATGCGTTACCGGAATGACCCACTGAACGCCAGAATCCGATAGGAACCCCCGGCTCTTCCACCACGTGCTCAACGCGATAGTTGGCGATGCCATAAGGATTCTTAGATGCTCCCTCCGATGCGATAGCGTCTTTGCCCAACCAATCGATGATGCCAGCTGCTGCCGATGCGGCGCCACCCTTGAACCATTGCGGCATCCAGTCTGGTAAAATGGCAGGCACGGCACTGGGAACAAAGTGGGACATAAGTGACTGGGTTACCAGTTTGTGCTTCCAACCGTTCACCTTGTTCGAGGCATCTACAGAACCCGTGAGCTGATGAACGGCCATAGGGCGATAGGGACTGTGTCTCATGTCGTCTTCGCGCGTCCACAGGACTCGAACAGGGCCTTTGATCTCCTTCGAAATCGCCACCGCTTCTTCTACGTACTCTTGTGTGATGCGTCTGCCGAATCCCCCACCAATAAAGGTGGGGTGGATATGAATCTGCTTGGGTAACATGCCGGTAACTTGCACAGCAACTGCGGTTGCAAGCGATGGAGACTGTGTGGGCGCCCAAATGTCACAGCGATCTGATTGAACGTGTGCCACGCAATTTTGTGGTTCCATCGGAGCGTGGGCGGCGTATGGCACTTCATACAATGCTTCCACTTTCTTCGCACCAGTGGCGCTAAATACATCCGCAACATTGCCTTCTGAAGCGATATTTCCGCCGTCTTGTTTTAGTTTTTCTTTATAACGAGCAAAAAGTTCTGAAGAAGTAATGTCGGGACACTTTGATTCGTCCCACTGCACAGATACTTCGGCAGCCATCGCCTTGGCCTGCCAAAATTTTTCTGCCACGACCGCGACTCCACGCGCAATAGGAAAGCAATTCACAAAGCCCTTGCTACCACGCACTTTGCTAGCATCAAAGGACCGCAACTGGGCTCCGAGACGCGGGGGGCGAATCACCACCGCTGATAGCGCCGCGTCGACTGTGGCATCAATGCCGAAGATACATTCACCTGAAACTTTTTGCGCGCTGTCCAAACGAGGCGACGGACGACCGATGCGTTTAAATGCGTCCACGGATTTTAGCACTACGTCCTTTTCGCGAACTTCGACGGCAAAGGCAACCGCCTCCCCATAGGTCATGCTGCGTCCATCGGCACACGCGATCTTGCCATTGTCCGTTCGACATGATGACACAGGCACGCCCCAACGTTTAGCTGCTCCCGTAACTAACATGGCTCGCGCAGTCGCGCCCGCCATACGCATGGACGGATAAGCCAAACGTGCTGACGTACTTCCGCCGGTAATCTGTATGCCCATTTCCGGATTGGCGTATTCCGGTGCTCGCGGGGCGTGTTCAATGATGAGACGCAAAGGGTCGATGTCAAGTTCCTCCGCCAAAAGTGCGGGCAACGTGTCCGCGACGCCTTGCCCCATCTCTGTCCGATCCAACACAAAAGTAAATTGATTCTCAGGCGAAATTTTCAACCACGCATTCATAATGCCGTTCGCAGATTCCGATGCTGCTGCCATACCCATCATGGGCACACTAAATCCAATGATGAGGCCAGCGCTCGTGATAGATGACGACTGGATGAATGCACGCCGTGAAATTTGTTCTTTATCTAACGACATCTTGCCCCCCTCCCGTGCGCATGATTTCTGCAGCGCGACGAATGGCTGCACGGATCCTCGGATACGTTCCACAACGACACAGATTGCCATTCATGGCATCGACGATTTCTTGATCAGATGGATTCTTATTCTTGGACAGCAACGCAGCGGCAGACATCATTTGCCCGGGCTGGCAATAACCACACTGCACGACGTTCAATTCTCTCCACGCTTTCTGCACGGGATGATCAGCATCGGGATGAAGTCCGCGCAGCGTTGTCACCTGCTTGCCGACGGCACTCCCCGCCTCTGTTTGGCAGGAACGAACAGCTTGTCCATTGATGTGCACCGTGCACGCACCGCACAAGCCCATGCCACAGCCAAATTTTACAGCGGTATTGCGCCAATCTTCGCGCAACACCCACAGCAACGGAGTTTCCTTAGGTGCTAACAATTCACATTTTTTGCCATCAACTGTTACGAACATGAACCACTCCTTCGATCAGAATGTAGGTGCTCATCATCGAATTCTGTCCAACGCATCCAATCTTCACGCGTATCAATGTCCACACACAATCGTTCGTCATTCACAAAACATGTTTCACTTTCGTGCATGGTAATCAGCGATTTTGCGCCCTTTGCGGCATCGATCCGCTCCAGCTCACACAGAAGCTGCGTGTCAAACAATGCGGGCACACCAAATGTGTTGTTGTAAGAACTGGCGACAACCAGATGGGCGCCCTGCGCAAATTTCTTTTGCATGGTCAGCAAATGTCGCGATGACAGGTAGGGCTGATCTGCGCAGCAAATCAGGACTCCGGCAATTTCCCCGGCAATTTCCTCGGCAACATAGCGTGCCGCACAACGAATACTGCTGCCCATTCCTGTTGACCATTGGGGGTTGTGAGCGACAGAAACTCCTGCGAAGCGGGCCACACGTTCGATTTCTGCTGGTCGTGCGCCGCTGACTACAACGACGTCGCGAATTCCAGCGTGCTGCAATGTCTCGATGGTTAGACCTAACAACGTTTGGCCGGTAGGCGTTATTTCAATTTGTTTCGGTCCACCAAATCTCCGCCCCTCTCCTGCGGCCAAGATCACACCGATGAAGCGCTGTGCAGCATTCATTGAATAACCTCACAAACTTCAGGCGCGATTGTTACCAGCGAAATGGGCCACGATGTGTGTGGAGCAATGCTTACAGCTGTGCGCACCATTTGCGCGTCCAATGCTGCGGCGATTTGCAGGGCCACCGTAAATGGGGAATCGTTACTCGATCGCGCTCCTATGGGGCAAGTAAGCTTTGAACGCCAGAATTCCGCGATTTCTTCAGGCAGTGCGCCATATACCAAATCCGCCCTCTTGTTAGTCCCAATCATGGCGACTGCAGTCGCTAAGTCACGACGCAGATCGCACAGAATTTGTCGATCCGTCCATACGTCATGACTCATCAAGAGCACGGCGTTGGGTTCATTCAAGTTGACGTGTGCAGCAAACGACTGCGCGGAACATACGGCCGTTCTAATGTCCGCATCGATTTGCGCGGCATCAAATGATTTACGATCAAAAACACTAACAACCCATCCGGAACGGATCAGCGCATCCGCTACGCATAGAGCGTCAGCTCCGTGTCCATAGATCATCACAGAGGGATCAGCATGACGCAGTATTCGCTGTGTTGTCTCAAGGTCTTTCGCTTTAGATACAGCATCAAGCGAAAGTTTGGGAATGAGCCGCGCTGCATTCGTCTGATCGACTTCAACAACGTTTAAGCTCCACTCGACCACTTCAGAATGGATTTGGCGATCGCGGCCAACCAATGCATCGAGATGCTCTTGACCATTGCCGTCTAAGCGCAAAATCAGCCAAGTCAGTTTACCTCCGCATCCAAGCGAAGATCCAAAGAGTTCATCTTGTGACGAAGATGTGTCCCAATGCTTCAGTTGTGTGGCGCCCGTTGCAAGCGAAGTTTTACCCGCTTCACGAAGTTGCGCGTCAAGGCAGGGTCCCGCATTGAATAGAACAAACGAGCCATCGGCGCGCAACACATTGCAGAAACCTACGTTGCGAAAGAACGAACCTTCCTTGCTAACGAGAACAAAGAGGACACATGGCACACCGCTGCCACAAGCTTGGACAATGGCCTGCCGAATTTGACAACGTTCGTAGCGATTCAAAAGCGCGCTCCGTGCGCAAAGGATCGATTTATCAGGAACAATGCAGGAGATTCTATCAACTTATTAGAAAAGTTCATAGATTTTCAGATACTTACGTCAGAACGCGTCAGGCCTCGTGTTTTTCTAAGCACTTCAAGTTTCTGTTTTATCTAACATTTCTATGGTTTTTAATAAGTCATAATATTTTTATTGATTTCATAAAATTTCTAAGGTATTCATTAAATGTCAGACATCGCGAATAGTGCCCACCATCAACAAACGAGGTGATCAACGTGTCGTACGAAATTGCTCAAACCCATCTCCACAACGGAGCTCCGGCCAAGGCCATCGCCGCCCTGCCATCCAACAAGAGTCAATGGACCAACGAAATGTGGGTTCTGTGGGCGATGTGTGAAGTTGAATTGGATCGAGGGGACGAAGCCCTTCAGCAAGTCGTAGACCTCGTGAAGTCTGGCTATTCTCCGAGTGGAGAATTCGCCTACTGGATCGCCGTACTTACATATCAAATTCACGGCGAATTGCCGGTAGTTTCCGCGTGGTTCGACCGCGCTGACACACTTGCATTCAAGCCTGCCATCATCGGACGATCGTTTGTGGCTTTTGCGCGCGGAAATCGCGAAGAAGCAGCCAAAATCGCCTCGGTTTCCTTGGCAGATGAACGAACAGACTACCAAGTCTTACAGTGTCTGACGCAGGCCCAGATTGCTTTGGGCATGGATAATTTTGACGGCGCAACCCAAGCTCTGGGCCGAGCGGCACAATTGTTATCGTCCGAACCAAGTCTTTTGCGCTTACAATGGCTGCATTTGATGTATGCACGTATGCACCGCGCCATGGGGCGCTGCGACTTGGCCAAGGCGATCCTTGATATCCTTGGAAAAACCACCGGATCAGGCGATTTACCACGTTTAAAGAGAAATATTGCTGCCGCCGTTGCCCAAAACGACGCGGAGAATTTGTCCGGACAAGTCAGGTTGCCTTCGCGAAACTTTTTGCTACAGAAGCTAGACGAAGCTGCCTTGGGTCGTAAACCAATGTTGCGGTCACTCTTTGAATACTTGATGTCGAAGGGCGACGAGGGTGCCTCGAAAGAGGAACTGGTAACGAGGGTTTGGTCCGAGCGATATAATCCGCTGGTTCATGACGATCGCGTGTATAAGGCCATTGGCCGATTGCGCACCATCGTTGGGGATTCAGCAAAACAGCCGCGTATCATTACCCAAAGAGGGTCTAATTACATACTGGCGGCGGGAGCGATGTAGCAATGTTCATGGTAAGGAAAATCACAAAATTACGCATGACACTGGTGGCGATAGCCGCCAGTGTTTCCTTTTCTGCATTTGCGCAAGATGGCGGAGCGGAGCCATCGACAGAGGATTGGCCCTTTGCCTGCGTACCGCCTGACTTTAGCGCCGTTGGCAAAATTTTTGCCGACTCGGCTTCGACGTCTGGATTGGCGTTGCAATTGATCGCCCCCTCGCCCATTCGCATCCCTGTAATCGCACTAAGCACAGCGGCGGCAAAGGGAACGCTTTTAGTTCCCACCGAAGCCAGCAAGAAGGCCGTCCTTTCACAGTGGGAATTATTCCAGCGCTACCGCATGAAGTTGAAGCAAGGTGAAGGCCAACTGTCGCGAGACGTTGTTGCCGTACACTGCCCGGCTCGCTTGTAAGAAAACTGACGGTGCGCTTGGACGAGTCCGATCAATTACGCATCGCGAGAAACAGCAATTACCGCTAAGGTACTCCCAACCCTAACAAGTTGGGAGTTTTCTTTTGGGAACAGATTGGGTTGCAGACATTCGCATCGTTACCATTTCGTCAGAGTTGATCAACAACTGGACCGCTACGCTGACGACAGAAGAGCGTTCCGCCATCGCTAGACTCCGACACTATTGTTTGATTGGCATTATTGGTTCAGACTTCCGCTGCAGTGCGCAATCCTTTTATGAAGCCGTCGGACAACCGCCGGACTTTGTACTTTCTCCCGACGAACAAAAGAAGCTGCACACCGCCATCGCATATTTGAACGGCCCCAAACACTTAGCTATCGCTCCCGATCATCAAACAACAAAGACCAAAGAGCAGTATCCTCTATCTCGCATTGCCGGCTATTGCGGTTCGACATTCGCTTCAGCTCCCGAAGCCAAGCACGCAGACTTGGCGCTTTCAGACTGGACCCAACTAGAGTTTGGCCTAGCCCGAGCGAATCCGCCTGTGCGTTACATTGTCAAAGCCTCTACTATTCACGCGAAAGTTTCGCGCGAGTTCATCAAATGGATGCGCGTAGAACATGGCGCGGATTTGCTCAAACAATGCGGTTGTGAAGAATTCCGCGTTTTCAGGCAAAGTGAAACTGAATTGAGCTGCGAGTATTTGTTTCGCAGTGACTTTGATCTACAACGCTACCTCCGCGAACACGCTCCCTTGCTAAGAGAAAGGGGGCGCGAAATGTTTCCTGAGCACCTAGTGACGTTTTCACGAACGAACAGCGAACTTTTGCTTGAAGGATATCGTCGCGGGGAGGAAGATCTAATAAGCAAGCCTTACTCGGGAATCGTTCCATGACCAGATTGATCGAACTTGCATCTAAAGACGTTACCGCAACGATCAATCCGTCAGCAGGAGCGCTATTAGAACAGTTGCAGATTCACCGACGTTCGCTTTTCACAAGACCCTTTGTTGACTCAACGCCTTTTGCAGGATGGCCTAGCGGCGGCTGCCCCACATTATTTCCTTGGGCGGGGCGAGTTTGGCATGAAGACCGCATCGGCCATTTCCGCTGGAATGATCAAATCGGGGAAATGCCCATCCACGGTAATTTGTACCAGGAGTCGGCCTCTGTTACTCGTATGGGCAATGACTTTGCGGAATTTGAAATGCCCCATTTTCGCTTGGGTAATTTGGCGAAATCTCCTAGCTGCTCCATTCGCATCCGGTATCAACTTCTTTCGCAAGGAATCCGCATTAATCTGCGTGTAACAGCTGTAACGGGAACGTTTCCGATGGCGCCCGGCATTCATCCGTTCTTTGCTGTCAGTAAGAATGAATCATGGCACTGCGAGATCAACGCGCGCCTCCAACACGATGTCACTGCGCGCGGTCTGGCATCGTTACCAATGCCCACATCGCAGAAAGAACACGACATCTTCGCTCCCTACATGAAAAGCCACATCTTTTCGGGAATGGATTCCGATCGCCTGACATTGGCAAATGACGAATTTTCCATTTCCATCCGAAGCAAGCCGAAAAACGATGTGGTGGTAGTCTATCGTTCTCCCCACGATCACTTCTTCTGTTTGGAGCCGTGGCAGGCACTTCCCAATGCCGTAGCCAATCACTCCCATCTGGATCTCGTCGCAGCAGGTTCAATGCACGAATATGAATGGGAAATCGAGAGGCATCGCTAGCGTTCAAAACTAACTTGCGTATGCAGCGGATGCGATGGGTGTTTGTTGCTGATGCGCTTTAAACTCATCCACGGTCAGAAAGCGCGGAAACGCAACAACAAACACTGTGTTTGCAGATTGTGCGTCGATGGCAAGCGAACCACAATGTACGCGACAAATCTCTGCGGAAATCGACAGCCCAAGACCGGTTCCATGACCTGATGATTTCGTCGTAAACCGTGACTTAATAAGCTTTTCACGAATTTCAGATGGAATCCCAGCTCCTGAGTCTGTAATCCGAATGAGAACATCGGAATCATGCACGCGGCACGAAACTTTGATCCATCTGTGCTCCAAATTTTCGATAGCGTCGATAGCATTTTTAAGAAGATTTAAAATCACCTGACCAAGTTGCACAGGTAGACATGCAAATGGTTCATCTCCTTTCATGATGTCGATCTCGATCGCGACATCGGCCATCTTTGCCCTCCTTTCAACCAAGGGCATGGGAAATTCCAAAATCTTGTTGATGGTCGAGACCTCTATCAACGAAACCGAATCCGACCGCGACATAGCACGGAAGCTTTCTAATAGTTTGTTTAACTTGCCGGCTGTGTCGAGCACCTTTTGTAGACTCTTCGGAATACTTTCATCAGCAATGAACTCAGCACGGCGTTTAGCCACTTCCACAAATCCGCACATGACCGCCAACGGCGTTTTAATTTCGTGAGAGATCCATGCAGCAAAAACACCCAGCTCCACTAGCCGAGATGATTCGGTGAGCTGAACTCGTTGCACGGACAACTGCTGTTCATTTTCATGCAGCTGCCGCAGGCGTAGGATCTCGCGCTGTTTCAGTCGTTCAAACGCCCGAGCGGTAAATGCAACAATGAGCAACGAAAGAATGAGGCACGCGAAAGAAATAAGTTGAACGCTCCACTTTTCCCACACGACTTGTTGCAGTCGGTTGTCGAGTGAAGTCCTTAGCCTTTGCAGAAGTACACCCTCAAATGCCGCTAGCGCCACATTGACTTCATCGATACGGTTCCGAAACTGTAAAATCTGTTCACTGGTAATGCCCTTGCGATCCCTTTCCGCTTGATCTTCAAAACCGATCCCAACCGCTGCAACCAAAGGGCGAGCATCTGGTATTGCCCAATCGGTGGCACTTCCGTCGAGAGTACGCAATTTGCTTTCTATCTGTCGACCACTGTCGATCAATGCGTAAACAGCATCAGATGCGCGCCTCAGTGATTCGTCCGTGTCTGCGGTTTCCGTTTTCAGTACCGAGATGGATCGGCGCGCGTCCCAAATCACTCCGTTCAATAGGTCGATAAGTACGTAGCTGGCCAGATCTTCATCAAGAATCAGGGCAGACTCGTAAATTACCCACGTAGTCATGTTTCGCAACACTTCTACCGCCCTACTGTAATTACTGTTGTTGGAAGCTTGGGCTCGCAATTCAGCCACATTTGCCATCTGGCTACGCATGAATGCGGCATCGAGCGGTTTACCCGTTCGTAAATTTTGCATTCCGTTCATTTGATCGACTGCTAACGTCATGCGATCGGCGCAAGACTCGTCAATGTCCACCGTGGCGAAGCTCTCACTCCATTGGCAGGAAATCTTTTGCAGTACATCAATGCCGGTTTGTTCTGATTCCAGACGATTGATGTCTTTATCAATCCATTGGATGATTGAGATGTTCAAAATGGCCACGGGAATCATTGCTGCGAGCAGCAAGATAAACTTCCAGTTTTTCTCCAGCCATAGATTCAAGCAACGCCTCCGAATACTGGCACAAGTATCGGCAGAAGTTTTCTATATTTGTTGACGATTTTTTGGAGAACTTAGCAAAGTCGAAAATATCGCAAAAACTTCCACAATTATCGTTCTTCCTGAAATTCGAACAATTCGAACAGTTCGGCCATCCCGCCATCTTGCATGAACATGGGCTGATAGTTAAAACTCGATCCACTGTGATTTTACTTCTCAAACAAAAGGATCGAACAAATGTCACACCTCAAGAAACTTCCGTTAATCATTCGCACATGGATTCTACCCTCAATCATCGGCGCATCGGTCGGCAGCATCATGACCAGTTGCTCGATCGAAAAACTCCCCACGCCCGCGCCCGGCAACCAAGACGTCGTCGCCGCTGGCGAACTTAAGCTTGGTGAAGCCAACGACTTCTCTGGAGAGATGTCGATGCTGGCGGATTTGCCATCATCATATGAGTGGGGCATGGATGTAAGTTTTGCCGTAAAACTGGATCAACCGACGCATTTGCGTGTTTCAACTTCGTACACCTACGACTGCGACTATTTTGCGACTGCATGGGGTCCACAGTATTATTTGTATTTGGAAGACGGATCGAGCCGCATCCTCAATGACGATACCAGCAATGAATGGGCGAACATTCCTGGCACAAGCACACCAGCCTATCCCGGCCTAACCCCAGCAGGTACGCACCGCATGATCGTTAGGTTCTTTGCCAAGGAAGAATGTGACGTGCGCGGCAACACCAAAATCTTGAACCAGTATGACTTTGAAGATAACCGCTACAATTCTATCGACTATAGTCTTACGCGAGATTGGCAAAAGTCCGATGACGACAAAGAGCAATTGCGCGTGAGTGCTTATCGCAGCTTTCGCTGGACTTCGGTCCAAGGCGAAGTCAGTGGCGAAATCGCGTTTTTTCCCTATGATGTGCCAACGAAGATCGTCTTGAAGGCAACAACATCAACTGGCGAAATGGTAAACGTATGGAAACCCGGCACTGTTCGCCACTGCCAGTACCAAGTTGCAACGGAAACCGGTACACCGACCATGATGCTAAGTTGCTCGCAACCTGACGTGTATACATTTCCTGAAAACTTCGACGCTGCTGTGAAGTTCACCAAGATTGCCAATACGTTTTAACTGTATTCTTATAATGCCTGCGGAGCTCATCCGCGGGTTCACTCTTCGGATAGATCGTATTCAAGAACTAGCATATTTCCGTGCTTCGCCATAAAGCGATACTGGTAGTGCTCACATTCATCTTCGTCGCCTGAGACACCGTCCCATTCCATCGCTAGAGCCGTCTTAATTTCACCCGTATCCAGGTAACGTTTGAGCAACTTAAACACGGCTTCATCATTGACGGGAGAAGCAACCAAACGACCGAAGCTGTATTTTTTACCGACCGTAAATGTGAACTGGCATGCTGAACCCGCAAAGTTTTGCTGATGCTCGGAAATCATTCGCTTTATCAAAGTAAGATCACCGGAGTACGATTCTACCCACGCTTGCCCGCTGCGGACATCAGCCTCGATGGCGATGTCCCAAAGATCCATTTGCGGCGTCGTTTCGACTGCCTGCGTCAACAGAGCGAGTGCCATGAGCAGCACAAACTTCAAAGAACCCTCCGACAAATTCAGAGGAATCATTGTGACCAATTTTTGCAAGCTTCACTAGCGGATTCTCAATTGTGCGCAAATTGCCCATGGCTAGGGAGAATTGCCTGCTAAACCCATGAGTTGCGGCTGCAGCCACGATATCATGACATCCCCTTCGCCGCGCAAACGCCTCGCTTTGAAGCGTATGTTGGACTGGATACCAGCATACGGTCGTAGGTCCACTTCAAAATCCTCGAGCGCGATACGCTGTGAAAGTACTTTGCGATATACAACTGCATCAGCAAACCACACTTCAAACTCCACATCATGACCAAAGTCTGCAACGGCGATTCCCAGCTTCAACCGAGCATTTTCAGGCAACCGCACCAGAGGAAATGTGACTTCACTGGCAGCGTTCGTTAGCTTCACTTCAAGCGTCGTGCCGCTCCAACGAACTTCATCACCTCGTATGTCAATACTCGCACCAAATTTTTCGCCCATGTCCAACCGAGGTTCGCCTTGATTGATCGGACTAGAGGGACGCAACAGCACAATCTGATCAGTACGCGTCACAACTCTCCATCCGTTTGGAATGTGACTTGTTTCCGCGACGGTGATTATGGCAGCGCAGTCCAAACAGCCATCCATTTCGCGCAGCGCGGTAAAAATTTCAGAGGCTCCTTCCACATATTCTATTGAAAGCGGAAAAGGAGCTCGCGCATCTCGCTGCGCGATCTGCAACATCTTGCGCCATGAAAAAGGCGCCACAACACGTGCGATAGATTCAGCAGCGATGATGTCTACCAACGCGTTCACCATGCCTCGCGCGTCCAAAGAAAAGTATGGATCTTCGGGCGATTTGCTCAAATCACTCTTCACCAAACTCACAAATGAATACGAGTGCGGAGGATTCGCAATGTACTCCTCGTTTGCAGAATCCAATATGCTACGCAGCTTGCAATCTTTTGCGACGTGGCTGTCGGAGAACACAGCAACTCTAAATCCAGTGTAGTCCACAAAGTTGCGCCAATGCGCTTTAGACTCGTCAATCGGACAACCACGCACCTGTTCGCGATCTACCTCGTTCATACCTTGAGCGGCCTGTCGATTGAGCGTCTGTTCGTCTGCGCGCCACGCGAGTGCAAGGAGGCTGGAGACTTTGAAGCCTCGACTAACCAATTCAGCTGCAAGTGATTGCACATCAGGAAAGGTACAATTGCCATTTCTATTCGGCAGACAACTAGGCCAAAGAATCGCAGCATCACCGATTGTCTCGGGACTCAGCTTAGCGACATCACTTCCTGCCGAGTAGTTTGACTGAATATGCAGGGCTACCGCGCGCAGCCGTTGTTTCAACGAGGCCGGCCCGCTTTCCCAAATGAGCATGCCCAAACAAGCGAATAACACGATTGCTGACAAAATTTTTATGCTCCAAAACGATCCGATCTCGGCAGCAAAGACCACCGACAATATCGTAACCGCTATCAGCACCATGTGAGCAAAATCAGTGAGTGCAAGTCGCTCCATGCGAATCAATTCACGCGATGCGATCATCTCTGTTGGAAGGTAGGCCATCAAAAATATGCTGAGGGAAATCGCACAAAGAATTGCCGGCAGCCAATACATGCGTTTCCAAGCGGACCACGGTGCCAGAGTTCTGCGGCTGTGACCGGAAAACAGCCCAAACAGCCCCAGAGACAGGGGAAAAATCAACCCCACCCAACTTACGGC
>Ga0255097_1000074_pt1 | contig 70458 bp, 98 predicted proteins | sample Colum_Atlam_RepB_2_FD_188436 | JGI IMG/M metagenome (GOLD analysis project Ga0255097, IMG submission 188436) | Freshwater microbial communities from Columbia River, Oregon, United States - Colum_Atlam_RepB_8d | ecosystem: Environmental > Aquatic > Freshwater > River | place: USA: Oregon...
GGGCGGCGGAGGGTTTGGCGCCGGCGGCACAGGATTTGGGTCGTTCACGTATTTCCCCCCGATGAATGGATATGCGCTTACTCAGTATAGGCAAGCGTCGGCGCGTTCGCTGGCAGCGCGAGATAGCAATTAGACTACTGTTCGCTAAGCGATTCGCGCACGATCGCTTGGATCATTGAAACGGTGGTTCCGGACGCCAGCAATTCGCAGCACAACACCACTAGGCGAGCCTTCTTTCCTGGCGCCATCACCCTGTGCATGGAATCAAGCGTAGCCTCGATAGACTCGATCACGATGCGAAGACTTTCCAGATCCAGTTCTGCGGATGGTTTGCCGGTTAATAGCTCATTGAGATCCACACCAAAGTTCTCACGAAGGCAGCTCAGGAGAACTAAAGGGGCTTCGCGCTCGCTACGTTCGTAGCTTTGAAAAGCACGATGTGAAACACCCAGCTTGGAGGCCATTTCCTGCTGCGTGAGGCCATCCTTGCGTCGAAGCTCCACAAGACGGCTCGCAATGTATTCCATCGTAGTCATGTTGCTGAATGTAAGCACGAAATGGCACAAATGGACAACAAGTGACGCACAAGGATGCTCAACGGCGCAGTAGGTCGTTAGCGACCTGGGCTGGGTTGTCGTCGCGGCCGCCACGCGATCTGGGGCCTACGCTGTCGTAAAGGGCGCGCATCTGCTCCCGGAGGAGATCGAGGCGTCGTTCGTCGTTGGCGCCCTCGACAGTGGTCTTGTCCCCGAGGCGCTTGTCGACGTTCTCGGTAAAGCGCTTGGTGTCGTCGGTATAGAGCGAGATCTGCTCACGCTGGCGGCTAATCGCGACGAGGAATGCCTTCTGGTTCAGCAGCTCTGTCTGGTTCGCCTCGGCGTTCACCAGGACGCGATCTTCGGTGCGGCCCTGGGACTTGAAGATCGTCATGGCCCTGGCATGGTCCCAATGCTTTGACGCCAGCTCGGCCGCATCGAGGCGCACGGATGCGCCGGCGGCCGAGACCAGCTCCAGGTGCTTCCCGTCGTAAGAGCGCACGGTGAGCATCTGGCCGTTGGTCAACGGGGTGTCGTCGCTGAGCTTGAGGCTTTTGACGTTCAAGCCCCACTGAATGCGTTCGCCTGGCGCCAGGCTGGTTTGCCGCTCGCGGAACAGTTCGACGCCCTGGCGAGCGCCGCCGGCGACGCTGCGCGGATTCCAGGCGACCTGGGGCCCCGCACCGTCGGCCGCCTGCAGGACGACTTCGTTGTTCCGTCGATCGACGGACTGGACACGCATGTAGCGCCCCGCCTCGATGCCGAGTCGGTCAACGCCACGGCCGAACAAGAGTACGTCGCCGGTCTTGTAGGTCTCGACTTCAACCTTGTCCATGCGCTGCGCGAAAACCTTCTGCAGCGCCGTGGCAGGCAATTCCCCCTGCAGGCGCCCTTCCTTGCGAAGAACATCTCGCATGGCTTCATTCAGGACGATGCGCTCGGCGTTGCGGGCCGTGAGGACGGCGGTATGTTCTCGCGCGGCTCCACTGGCGGCCCAGTCCCGGACGATCGCAGCCAGGCGCTTTTCACGGTTCTCGATCTCGTGCGTCTCGGACTTGAGGGTTGTCATGGCACCGCGCACGTCGCCGGCGATCACCTGGCGGATCGCCTTCTTGTGGGTCTCGCTCTTCTGGCGGCGGATGTCGTCCATCTCTGCGTACTTCATCCCGGCCTTGAGCAGCTGCTCGAACGGCTTGCCGGCCTCGATCGAGGAGAGCTGTTTGACGTCGCCGATCGCGACGACGCGGACTCCGAGGCGGTCTGCCAGGTGCATCGTCCGACGCATGAGCTTGGCGCTGACCTGCGACGCCTCATCGAGAACCCAGACCTCTTTCTCGGCTCGCTGGCGCACCGCGGCGGCGCTGAGCGGATCGCCGCGGGTCAATACGGCGAGATCCTTTTCGGCCGCCCGTAGCTGCCGCTGCAGCGTCGTAGACTCGATCCCCGAATCCTGCTGGATCGTGCGAGCCGCTTCAGCGTTCGCAGCCATGCCCTTGACCCGATAGCCGGCCGCCTCAAGGAGCGGTTTGATCTCCTTGAGCATGTAGGTCTTGCCGACGCCAGGTCGGCCCAGGACGCCCGTGTAGCGGGCTGGGCTGGTCAGGATCAGCTCAGCGGCCGCTCGCTGGCCCTCGTTGAGGCTGCTGCCGGCCAGCCCCTTCTCAGCTTGCTCCCGCGTCAAGGCGGGCTTCACGGCGCCCTTGCCGGACTGCATCGACTCCAGGATCAGTCGCTCCTGGTGCCGCGCCATCGGCGTGGTCCAGGCCCTGGCTCCGCCCAGGGGGACCGAAATGAGGGACTTGTCCTCCCTGGCCTTCTGGATCGCTGTCTCGACATCGGCCACTGACGCACGCCCCATCGCTCCGGCCAGGCCCCAGCGCAGCATGTCCGCATGGGTGAAAACGGATTCGTTGTCGCTGAGCCTCGAAATGGCTTCGGTGACGGCTCGGGGAGTCGGTGCAGGCCCAGTCGGGGTCTTGTCGCCGGCGACGCGCGCGGAGGCCACAGCCGCCCGGACGTCGAAGTCCAGCGAATCGGTCTTTTCCAGCCAGCGATCTACCAGCTCGGAAAGCGGGGCATTGACCTTCTTGGCTCGGGTCATTAGTGCGGCACGCTCGGCATCGACGGCGCCCTCGAGGCCGCGCTCCTGCATGGCGGCCCGGATCTCCTGGGAGCGAGCGGCGAACGCCTGCAGGGCGTTCTCGGGCACGGCGGTGATCTCGAAGCGACCGTCCAGATGGGTACGCTCGACTGAGTAACCCAGCTCCTGCACCCGGCGGGCGAGGGCGGCGCGGTAGATGTTCCCTCCCGCCATTTTGTGGCGGAAGAAGGGCTCTGAATTGAGGGATTTCCAGCGGCCATCGTCAGCCAGAACGGCATTGGCGACGACGGCATGCGTGTGAAGCTGCGGATCTTGATCGCGAGACGTGTGGTGCTCGAACAGAGCTACCACCATGCGACCGGCGGGGGTTTGAGTGGTGCCCAGGAAGTCCTTGCGCCGATAGCCCGCAATATTGGACTCCATCCAACCCAGGGTTTCCTTTACTGCCTCGTCGTGTGCTTGGCGCAGTCGTTCATCACCGCCAACCTCGGACAGCACACTGACCGACTTCGGCGCTGAAAAAGTCAGGTCCCAGCCAGGCTGATGAACCTTTTCCCCGCCCTTGGTCCGAACCGTTCCGAGATGGGTTCCATCGGGCAGATGGCCGTCCAGGACCTGCTTGAACTGGTCTCGGTCCACCACACCTTCCAGCCCAAGCTTTTCGGACCCTACACCCCACCAAGCCCCGGCAGAGTCAGCGGCGTTATCGCGGTCCTGGTGGTAGTAGTCTTCCTTCTCGAAATAGCTGACTGCGGCTCCCGAGCTGGTCAGTTTCGCGATTGAAAGCATGCGCTACACCACACTGCGCCGGCGGGGCCGCGGGGCCTCGTCTTCGACGCCCACGGCGGGATCAGGGGCGCCGTCCAGGTCGCCTTCCGGGGGCAGGGGCGAGCCGTCGTCGACGACCGAAGGAAGACCCACGGTCGGATCTTCGCTACCGCTCAGGTCGATGAGCTGGGACGGGTCGATCGCGAGGATTTTCTGCAGGGGATCTTCCTGCATCGGGACGAAAGCCTGTGCGATCGTCTTGATCGTCCCACGCGTGAGGGCGAAGCGGCCGCCGGGCAGATCGCCGGCCAGTTTGATGAGGCCGGTTAGGTCCGGCATGGTCATGATCTCGGAGGCCATGACAACCTCCCGATCCTTACGCTGCATGTTCAGGGAGACGCCGTCCCGCATGTCATTGGCGCCGTAGGAAAGACCTTGCTGGTTCTCCTCGATCTCCACCTTGCCGAACTTCTTGGAGACCAGGTCCGCGGTCTCCGGATCGTTCTGTCGAAAGCAGATCCAGGTGTTGCATTGGCCGATGATCGAGGAGGCCATCTCCTTGCCATAGATCATCTGCAGCTGCGTGAACTGCTGGAAGGCAAACAGGCCGCACCCGCCGAACTTTCGGCCTTGCTCAACAAATGGCGCGATGGACGCGACCTTGTTTAGCGCGGCCAATTCGTCGATCACCAGCCAGATGCGGCGCGTGCGGCTTTCTGGGAGGCTCAGGACCCGATTAACGAACACCTCAATCATGGTGCTTAGGACCGGACGGGAGGCGTCCAGCTGGGAGGCGTTGGCATTGAGGAAGACCCAGGAACCATCGTCCGGCCCGTTCACCCAATCCTTGAAGGTAAAGCCTTGCCCCGAGTCGCGCATGTAGTCGATGCTGCGCATGGCGATAGACGCCGTGGTGCGGATCGACGAGCCCATTTTCTCGTTCTCGGGCGTGAAATAGCTGGCGGCCTTCGTGCCCTGGACGTAGTCGTGAAGCTCCTGCAGGGAGACGGTGCTGACCAGCTTGCTTAACTCCTTCCAGGACGTCTGGCCGCGCTCCTTCATGCGCTCCAAGAGGACCGACACCATGGTCTGCCCGGCCTCAGCCCAGATCGTCTCGCCCTGGGTAGGCTTGGGAATGAGGCTGGCGCCGATCATGGGGTAGAGATAGGGCTGGTCGCATTCGCCCCAGAGGTCCCAACGAGGCGTACGGGCATCGAAGATATTCATGACCGTGTCCTTGCCTTCCCGGTAGAACCAGCTGAGGAAATCGCCGCTGGGGGAGAAGATCACGGCGCGATCGCCGCGGGCACGAATCTGGGTCAGGAGCTGGTGAATTCCCGTTGTCTTGCCGGTGCCCGAGCTGCCCGGCATGATGATGTGGGTTGTCTCGAAGCCCTTGAGCATTTTGATACCGCCGAAGTGCATGTCGCCGCCGGCATCGCGCTTTTTGATCTCGGCGTTCAGCTCTTCCCCGGTCACCAGCTTGCCGCCTCGCAGGTGCTTTTCCTCTCGCTGGGACTTGCCGAACTTGAACAGCCAGATGAGCAGGAAAAAGATGAGAACGCCGCTGCCGACAGCGGACTGAAGCATCGACTTGAACCACATCTGGACCAGGTGCCAGAAGTTCTGCTTCATCTTGACGGAGTGGGCGAGGGTGCTGATTGTGGTCTGGATCACCGCGCCGTTTTCCAGCCGGATGTCCACTACCTCCGGGCCATTCTCAAGCCACTCTCCGGTAATGGAGGCCACGTAACGGACACCGAGGTAGCGTTCGTGTTCCGTGGTGTGGGACATCCAGATTCCCAGAGTGATGAGGCTATACAGCATCATCGTTGCGAGGCCGAATTTCTGGAAAACCTGGCCAATCATCCGCAAAAAGTGGATGGTGACCTGGCCGCCGCGGGTGAAGTCCCCGATGGGCGAATTGTGCAGCGACTTCATGCGTTGTCCCCTTTTCTCTTCTTGCCCCCCAGTACCCGACCACCCTCGGTCTCAGCCGCCTCCAGCGCCAGCCTCTTCTGCTGGTCGCCGAGGTCGTCGAGCCGTGGGAACTCGGCTGGGTACTGGGACTTCATCAGGATACGGAGGCCAACCTCTACTACGGCGGCCATTGAAAGCAAAGCTTCCTGGCGAACGTGCCCTTCGTGGGTTGCATCTTGCATGCCTTGTGCGGCGTCGGTGAGGTCACGCAGCATGCCCACCTGGACGTCGGAAGAGGTCTCTATCGCCCCCAGGCGACTCGCCATGTCCGTCAACTGGAGGCGCATGTCCGCAATGCCCCGGGCAAGGTCCAGCTCATCGATCTCGGAGCCCGCAAGGCCCCGCTCTATAAGTCGCCGCAAGGCGTTACCTCGCGAGATTTTTTCACTCTTCGCGAACTCGTCAACCCGGCTGACAATTGACTCCGGCAGCCTCACCCCAACAACCTGCATAGGAACCCCCTGAATCCCCAATCATCACATTATCAGGCTTCTCTGCCAACACAATTAGCCAATCGCCTACTTGAAGTTAACCACAGATTCGGATAGCCGCAAAAAACTGCCTTGCGGCTCGGAATCAAAATCAATTAAACACCAAATAATTAAACAGTTACATGAAATGTTTACCTATGTTTACGTCTAGCGGCGATCTTGTAAACATTTTTGTTTATAAATAGTCCATATAAGCAGATAGTTAACTATCGCTGCGCTTGACGCCGTTACCGCATCGCAAGGTGAGTCGGGTGTGAAGCAGTCCGGGACCCGGGCGAAGCCGGGGGGACCGGACTAGGAAAATCGGGGAAATGGGAGGAGCCGGTTTTTCGGGCCGCCTCCCATTCGGACGTCCTGGTCGAAAAGAAAGCCGGAAGTTTCGGCTTCTTGGCGCAAAGGACGGACGCGTTTTTGGCTGGCCGCCTCTGGCGATTTGGGACGAAATATTTCGCCTGACTGGCTGGTCTGGCAGAGCCCGAATCGGTATTCTTTGCCGCGCCAGGTCAACAAAATGGGAGCGGCAACGTGTCGAAGATTAAGGTGGAAGGACTTACCCGAAAGGGAACGGACAAGTCGAGCGTCACCGTCAAGGTAGATGGCGACGTAATGGACGAGCTGAAGGCGCTCGAAGAGCGGATCGCTGCGACCGCTCCTGAGTATGAAATCAATCGCTCGGCCATCGTCGAAGCGGCATTCAAGACCTTCATCAAGGAAGTGAACGCCGCTCTCGACAAGAAGCCGGCGGGCGATGGCTCAAAGAAGGGAGCGCGCGCCGCCAGCAAGGCGGCAGCAGCACGGACTGAGACGGAACCGGCTTAGTCCAAAATCAGAGCAAACAAACAGAAAGGCCGGCTACAAAGCCGGCCTTTCTGTTTGTGCCAATCGCGCGACAGACCTAAGTCCGAGTTGCAGGATTCGCCTGATCCAAGAAGCGCACCAGGGCGGTGTAAAGAATGCGACGAGTAGCCACCTCATCGCGCTCCGCCAAAGTGTGGACCTTGACCCATAGTTCGGGTGGGAGATCAACGTTTTGATTGACCGAGTTACGCGGGGCAACTAAGTAAGGGAAAGGGTCCTGGCTGGACGGCGCAGACAGCCGAGCCTCCACGAAGGAGGCAACGGCGTCGGCATGCAAATCCTTCAGCTTCCGGGCCGCCGAGTCCGCCAGTGCGCGATAGCGCACTTGGACGGATTCAGGCAGGCCGACACGGGATCGGCTCGCCGCCATGTCAGCCAGCCATGCCGAGCACATCAGCCAGCGTCTTGCGGTCGAAACGCAAGTCGCCAGAGTCAGTGCGGATCAGGACAGTATCGGTTTCAAAGTTCGCCGACAGGCAGCGCAAGACGGGGCCATCGGCCACCGGACTGGCGCTACCTGATTCCCCCGATTTGACGTCTCGTTGAGCCTGCGAAACGGGCCGGGAAGGCGGCTGCGAAGCAATGCCGCCGACCGACGCGACAGGCGACACCCGCGCAGCTGGGCTGCTCGCCGACTCGTGGGTTGCCGATGAACCGGCAGGATTTACGCCGGCGCCTGCTCCTGGACCGTTTTTGGGGCTGGCCTCCGGCGAAGCCGGAGCCGCAGCCTCGCTTGCCTGGGTGGATGCCGGCTTTCCAGATGGGGGAGGCACAGCCTGCTTATCGTCGTCATCGGTAGGCTCCAAGCGCGCCAACAGCTGGTCAACCTGCTGGCGCTGGTTACCCATTCGGTCAGGAGCTGCCAGCCAACGATTCAGGACTCGTTCGGCCGCCGATTGATCCTTGCGGGAAGCGCGCACCAGGCGGTACATCGTCTCGATGTCATCGCACAAGCCTTTGTCCAGCACAGTCAGGAACAACTCACCAGCCTTGCCGATATTGGACAGCTTGGAAAGCTTGGTCTTAGGGCGGCCAGTTGCCTCCGCAGCCTCGGCCAGACCGCCGTTAACCGCAATCAGCCGCTGTGCCTCGTCCACCTGCTCCTTGAGGGTTAGGCCTTCTCGCTGGCCGTTCTCGGCCGCCTGCGCATTGACGATGTCACGGATGTCCTCTTCGGTGTACGGACGGACTACGCCCTGGACGGTCTTCTGGCCGTTCAGCTGGACAGCGCGCCAACGACGTTCGCCGTGGACGATGATGTACTGATACGGCGACGACGCATCGTTCATGGGACGGACGATGATCGGCAATTCCTGGCGCGTAGCGCGGATCGAAGCGGCCAGCTGCTCCAGCTTGTCCTTGTCGAAACGCTTACGCGGCTGGTTGGGATCGTTGATGATGAGCTTGACCGGAATCTCGAGAATGCTCTCGCTCGGCTGAGCTTCCAGAATCTTCTTGGCGAGGCCCTTGGCCTGCTGCTTGGGATCGAACCGCTTAACCATTGGTGGCCTCCATCTTCTTGTACAGCCAATTCAGCGCACCGCGCATTTCCTTGGCCGCCACTCGGGTAGCACCGCCAAGGTTGCGATTCTCGTCCAGGACCTCCCAAACCGGCTTGCCCTCGAAGGACGCATTGACGTACGCGGCGCGTTCATTCACGACGATGGGCGACAGCTCATCGTCGAACGCGCTCTTCATCGCATCTAGCACCTCACGGTGCCCCTTGATGCGGGCGTTGTAGCGCGTAGGGACGAAGCCCAGAAAGGTCAGACCGTCACCGCGGCGCTCCCTGGCCTCCTGAATCCTCTCATTTAGGTCATGAGCGTTCCCCAACCCGTAGACGTCAGGAACGATGGGGGCAAACACGAAGTCTGCGACATCCAATGGCGCAGCCATGTCGTCGTGCGGGGTAGGGGGGGTATCGAGGACGACATAGTCGAACTTCTCGCGTTTAGCGATGGCCCGAAGGTTCTCCACGAACAGGGGGACCTGGTCCTCGCGGACAGCGCGCAGGCCAGGATCTGCTGCGATGACGAAGACGTTCTCGACGTCGTCGGCCGGCTGAACTTCGACCTTCCGGGCGCCGCCCTTGGTGTATAGCAGGCTGGCTCCGCGCGGGCTGACCTCCTGGACGAACGACCGCGAGGCGTTAGCCTGGCGGTCGACGTCGACCAAGAGCGTCTTGTGACCCTTGCCGCCCAGGAAGTGGGTCGTGTGGACGGCGAAGGTCGTCTTGCCGGTCCCGCCCTTGAGCATGGTGATGGCGACGATTTTCATTTTTTGGCATCCCTGGCGTTGAACTTGTCGAGTTCGCGTTGCCGGTGGCCGTGAACGAGCTGCATCCTGACAAAGCGGGCGGAGGCCGGATCACGCGGCGCACCTCGCACAAATAAATCGTTGTCCTGCATGAAGACTCCTAATTGCTACTGCTCAAGATCGGAATGGCGGCTGGTGGTCCAGCTCTGCTCGGTCTATGCGGCAGATGAATGATACAAAAATTGATCGTGCAATGATACAAAAAAGTATCGTCAGCCGACGAACGGCGCATCAGCTAGGATGCGTGCGCGAGACGCGTTCCGCATGCACAAGCGCGGAGGCGAAACAGGACCAGAAAACAAGGGGAAGCCATGTCCAGGCTGTTTGCTATCGCGGCTGTGTTCGCGCTGTCAGGTTGTGCTGCCATGAGCACGGACTGGGCCACAGTACAGCCACCGGGGGATAAGCCTGCGCAGCAGGAGGCTCAAGCCAAAGCCGAAACTGCGATCCGGGCAACGCTGACCGACCCCGACTCAGGAAAATTCCAAAACTGGACGCCCGTCTACAAGACCTTCGGCGGGCCGCTGGTGAATCAACCCGTGTGGGCGATCTGCGTGGACGTGAACGGCAAGAATCAGTACGGCGGCTACGCCGGCTTCCGCACCATGCAAGCGGCATTCAAGAATGGCGAAGTAGGCGACGAGCCAGACGCGATTTCAGAGATGAAGTTCGGATGCCCCGCGGCCACGGACTCGACGCGGCACTGATCGACCCGTGGGTTCAGGGGGGAAAAGGGTAGCTGTCACCAGCGAGCAGGCGTCTCGAGCTGACGAAGTACTCGCGGCGATGATCCTTCGCAGCTTGGGTCTGGAGGTTTCGCCACACCCAGTTGTGCGAGGGAGCAACCGGGGCCTCACTCCGGATTACAAGGTTCGGAAGGACGGGGAGCTGGTTTTGTACTGCGAGGTCAAGTCGGTTTTGACCGAGACACACCCAGAGTTCGGCTTGCTCTGGCAGACGCTCTACAACAGCCTGACTGCCGACGTACACAAGGCCGCTAAGCAATTCCAGGCCGTAAACCCGGATCGAACGGTTCCAAACGTCCTGATCTGGATGTCCCACAACTTCCAAATCAACGTCAATTCGTTTGTCGATTTGGCGCAGGGCAAGATCCAGATCGATAACATCGAGATCGCGGATCTCGGCAGATATACCAGGGGACGCTTTCAGCAGGACATCGACAACATCGACATGGTCATCTGGATTGGGCCTGGGGGCAGCGACGACATGACCTTCGTGATGCTCACGCAGATTGCGGAGCGTCAGGCCACTTTGCAGCATTTGTTCGCGTCGATTTTTTAGAGCAAGGTCATCCACAGCGTCTGTGGATAACCGCTGAGTATCTGGCGCTTTCGCGGCGATAAATCCCGCTGCAATGGGCGCTTGTGACGGTTTGGTGAAAATTTGAGCGTTTCGCGCCCACAATGCGCGACGTCAAGAACAGGATTGACAGGCCAGACAATGGGGAACCTGATATCTGCTGCAGCGATCATGTCCGGCATAGCGGCGGTACTCGGCTGGTGGATACAGAGTCGCATCAATAACCAGAGCGACCGCCTCCTTGAAAGATTCAAGGATGAGCTGGCGAAGCAGAACATCCTCCATACCGAACGACTGAGCGCCTTCAAGACGCTCTCGGAACATCTGATCGCGTTGAGGCGGTACTGCAACGCCTGCAGTGCCGAATTCGGGCAGCGTTCTGAATTTGAGCCAAGACGGGAGTCTCTGACGGCGGCGGAAAATGTCTCGCTCCTGCAGCACTGCCAAGCCATACGCCGTGCGCTCGAAGAGCGCGAGCTTTTTGTTTCTGCCGACGTGCGCGAGGCATTCCGGCAACTTTTCATGCAGCTGAATCTCGGATTGCACCTGGAACTGTGGTTGGCATCAGGAAAGGATGCAAACGAGCTGAACGCAGTACAGCTTTATGACCTGGTGGCAACTCGCGTCAACGAAGTTCTTTCAGCCATGTTCGCCGACCTCGGATTTCAGCCAAGCACCCCACAAGCCAAAGGCTTGAAGGGGTTGCTTGGCTTCAACTCACCGGCAAAAGCCGATAAGCCATGAACGCGAGGAAATGTATCGTTGGTGCGGTTTTGGTGGCCCTGCTCATGTGGGGGCCAATCGATCGATCCTGGCCGGCGTGGCTACTGATCCGGACAGCCTACCTGGTGCTCATCCCGCTGGCCGTCTGGTTCGCACTCGAATTCATTTGGAAGCGCTGGCAGCCCGACACCGCGTCCGAGAATCGCCTGAACAGAGCGCTAGCCGGTGCAGCCGCTGGCATGCTGGTCGTCTTTGCTGTGTTAAAGGCGCAAGACGACTTCCACATGGAATGCACCGAGTGGGCGCCTACGCATGACGGGCAGGAATGCGTAGGGGACGACGTCCCGGTCCCCGGTGCGGATTGGGGGGCAGTGGCCATGCTCGTTCTGGCGGCCGGAGTTGCGTTTTGGGTCTGTGTACGCCCGCAAGATCCAAGCTGAGTTCTACGTCGAAAACAACCGGGGGGAATAGTATGTCTCGCAATACGTTGTTCGTCCTTACACTCGTCATCGTCAGCAGCCTCGCCGGCTATGTGGCGTACGGCATGTTCGGTGTCGGAACCATGGCCGAGATTGAGAAGAGCAAGATGTACTTCGCGGCGGCCGTCCTGGCGTTCCTGGCGTACATCTTTATGCTCGCTATCATCATCTACGCGCTCGGCCCGGACCCAGCTCCAGGGGTGACCGAACCACCGGGCAAGAAGATTTTCGATTCTTGCGTGACGATCATCCCGCCACTGGTCACGCTGATCGTCGGCTTCTATTTCGGAACCTCTCAGAACATTGACACTACGCCTGCCCCTGAAACGCCGGCGGCGGTCGCGCCGGCGGCCCCTACCGGCGGCGGATGATAGGAAACAACGCACCCCTGGCGTCGTGCTCAGCACGCGCCAGGCGCGACAAAGCCGGCGCCGCATCGGCGCCGGCTTTGTCGCCATCCGGTTTCAGCGTCCCAAGTGAACCTGTAGCGTGTAGCCGTCCAGGCGGAGCTTGCAGGCCTGCGCTATCTGCTGCTGCAGGTGAGCAGGACCTTGAGGGTGTCTCTCGCCAAGGATCGAAAATCCTGCAACCAGCATGGCCTGCGCGGCGTCGGCCTTGCTCATCCGCGCCAAGACGCGATAGGCGGCCACCATGTCACCGCGCTCGCATGCTGCATTGATGTCTGCGGCCTCCGACTCAAACATCACACGCGGATCGCGGCGGTAGTCTTCGTTGCCGTCCAGCACCCCTGCTTTGCTAGATGGTGAGCCGGCTTTTGCTGTTGCTGTTGCCGTGTTGCGTGCGGGGTTATTCATCGGGTGCCTCCTGTGTGGACCTGCTTCGCTGAGTGGATCGCCGTAAGCGGGCCACGCCGGGGAACAGCTCGATGCGCAAGGCCACCGTGGAATAAATGGAGGGGACCCGCTCGCGGGGAGGAATCTGTTTATGCCGCGAAAGGGCCTTGTGCAGCGAAGCCCCCGGCTACTCTGGCCGCGTCAGGCGACCACCAGCGCAAGCACCGGTTCCACCTGGCGATGAAGCCCGCCGCCCAAGGCCTGCAGCCCGAGCTGCAGGCACCGCGGCCGACGTTGCACAGCAACGTGGGCCGACCTATGAGGCTGTCAGGGCACAGGGGCCGTAAGGCGCCAGGGCTTGCTGTTGTAAGGGACGATATTTTGAGCTAGCGTGGTTTTCCCTCAACGGAAGCTGCAGCCATGAAGCTACTGCACGAAGAGTTCCCAAAGGTTCAATCGCGCGCGGATCTCCGCGCACTGGTCGAAGGATTCCGCCTCGATTTCATTGGCACCGGTCGCGCTGATGGCGAGCTGCGCCAGGTCGACCACTATGTGCTATCAGAGTTCGGGCGCACTGCGAAGCTGGACCACTACTGGGACGGCGAGCCGAAACCCGAGCGCAAGTCGAACGGGCACAAGCTGACCTTGGAGATTCAGCGGGACGGCGTAGCGGACCTTTTGCATCGCGACTGCGTCCTCTTCAGGGAGCTTTGATAATGGAGCAGGTCAAATCGGACTTCGCCCTGATTGTCTCCCACCCGACGCTTCGGGACTTTGTAGGCAAGTACGGGCTCGTGGATACCCGCCCCGCCAACAGAGAGCCGAGCCTCGTGCTCGGCGTCTTCGAGGGGACGACGGGCGAGCATTCGATTCTGGTGACTCACAGCTGGTATGACCGCTGCAAGACCTACCAGATCAGGCCAGATGGGAACGATGTGACGATTGAGGTTCGGGATTCCACCGGCGCCGTGGTGTACTCAGCCAGCGCCAGCTTCCTGGACGACCGCTGATCGAAATCAGCGGTTGTCTACGCAGCTAACTGCCGTCGTCGCAAGCGACGAGGGCAGACCCTCGAATCTTGGAGGGCGGCGGTGCCGTCAGGCTCCGTTGCCTGCTGACCATCACCACGAGACCCACAAGACACCGCTGCGTTGCGCATGAGCAACGCCGTGAGTGAAGGTCGCTAGACGCGCCAGGGCGATGCCGCAGGCAAGCCAGTGATGGCCGCAGCGCGGCCGTGCTGTGCGGCGCGCGAGAAGCGAGTAAAAAAAGAGCCCCCGCCGGAGCGGGGGCAAGGGCCGGGAGTAGTTACTTCCGGGAGCCGCGATTCTTGTTGCCGGCCTCTTCGTCTTCCTGCTCGTTCTCGTCGATCGGGCGGAGCTGGATGGTGTGCTTGCCGATCATCGGGATGACCGCGAAGACCAGGTTCTGGCTGCCGTCGCCGTTGGTGAAGGCGACGCCGACTTCGCGCCAGTAGGCCTTCTTGCCCTCGCCGCGGTCCTCGATCTGCAAGATGCGGTGGGTCGGGCGCTTCGGGGTGTTGGTGGTCTTGGTGGACATCGCGGTTCTCCGGTTTCTAGGCTGCGCGGTAGTGCGCGAATCTCGTCCGGGCGAGGCTTTCAGCCACGGCCGCAATGGTCGGACGCCCCCGCTCGTCGGCTGCAGCGGTATCGCAGCCGTCGACGCGGAGCGGCCGAGCCGAAGGCCTTGCCGTTGCGGTCGGGGCGCCTCGCCCTAGAGTTCGCATGGGGCACTACCTGCATGCAGCCGTCCGGAGGACTTGTCCGCCGCGCCAACGCCATGCCCGTCCCAGGCCTGCAGAAGCGCCGTCAGGGCAATCCAGCTGGCTCCGAAGTCCGCCAGCACCAGGACGACCCCAGAGCCGCGCTGCGGTGATCCCGAGGCCAGCTCACCGTCTCGAACGATCGACCTGCTGCAGCAAGACGTCGCCGGCGCCGCGCGGCAGGAAGTAACCCCGGCCAGGCCGCTCCACAGGGGGCCTCCAGCGAGCCTCACAGCGCGCCGTGCTGTTGCGATAGGGATTGATGCCCGTCAGGGGCGAGACGCCATAGGCGGCTCGATGCGTAGCACGAAAGCCCGGCCGGCCAGGGGCAGGCATCGCCCAGATCCGCAACATCAGGAAGGCGCTAGACTCGGGACAAGGAAATACCGCCCACGAACAGCGAATACAGGATCAACCCATGCCGGAAAGACAGCCAGTCGGCGGAGATCCTGCCTTAGGTCGCAACCCCACGGCCGACGAGCAGGCCGGAATGCAGTGGTGGAACAGTCTCGATGAGCACGCGCGCAGGAAGTGGATGCGTGCCGCAGGCGACACCGGAGTAGCGGCTGACGCCTGGACGGCCTTCAAGCGCACCGCCGGCGCCGAAGCAACCGCTAGCGACTGAAACCGCGATCTCGCTGTTGCCGCTGCTCGGCGATAGCCTGCTGCAGGCGCTGCTCGACAGGCGCTCGCTCAAGGTCAGGGGCCTTGCGATCCCGCATCAGATTCGACACCCGGGCGTAGCCCGCAACCAGCTGCTGCAGTTCATCCTTGGAGAGCGAACCATCGCGGACGCCTTGCAGCGTCTCGGCCGCCCGGGGCGGCTTCTGCCAATCCCCGCCGCGCAGCTCGTTCTGGTAGACCACCTCCCCGCTGCGACGGACAACCTGGACGCGGTCCGCCAGGCGGCCGTCCTCGATGCGGGCCAGGGTACGGGGCACACCCTCGTACCCGGCCGCATGGGCGGCTTCCGTAGTTGCGCGTCCGTGGCCACGGACAGCGCGCTGGCTTTCGTACCGCAGCAGGATTCCCAGCTCGCTCAACCGGGAGTTGACGGCCAGGGCGCGGGCATCCGTCTCGTAACCGGCAGCGCGGAAATCCGAAAGGGTCTGCGCGACGGTGTCAGGATTACGCATCGTGCCCTCGACGATGACGTTGTAGCCGCGCTGGCGGGCATGGTCGATGGACTTCTCGACCCACCGACCTGAATCCCGGTCGGTGTAGAAAGCCGCTGTGCGGTCATCAGAACGCAGCAGCTGAGCGAAGCGAGGGTGATGTGCCCGGAATTCATCGCCGTTGATGACTACGGCGCCGCCACGGCGCTGTAGCTCGTCAGCGGCGGCCGCAATCACGGCGGACTTGCCGGCGCCAGGCTGTCCGCCGAACAAGACGGCGAGAGGCTCGCGGCTGGGCTTGGCATCGGCAAAAAGCGCCGGAACGATCCGGCGCTCGAAGATGGCCTGGTGCTTCTCGTCGGGAAGTCGGAAGCGTTCGGGATCGGGCTTGACCGTCACGCGGCCGAAGTGGTCACGCGGCCGACGCCCTGTTGGACGGCCTTGCCATAAACGGTGCAGATGGCGTTGATTTTGTCGTGGTCGTCAACGCGCAGGTCCTTGCGTTCCTTGGCGAGCTTGAGGCAGGCCTCGTTCAGCTCAAGGACGCGAGCGGCGTTCGGCTGAGGCTTGGCCTCTTCCTGCTCGATGGCCTCGACGTACAGGGCGATCAGATGCGTGATCGTCTCACACGCAACCTCGTAGTTCACGCCCTCGATGATCGTCCAGGTCACAGCAGCCTCTCGGATAACCCGCTGCGGATTCAGCGGTTCTGCAAGGCCCATTGTACTCTCCCAAAAGAGGGGCCGGGGTGAACCCGGCCCCTTGGTTGTTACCCGCGCAGGGGCGACGGCAGCCAGCCCGGAGCGTGGGTCGCCATCAGCGACTCGGCCTTCTGCGCCAGATCGTCCTTCTTGAGCTTGTCCAGCCCCTCGACCGGGCAGCCCGCCTCGCCCAGGACGTGGATGATCTGCTTCTTGGACAGCATGCCGAAGTAGCGCTTGGCGGTGGGCGTCCACCACTGCCGCATGTCGAGTTGGCAGTGACGGCTGAACTCGTCACCGACCTGCAGGTGATCCTGGCCGACCTTCACGTCCAAGGTCATTGCCACGCAGACCGCGTGCAGAGTAAAGCGCTCTTCGGGAGTCAGCGCCAGCAGGAAGCTCAGAACCGAAGGGCCGCCCTCTTCTGCAGTTTCCTCGGCTTCGACTTCTTCATCCTCCGACGCTTCTTCGGCATTCCCGAAGTGCGCTTGATAGCGCTCTTTCCACTGGCCGACGATGGAACGGACGGTGCCGGCGGCCGGGGTGTTGTCCTCATCCGTCAGGGTGGACAAGTGCGAGTCAGTGCTGAGGGTCGCGGACAGCTTGATGCGGTCCCCGGTCGTGCCGTAGTCACCGATGCAACGTGGGACCAGCCTTTCCAGCGCAGCCAGCAGAGCGAGGGAGGGATCGGCCATCAGCACCGCCTGCCAAGCCAAGGACCGCTCAGCGGTGAGGACCTGCACCAGCTTTTCACCGTGGAAGCCCTTGGAGCCACCCGAAGAACCGTAGCCAAGGCCTAGATCGCCGCCGCTTGCGCCGCCGCTGTTCTGCGGTGCCGGGGACGGGTCGGTCTTGCCCTTCTCCAGCAAGCCATCCAGCACGCCGATGCCGCCCTGTCGCGTGAGGTAGACGACGCAGTAGCCGACTGCCTTCTGGTCGGCCGTGAAGTCGGAGGCCGACTCGCGCAGTGCCTCGCATTGCTGCTCCAGGTCGGAGATCGCCTCCTCGATTTCTGCGGACTGCTCATAGGCGGCGTCCTCGTCCTCGATGTCACCAGCCTCTATCTTGCCGTTCAGGGCTTCCAGCGCCTGGCTCTTCTCGTTGATCTGCTCGGTGAGCGTGTCGAGCTTGTCGGTTTCGTCTTCGGTCAGCTCGCGCATCGTGCGGCGCAGCTTCTGTGCGCCATTGCGGAAGTCATACTCGTTGTGCGGCTGCGGTTCGACGTGGACGGTCGCCCAGCCCGAAGCACGCAGTTCCACCGCCTTCACCTCCAGAACCTCGGCCACCAGCCGGTCCACCAGCGCCACGTCGTTGATGTAGCCGCCGTGATCCTCGAACAGGTCGGTCGTGAGGACGCCGCCCGCCTCGCGGTACTTGTCGGCGCCGATCAGCTTGAAGCCGATGTATTCCTCGGTCGTCGGCATGTCGCCGGTCAGGCGGCTGCGAAGCTGCTCGGGCTCACGGTTCCACTGGTTGGCCGAGAACCAGCATTCCTCCTGCTTGGCGTGGCTGTCGCTGACGGTCAGGGCCATCAATTGCTCCAGCGTGATTTCATCGCTGCTGTACAGCGCCAGCAGCTTCGGAGACAGGGCGGCGAGCTTGAGGCGACGGCTCACAACAAGCGGGGTGACGCCGAAGCGGGCGGCGATGTCCTCGATAGGCATGCCACCCTCGGTGAGGCGGGCGAAGGCCTGCACTTCCTCGACCGGGCTCATCGCCTTGCGCTGCGTGTTCTCGGCGGTGCTGATTTCCAGCGCGCGTGCCTCGTCAACGACTTCGCACTTGACCGGGTGATCCTTCGGAAGTTCGCCCAGGTCGCGCAGCACTTCCAGCGCCAGCAGGCGGCGGCCGCCCGCGACGACTTCACGGACGGGCTTCTTCTTGTTGCCGCTGACGGTCACGGCGAGGTTCTGGATTTGGCCGGTCGAGCGGATCGAGGCGACGAGGTCCTGCACGGCGGCGGGGTCGCGCTCCTGGCGCACGTTCAGCGGCGACAGGCGCAACGAAGACAGCGGGAAAACCTGCGTGGTGGTTTCGGTGTTCAACATCTGCATGACTCCTTGAGTGGACCGGGAAGCCGCCCGGACGGTTGACGCATTTGATGACAGCGACCGAGCCTCAGCTTGGCTGGACGACGAAGCTCATTTCGGGGTGCTGCTGGCGAAGCTCGCGCGCGTGCTTGCGCGCTGCGCGGCGGCTATGGTCACTGTCCCAGGTTCCCCGGTTGCGACCCATCCCCGACATCACTCCTGCGAATCGGCCTGCGACATAGGCCACTACGCAGTACCGATCATCCCGCCCTGCTTTGCTAGATGGTGAGCCGGCTTTTGCTGTTGCTGTTGCCGTGTTGCGTGCGGGGTTATTCATCGGGTGCCTCCTGTGTGGACCTGCTTCGCTGAGTGGATCGCCGTAAGCGGGCCACGCCGGGGAACAGCTCGATGCGCAAGGCCACCGTGGAATAAATGGAGGGGACCCGCTCGCGGGGAGGAATCTGTTTATGCCGCGAAAGGGCCTTGTGCAGCGAAGCCCCCGGCTACTCTGGCCGCGTCAGGCGACCACCAGCGCAAGCACCGGTTCCACCTGGCGATGAAGCCCGCCGCCCAAGGCCTGCAGCCCGAGCTGCAGGCACCGCGGCCGACGTTGCACAGCAACGTGGGCCGACCTATGAGGCTGTCAGGGCACAGGGGCCGTAAGGCGCCAGGGCTTGCTGTCCGTCACCAGCCAAATCCACAGCTGCAACCAAGCGTTGCGCATGAGCAACGTCAGTCGCCGGCGTCGGCAATCATCGCGACAAGGCGAGCGTCTTGCTCCGGGGTGAGCCGGTCGAAGAGAGGCCGCAGAAAGGTCACGCGAAAGCGTGTATGCGAGGGTCCGCGAACGTGGCTGTGAGTACGCGCGCCGTTCCAGAGTAAGGCGAGCCCGCGGTCATGCGTGAGAAAGACCGGCCACTTCCCGGGGAAGGCGGCGATGACGTTGTTCATCAGCTCCAGCGCAATGAGATCCGAAACGGCGTTGTGTGCGTCGCCCCGGTCGAAGCCAGGGCGGGGCTTCAGGATCATGCGACCGGCATTGAATTCGGGAGAGGTCGAAGTGGCGCAGAGCACCGCCATAAAGACGTACGACATGCGCGGTACTCCGTGGCGCGCGGCCGAGGCCTCCAGCTGGTCCCAGACCTGGTCGCGCTTCGCGCGGCCGGTCTCGGGAATCAGCAGGGGCGCGACTTCCACGAGGAAGGCGCACTCGCGGACGTAGCGCTCCTTTCGCTGCTTCAGCAGCGAAAGGGCGCCTGGCGCGGACTGCTCGCGCGGCGGGACGGTCTTCGCCTTCGGGAAATGTGTGGCGATGCGCGACGCGAAGCGGTCGTAGCTCGCCTCCAGCTCCTCAACCGTCTCGGAAGGGCGGCCGAGTTGCCCTTCCATCATGTACAGGATCGGGCTAAACGACGACTCGCGTTCACGCAGCAGCATGAGGAAGTCCGGCGGAAGCGCCGGATTGCGATCGCTGCGCAGGTGACGATCGAAGATCGAGAAGACGTTCTGATCGACCATGAGAAGGGCATCCGGCGGACACATGGCCGCCGTCATCCAGCCGCCGGGCACCAGGGCAATCACATCGTTGGTAAAAGGGCTGTCGATGCGGACCCGCACGGTCTGGGTCGGATCTTCGGCCAGCTCGGGCAAGTCGCTGCGCACCGTGGCGTTGGTGAGCTGCAGTGGGAAGGTCAGCGGCTTGCCGGGCGAGCGCAGCGCCTGAACGAGCGTTGCGAGATCCAGAGGCGCGAAGCTGTCGCCCTGGACCTCGATCATCTGGCCCGTGGCATCGTCGATGAATTTGACGATGAGCAGAGGTTGAGCGTCTGGGGCGTTGTCGGGCGTCATGGCTGCGAAAGCGTGCCACAAACCACCGTTAGCCGGTTGGCGCGCGGCGCGCTGGACAGCGCCGCCGGCGGGGAATAGAAATGCGAGGCGAACGATAGGAGCCCGGCATGGGAAGCCCCGGAGACGTGAGCGACCTAGCAAGTGATTTGCAGGTCGAGCTGGCGCGGCGGATCGCCGCGGCCTGGATAGCTGTAAAGCTCGGCGTCACCGCCGAGACAGCGTATCGGCGGTACTGCGCGGAGCAACCGCCCGGCGAAGCTTGGATGAACCTCGCCAGGTTAACCGAGTTGGTCGGCCGCAAGGCCGAGCAGGGCGAGGATGCAATCGCGCAGGCGGCGCAGCAGGCGAGCCGCCACTGATCTTGGCGGCCGCAGCGCGGCCGTGCTGTCAGGTGGGCGAGAAGCGAGTAAAAAAGAGCCCCCGCCGGAGCGGGGGCAAGGGCCGGGAGTAGTTACTTCCGGGAGCCGCGATTCTTGTTGCCGGCGTCTTCTTCCTGCTCCTGCGTGTAGTCGATCTCGCGGAGCTGGATGGTGTGCTGGCCGATCATCGGGATGACCGCGAAGACCAGGTTCTGGCTGCCGTCGCCGTTGGTGAAGGCGACGCCGACTTCGCGCCAGTAGGCCTTCTTGCCCTCGCCGCGGTCCTCGATCTGCAGGATGCGGTGGGTCGGGCGCTTCGGGGTGTTGGTGGTCTTGGTGGACATCGCGGTTCTCCGGTTTCTAGGCTGCGCGGTAGTGCGCGAACCTCGTCCGGGCGCGGCTGTTAGCCACGGCTGCAATGGTCGGACGCCCCCGCTCGTCGGCTGCAGGCTTCACCGCAGCCGTCGACGCGGAGCGGCCGAGCCGAAGGCCTTGCCGTTGCGGCCGGGGCGCCGCGACCTAGAGTTCGCATGTGGCACTACCTGCATGCAGCCGGCCGGAGAGCCTGTCCACCGCAACGCGACGCCTTGCCCGACCTGGTCCTGCAGAAGCACCGCCAGGGCAAACCCGCTGGCTCCGAAGTCCGCCATCACCAGGACGACTCCAGAACCGCGCTGCGGCCGTCCTCGAGGCCAGTACGCCGTCTCGCGTGATCGACGGGCAGCTGCAGGATCTCGCCGGCGACGTGCGGCAGAGGAAGTCACCCCGGCCAGGCCCGCCCCAGAGGGGGCACCCGCGAGCCTCACAGCCCGCCAGGTGGTTGCGATAGGGATTGATGCCCGTCAGGGGCGAGACGCCGCCAGGCGGCTCGATGCGAAGCACGAAAGCCCGGCCGGTGTGCCGGCATCGCCATGGATTCATTGCGGGTATACGCAAGATTCTGAGGAACCACCTGATGACCGAATCAGGTTGGCTTGATGCTGTAGCGCAGACTGCTACACTGGGAATGAATATTAAATCGGGAAGAGACAATGACCGCCTATTACATAAATTCCACTGCCTGGATTCTCTGGCTTGTTTCACTGGTGCTGGGAATCCTGGAGATCGTGCAAGGGAAATCTGGAAGTACCTGGTTCTGGCAGATGATCGCAATCTGCGCTGTGTCCTCCATCGCCTACGCCGTAACTTACAAGGCGTCGAATCGCTAGCCAGCGCACCGCATCCAAACGGAACCCTTTGTGCTCTTTCTCTTCGCGACTACTTTCCTGCTGTACGCCCATCTCGCCGTGATGCTCCGGCAGATCCTGCCCGGCAAGAACAAGCCGGGGATTCTCATCTCCCAAGCGCACTTCATTACGGCGATCGTCTTCTCCACGAGCATCGCCTACGGAATGGAGTTGTCCATAAAACCCGGAACCTTCAACTGGGCCGTCCCCGCAACAATGTTCTTCGGCCTGGCTTCTGCAGCGCTGTTCGGAGCGAAGCTCCGAACGATGCTGCTCAAGGGGCAGGACGGCTCTGCCCTCGGCTGGAAGAGCGGCGCAGCGCTGTGGAGCTGCGCCGCAGGCCTTTACCTCGCCTACACCGCCGTCGATCACTGGCTATTCGTCGCGCCGGCGCCGGACAAAATCGCGACGGTCGCGATGGAATTCTTCAAGGTGAAGGATGTCAGCTGCGACCGCGCCGCCATCGTGAGGACCGAAGGGAACGAGATGGTTTACCGCTGTCCGACATCGGTGATGATCGGCGGGTGGTCGGCACAACCGTTCATCCCCTGGCCGGCGTATGTGGAAGGACGCAGCAGCCTTCTGAAAGAAGCGATCGACAACATGATGTCGGACGCGAAGCGGCCGTAGGACGAAGGGGCAAGAATGAGATCTCCAATCCGCAGTTTCGCGATCGCGGCGGTCTTCGCCGCGGGGCCCGTTTCCGCAGAAGTCCAGAAGGTCACCAATCCGCTTCTACCCGCGCCGGTGGCCTGCTACCAAACGGTCTGGGGCAGCAAGGACAACCCTGGGCTGGGCCTGACGGCGGGTCAGGCTATTGAGCTTTGCGGCGGAGCCATCGACGCGGAAAGCGTAGTGCGGTGTTTCGTCGTGGCTTGGGGTCCGGCCGATGCGGGCGGCCTCGGGCTGAACGCCGGACAGGCAATCAACCTCTGTAAGACCAGCGCGTCGCCATAAGGCACGGGAGTCGCAAAGCGCAGCTCCCGTGCCGTACTAGACCAGCCTCGCTAGAAGAGCGCGAGCTGGTCGGATGAGAGCCGGCGAACCGCGATCCGATCGCGCGCGACGGCCAGCTCCTGACTCGGCACTAGCGGCTCGGCCGGCGCCGCTGGCGCCGCCTCAGTGTAAGCAGCTGCTGCAGCTCGATGCGCCGCCGCACGGCGAGCAAGCTTGCGATCCCATCCACCCAGGACGTGAGCGGGAGTCACCCAGTGGTCACGTTCCTCCAGGGCGAGCGTATTGCCTTGGATGACGATGGCGGGGACATACATGAGCGAAGCCTGCAGGTACGCCATGTGAACCGCGGTGACGTCGAGGTCCTGCAAGGTCGCGTGCATGCAGCGCTGGTAGTTCACTCCTTGCGACTGCAGCGCTTCCGCAAAGGCGATCACCATGCCGCCGGCGCCGCAGGCCGGTTCATTGACCGTGACGAAGCCGCCCAGCTCGTGGACGGCTTCCGGAGTGAGGTGGCTGGCGTTCATGCGCGCCATCATCGAGGCGACCGGATACGGCGTGAAGAACTGGCCCACCCAGTGGTTCCCAAGCTCCAGGCCCATGAACAGCTCCCCCAGGAAGTCGCAGGGCCCAGCCTCAAGACCTTCCACCAAGTGGGCCAGCATGCGCGGGAACTGCTCCAGCTCGGAGCGCTCGTAGCGTGAAGCGATCTGCAGGTAGCGCGCTTCGCGCGCCTCACGCCGGCCAATGTCGACGGCATTTGAGATCGATATCGCGGACATTTCGCAGAAGTCGGCGAAGACCTGGTGAATCCGATGGCGGTAGGAAACTTGGCGCATGAGATCCGCACAGGCCTTGAGCGGCGCGGACGAGAGATTGAGCGGGTTGCGCTTTGACATTGTGGACTCCGGTGAAGGGCGATATGCCCTGCATCGGGAACCCACACGTCGCAGCCGGCCGCGCAAGGGTGCGCGCAGCGCACTTGCGAAGCCCTTGCGCGGTTGGTCGACGTGGGAAAATAAAAGAGGCAGGCAGCCCCTAACTTGGCACGACAGCTCGCGCGATGCCGAAGGCGAGCCAGTGGGAAGCGGGGAACCGCGCTGCCTTTCAGCCTAGAGCCGAAGGCGATTTGATTTTGGGGTAAATCAGCCCGGCGGCGAGGGGAACTTGTAGGCCACTTTCTGGCCGTCGATCAAGACGACGCCGGCGCCCTGCAGGCGCTGGACCAGGTCGGCGACATGCTCAGCCGACAACGCTTTGTCGAACAGAGAATGGATGGTGCTGGAAAGCGTACGCAACGTCCGGGGGCGCGAATCGCCACGCTGCTCGAGGTTGGCGACAACCAAGACCATTTGCTCGTCCGGGGTCCGGGCGTTGGCCTTCTGCAGCGCCGGCACATCGGTCAATGTCTTCCAGCGTGCCGCGAGGATTTTTCGTCCCTTCAAATGATCGATCAACGGGTCAAAGCCCGTGTCCTTCGAGATCACATGGAAATAAGCCTCGGGCTCAGAAACGGAAAGCTGGCCGATGTAGAAGGCTATGTGGAAGTCCAGGGCGTTCGGGCCGCTACCATGGATCTTGAGCCAGGTCGCGCGATCACCCATCCGCTGCAGCGCGGCCGCGGCCTCGAAGGACACACGCGCCTGCGATGCTCCTACGAAGACGATGACCTTGATGTGGGCGTGGTGCAGCAGCTGCATGGCAGCCGGCTGCACGTTTTCGTAATCGACCAGAATGTAGTTAGTACGCATCGAAGATGCGTACCGCCGAATTGAAGTGAACCTGCACAGCCATGTGGCCCCCGCTTTTTTTCGATGTCCCGGCAAGCAATCTTAGCCGCACATTCAGGGCGGAATAGTTGCACGCGATACTACGCTAATGCTTGCAAAACTACATTTTTGCATGTCACTACTGTATGATTGCGTCACCGTAGCAGAAAACGCTACAGACCACCCAGCCGGAGATTCTGATGTCTGATGCGAAGAAGGGCGGCCGCGAGCTGCTTTACACGGCCCTGGCGGCCTACGTCGACCAGCAGCACGCAGAGCAGAAATCCCGCAAGTGGCGTTGGCGGTTCATTCTCGTGTCGATGGCGATCTACATGATCTTCAACGTCGTCTACATGCTGTCGAAGGATCAGCACCTGGCCGTATCCGGCAACTATGCCGCGGTAGTCAGGGTCGATGGCGAGATCAACGTAGGAAAGCTCGCCAGCACCGACGTTCTCTTTCCGGTGCTGGAGAAGGCGTTTGCCGACAAGAAGGCTGCATGCGTCGCCCTGGTTGTGAACAGCCCCGGCGGAACGGTCGGCCAAAGTCAGATGCTCCATGACCGCATCCGCAAGCTCGCGAAGCAGAACGACAAGAAGGTGATAGCGGTAGGCGAGGACCTGGTTGCCAGCGGCGGGTACTTGGTCGCTTCGTCGGCGTCGCGCATTTACGCGCCGACTATGGCTGCAGTGGGAAGCATCGGCGTGCGCCTCGACGGCTACGACCTGACGGGCATCGCTGAGAAGCTGGGAATCAAGGATCGAACCTTCACGGCGGGAACGATGAAGGACATGGTCAACCCGCTGCGCCCTGTTACTCCTGAGGCAGAGGCAAAGATCCGGCACGACGTGGAGCAGATTCACTCCGAATTCATTCGGATGGTGAAGGAGTCCCGCGGTGATCGGCTCAAGCTTCCTGACGACAAGCTGTTCACGGGGGAAGTCTTCACGGGAATGGACGGCAAAGCTTTCGGCCTGCTCGACGGAAACTTGGACCTGGAAGACGCGGTGAAGGCTGACTGCGGCGCGGACTCCGTGGTGGCCTACGAACCGAAGCTAGGTCCCGGCCAGCTGCTGAACATGCTGATGGGCCGCTAGGCAAATTCCTGGGAATTTTCGGCATTCCGTCAAATTTGCCGGGGAATTTGCGGAAATCCGCATTGGATGGCGGGTTGGCACCCCGGACAATATCCCTGGGGAATCAATGAGGAGGGGGGCCATGTGGGGACAGCTGATCGACTGGGTGGGTAATTGGCAACTCATCACGGCGCTGATTTGCATAGTTCTCGGTCTCATCGGCCTGATGATCGTCTCCGACATCGTGAGCGCATTGGTCATCTGGACGGTCGCTTTCGCCCTGATCTACGCAGGGGCTTCGAGTTCTACGGTATCCCGTGAGGGGTTCCAGCAACTGGTGAACGAGTACGCGCAGCTGACGACACCTTGTCCCGGTACCGAACAAAAGGCGAAGGACTTGGTTCGTGTGGCGACACAGCTGGGGCGCATTCCGAACCACAGCTTCGTTGCCCTGCAAGCATCCGTAGAGGCCTGCGCTGCATCCCAGGACCTGCAGGCGCTCAGCGCAGTAGTGGGAAAGCAATCATCTGCCGTCGCTGATGAGGCGAAGTCGTCGGAGATCCTGCGGGATCTTCGCGCCTGGGCCGAGCGGATGTTGAGCAAGACAGTTTCAGCGCAAGACGGTGCGCGTTGATCGGAGAAGCCTTTGATGCACACTGCAACGGATCACATTGTTCGCGCCCTGCACGACCGTGGGCTTCTTTTGGTCGTGACACCAGCGCAAAGCGCGCTCGATGACGAAGTGGTGAAGGTCTTGGGACATGATCGCTACCTCGTCGTTGAGTCGAATGGCCTGACGTACGTCAATTCACCAGCCCCGAAGGGCTGCGATTTGACGTTGTGGTGCGAATTCATCAGGCCCGGCGACAAGCTGCTCGAGGACCAGGCGCGAAAGCTGAAAGAGCTGTTGCAGTTCTTCAGCACGGACACAGGAGTTGCGCTGAAACTGTCTTGCCCCGCTTCCGAGGCAACCGCGGAGCTTAAGCACTAATGCAGGCCGAACTCCTGGAATGGATTGGATCGCTCACGGGAATCGTGGGTGCGGTGATGATGGCGAGCAACACGAAAGCCTCGCCCTGGGCGTACATGATCTGGATTATTGCATCCGTAACCATGCTGGTATTCGCCCTGGTCAAAGGGCACAGCGGCTTGGCACTACAGCAAGCCTGCTTCACGTTGATCAACACCGTAGGCCTCTACCGCTGGCTCCTGCGGCCGGCGGTGATCGGGCAACGCCTTCATACATAACAGCGCCAGGCGGGGATTCCGCCGGCGAAATCGGGGGACGAATGGAAACAGCGGTGCTTTACGAGTGTGCAGGACAAGGACCCTTCATTGCAGCAATGCACGAGCTGCAGCCGAGCGTGGTCGCGATCAGCCAGGTGGGAGTGCGCGGCGCAGCCGATCCGGCGGCGCCGTTCGGCGAAGCCAGCTTCCCGGCGGACGTCAACGGCGTGGTCACCGTCATCCGATTCCAGGTGATGCCGGGCTTTGACGGCCGCCGAGCACTGGAGGAGATCGAGCAGGCTGCAACCGCCGCGAAGATCCTCATCGTGAACGCTACCGTCAGCAAACACGGCCTGACTTTGCTGCCGCTGATGTCGCTGCAGGTGAAGGCATGAACCTGCCGCATCTGGACTTCGGCGTAATTGTGATCATTGCTGTCGCAATCGGCATTCTTGCTGTCTTGGTCAACAAGGCGGCCGCCTTCCCGTATCGAAAGGCTGGGCCGCTTCTGTCGCCGGCCGAACGCCAGTTCTTCGGGGTGCTGGAGCGCGCTGCGCCGGCCGCGCTCCGCGTGTTCGTAAAGGTCCGCGTCGCGGACGTGATTACAGTCAAGCGCGATGGGCGCGACAAGCGCACGATCGTCGCGTTGAACCGTATCGCAGCGAAGCACCTGGACTACGTCCTGGTCGACAGAACCAGCATGGAATCAGTTGCCGCAATCGAACTGGACGACTCAAGTCACGCCCGCGCCGATCGGCGGGCTCGCGACAGCTTTCTCGATCAAGCAATGAAGGCAGCGGGCGTGCCGCTACTGAGGTTCAAGCCTCGGGGCCGCTACGACGCCGCCGAGATACGCGCGGCGATCGACGTCGCGCTGTCTCCGCAGACCACAAGTGAAGCGGGCAAGGCCCGCCAGGGGAATGAGGCATGAGGCTGACGCATTGCGTGGGGTGCTGGTGCTCGGACACGCGAGCCTGCATCGATGAGACGAGCCACGAGCCCTGCCACTGGTTGCGGGTGGACCGACAGTCGGGAACGGGAGTTTGTTCATGCTGCACCGACCAGCTGCAGGCCTGGGACGCAGGCCAGTGGATTTGGTTGGTGATTTGGATGAACGGGCCCGACTTCGATGTCTCAGCACTGGCAAGCAAGTATCCCGCCGGCACGCCGGCTCTCGGAGTCGTGTGATGGAACAGAGAAGCGCCCTGACCTATGTATTCGAAACCACACAACTGGCAGGCGCCAGCGTGGCGATGTTCGCATCAACCAGCTTTCTGATACTCAGCGTGAAGTGGGCCGTTGCTTTTGCCAGCTTCCGCTTCGACGTCATCGGTGAGTCCATTGAGCACATGCAGACTAGGGCGACCTTCGAGGGATTTGCCCTGGGCTGCGCCATGGCTGCGGGGTTTGGAGTTGCAATCGGCTTGTGTCTTGCCTATGGCCGGGTGAGCGGCCTCTTGCCACTTCAAACGCCCATCAACAACCCTGGCAAGCAGGAGTAGAATGTCATGCAGGAACACGCCATGAAGACCCCGCCGAAAGTACCGGCCGCACCCATTCCCGCAGCGCAAACGCGCGCGCGCCGCGAGGCTCTGGCCGCAGCGGAACGTAGCGGTATCCGCGAAGGCCTCCCTCCGGTTAGCGAGTTCGCCCGAGATGTGGGCGAGCGTTACGCCAAGGGTGAGCTGACCGGCGAGCAGGGCGTCGCGGAGATCATCAAGCACCATCGCACGCGCAGCGGCAACTGACGTAGGCCGCAGCGTGCGCGAATCGTCCGACCCCTACATGGGCCCGGGCGGTGCCCTCATCAACCGCCTGGGCATCACCGACCCCGACAAGCTCAAAGTCGCAGAGCAAGACGCGGCGCATTTCCGCATGGCAATGCTTCGTGAGTCGCCCATCAAGGGCAACTACGATCTGAAGCACCTGCAGGAAACGCACCGCTACATCTTCCAGGACGTATACCCCTGGGCGGGCGAGATTCGCACTGTGGGGATGTCCAAGCCGCCTTCAGAGTTCGCTAGGCCGGAGTACATCGAAACCGAGGCCAACAAGTTGTTCAAGCAGCTTGCGGCCGAGAAGCACCTGAAAGGGCTGCACAGCGAGCAGTTTGTCGATCGGGCAGCGTTTTTTTTCGTTGAGGTCAACGCAGTACACGCGTTCAGGGAGGGAAATGGTCGCTGTCAGCAGGCATTTTTCGAGCAGCTGTCCCGTGATGCGGGCCGCCCACTGGATTTCTCGAAGGTCCAGCGGGACACCATGATCCTGGGAGCCACCCTGGCGCACAACAAAGGCCACGAGTTCTTCAAGCCCATCATCGAGTCGGCCCTTCGCGAAGGGAACCGACAGCGCGATGCCGGATTCAGCAGATAGCCGCGGGGAAACGCAATGACGAGTGCAGCCAGCAAGCTCCAGAAGCACGTTCAGACGGGCAGGCAGTGGTGGAAGCAGTCCAAGGGGGAGATTGGCGTCGCGGCGTTGGTCCTGGTCGTGGCTGCAGGCGTCGTGCAGGCGATGAAGACGGCGGCCGAGGTAACCAATCGCGAGGCCGCTGGCTCGGCAATCAATGCCGAGTTCAAAACTCCCATCATCGGGACCGCAACCACTCTGATCGAGACGACCGCGGGTGTCTACCTCGTGCAGGGCACCGCGCCGATCGCCAAAGGCGAAGAGCTGACGATCGAGACTCGGAAGAACGCGCAGAAGCTGCTCTGCGTACCCTCGACGGGGAAGTGTTACGGTATTCGCAGCTGACCAGCTCAGAAGCGCCGCGAAAGTCCGTAGGCGCCTATGGTCGCCGGGGGAACGATGAAACAATCTATCAGGTTGAGCGCGCGCGCCGCGAGCCTGCTGCTCGCCGCTTTCATCACCAGCTGCGCTTCCTGGGAGGGTTCAACACCGACGCCCCCGCCAGCGCCCGAGTGGACACAGGAACGCATGGAGTCGAGAGCGGTGAGCATTGCAAGGCATCTCGCAGCGATCCCGCCTTCGACGACACCCAGTCCGCTCTATGCGAGCACCGCAATGATTACGGTGTTCGGGAGAAACGGGACCAGGACAAAAGAATTGCCCGATGCACTGAGCGCCGGCCACCCGCTGTACCGCTACGCTCAGAACATGCCGCTGCGGGTGAAATCCATCACGGACGACCGAGGTCAGACGCTGGTGGAAATCGAGACGGGGTTTGAGCCGGACAGCCCGATCCGCTGGAAAATCTGGATCTCGGACTACAAGACCCAGAACTGGCGCGTCAGGTCGGAGCACGTCTTTGATCGCAGCGTCGTTTTTCCGCCGCCAGATCGTCAGCCGCCGCCGATCCAGTGGTAGTCGCGCCAGGCTGAGCTGTTTCGGCCGGGCCGAGACGCCCCGTGCGATCGAATCGAAGGCCGGCTTCCTCGATGACACAATTGCGCGCGCCGCAGCTGGTGCATTTCGCGCGCGCGGCCAGGTGCCAGATGGGGGTCCGCGACGCGCCGTACTTCGGATACTTCACTTCGCGATAGCGAACGTGTCCGCAGGTCCTGCAAGTCCAGGTTTGGCTACACCGCATCCGTAACACCGCGTGCTGGGCCGCGTTGCGCATGAGCAACACGGCGCGCGGCCGTGGTCTAGGACCTGCAGGCCGCGAGGGCCGGCCAGAATAGCAAAGGGGATGCTAGGGCAGCGGCTTCCGTTTCTTGGCGCGCGCCGCAGCTGCCAGGCTGCCGGCGCGAGTCTTCAGCAGTTCGCCCGGCTGGTGGTAGTCGACGAAGGATTGCAGGCTGCGATGGTCTGTCATCTTCATCGTTTCCGCGTCCGGAATACCCTGCTCGACCGCTTCAGAAATAAATCCCGATCGAAGGCTGTGTCCACCCCAATTGCCCTCAATCCCGGCCGCCAGGGCGCGGCGCTGGACGATTCGGGCGACAGCCCTGGGCGTCAGCCCAGCCCCGACGGTTCCGCGGCTTACATCGCGAAACAAGGGGCCGCTGGTGATGCTCGCGTGCTCCAGCCACGCCTGCAGAGCCACCGCGGCGTCTCCAGTGATTGGCTTGTCCGGGTTTTTCGCTTGACCGTTCGGGTCGGTCTTCGTCCGCCCCAGCCGGTAGGTGAACGCGATTTCTTCATCAGGTGCGTGGTCGCGGCGCGTAAGTCGGTCGAATACGGCGCCGGCAATCTCCGATCGCCGGCGACCACCGCTCGCCCAGCCAAACCACAGCAAGGCCCGATCGCGGATGGCGGCCAATTCCCGGGTGCGCTGGTGCCTTGCGTGCGGCAGCGGCACTGCCAGCAGATCGTCCCTGCAGGTCGCGAGCATGGCATCCAGGACGTCGAGCTTCGCAGCGGTCTTCTTCTTGACGACATGCCCGGCGCGCTCAGCTTGTATCGGGAGGCGCCGCATGAATGCCAGGACATCGGGGTGCTCGTTCGGTGACACCCAAAGTGCTTCTTGGCCTCCATCCAGCGATCGGGGTTTCTGTGTGCTTTGCCACTTGGCGAGAGCGGCCAGATGCAAGCGGACCCAGGAGACAGACCAGGTTTTGCCTTTGGCGCGGAGCTTGCGCCGACGCAGCTCGCCATCGACCTCGGCCGGCATGGTGGTTTTACGAGATCCGTCCGGCTGCAGCGTGTCGACGTGATCGAAGAGGAAGGTCATCACCGCGATCGCCGGCACCGGCGCGCTCAGATCCTCCTGCAGGCGCATCGCGGCCCAGGCAAACCAGTAGCGGAGAGCAGAGCGGTACGCGCGGACGGTGTTGGGGTTTTCAGTTTCGAGCAGATAGCTCTTGAACGCATCAAGCACGTCGAGGTAGACCTCGTGCGTGACAACAGGCGTCGTGTTCAGCTCGCTTAGGTTTGCGGGTACAGCTCGCTGCTTCCGCGGCATTGGTAGCGCCCTCCCCCCGTCAGATGCCGTTAATGTTTAGTTAACGGCCCCAACAAATCAAGCGGGGAAGGGTGGAAATCACGGTGGATAAGCTTGAGGGCGAATCCGTCAAGAAGACTGCGCAACATCGTGACAAGGCAAGACAATTTCAGCGCAATTAGTCGCATTCCTGCATGCAATAATTAAGTTTTGCATGCGCAAGACAATTTCATCGCATCTACGGTTGCGCAGGTTCCGTGGGGCACGGCGCTCCGGCATTCGCTGTGGTATCCCAGCAACCGGTTGCCAGGCCGGCAGCGAGCGCCTGGCCGCGGGATCTCCAACGAAGGCGGTCGCTGGATAGTAGGTCCGCGATCAGCTCAGAGGAGTAACCGGCGGCCGCCAGGCGGTCGGAGACGTCCTTGCGGGCCTTCCAGGCGTTGCTGCGTGTGCCTGATGCATCGCGCACATCGTGGAAGCCTAGCCGCGCCCCCTCCGACATCAATCGCTGCGGAAAGAGCATCGCCATGAAGGCGCAGGAGGACGCGCAATCGCCGTCGATAACCACGGCGCTCACTCCGCGCCGGCGCAACTCAGCCTCTGCCACCAGCATTTCCTGTACCAGCCCCCCGCCGTTGTTGACGAGATCCAGTCGCGTGAGCTTCAGGCCAGGAGGTAGTTCCGCCAATCGGCGCGGAAGGCTACCGCCAACCGAACCTTCCACGCGAACGACGCCGGCGTTGACGCTGAACATCATGAGCGCATCCGCCTCGATGCGCTTGTGGAGTACCGCCAGGAACGTCGGAGCAAGGATCGCGAAGCCGAGCAGGCCGAGTAGCGGATTGACCGAGCTGGGCTGCGTGTACACGGTCAAGCGATGCTTCGTGAAGACGAGGCCAAAGACGTAGAACCAGGACAGGAACATTGCGGTCGCGCCCAGGAGGACGGCGATTCCGGAGCCATGGTGAGCGATTGCGGAGGGCCAGCCAACGGGCGCCCACATCATCAAGCCCAGCAAGACGCTGACCACCGAGACGCCGGCGATCGCGCGGATTGCAACCTCGTGCCACCAGGGCATTGCCGGCGGCGGCCGGCTATAGCGTGCCTTGATTCGGGCCAGCATCAGTCGGCCCCATCCTCAGGTACGGGCTCGATCGCGCGCTCAATCTCGGCACCATGCTGTCGCGTAGCCTGTTCAAGATCATGTCGGGCCTGCAGGTCCAACCAGTACCAAGCACCTGTGCGGAAAAGCCGTCCGAGACGCAGCGCCGTGTCCGCGGTCACGCCAAGCGTGCCTTTCTCGATGCGAGCAACGCGCATCGGGTCGACATCGAGGCGGCGGGCCAGCTGGCGCAACCCGAAACCGTGCTTTTCCATGAAAGCTTTAAGAGCTTCACGGGGCGAGCTTGCAGCGACTGGGTTCACGGATGGTCGAGTTCGCCGAGGACCAGGGCGCCACGGGTGCAACCGCCGTGGATGTTTTCGCCGACATCCTTGGAATTGGTCGGCAAGGTGATCGGCATGATCGAATGGACGCGATACCCGTCTGCCGCCAGGGCATTCGCCGCGTCAGACACCTGCTTTGCGAGGTCGTCCAAGTTGGGAGCCGCCAGAGTCGAGCTGAGCATTCCGCCGAGGATCTTGTTCTTGGCGAGATCAACGACAGCGGCGCGGGCTGCGTAGCGGGCTTTCGACACGGGGAACTCCGGTTGTGGGAGCCCGAGAGTAGCAGAAAGCGCTACACCCCCGCGAACGGCCGGCGTTGCTCATGCGCAACGGGCCGGGCGGCAAGACAGTTTCAGCGCAGACGACTAAGCCGCACAGCGGCTTTGCTCCCAGACGTCGCGCGCGAGTTGCCAGGCCCCCCAGTCCCAAGCGGAATTTCGGCGCGGCCGCTCATGCTCCGCGCGACGTGCCCGGATCAGCCTGGAAGCTGCAACCTGAAAGGTCAGCCAGTCCGGCGACCGCCGAGCCAACGGCTCCAGAGATCCGCGCAAGCTACGGCGCGGAGTCAGGCGGACGAACTCACGGGAGCAGAGCGCGCTCACGGCGCGCTCCTGAAGCAGTGGCCCTGCTGCAGCAGGTTCCCGAGCCAGGTGACCAGGAAGGCATTCAGGCTCAGCTGCAGACGCCGGTCCGGCACCCCATTGCTGTAGACGCGCTGGTACTTGAAAGCGTCCTGATAGGTGAGCGCTTCAACGGTCCGAGCCTGCAGGTCGATGCGCAGTTCCATGTCCGGGTCGCTCACCGAATCTCCGTTGACGCGGTAGTAGTGCGCCAGGGCGACGACGATGCTGCCGCCCTCGGTGCGTAAGCGGTCGAAATGCGCGTCCATGTAGGGCGCGCTAATCGACTTCGCGGTTTCCGGTAGGGACTCCAGGCTACCCCCGAAAAGTACAGCCAGGCGCTCATACGCCTCACGCATGACGGGTTCCAGTAACGACATGGTTCCTCCTGCAGTTGTTTGAGAGATGGCGCACGGCGGGCGCGCACCTGCCGCCGCCGTGCTGACGGGAACCGTCGAGCGGCAGACTCCGTAAGCGCGGGTCAACACCTGCCCCGCAGGGGTCGCGTAGCGACTCGTCGGCTGCGCAGCAGGCGTCGAAGCGGGAGTTGAGGCGCGCGGAGGCTGCCGTAGCTGGAGAGCTATTGCGTTTCAGACTGGGACAGAATTATGATTAGTGACGCAAATTGGCGCACTAAGGAAAAGCCATGGCCCGAAACCGCGTGATCCCGTCCCTGCCGGAACTCCTGGCTGCGATTTCGCGCCGCGCAGCGGCGCTGCCGCCGCCCGACCTACCGGACGACACCCCCGACCGGTTTCCGGTGGCCGTCAAGGCGGAAACGAGGGCGTTCCTGAAAGCACAGGCGGATGCGCTGAATACGTCGGTGGCAGCGATTGGCGGCACGATTCTGGATGCCGTGGCGGCCGAGTCGCTGCAGCTGGACGGCGGCGCGGCTGCTTACCGGCACATCGCGGACCGGGTGTTCTGGCTGGTGCGCGAACATGGGATCTCGCTGCCGGCGGCCGCAGACCACCTGGCGCGGATTGGACTCGACGGCCAGGCGCTGCGTAGCAGCGCGGACTTGGAGCGCGCGCTCAACTCAGACCTGATCCGCGAGGTCGCGAAATTCTTCGGCGCCTCGCGGGAATGGCTGGCAGGCCTGACGCAGTACCCGGCTCCGACCACCGTCCGCGATTGGGCTTCGGCGCCGGCGCGCTGCGCAGCAGGAATCGCGCTGCTGAAAAAATCCGGCGCGACGGTAAGGGTGATCTTCATCCGCTCGGAGCGCGCCGCCTTCGACATGACGATCCCGGACCACCCGAACGGCTCGGAGCGGACGGGATTCATTGCGGTCCTCTGCCGTGAGTACGGCCATCGGGACGAACCGCTGCGAACCTACGAGTTGATGCGCGGCGGGCGCTGGTCGTACGACAAGTCTCGGATCAGCGCCAAGACGTTCATTAACCTGCTCGATGAGTACCGGGTGATCATGGATGGGTACGAGATCCCGGATGCGGACTGGAGGGATCTCAACAGCGCCAAGGCGCTTCCTGTCTCGGTGCTGCCGCGACGGGCATGTCATTACATGCCGGAGGACTACGCCCGTGAAACCGAGAACCCCGGCAAGGAGGTCGAGGAGTGGCTGGAAATTAAGGAAACACCCTCCTACAAGCGTGAGCGCCGACTGTTTGAGCAGCTGATCAAGGGGAATCTGGGCGACGAGTTCTAGTTGCGGCGACTCACAGGGCGCTGCCCTCCCCTGCCCTCCCCCGCTGCCGCCCAGCGTTGCGCATGAGCAACGATGGGCGGCAGGCAAAAGAAAGCCCGCCAATCGGCGGGCTAAGACGATCGCACTTGCTGGCTGAGGATTGAGGGCAAGTACGTTCGGGGGACTTTCGAGCTGGATCAGCGCTCCATGCCCTTGCCTTGCTGGCGCTGCTGCTGCACCTGCTGTTTCGCGTCTTCGGTCTGCTGCTTGTTGTAGATGTTGCTCATCTCGCGGGACGCGAACGGGCTCTCTCCCCTGCCCCCGTCAACCTTCGCGAGCTGTGCCGCGATGCGCTGGGCGTCCTTGTACGCCGGGCTTTCGGGCTGGATCTGGGCGATCTTCCCTTCGGCGGCCCGCGCGACGTTGTCCACCTTCTCTACCACGATGCGCCGGTGCTCCGGGTCGATTCGCGGCGACGACGACGGATCGCGCTGCTTCTGTTCCAGGGCCGAATCGATCGACTTGCTGGCGACCTGGTACTGCACGGACTCGACGCTGCCGCGGCTGACCTCGACGTTGTGGCCCGCACTGAGCCGCGCAGCGATGCTGACCTTGATGTTCTTGTCGACCTCGGCGGCCACGCCGGCGGTGCGCGGGCCGGCATCTGAGGCCTTTTCCTGCAGCCGGTCGAATGCGGCATAGGCGACCGCCAGGCGCGGGTTCTTCTCAGCGGTCTCGCGCGGCTGGGTCAAGAAGGCCATGGTCTCGGCCTTGCGATCGGCCTCGGCCTTCGGCGCCGGCGGCGCCATGTACTCGACCTTGCCGCGATCGCGTTCCGGGCCGTACTTGAGGGACACGTCCTGGCCGACCTGGGGGATCACGGCCAGGCGCTCCTTGAAGTGTGCGGTGAACTCCTTGTCGCCGGTCTGCTGCAGCACATGGTGCTGCGTCTGGGCCACGATCGGGCCGCGGAACTCGCCCGGCTGATGTCCAGCGACCTTGACGTCGGCGCCCGGCTTGCGCTCCTGGGCCTTGTCGACGGCTGCTGCGAAAGACTTTTCAGCGGCGGACAGATTGCCTTCGCGGTGCTGCGACAGCTGCGCCGAGTAGGCCTTCGCCGCCCATTCGGGCATCTCGCGCTCGGGAACGGCACTGCGAACCTTGCCGCGTTCCAGGACCATGACGTTGCGCGCCGACTCGTTGAGGCGGCTGGAATCGTGCACGAAGGTGTAGTCGGCGTGCTTCGACGCCTGGGCGACGAGGGTAGGGGACTTGTCGAAGTCGCTGCGCACGGCGGCCGCGGGGGCATCGCGGCCGCCTTCCTTCACTCGCTCGTTGACGCGGGCCTGCGCCAGCTCGGCCGACTTCACCTGCACCTGGGTGATGACGACGTGATAGTTGGCGGCCTTGGCGTCCTGGACGAGCTGCAGGTCGCGGGGATTCGAGAAGCTGGTCTCGTAGATGACCGACTTGCGGTCCCCGATCGCCTCACGGGCGCGCTGTTCGGCGATCAGGTTGCCGGCGCCGAATGCGCGCGTTCCCTGCTCCTTCAGCTCGGACTGCACCTTGTCGGCGCTGATGTACACGGTCTTCGAGTCGGACGACCGCACGCGATTCATGTCGTTCTCGAAGTAGGTGGTCTTGCCGGAACCCTCGCTGCCGGCGACGACATGGAAAATCGGCTTGCCTTCGGACATGGCGATCTCCTGTTAGGCAGCGTAGGGAACGACAGCGCCGTTCGCCGCCTGGCGAACGAGCTGGCCGTCATCGGTTTCGCCCACGCCCAGTCCGCGGCGCTTGCGCTCTTCCCAGAAGGCGCTCGTCCCGCCGGGCTTGTTCACGACTTCGGCCCACATGGCGAAGAACGTGGTCTGCTCTTCGAGCGACAGCTCACCGACCTCGATGCCCCCGGTGGTCGCGGCCTCGATGTGGTCGTGGTCGTAGTCAGGCGAGCGATAAACGGCGCGGCCGATGCGCAGGTAATGCGCCGCCTGGGCGCCGACGCTGCGGTCTTCTCGTGCGGCGTCCTGCCGGATCAACTCCAGCAGGTCGTCATCGATCTTGATTGAACTGGAAGCCATGAATGTCTCCGGCAGGGTTGCGAGGTGGCAAAACGCCACTCACTAAGCATAAACCGCATGCGGAAACAGTCAATACGCATGCAAAACTTTATTTTTGCATGCGTTGGCAAGCGTGTTCAGCGTTGCGCATGAGCAACGCTGGAAGCGGGGGAGCCGGGAGCTAGTCCAGGAGTGGAGGCGATTCGCCGTCGTCGGACTTGGGTTTCTTGCCGCGCGGGGGCAGGGGCGTCGCGTAGGTGCGCAATGGGTTCTGCCATTGCCTAAAGAACTCGGACGCTTCGTCCGGCGAGCACGTCAGCCAGGTGTCGTGCTCAGACGGGTCCAAGAACACTGGCATGCGCTTCTCATCGCCAGGCGCATGGAAGCGTGAGTAGACAGGGTGTCCGTCCGCATTGACGGTCAGCATCGTGAAGCTGAGCACCGGCTCGCCGGCCGCTGTCTTGAGCGTCGGATGGTCGGTCCACAACCCGGCAACACCCATCGGGAGGCCGTTCTCGTTTTCGACGGCCCAGCGTACGGGTTTGCCGGTTTCATAGTTCTGTTCATAGACGCGCAGCGCGGGGACGATGCAGCGCTGGCTGCGCTTCCAAGCAGCGCGGAAGCTGTTCTTGCTGTGGGCGGTCTCGGCTCGGGAGTTGTAGGTGTTGCGGCCATAAGCCACCTCCTTAGCGAAGACCGGCAGGAGACCCCAATTCCCGGTCTCGGCGCAGCGCCGCCCGTTCTCGTCGAGCCTGATAAACGGTGCAAGCCGGCAGGGCCAGACCTCGTCCACGAGGTTGGCCGGGACACGGGCGGCCTGGGGACTGACGCCGAAGTAGGCGACCAGGCTCTCGATCTTGGTCAGGGACTTGTAGTTCGCGCACATGCCCCGATGGTGCCACTTAGCGGCGCTGGCGCTCCAGTTCGGCCTTTTGCGCGGCCACCTGGCCGCGCAGCTCACCCGCCTCGGCCACGAGCGTTTCAAGCCGCTGGGCGGCGGCCAACTCGCGCTCACGGCCCTCCGCGAGCTGCACCGTGAGCAGCTGAATCTGGCGAGCGTGGGCCTCGGCCAGCTCCTGGCGGTGCTGGTCCGCGCGTGCAAGCTCGGAGGCGTGACGCTCGCGCTGCGCCTCAAGCTCGGCCATTGCGGCGGTCAGGCGCTCCTGCAGGCCGGCCTGCAGGCTGCGCGAGTCCAGCAACTCCCGGTCCGCCAGGACTGCGCGCTCCGTGGCCTCGTTGGCCTGCAGCATGACCTGGTCGATTTCGTCGTTCATCTCTTCACGCTCGCGAGCCAGCTGCTCCCGCATGCGGCTTGCTTCTTCGCGCAGCGGAGCGGCCAGCACCTGATACAGGGCAAGCGCCGCGTCACGGCTCACCTTGCTCAACTGCTCCAGGATCTCGTCCGCGGGCGAATGGTCGGGGGCCGTAGCCGAACCAGCGACCGCCGCCTCGCGCTCCTCGCGGATCGTCCGCCAGTGCTTGGTGATCGTCGACGAGGAACCCCGCCCCAGATGCACGCCGATCGCCGCAACGCTGGGGCGCCGACCAGCGGCCTCCAGATCGGCCACTGCGCCACGGACATCCTCCAGCGAAACGTTTGCCATAACCCCTCCGCGCATCAAGTGTAGTGAAGTGTAGTACATGGCGGGCTGTAGTGCAACTGTACCGCTACACTACGCTACACAACACTACAGGCGCAAGCATACCAAGTGGTATGCAACCGCATACGAGCACTTGATGGCGAAGGACCAGCCCGTGGCGCGCAAAACATGAGGGAAAACAGGGGCCAACGCCCCAAAGGACGCAGCCATTGAGCGAGATGGTCGGCGACGGGCTAGAACAAGCCCGGAATGTTCCATGTGGACCAGGAAATAATGATTACCGCCGTTGCTCATGCGCAACGCTGACGTGCGGCTGAGCCTGCCCCGTTGAATCCCGCGTCATCCGCCCACAGGAATTGATCTCGAACAACAAGGCCCAGGGAAAAGCCGGGCGAAGGGGCGGTATGAAGGTCAACCTTCGGAATATCCGGGGTCCGTGGGACGCCGGCTGGGTGCTGGATAAACACATGCTGCACAGCGAATACGTGGGCGACAACGAGTGGGGCCGCCCGCAGTTCAAGAACACGCGGACGGACGCTGGGGAGGCCACTTATCAGCTGAAGTACAAGCAGGACTGGAGCCAGGCCGATGCACTCGCTGATGCCCTGGTCCAGCACATCGTGCCGAAGCTGGGCCCGATCCACCTCATCATCCCCATGGCCCCTTCCACGCCACGCCCCCGACAACCCGTCATGGCTGTTGCTGAGGCCACTGCCCAGCGGTTAAACCTGATCGCATTCGCGGACATCTTGCGGAAGGCGCCAGGGCCCTCGCTCAAGAATCTCGGCAGCAGGGCCGAAAAGATCGAGGCGCTGCGCGGCCGCATGAGCCTCAACGATCAAATCAACGGCGCCGGTCCCTACAACGCTTTGATCATCGACGACCTGTACGACAGTGGAGCGACGATGGAGGTCGCCTGCGAGCTGTTACGGACCTACCCCAAGCTGGGTAGAATTAATGTGGCTGCGCTGACCTGGAAGTGACGATGACCGCTGTATTCATTGCTGGCTCGATGAAGATCAAGCACCTGCACCCGAAGGTGAAGGAGCGGATCGACAACATCGTCCGGTCGGGACTGGATGTTTACGTTGGCGATGCCGACGGCGCCGACACGTCAGTTCAGGAGTATCTTCGCGAACTGAACCACAGCTTGGTCACGGTGTTCTGCACCGGCGACGCCCCGCGGAACAATGTGGGCTGCTGGCCGGTTCGGTCGATCACGACGAAGCACGCCAGTGGTACTCGCGCGTTCTTCACGGCAAAAGACCTGGCGATGGCCGAAGCCGCGGAGTACGGCCTGATGATCTGGGACAGCAAAAGCACCGGGACGTTGAGCAACGTGCTGGAACTACTCTGCCGGCATAAAAAATCGGTGGTCTTCGTCAACAAGGATCGGGCGTTCTCGACGGTTGGCACCGTGAAGCAGCTGGAGGAGCTGCTTGAGCGGATGTCAGAAGATGCCCGGAAAAAGGCTGACGAAAAGATCCGCCTGCGTGACCGCGTCGAATCACTCAGGAACGTCCAGCAGGCATTACCGATCTGAGAGGCGCAATGCAGGTCGACGAGATAGCTTGTGAGCTACGCGCTGGGAATTCGGTGAAATTCAACCAGCGCTCGCTCCATCCCGACCTCGAGGAAGGGCTCGTTTGGGGCGTTGATGAGTATGGATGCGACGCCCTGCTGACCAAGTCGCGCGGCTCGCAGGACGACCACTTCCGGCGCGCAGCTGAATGGATGCTCGCGGAAAGGTCTGATCCGCACCCCGCGGAGTTCAGCTGGTAGCTCCTGATTGGGGATCAGCAGCCGGGATCACTCCGACTTATCGGGCGGCACGGAATGGGCGGCACGCTGGACGCGTGCGCGCGCCGCGTCGATCGAAGGCAGGCGGCCGCGGAAATCGTGATAGGCCTGCTGCACGCCCTCGCAGGTCCAGGCAATGGCGACGTCCTGGCCCTGTAGGTCCGTCCTGGCCTTCAGCTCGTCAAACGCAATGCGCGCAACATTGGCGCTTTCGGTCGTGGTCTTGTCGGTGGTCCGTTGGGCGGGCCAGCGCAGGTATATTCGGTGAGTCGCCATGGTCATTCCGCCGATGACATTGACAGTCCGGCGGGCCGGCTCGCCCTCCGCGCTTGGCGATTGGCGTCGAAGTGCAGGTCCAGGGCTCGCGCGAGTTGATCACCCTCCCGGCGGATCGGAGCATCGAAGCCGACGATATGTAGCCCTTTCGCCATGCCTCCGAAGTATTTGTCGCCGGGCGGCAGCTCTTTCAGGTAGTTCATGGTCAGGATCTCGATGTAGCCAAAGCCGTCACTTCTCGCCGTCCGCCAGCGCCTGCAGGGCCCGGCGCTCCATCTCCAGGACCTGGTCCATCAGTTCCGGCGGCAGGGAGACGCTGCGGCGAATCCAACCCTCCGGGAGCCTGACGGGATGGATATCGGAGATGACCTGGTAGAGCCACTGCCGCGTCAATCCGTGCTTTTGGGCGGCGGCCTCGATGCGCTCGCCGTCCACCAGGACCGCCCGCGCCGCATCCACCGTCGTCTCGGGCAGGCGAGGGAAGCGAGCCACGGCAACGCCGAACTGGCGAGCCGAAAGAGCTTTTGAGTGACGTGAGAGACGAGGCACGGGCGGGATAGGCGTTGGCGGAAGGGCGAATTTTAGCGTGATGCGCCTTCTGAGGACTTCGCGTCTTCGTCCAGATACGGAAACAGCACGATGATGCTGCCGAGGATCAGGAGGGTCATCGTGAATCCGTAAGCGACGCTGCCATACGTCGCCCAGGGCGCTGTCGCGGGGCCAGCAGCGTCCATAGCGATGGCGCAGACGTAGGCTGGTGGAAGACCCGCTATGGCAAGCATGCCCCTCCGGGACGCCGAGCGCTCGGGCAGCTCTTGCTTCCAATAATTGCAACTGAGCGTCATCACTGCAGCCATCACGAGCCAGGTCGACAGGACGCCGCCCCAAAAGCTGCCGCCGAGGGAAGCCAGTTTCAGCACTGCGGCCCAGTGGTCGTGCGTCCAGGCAACTACGGCACCCAGCGCAGCTACACCCAGCAGGATCTTTGAAACCAGCAAGGCACAGCGCCCAAGGTCCGCGGCGCCCCGCCGCTTCAGGTTCTCGACATCGAATTCGGTCATGGTGAATCTCCGGTGGGTGAAACAGCTATGCCCCGGCTTTCCGCGCCGGGAAAAGGTCGATGGGGTGAAATGCGCTGACGTCGCCGGCGCCGAAGTCCAGGACGATGGCGTGACAGCGCGCGTTCCGGATCTCCAGCACGCCGATCTGGAGCCCAGTTCGGCCGCGCCAGCGAGCCGCGCCGCCGGCGACTTCCCAGCGCTGACGCAAGTCCGCGGGAACCTCGACATAGGAAACCAGGCCCTGCAGGTCCAGGCCGCCCACCTTGCTCCTGCCGCGACGCTTCACGGGACACCCGGTAGCTGCAGCTGCGAGACTGCGAATTTCGGGTAGGGCTGGGACTGAGGCAGGTGTCGGCGATCGCCGCGCTGCAAGGCCCAGGCGTAGCGATGGTTTCCGGGATGCCGCTGCGTGGTGCAGACGCGCGGCAGCCACTGCCGCAGCCAACTGCGGCGGTCTTCGCCCGGCTGCAGGTCCTCTGCGCCGTGACGCTGTAGCTGCTGCGCGGCATAGCGCCAGCCGGTCTCGCCGGAGCGAAGCTTCTGCAGCGCCCTCGCGCTGAGAACCGAGCCATCCGGCAGCAAGTGAAGGGTGCGGGAGGTGCCGCGCCCGAGATAGACCGCATTGCTTGCCTGGTAGATGGTGCCGACGTGGCCCGGGAACACCAGCTCGCCGGCCGCGGTCCGCCTCGGCATTGGGTCGGCGTTAGACAGCACGCTCACCAAGCCATCGCGGCGCAGCTGCTCGAAGCAACGCGCCTGGAACCAGGTCTCGCCATTGGCCGGCACATCGTCGTCCAGGACGAATCGCCCCAGCTCGATGCGTTCTTCACCTTCGCCCGGCAAGCCCCTCAGGGCACCCTCGTTGACCCCGACTGAGAACACGGCGACCCCAACCAGGTCGACGCCGCGATACAGGCCGAAACGTCGCCGTGCCGCCGGATAGCTGCCGCTGTAGTGCTGCCGCAGGACGTAGTCGCGAGCCGGTCCATCGCGCAGGATCTCGGCGACCTCGTACAGGCGCGTCTGGATCGGCTCGCCGGCGGGGCGATAGCTCGCGCGCCGGTTCTGCCAGCGTTGGACGATCGGCGTCAGCACAAAGGCACCTGTTCCCCCGCGCCGTTCCGGACGCGATTGATCGCCTGATGGCGTTGCGCATGAGCAACGCTCGCCGCGTGCCGGGTAGCGGCACCGCGGGTGAGCGCGTGCGCGATGTGGCGGCAGTAGGTGGCCACCACACGCCAGTAAAACGCCATCGGACCTTTTCGGCGCTTCCAGGACTTTTCGGCCTCGGCGTTGGCGTGGAGACGCATCTCGGTCAGGAGCCGCGCGAACAGCTCGCGATCGGCGGCGGGCCGGTCCATCAATTCCTGCATGGCAGGCAATTTCAGCAACGGATTGAAATAACCCACACTCAAGCTCCCTGGGCCTGCAGATGGGAGACGCGACTGGCGGACAACATGCCGGGCACATCCAGATTCAAGCGACCCTCGCGGTGCATGTGCAGGACGCTCAGCAGGTACTCCGGAGTCCCCGGATACCAGCGGTTGTGGTTCCAGTAGCGAGCCAGCAGGGCCCGCGTGCCCGGATCGAAGCGGTTCAGCTCCGTCCGGGCACGCCGCCACAGCCCCGCCCTCATTGCACGCTGTTCCAGCTGCGCTGCTTCCCAGGCCTGCGCGCGGTGTCCGTGCTCTGCGTCAACGCTGCGCTGCGTGCTGGCGATCTCATCCGCGAACAGCGGCAGACGGTTCCGCTCCGCCTGCTGCCGCCGCAGGATCGCCGCAGACTTGCGAGCGGTTGCGGTGTAGCTGTACCTCCGAAAGCGCTGGAAGCGCATGCCTTCAGCCTTCTGCGCCGGCGGCGCCCTGCAGCTGCACAACAGAGCGACGGTAGCGTTCGGGCTGTGCGGCAGCTGTGTCCCAGCCGAACATCGACCCCCCGAGCATCGCCTCGCGCTCCTCGTCGCTGATGCAGAGCTTGCGGTTCATCGTGTCGACCAGCTCGCGCGCTTGATCGACGCTGGTTTCAGCGTCATCGAGCGACGTGCGGTAGCAGCCCTTTTCACCGCGGCGGATGGCGACGATCCGCTCGCCGGGCAACGCGCCTTCCAGGAAGGCAAAGCACATCTGAGGCAACGCCTCGCATTGGCGGCGTGCCTTGGCTGTCAGGGACAGGGCGTCCAGGTCGCCCGTGAATTCGGTACTCATCGCAGTCTCCGGGTTCGGTGGAAGCGGGGGCCTTGCGGCCCCCGCCCAGGGCGGCCTTAGTGGCTGCGGAGCTTCTGCATTTCACCGGCCAGCACCCACAGCGCGCGGTTCAGGCCCACGGACTGGTCGATGCCGGTGATCTCGCGGACCCGCGCACGGCGGCCGCCGCGGCGCCCGAGCTGCCCCCCACGCACCAGGCTTTCCTGCGCGCGGTTGAACACGCGCCACAGGTCGCTGCCCTCGTCGTCGGAGCGGCGCGACTCGATGACGCGGTATTCGCTGATCGGCGCCTGGCCCTCCTCGTAGCGCAGGGCGAGCGCAGCACGGCCGAAGGCCAGCTGCTCGTCCTGGCTGAGATGGGTTCCCTTCATCCCCTCGATCTCGCCCCGGACGCGGTCGAATTCACCGAGCACGCGGTAGGCGCCCTCGATGACCTCACCCTTGACGTCGCCCTTGTGCTGAACGCGCACGTCGGCGTACTCGTCTCCGACGATCAGGCCGTTGGCGCACACGAAGCGGAAGCATCCGGCCAGCAGCTGGAACGAGCTGCTGCCGTCGTGGCTGTTGATGAGGATGATTTCCGGGGTCTCGCCCTGCTGCTGGATTTGCGAGGCGTGGCGCAGGCGGACCAGGTGCTTGGTGAACTCGCGGCGGCTCTCATCGCGCGTGCGGCTCTGGGCCACCATGAACGGGTGAAAGCCCTCACCGCGCAGGCCGTCCAGGATCTCGACGGTCGGCAGGTGGGTATAGCGGGCAGACCGGCTCAGGTGCGGGCCATCGGCCAGGATCGACGGCGCGAAGCGGCGGATTTCGTCGTTGGTCAGCGCCGAGGCGCTGCGGTGTTCGGTACGGGTACGGGTACGGCCGAAGCGGGAAGCAAGGGACATGCGGAACTCCAAATTGGGACCGGGAAACCGCCCGGACGGTGGCCTGGGAGCCATGGTGAGAATTGTAGGGATTCGGGATATTGTTGTCAAGCGTTTTGTAAAGTATCCAGATAAGAAAAAGGCCCCTGAAAAGGGGCCCCTTCCTCCGACTTGGTCGGTCTCTTAGATTGCGGCGACCGCCGAGGAACTGGTTGATTTACGCGACGTCGATCGCGGCACCGCTGCGCGCACGGTCCTGATCTTCGTCACCAGCCCGGCGTGGGTCGCCAGCTCGTGCAGCTTGTCGAGGCGGAACTTGTCGAGCTTGCCAGCGAGCAGGTCATTGACACGCGACTGGGAAGTCTTCAAACGCTTGGCAGCCTCCTCCTGCGTGACCCCCCAGCCCTTGACCGCTTCCTGGACATCGGACATCAGCTCCGAACGGGCATCCATCAATGCGGCCTTTGCGGGTCCGTAGATGTGATGCCAGACGCTCTTGCCGCTCATGTCTTCGCTCATACCGCCTCCGAGAATATTATTTGATGACCTTGTCTGCCTTGAGGCGTCGCACCAGGTCGTCATAGCGGGAGATACCCTTGTCGATATCGCCCTGAGACGTCTTGTTGGTCTTCTTTTGGAAGGCGTGCAAGACGTAAACCGCGTTGCCGAGCTTCGTAACGTAGAAGATGCGGAACCACCCGCTCTTGTCGTTGACGATCAACTCGATCACACCTGACCCGACTCGATTCATGGGGTCGGCGTGGTCGGGGTCTAAACCCCTCTGGATTTTGCTTAGTTGGTATCCGGCGTTGTGTATTACCTCTTGTGGAAACGATAGGAACATCTTCTTGGAGTCACCCTCCCAGCACAAAGTTTTGTACCCGGGAGCTTCCTGCTTTGGCTTTATAGCCATACCGCACCTCCAGAATCACTATACCACAATTATCTCGCTACCGAGATAATCGCCCCCGTCCGTGTTGAGCAGTGGTTGTCCCTTCTTCGACTGACTTCACCGTTCTGTTAGATGCAAGAGCCGGCTTATGTTTTTGCATCTGGAGGGGCGTCGTGCTCATACCCCCTCTGTTCCCTTGGGACCGTTCTGTTGAGTGCTGTCGCCGTGAGATTCCGCAGGACCAGGCGGTGTAGGGCGGCCGCCGGCCCACCGTGGAATAAATGGAGGGGACCCGCGCGCGGGGAGGAATCTGTTTATGCCGCGAAAGGGGCTGGCGGATGGCCGCGGCTGGTCCAGGATTCTCACCGGGGCGTCAGCACGCTGGTCCTGGGAAATGTCGGAGCTAAGACGCCAGTTGGTGATCGAGAGTCGCGTTGCTCATGCGCAACGCGACGATCAGAGCTGCATGCAGAAGCGCGCGTCTGCATGCAAAAGCCATCTGGCGATTCCGAATCCAACGTCATATCCTCGATGAGTGGTTGATCGTTCCAGCCGCGCACGGACAGGGAGTCCGAAGAACTAGAACCAAGGATGAATGCGCAGGCCGACGCCACATCAATAGGGGGAAGTCATGGACGCAGAAGTTCGGTCACCGTTTCAGTTCAAGCTGAAGCGCAACAACTGCCAGGCCTTGGTAGCTGCTCAAATCAACATCCAGAGCTCCAAGAACGGCGAATGGGGAGACATCACGGCTCCGATTCACCTCGTCAACTACCTGGACGACGACGAGGTATCGCGCCAGATCACCGACGTGCGGGGCCTCAAGGCGTACAAGCTGATCGTCCGTCTGGAGGCGACCGAAGTAAGGGACCTCGGCGGCGCATACGATTTCGAGCTGAGCGTCGGCGACACGGTACTGCGGGCCGAAGAAGGGAACGTCGATGAGGACCCGAACACATTGGAAGTTCGCGGTCGGACCTACTTCGGCATCCTGCTGGTGAGGAACTAAACATGAGGGCTCTCGCAATTGTATGTGGGGTGCTGCTGATCTGCGGCGCCGCCTCGGCAGCGACGGAGGAAGAGGTCAACAAGGTCTTCACCGAAACGCACGGCGTGAAGAAGGACTGGGCGGACTACTTGGCCGACACGGCCGCCGGCTCGGTTTCAGCGGCAAGCTTGCTCGGCATCTCAGGCGAGTCGGTGCAGCCGGTAGACAACGTGCGCGACCTGGTGGCTTCGCTCAAGGGCCTGAGCGATGACGGCGACAACGCGACGCTCGCGGTGTCTGTCACTCCGGGACGCACTGACATGGCGCCGGTGTCGTTCGGAAGGTACATGACCTCAGCGAAGTGGCGTGTTCTGGCATCGACGACGCTGAGCTATGCGCAGGGCGACGCCGACATCACAGGAGCGAAGTTCGAGCGACGCGCGGCGTCGATCGAGACCAGCTACTTCTTCAATCCTGAAGAGAACGACCCGGTCGTGCGTTTCGGCAAGCGAATGCTGCCTGGCGGCGACAAGTGCAACGTTGACACCGATGTGCGAGTCACCGACGCGATCGCAGCCTCGGCAAAGACGGATGGCGAAGTGGACGTGGAGCGTCGCGTGGAGCGCATGAACGAAGCGATCCAGACGGCTGTTGCAACGGGAAAGGACCCCAACAGCATCAAGCTTTCGGATTTTCCAGCCACAGTGAAGGACGAACAGGACAAGCGCCTCGCAAAGGACGCAATCACGACTGCGAAGGAACTCGTCCTCAACGAGTGTTATGAGGCGACCATCAAGGCAATTCCGTGGAATCGCGATCGCATTTCGATAATGTACGGAACCGGCTGGATCAAGCCGAAGTCCGGCGGCGGAGGCCAGGAATCGCTCGGCCAGACCGCTGTCGCCTCAGGCACGCTCGGTCTCGGGGACTTCGCGTTCACGGCTATCTATCGCAAGAGCTGGGATGAGCCCGTGCTCGACACGCTCGGAACAGCCGCCGTGCAAGAGAAGGACAATGATCTCTGGGTCGGCCGCATTGAGGGCGGATCGAGCAAGATCCGAGCGCTGGTCGAAGTCAGCGATGCGAGGTCCAAGGAAGTCACCGCTTCCCAGCGGGCCTTCAAGCAAGCGTTTGGGCTCGACATCCGCATCTATGAGGCCACATGGATCAACCTTCGTGTCGGCCGACAGCGCACGGTCGATGGCACGGAGGAAGAGACCGGCTCGCTGCTGAGCGTGAGTTACAGCCCTTCGGCGTTGTTGAACTGAAACTCCAAATGGCGAAAAGCCCCGGGGAGACCCGGGGCTTTTTCCATGGAGGACTCAAAGATCGATGCGGTCGGGAAATAGCTCATGGGCGATGCGGTCCACGATCTCTTGCACACGGTGCTCTCCGCGGAAGACATAGACGTCGTTGGGTTCGTAGTCGTTAGCCCAAGTGTCGCGGAAGGTGCCATAGCCCTCCCTAATGTAGGCGCGCGCTTGGGAGATCGTGATAAGCCTCAGGACGCGGCGGCGGAAAGCCTCGACTGCCGCATCAAGAATTGCGTCGTGCAGCAGTTTTGCGGCGGTAGCCGCAACTTCGGGGTTGGCATCGTACAGACCCCAGCGCTCTGCGCTTGAAGGTATTAGGCTCTCGCCAGGCGGCAAACCTTCGCCATCCAGCCACCCCATCACGCGCGATTGTTCGTATGGCATCCAGCTGATGCGACGTGCGCTGCTGACAACCCTGCAGCCAAGCGCTGCAATTTTCGTATCGCTCAGCTCTTCCAGTAGTTCAGGGAGTGCGGCACTCAGCTTCAAACGCGCGACCTGGTCGCTCTGACCATACTGGTCGATGTGCAGGTTGATCTGCATCGCAATGAACAAATTCATCATGTCGATCTCCTCGTTTGGGGGTGACATGGATTAAATGTGCAGCCGGGCTTCGGGAACAGTAGGTAACGGCGGTTGCTACGGCCGCCGTTACCTACTTGACTGCGGGAGATCAAAGCGCTAGCCGAACTGGCAGCGCCCTGCCGTCAGGCGCCGACCGTCCGCTGGGACGGCTCGAAGCGCCAGCCCCCCTTGCGCCACAGGTGGAATCCTCCGGCAACGGCGATCGAGGCCTGCGCGACGCCGTCCGGCACTGGCGAGGCAAGCGCTGTGTCGATGTTCTCGAAGCCCAGCTGCCAAACCTGAGCAGGCAGCTCCAACGGCCGGCGCTTGGCCTCGGTCGTGTAGACCACATGGACCAAGTCCGATTCGAGATCTTGGCGACGTGCCGACAGCTGCCACTGCTTGATGTCGGTGTTCAGCTGGCGCAGTCCGCGCTCGCGTGCATTGATGCTGGTGACCTCGAACATCGACATCTGCATCTGGATGCCGCGCAGGTCAACTTCGTGCGGTTCCATACGCCATTGCCTGCGATAAATGTCCGGCAGCTGCTTCATCGTAGGGACGTGAAGATCCTCGGGGTAATGTTTGAGCACGAGCATCGAGGCCTTACGCGCCAGTTCGTCGCCGACGAGACTGCACTGCGCGGCGACGCCGGCGACGACGGCGCGCATCGCGACGATCCTCTGCAGGTGCGCGGCGTATACCAGCGGCAGCAGTTCCTTCATCACGTCGGAGACGTGGACTTGCTTGGCGCCCACGTTCAGCTTCGCGATTGCCGGCGCGAAGCTCTGCCGTGCCGCATTGTCTGAATGCCGGGTTACGTCAGCCAGACGTCGACCCAGGATGTCCAGGAAGGGACGCTCAAGCTTCGGCAGATGCGCCGGCGGCAAGTCGGGCGGAGGGGACGACGGCGGATCGTCGTCGCCTTGCTGCAGCAAGCTGCTGGCGGTTAACCAGTCCTTGTAGCCGTGGGTGCGGGAAATGGCGTCGAGCGCATTTCCCAGCTTGAGATCGAAGGATCGATCGTCCTTGAAATACTGGACGAGGTGCTGCGCCTGGCGTCTGATCGCCTGGCAGGTCAACTGCGAGAACATGGTCATCTCCGCGGCTCTGGCTTGCTGGGTGTCCGCATTGCCGGCACGCGCGACGAGCCTGGACATGGACCAGGGAGCGAAGGGTGTACCTGCTTCTCTACAACGCCGAGTTCACCTTACCCAATTGGGCGCGGACGATCGGTTCGGCAGCCGTGCTTGCAGAGTAAAGGGGGCGGCCAGCCAATTCAAGCTCGGCGCGGTACCGGAAGGCACGGCAAAATAGTCGCTTCGGGTACCACACGGGCCCGGAGAGCTGCATAAGCTGCGGGCACGAGATCAGGAGCCAGCACATGAAATCGAAGCTAGCAGAACCGCTCACCGCCCGGCCGCGCCTTCCTCGCGCCCAGTGCGAGGAGATCCTGCAGGCCGGTCGCGCAATGCGGATCGCCGATGAAATCTGGCCCAGCCAGGTCAAGGTAATCGATCGTCTCCTGGCCCGCAGCCTGGAGCTGTCAAAGGCTTATGACGAGATCGTTGAAAAGCTGGACAACGATCGGACGGCGATCGAGGTTTTCCTCGATGCTGTTTTGAGTGCTGCAGCCACATGGGGACCGGACAAGCTGACGCAAGCTCGTATGGATCGCCGCGAGCTTGTGAAGGTGAACAAGCGAATCGGCAAGCTCGCCGCCGAATTGGGCGACCTGCTCGACCGGCGCGAAGAGCTGCACAACCACTCCGGATTCGCATCGCAAACCCACTATTCGGTTCTAAACCTGATCCAGGACGTCGGGCAAAGTCACGGCCATTTCAGGCTCTTTGCCGGTGCGTCCCTGGCGAAGATCCGCAGCGAGTTTGGGCCCAAGTATTGGCCGAAGATCGCGGACGTGGTGCGCGCGATCGGCAGCGATGCTGAGGCTGCGCAGCCGCAAGCCACCGATCCGCTGACCGCAGCAGGAAGCGAAGGACGAAACGGCCGCGCGAGCTTCCTCAAGGTCCTGCTGGCGGCTTTCGACGAAAACAGCGCGGCCCACGGCGGCTTCCTGCCCGCCGACTTTACGTTGTCGGATGGCGCGCTCGCCGATCTGATGACGGCCGCGCTGGACCTTCAGCCGGATGCCGACGTCGACCGGGAGTTCGTAAAGCGCTTCCGACAGCGCGAGCGCGAAGGGGAAAAAGAACTGGAGTGAAGTGAGCGCCGGCGTTGCGCATGAGCAACGCCGGCAGCGATCAGCGACCGAAACCGCCGCGGTCTTTGCCCTTCGCGGCGGTCTGCGCCTGCTGCGCCAGGCGCTGCTTGCCTTCCTGCTGCTGGTGCTCGTAGCTGGTGCGCAGCGCCGGCTCCTGGAAGGGATTGGCGGTCTTCGGCAGGTCCAGGGCGCCGACGTTGCCCGCGATTTCGCGGGCGCGCAGCTGCGAGTCACGCGCCAGGTCGGGCTTCTGATGTTCGCTGGTTTTCACCAGCTGCTCAGCGTGCTTCACCAGCAACGTGCGGTGATCGCGGCTGATGTTTGCCTCGGTGGTCCGCTCAATGCGCCGCTGCCCGAGCGCATGCTCAGCATTGTTCAGGGCCACCTGCAGGCGCACCGCGCCCTCGGCGCGGTCGGAGAGCTGCGGCTCTTGGCCGCTGGCGACAGAGCGCGCGACGGATTCGCGAATAGTGCCATCGACCTTGAGCTGGACGGCGGGGCTCAAGGGCTTGGCCTCCTGGGCGACCGACTTCAGTCGGTCCTCCACGGAATAAGCCGCCGACAACTGAGGGTGTTTGGCGAGCGCCTGGTCACGAGGCGCAGAGAGATAGGCGCGCGCGGCTTCCTTGGCTCGCTCGTCAGCTTTGGCTGGGGCGCCGCGCTCTGTCATAGGTGCCTCGCGGCAAGCTCAAGGCTCGTGGGCGCGGGGACCGCGCAAGGGCGAGGACCAAAGCCCGACAGGGTCGAGACTACAGGCTCGACAGGCGTAAGCCAGCGCGGGCCGTGCCCGAAGGGACGTCCCCGATTTTTACAAGACTGACCCTCGACATCCGCATTAGACAGCCACATATATTTCAGTCTCGTCGTGTAATGAACAGCCCATGCCCGCCCTAAGACGGGGCACACCGTATGTTTGAGGTGCTTTCTGACATGGGGGTGTCCACAAGCGCCATCCGGCAAATTCCAAGTACCGAATGCTACAACAGTGAATGTTCCAAAACCTGACGACCCGTTCAGGCCGGTAGCTTTTACCCCAGTTCAGGGGGTATCTGTGCCTTTTTAGGGTCCCAAAGCACCCCCGAGACAACCGGATTGAGTCGATGCGCCTCCCGGATTCGGGAACAGGCGGAGAAAAGGACGTAGGCCTCGTCCATCGAGCACTCGCCAACGAACTGCTGCACATCGGGCACGCGATCCTCAAACAAGGCATCGATCAGAGTACGGAAGCGGCCGATTTCCAGAGGCACCAACTGTTCAGGAACTTTGAACGCCATGAACCGAGCCGTGTCGATCAGCAGTCTGGCATGGGCCAGGTCGGACAGCAGCTTGAAGCGAACCGGGATCTGCTCACGAACCTGATCGGGCAGCATTCGCAAAAATTCCTTGGTTGAGGCCTCGGACCCGGTCATCAAGCCCAGCGCAGCCTGCGCCAAGCCGCTCACTGCAAGCCCCCGAACGACAGCGGCGCGGTAGCGCCGCTGTCGCGCAGCTCGCAGAGCTGCAGGCGTTTCCAAGACACGCCGCCCGAGAACGCGAAACCACACCGAAACACCGCGTCGGCCGGCGAACCCCCTGGGGTTCCGGGATCAGCGGCGCCGGCGCCACACCCCTTGAGCTGCATCAGGTTCATCAGGCACTCCGTCTCGAATAGCCACGCGCCTGGCGGCGGCGCGCGACGGCCTTGAATAGGGCTTCCGCGCCGGTTTCATCGCCGCAAGGCATCGTGAAACGACGCCCCCGTGCTGTATCGACGCCGCCGTAGGTCACAACGACGCAGGCCTGGCCAAACAGGTCGAATCTGGCCTCGGCCTCGTAATACTGCGTCCCTCTGACCCAGCGTTGGAACATGAACCACTCCTTGAACCGCACGGGGCAACTGTAGCATGTTGCGCTACACCGCGTTGCGCATGCGCAATGCTACATTTGCACGCAGTCCGACGATTCTGCACAGGAATTTGCCACCGCCGTGAATCGAGGACAACCGCTCTGGCGAAGTTTGGCGAGTAAACCGCTGCCAGACGGTTGACACGAGGGTCGGCCAGAAACCGACACTTTCTCGGCAAACGGGCGCGGAGCGCCCAGGGGGGGCCGAGCGCCTTGGGCGCTCGGGGGACGAAGTCCCCGCCTTTGGCGCCATGACCCCGCGGAGCGTCCAGTTAAGGTCGCGTAGCGACCGTGGGGGGTGTGCCGGGGTCAAGCCCGCGGAGCGGGCTTGGGTTGGGGTCGAGCCGGCAGGGGGGCGGAGCCCCCCTAAGAGGCGGCGGCGGCTCTGCCGCCCAGCTGCTCGGCGCGAAAAATGACCGAGTTATCCACAGAAAACCGGGGCCTACTATCGGTTCTTTTTTACAGGATAACTACAGGGGGCGAAAATTCGCGCGCCGAAAACGCCCGTATAAACAACGATGTAGGCGCGAAAATCGGCGCGGCCGGCAAGACAGTTTCAGCGCAAACCCAAGACAATTTCAGCGCATCGCACGGGCCTATATCGACAAATTTTTCGCCCAAAATCAATGGCTTGCCAAACATCGAGCGGCAAGACAATTTCAGCGCGGATAACTCGGCCGATCCACAGGCTTATCCCCGGTTTTGCAAGACAGTTTCAGCGCAACCGCAAAACCGGCGCGTCGCATGCGCAAGACAAAATCAGCGCGGCGGCGGATCGAACAGCGATTTCTGGCTCGGCAGGGCGATGCGCTTCACAGACGTCAGCGAAGGCTGCAGCACCAGGCCGTCTTCGGTCGGCTCGACCTTGGCGTTGGGATAGACCTGCATGACCTTCTGCAACTCGCGGATGTAGGCGCGGCGGAAGTCACGCAGACCCTGCGGCGTGTCCTGGTAGTCGGCGCCGAACTGCCCCTTGAGCGAGATCCACGGGATAGTCGTGCGGCCGCTGAGGTAGCTGAAGCGGTAGGTCAACCAGGTGTAGATGTCGATCGCGAGCGGTGAGCGCTTGAGCGACATGAACGCGCGCATGTCCACCGGAACGGGGTGCTCGATGCACTCTCGGAAGAACGGTTCGGAGAGGAGCAGCGAGGAATCCCAGACGCCGGCGTCGTTCTCGTTCTGCGGGTCCCAGAAGACAACAGCTCGCTCGGCCAGGATGATGTTCTCGAGGGCCCACTTGGTTTTGCCATTGAACTCGGCGGAGATCATGCAGCCGAACAAGCGGCGCATCTGATCGCGCAGGCGCGTAATGTCGCCGCGCTTGCCACCGGAACGATTGAGATCCAGCTGCGTAAGGAAGTCGGAAAGGCTCTGCCCGAGCGTCAACTCGCGATTCTGCGTCCGCACAGCCTCGGTCGTGACCCAGCTCACCAGCAGGCGCGGAAGCGAGCCGTAAGGCAGGCCGATGGAAGGCCGGCCGATCATGGACAGCGTGAATTGGCCGTTCTGGCGCTCGAAGACCGGGGACTTCGGTTCCCGGTGCGGCATCGTGGCAATGGTAAGGCCGCGGGCCATGTAGCCGATGGTGCCGGCCGACTTCGCATCCTGGGCCTCGATCGCCAGCGACGTCGCGATAAGGTCACGCAGCTGCTGAGGCAGCTCGTCGTGCTGGTAATCGATGACGTGGCGTTCTGGATCGCGAATCTTCTTGGACCCGCGTCCGCTCGCCGCCTTGGGCTTTGCCTTCTCGTCGGCACCGCGTGTGGTCTTGGTCTTCTTCGTCGCCATGCTCTCTCCGCGATGCGCTGGGGAGCTATGTTATTCTGCGCACCTGCGGCCGGCTCCCCAAGAGCGGCGGCGGGAGGCCGGTTGGTAGCCGGCTGCTCAAGATCACTGGGGCGCCTTCAAGGGCGCCCTTTTTTGTTTCTCCCGCCAATCCAACGGCAGGAGAGGGTGAGACGCCGGAGAATCATGAGCGCTACGCGCGGTCTAGATTCTGCATGCCGGATTTGCGGCCATTGTTGCGCATCACTTGAGATTGCGCGTCATGGTTGCCTTGTAACACAGTCTGCAATAAAGAGATTTTGCAGGCAATAAGTTATTCTTGCAAAAACCGACCAGGGCCAAAAGAAGAACGCGTGATGACCATGGAGGCAAGGCCGCTGCAACTGGAACTGAACGCAGGCGCGAGCACTGCGGACCAGGTCCTGTCGCTCAGCAAGGTCAAGGTAACGACCACCTCCGAGCTTATCGCTGTACTGACGGAGTTCGCGCGCGCAGCTGGATTCCCGTACTTCGCGCTGACGGCCCGCTTCCGCAAGATGGGTGCGCGTTACGCCTTGGCGGTGTTCAGCAACTTCGACGATGGCTTCGCCAAGCTCTACCGCGACAACAACTGGGCCGTCAGCGATCCCATGATAGAGCGCGCTCACTCCGCAGTGCGGCCGTTCCGATGGGGCGAGGTCAGCTACAAGTCCAGGCCGCAGCGCCGGCAGCGCGATGCGGCGATCCGCTTCGGTCTCACCGATGGGATGACGGTTCCGCTGCATGGCCCGGACGGGCAGGGGATCGCCCTGCAGCTTGCCGGCCGGCGGCCGCCCGTCGAGGCGGCAGCCTGGACCACGACGGCGGGCCACTGCTTGCTGTTCCTGGCCGGACTTTACGAACCTGTCGAGCAGCTGCTGCGCCCGGTGGGCGACGTACCGACGTTGACTCCGACGCAACGTAATGTGCTCAGCGCAATGGCAGCAGGGAAGAAACCGAGCGACATCCACAAGGCGCTCGGGCTTTCGGCTAGGTCAGTGAATCTCGCGATCGCCGCGGCGATCGAGCGCCTGGGCGCCAGCTCGCGAGAGCAGGCGCTCATCATCGCATTGGCTCAAGGCCAGATCAGCTGGATGGCGCCCACCCCGCTTCACGACGAAGGCCCGGATCTCCTGGCCCTCAGCTGATGTGCCGGTGGACGCGATAAGCGCCGTTCGAGCTGGCTTTGGGTAGCGCTCACCGCAAGTTGCAACCCTAGCCCATGCAAGCCGCACGAACCTGACGAGCGAGTCAGGTTCGCAATTCCGCTTGAATGCGGAATGCGTGTAAGTGCCGAGCGATTCAGAAGATTCGCCGTGCAGTATTGCCCCATTGCGTACGCAAAACGGGCTCATTCGATTGCGCAAGTGGCGAAACTTGCGGATTTCGGCAATGGGCGCATTGCGATCCACACGCCACACTATCCATGTCCACCGAACCGCGAGCGGATTTGAGATTCCGCTTTACATGCCGCTCGTCTCGGGTTACAAATCCGCAACCTTGCATGCAAAACGTCGTTTTTGCATGCAACAAAATGTGAGAACCAGGGGAAATGTTGGCAGCATGTCCGCAGTCATCGATAATCGTGCCTCTCCGCAAAAAGCCGAAGGCAATTCCTATGGGCATAGTTGTGACGTTGGTCAGCGAGCGAGAGATGAAGCGCTCGGCAGCCAACGGCAAACACGTCCAGAGGGTAATTCTGGAGCGGGTCGAAAAGACCAAGTGGCGTCTGATCGTGATCCTCAAGGGTCACACGGACGGCATGACTCTTGGCCGCTACCGTGGCGGCACCCGGCATTGGGCCAAGCTGGAGAACGCTCTGACCTTCATCGAGCGCGTCATGCCGGCGTTCCCCGAGGAAGAAATCGACGTCTTTCTCAGTCAGCGCTCGGATTCCTCTGCGGCCTAGCGTCCCTGGCGGCATCTGCCGCCAGCCCAACGGGGAAGGTCTGGCAGACCCCTGACGGTCAGCACCTGGTCATCTCGCCGGGTGTACCGCTGTACGACAACCCATTAATCCAGGCACGCGCCGCCCCCACGTCGAGCGCGCGCGTCACTGCGCGCGAGCAGCTGGGAAACATCCGCATCGAGCTGCCCGTGGATGCGGGTTGCGGCTACGCCGATTCGCAGCACCTGGTCATCTGCCTGGACGCCGCAGGCCGTATGGCAGAAGCGGATCAGCTGCGACTCCTGGCGTTTTCCCGCGACCCCATCCGCATCACCGCCGGCTCCCCGCTGGGGTCTGCGGCTGCACGCGAAGTCCTCTCCGCCCACAAGGGCCCTTCCGAAAACATCGAGACGGTCTTCTCGACTGCCGGCTGCTCCGGCGGTTGCGAGCGTCGAATCACTGTGGAGCTTCAATGAGGCACATCCTGAAAGCGGCGGTGCTGCTGGCCGCCGCGTCTTTGTCTGCCTGCAGCCTGCAGCCTGCAGCCTCCGAGGTCGACGCGCAGTTCCGCTCGATCTTCAAGAACATGCCGGTGGATCGCGTCGCCAAAAGCGAGATCGCTGGGGTGTACGAGATCTACTCGGGCGGAAAGCTGTTCTATTTCGCCCCGGACAAGCAGCTGATGATGTTCGGAGAGATGTATACGTCGACAGGCGTTTCGCTCACGCAGGAAAAGGTCCAGGCATATCTCAACGCGCGGACACTTTCGATCCCTGAGGACGTCGGTACGGTGGTCGGTGACGGCCCGGTCGAGCTGATCAGCTTCATCGCGCCGGACTGCGGCTACTGCGCGCAGGCACATCGCTGGATCGAAGATCGCAACTACGAAGGCCTGCGCCTGCGCGTTTTCTTCATGCCGATGGAAGTCGGCACCCCCAACTACGCCCGCGCGCAGCAATTCATCTGCGCCCCGCCGGAACTGCGGCGCGAGGCGCTGCGCCAGGTCTACGCGCACGAAGACCCTGCGCCGGGGCAGTCATTCCTCACCTGCGCTGACGGAGCCAACCAGCTCGCGCGCCAGGCTCAGATTGCGAAGGACCTGGGCGTGGAAGGGACGCCCACGTTCTCGCTCAAAGGCCAAACCGTTCTTGGCTTCCGCCAGGACCGCTTGGAGCAGCTGTTGTCATCCACAACCACGCAGTAGGAGTAGTTACACATGAAAACTTTGAGCGCAGTACGGATTCAGGTGGCCGCGTTCCTGGGCCTTCTGATGTCCATGTTCGCAGCTCCGGCCATGGCGTTCACCACGCCGACCGCCGGCAGCTTCGGCTACGACATCTACGACATCGTCATCACGAAGATGCTCGCCGGCCCGCTGGGCTGGGTCGGTGCCGCCATGCTTCTGATCTGGGGTATCTCCAACATCATGAAGCAGTGGCTCATCACCGTGGTCTGCGTCGTCGGCGCGACCTGCATCATCAAGATCACGACCATCCTCACCAGCCTGGGCGCGGTCATCCAGTAATCCGGACTTCGGCGACGGCGCGGCTATCGAGGGCCTTGCAAGGGACACTCGGTAGACCGCGCCGATTCGTCGGGGTTCCGTGACGGAAATAGGGGGAAGTCATGCAACACGTAAATCGGTATAGCACGGGGATGTTGGTTGTCCTGGCGCTCGTGCTGGGGCTGAGTTCGGAGGCCGCGATGGCCTTCACAGCACCCACCGCCGGCAGCTTCGGCTACGACATCTACGACATCGTCATCACCAAGATGCTCCGCGGCCCGCTCGGCTGGGTGGGCGCAGCCATGCTTCTGATCTGGGGCATCAGCCAGATCATGAATCAGTGGCTCATCACGGTGGTATGCGTCATTGGTGCCACCTGCATCATCAAGATCAGCACGATCCTGACGAGCCTGGGGGCGTTGGTCCATTGAGCCCAAACAGACCCGGCTACCGCGCGAGTGCTCGGTAGCCGGGCCAGTTAAGCGGCTCTAGCGGAGTAATCAATGCGAGCACGCATCCCGCGGTATCTGCATCTGCCGCCACAGGTCCTTTGGTTCGACATGGAGGACATCGGTCTGATTGGCGGCTTCTATTTCTTCTGGCTCATGGTGGACCACTGGATGGTCGCCGTGGCCGGCATCTTCATCGTTTGGACGTTCATGAACACCAAGGGGCGCATGCCCCGGGGCTATCTGAAGCACCTGGCCTACCGCCTCGGCTTCTGGACGTCGAAATCCTATCCACCGACAGCAGTGCGAGTGCATCGAGAATGAACGCAGAAAAATACACCGCGCGGATGGACGGTCTGCTGGAGCGAAATCGCTTCCTCGGCATCTGCATCGGCGTACTGGTCGCCCTCAACATCCTCAACGCAGTCCTGTTGATCCAGGCCCAGGGTCGCACTCAGACCGTCGTCGTGCCGATCGGCGGCGAGGGGATGCAGATCGGCAACGGCAAGGCCGATGAGCGCTACATCCGTCGTATGGCACGGTATGTCACGAATCAGATCGGTTCGTACTCGGCCGGCAGCGCAAGGTATCAATACCAGGAGCTGCTGCAACAGTTCGCGCCCGACAAGGTCACGGCCGTCGCCAAGTACTTTGACAGGCTGATCTCCGACATCGAGCGTTACCCGTCCATCGCTTCGAACGTCGAATGGTCGGGAAGCGAACCTCTCAAGTTCACCACGACGATGATCCAGGTCCTGGCTCTCAAGGAGCGTCTGGTCAACGGCGCGGTTTCCGAGCGCAAGCAGGTTCACTACTGCATCCAGTACCACATCGACGACGCACGTTTTTGGATCGACAACATCACGGAAAAAGAAGATGCAGGAACAGACCTTTGTTTCATCGAATCCGCCGCGTCTGCAGCTCCGGCGAACGACTCCCAGCCCGATGCACCAGCCGCATCGGCTCCAGCCCCTGCAGCTGCTCCTGCAGTCGCTCCGGCTCCAGCCCCTGCAGCTGCTCCCGCTGCTGCTCCTGCCGCTCCTGGCGGCTAAGGCAAGCGCGGACGGGCTCCCGCCTGAAATGATGGCGGATGGGGTTGGTAATGGCCCCGCGATCGCTGGAGAACAGAAGGCGGCCGGAACGGGCAGGCTGGACATTGACGCGGCGGCCTCGAAGGAGGTCAATGTTCCAGAAGGCCTTCGCGCGCCGAATGGGCGCGCTCCCGCGCCGCCGCCGCCGCCGGCAATCGCAACGGTCCTCCCGCCGGCGTCGGTGCCGGAGTTCGTCTCGGCACCTGTGCCTGGCGTGGTGTCCGCGTACATCGAGCCCGAGCGCACGGTGACGGCGACGATTTCGGCCCGCGACGTGAACCGCATCCATTGCGGTGTCCCGGTCGACGACGTGTTCTACAGCAAGGAAAAGCCGGTCAGCATCAGTCCGGTGGGAAGCGATGTGTTCGTCAAGGTGCAGAAAAAGGTGACGGGGCTCCGTGAGGAGTTCGTCACGATGCCGATTGACCTTCACATCGTCTGCGGCGGTGAGGTCTACACGATGATCCTCATGCCGCAGGAGATCGACGCGGTCACCCTGCGGCTCGGCAACCCGGTGAAGTCGAAAGCGGCCGCCATCGCGAAGGAATGGGGCTCGCTGCCGATCGAGGAAAAGGTGCAGAAGCTCACGCGGATGGTCTACCGCGACGAGCTGCCGCCCACCTTCCAGCGTTCGGAACTGGTCGACGAGCGCCGCTATATCCGCTTCTGGCGAAACCTTCGGTTGCGCGCGGTCCAGCGCGTCACGGCGCAGGGACTCGGACTGGCGGCAATCGAATACGAGGTTGTGGCCCTCGAGCCGGTCACCCTGGACGAGCGCGACTTCCTGAATACGGAGATCTCCAAGTCAATCGTCAGCGTGACGGTTGATCCGCTGGCGCTTCCCGAGCCCGGCCGCAAGGCCCGCCTCATCATCATCGAGCGGAGCATGACCGATGGCCGATAACCCGCTACTGGAACTCGTCAAGAAAAAGCTTGACGCCATGGAGCCGCAGAAGCGGCAGAACGTCATCAAGTTCAGCATCGTCGGCGTGGGCGCGCTGTTCTTCATCGGCATGTACTACATGACCGGCCAGGACAAGAAGATTCCTCCGCCTCCGAAGGAAACTCCGAGCGTCATTTCCCTCGGTGATGCGCGACTGGAGGACGACATCCGCGCAACCGTCCAGAAGGAACGCGAAGAACAGGACGCGCAGAACAAGAATCAGGACACCAAGCTGACTGATCAGGAAGAGCAGCTGAAGCAACAGAAAGCGCAGATGAGTGCGATGCAGAAGGTGCTGGAGCAAATGGGCGCGTCGGGACAGCTTGGAGGCATGCCGGCCGGCGGTTTTCCGTCCAGCGATCCCCTCGACTGGGAGAGCGGAGTTCCACCCCCGCAAGCAACGGGTTCGGCGGGATTCGCGCCGCCTCCCGGCGGACAGGTCGCACCAAACGGACAGCCGGTGCAGCCGATCGTCGCAGAGTTCGTTGGATCGGTTGGCAACGAGAAGGGCCTGCGGCCTGCGGGCGACAGCTCTGGCGCAAAAAAAAAGACCAGGAAGTTCTACCTCCCTCCCAGTTTTATGCCGGCAAAGCTGCTGACTGGCTTGGCCGCCAAGACCGTTGAGGGTGCCAAGACTGATCCGGAGCCGATGATGCTGCGTGTCCAGGCGCCGGCTGTATTGCCGAACGAGGTTCGTGCCGAGCTGGAGGGATGTCTGGTTGTAGGACATGGCTTCGGCTCCCTGGCCTCTGAGCGCGTCGAGGCCCAGCTGGTCTCGATCAGCTGCATCGACTTCAACGGCAAGTCGATGATCGATGCCGAACTGAGGGGCATTGTGGTGGACCAGGACGGCGTCAAGGGCCTGGCCGGGCACCCCGTGAGCAAGATGGGTACGAACCTCGCGCGACTGGCCTTTGCGGGGGCCATACAGGGCGCCGGCGCTGCCTTCTCTCAATCCGCAACCACTACCAGCACCTCGCCGCTAGGCCAGACCCAGACCATCGATAGCAATCAGATCGGCAAGGCCGGTGCGGGCAAAGGTGTGGAAAAGGCGGCTGACGAATACGCGCGGATCATCGCTGATCTGGTGCGCCAGCAGTCTCCGGTTATCGAGGTCGGCCCGAGCAAGGACGTGACGGTCGTTGTGACCGAGGGCGCCTGGCTGGAAGTGAAGGACTATGAGGAGGTTGCAGGTGAATAAGGTAGCTAGCGCCGCGTTCGCGGCTTCAATGTTGGCGAGTCTGTCGGCCTGCTCGATCCTGGCGCCGTACGATTCCGAATTCCAGTGTGAGCGCTCGCGCGATTTCGGAAAGTGCACGGACGTGGCCGGAGCTTACTCGGAAGCCCTGGGCGGCGAAGGAGATGCCCGTCAAGGCGGCGACTCGAAGAAGAAGTCGCAGGACAAGGCGCGTAACGATGAGCGGGCCGCTTCCAAGGCTGCAGATCCAGCGCTGGCGCGGGCCAACATCACGCGCTACAAGGCTGCGGAGTACGGAGAGTTGGCGTCCATCATCGAGCAGCCGGTCACGCCGATTGTCGCGCCGCCGAAGCTGCTGCGCACATTGGTGGTCGCCTACGCCACGCCGGAAAAGACGCTATATCTGCCCCGGTACGTCTACTACTTCGTGACGGACGGCAACTTCGTTCTCGGCGACTACCTGAACGCAGAGAAGCCGGGCGGGGCGACGACGATCTATCCGAACGGTGCGCGGCAATGAAATTGCTCACCGACGAAGAGCGCGGCCCTCTTTCCGGCGAGTACATAACGCTGGCTCGCCGAGACCCGTTTTCGAAATGGCTACCGTACCGTGCCTATTCACAGGAGCGCGCCGAGTACATCAACACCGACGACACGTTCGGAAGGCTCTGGGAATGCCGGCCGCTGACTTTCATGGGCGAAAAGGCGTTCTCTTCCCTGACGTCGATCCTGCGCCAGGAATACCCCGACCGCACGGTGTTCCAGTTCATCCTCTACCCAGACGACAACATCGAGCCGTTGCTCGATGCCTACAAGCGACTCAAGACGCGCAACGACGAGCTGGTGCAGGAAGCTGCGTCGCGCTACGCGGAGCATCTTTTTGAAGGGCGCAAGGGCCTGGGAAAGATGCGGGACATTCCCGTCCGCAACTTCCGTCTCTTTGTATCGGTGAAAGCACCTCAACCCATCCCCCCTGAGCAGATCGCGCAGATTGAAGAAGGCCTTGGAAGCGCAGGTCTCGCCCCTGTACGGCTGGGCCCAGGACCGCTTCTCGGCTGGCTCCGGCGGATCTTCAACCGCCATGTCCCGCAGAACGCGGAGGCCTACAACGAGGGTCGCTACATCAATGCGCAGGTCATCGACGCAGAAGACCCGGTAAGCGAAACACCAGGCGGACTGACGTTGGGTGGACGTCATGCCGCCTGCCTTACCCCCAAGAGCACCCCGGACGTCGTCGATGCGCTGGGGTTGAATTGCCTGATCGGTGGTTTCGGTGGCTCCAGCGAGGACGCGACGCAGCTCAAGCACAAGTTCATCTGGACCACGTCGGTATTCTTCAAGGCGAGCAAGTCCGCCATCAAGAAGAAGGGCTCGCTGATAGATATGCAGCGTGCCACCGGAAATCTGGCCAAGACCCTTACGCGCCGGCGGGAGGAGTTCGATTGGGTGTCGGATGAGCTGGAGAACACGCCGTACTGCAACGTGATCTCCAGCATGTGGATCTTCGGGGATGATGAGGATGACCTGAACCGCGGCGTGGCGCGTGCACGCGGTCTGTTTGAAAAGCAGAACTTCGTCATGCAGCGGGAGACGCAGATACAGAAGGCAATGCTTCTGGCCGCGCTGCCCTTCGGTCTGTATACCGGGAAGAATGGCTGGGAAGACGTGGCGCTCCTGGACCGTGACTTCCAGATGAGTGCCAAAGGTGCTGCGTTGATGCTGCCGGTGCAGGCGGACTTCGCCGGCGGCATGAAGCCGGTGATGATGACGGTGGGCCGGAAAGGTCAGATCGTCACGCTCGACGTCTTCGATCGTGGCGCATCGAATTACAACTGGTTCTGCGCAGCTGGATCGGGCTCCGGCAAGTCCTTCCAGACGAATTTCCTCGTCAACAACTACTACGCGACCGGCGCGTTGATGCGGATCACCGACATCGGATACAGCTACAAGAAGCAGTGCCAGATGGTCGGTGGCCGCTTCATTGACGTAGGCGATGCAGCTGCAAGGCTCTGTATTAATCCGTTCCAGGCTGGGGGCGTGGACGAAGAGGACCAGAAGGGTGACGACATCGCGACGGCGTACGTCATCCTAACCATGATCTACAGCAACACCGGCACAGCGAATCTGTCCGAAACGCAGGTGACGCTGGTGAAGGATGCTGTTGCCTTCGCTCGCGCGCGCGATGGTGGTCTGATGGGTGTTGACCATTGCTACGAGTTCCTGTCGACCTACCCGCGCCACGCCGGGGAAGTGAACCTGCCGTCTGCTATCGACCTGGCGAAGGAAATGGCCTTCAACATGCGCGACTTCACAAGTCGCGGCAAGTACGGAGCACTCTTTAACGGGAAAACAACCCTTTCGATCTCCGATGACGAATTCGTTGTCTTCGAGTTGGAGGAGCTGCAGAACAACCCTGAGCTGTTCCGGGTGCTGTCGCTGCAGGTGATCAACAGTGTTACTTCGGATCTCTATCTCAACAAGGACAAGTCGGTTCAGCGCTTCTGCCTCTTCGACGAGGCCTGGAAGTACCTGGGCGTCGACAAGGACGGATCGCGTCAGGGTGCGTCGACGTCTCTAATCGGCAAGGTGATCGAAGAGATGTATCGCCGTGCGCGAAAGTACGGCGGTTCGACGGGTATCGTCACTCAGTCGCCCCTCGACCTGCCGAATTTCGGCAGTGCCGGCAGCGTCATCAAGGGCAACAGCGCCTTCAAGTTCTTCCTGGAGTCCAACACGTATCAGGAAGCCGTCAGGCTCGGCATCTTGGACTATGAAGGCCTTTTGCTTGACCTGGTGTGCTCGGTCAAGAACGCAAAGCCCAACTATTCGGAGATCCTGTACGACACTCCCTTCGGCAAGGGCGTGGGCCGGCTGTGCCTCGACCCGTACAACTACTGGACCAACACGACGGACCCGGCCGAAGTCGCGCGTTACGAGGCTACTGTCGCCGGCGGCCTCTCACCCCGCGATGCGATCCTCAAGCTGTCCGGAGTCAAGCCTCGGGAGCTTCGGCAATGAAATTGCGCATGCGCAACGCCGGAAAGTGGGTCGTCGCGGCCGCCGCCGCGGCGGCCCTTTCGGTTTCTGTGGTGTCGGCCGGCTCCGATAGGGATCGGGGCAAGGCGGCCGCCAACAGCGTCATTCAGCAGTGGGGGACAGGGGACAAGCTCGAACAGAAGGCCATGAATCCCATGGCAAGCGATGCTCAGATGAAGAGCATTGACGGACAGCAGAGCTTTGGCGTCCAGATGAGTTGCCCTGGCAGTCAGAAATTCATGCGGCTGACCATGCTCCCCAGCTCCCAGGGCGACCTGCAGAGCCTGGCGATGGACCTGGACAACGACCTGGACGGAAGTCAGGAAACCAGGCGGATGTTCAATGGGCCCTACGCGGCCGTCTGCAACAACGGACTCATCCAGTGCCCGTCGGGCACGATGAACAATTGCGCATACTTTCGATGGCGGGCGGATTCGTCGGGAGTCGTCCTCGACCGGAACAATGACAGCGGCCTTCCGAACACCCAGGCTGATCTCGGCGGCTGCTACTGTTTTAACAACTCCTGCGGAAACGGCCTGCTTATCCGCAACTCGGACAAGATTCTGGACGATGTCGGGGCCGGCATCGCAGTGGCTATGCAGCAGCAGCGGCCACGGTTCGCGATCTCCAACAAGACGACGGTCGATACCCTCTCTGCCGAGTACTTCGGGCAGCAGGGCGGCTGCGGCGCAGACAAGCAGCCCGAACAATACTTCAAGAACACCGGCTCCCTGCAGAGCGAAGGCCAAGTGGCGGCCTCCGATCCGAATTCCACCTACGCCAAGATCCTGGCGTCGCCAGTTTCGCAGGGACACGGCGCAACTGAGGCCAGCTGCGTCATTCAGCGACAGTTTTCCACTGAAAACTACGACAGCGAGGTTCTGAGTTACGCATTCCGGGATGTCGGGTCGGTGACGTCGTGCGGCGTCCGTTGCAATACGGTGACGATCGGCAACATCGACCTGGCGTACAGGGCGAACTGCGGGATGCACACTCAGGCTGTTGCGATTACGGTCAACAAGCCGCAGCTCGTACGCCGCGTGACGCTGTTGACGGTGGGCCATGACGATTGGCTTCGCCTCTTCGTGAACGGAACACAGCGCTATACCGCTGACTCGCGCTGGACCTATCCCGGCGCACGATGTGGTGAGAATGGGAATCGCGGCGTGAAGACCCTGAACATGGACCTCACTGAGCTGTTCCGCAGTACGCCGGCGGGCGGCATCGTGGACATCAGCTACGACTTGTCGTACGCAGATAAGGGGCGCGGCGAAGCCGTGCTCCAAGTCGAGACGGAGCCCGATTGCCGGATCGCGACCGAGCGGATCGTCAATGGCTGCGCAACCTTGGAGTCCAGAACCGACTGCCGCCTTCGAGACGAAACGGTGGACGGCGTCTACACCTGGCGCGGCTACGGGGAAACAGGGCTTAGCCCGCTTCCCTCGAAACGAACGGTCACCCAAGGCGCCTGCGGCGTCGAGGTCGTCCGCGCCTGGTACGACAAGTACAGGGTGTACACCTGCCCGGCCGGCGAGAGCCCTTATGGCGGCGAGGACGCAAAGAAGCGACACGAGTCAGTCCGCAGCAGCTTCGACCCTGCCAGCGGCAATTACAGCGACACCCGCAAGGAAGATGGCAGCTGGTCATCGCACTCGGGTTCGGTGACCTTGATGCCTCCTGATCCGGTCGAGGCCTGCGTGAGCATGTGCAGGACCCGCAAGCTGCGCCCAGGCGTGGCGGTAACCGAGTCAGGGGCCGTCAATCAGAAGAATCCGAACGGCCCGGCCTACGACTACACCTACCGGGAATGCTCGAACAACGTCTGCGCGACAGAGCCAGGCGAGGAAGTCGTCTCCGCCTGCAACTGCCGGAGCAGCTTCGGGGAGGCTGCCGCGATGATGCAGACGATCCGCCAGACCAAGCAGGACATGCTATGCCAACCGAACTGACACGGTTCCAGCGCCTGCGCGCGCTTGCCGGGGCCATTCTGCTTTCGCTGTGCGGTGCCGCATCGGCAGCCCCACCATTCACGGTGTCCATCAGCAACGGTTCATCCACGACCTGCGGAGCAGGCTGCATAGTGGTGCAGGTCGGCCGATCTGGCTCGGACTACTGGACCAGCACGGGGATCGATGAGGAAACAGCAAGCTTCACTGTTTCGCAGCCGTCAAGGATCACCTCGGTCGTACTGCGCGACGCGCACTACGACGACTGGCTGCAGGTACGAATCAACAACGCCACGGTTTGGGCGAATCCGCCCCAGTGGACAGGCGATCCGTTCTGCGACGGATTCTGGGCATGCGTCGGCATCAATGGCGGCAACCATAACTCGACAATCAACCTCGATGTAACAAACTACTTCAATGCTGGCGGTCAGGTCGTGGTTAAAACCCGCACGCAGCACGACAACCGCGGCGAGTCTCAGGCATACCTGGTCTTACGATTCACTTCGTACCAGTGCTCCGACGACATCGACAACGACGGTGACGGGAAAATCGACTACCCGGCCGACGATGGCTGTGAGTCTGTCGATGAGGACAACGAACAAATTGATCCGGGTCCTCCCGGCACTCCATGCCCAGGTTGCATTTGCAATGCAGACATAAACGGCGATGGCGCGACAGATGCCGAGAGCGAGTTCGGCGATTGCAGCACCTACTCCGGCGGCTCCGTGTGCCCCCTGCAACGCAAGATGTGCACGGTTGCCGCTGGCAAGCGGCGCTGCCCGGGTAGCCCCAGTTCGCCTTGCGTCGATGACGGCACCGGCAACTTCTATTGCTCGCCCAACCAGTGCTTCCTGCGCGGTACGACTGTAGAGGACGTCCACGAGGTCGATCTACCAGAACCTCAGGACAACGGGCCGCGAGACTCCAGCGGCCAGTGCCTTGGAGTCCTGAAGGTATTCGCCGGGCAGGGCAAGCGCTGCAGGAAGTCTGGGACGCAGACGGCGTTCCAGAACTGCTGTTCGAACAAGAACGGCAAGCTCAACGACACGATGGGCGAGAAGGGCGGCAAGGACCAACTCGACTATAAGGAAGAAAAGACCGCCTTCGAGTTCTGGGCGAACCAGTGCGACATCCAGGACCAGCAGACTTCACTCCTGGCCGACTCCAACTACTGCATCTACCTCGGGGAGTATTGCGCCGAGAAGTGGATTAGCGGCTGCGTGCAGAAGGCGAAGTCCTACTGCTGCTTCAACAGCCTGCTCGCCAAGATGCTGCAGGAGCAGGGCAGGGCCCAGTTGCCGGAAATGGGCGGCTTCGGCTCCGCCAAGAACCCTCGCTGCGACGGCTTCACCATCGAGCAGTTCCAAGCTCTCGATTTCTCGAAGATGAACCTCGACAGCTACAACAGCTCGTTCAAGTTCGCTTCCCCAGACACCATGAAAACGCAGATGCAAGGCAATGTTAAAGACAACACGGGTCGCTAGTTTCGCTTTGCTGCTCGTCAGCGCGGCCGCGCTGGCCGGTAAGCCCGTGTTCGTCGGCAACACTTACCCCATCGCCGAGCCGGATGTTCTGGCGGAGATCCAGCAGCAGGCCGCGACGAAGGACTGGAAGAAGTGGATGCGTCGGGCGCCGGCGGACTACAGCGCCTTCTCCTCGATGCCCCTTCCTCGGGCGACGCGCTCGCAGAGCTATCTTTTCGATCCGACGTATACGTTGCCGCATGACATCAAGGACGCAACCGGGAAGATCCTCTTCCCCGCCGGCATGCGCGTGAACGTGTACGAGCGCATCAAGGCGCCCGGACGTTACATCGTGATCGGCCCCGAACCGCAGGACTTCGCCTGGTTGGCGGAAGTCGCGAAGCCAGGTCCTCGGGACAAGGTCCTGCTCGCCGGCGGCAATACGCTCAACGTGCGGCAGCAGCGCGGCGTGAAGGTTTTCCAGCTCGACGAGCGGTTCATCGAGCGATTCGGCCTTCGTGCCGTGCCTTCGATTGTCCAACAAGAGGGAAAGCAGCTGCGCGTTTCTGAATACCTGCTCGAAGCCCCGAAGAAGGAGGGCCCATGAATCAGGAGGAAGCCCAATGCGTTCTCACTTCGGCGCCGCGGCTTTGGCAGCTGCTCTTGCTCGGTTCTATGCTGTTCATTGCTCTTGCCGCTTTCATCCACGGCCGTCATCCCGACTTCGGGCAGACCGGCGACAGTCTCACACTGATCGCCTATGCCGCCGCCGCAAACGGTGTCCTGCTGGCGGCTTGGTCGGCCGTAGTCCTTTGGGACCAGTCCCGCGCACGCAAACTGATGAACGGAGCGGGAGCATGACCAGCCACGCCAAGACCCTGCTCCGCCTGGCATTGCTGGCCCTGGCCCTTTCGTTCGCGCCGACGCCAGCGTCCGCGGCCTGTACTGATAAGCAATTCATCAACCCGGTCTCGGACATCGCCTGGGACTGCATCTTCCCGATTTCGATCATGGGTGTGCCGCTGGACTTCGGCGAACACCCGCCTGACGACGTCAACTCCATGGCACTTTGCGAATGCCCTGGCAACGGCATCATCGGCTTTGGATTTATGGTCGGCTTCTGGGAGCCTGCGCGAATGGTCGACACGACTTCGGACGCCTGGTGTTTTCCGGCGCTCGGATTGGATCTCGGCGGGAGCGGACCAACAAGCGGGGGAGGTTGGGGCTACTCCGGCTCCGGCCAGCTCCGCAAATCTGGGCCAGGCCAGATCGCCTTCGCCAACTACCACTACTACATCATGCCGGTATGGGCGGTGCTGGATCTCTTCACCGACATTCCCTGCATCAGCGACGAAGCGAATTTCGATCTGGCTATGGTCAGCGAGATCCGGCCGGATTGGGGCGACGACCTGACGGCAATGCAGCTGTACCCGGAAACCGCCCTAATGGCCTCACCCGTCACTGCCCTGGCCTGCATCGCCGACGCGATCGCGGCAACCGCGCAGCGCCCCATCGACGCGCTGTACTGGTGCATGGGGGCCTGGGGCACAACTTACCCCATGACCGGGCATGTGAATGTCACGGATTTCGTGGAGGCAAACGCCGCCATTGCCGGCAAGGCGATGTACGTCCAGGCGCGCACGGGGCTGTTACCGGATCGCGCCGTCAACTACTGCAACACCACGCCGATGCCGATCTGGATCAAGAGCCATTGGCGCATCCAGCAGACGGACCCGGTTCCGGATTCGCGATGCCATGCCATCGGGCACCCCGGGCTGTTGTGGACACAACGCAAGAATCCCGTCGGCAAGCAAGACAACTTCTCGTGGATGCTTTTCAGAAAAGTGTCCTGCTGCGTCGTACTTATCTAGGACATACCTTGGACATCATCGAAGCTGCTCGCCATCGCGCTCGGTCGACGTACACCAGCATTGCCGCGTTGACGCTGCTGTGGGCGATCATGGAATTGCTTGTGGATCACAATCCGGCCGCGTTTGCCGGCTTCCTGGCTGCATCCCTGATGGCCTGGATCATCCGCTTCCTGCTCACTGCGAACGGCGTTGGACAGATGCTCAGCCTATTCGAGCCGCGGGGGAAAGCATGAGCCGTTCCACCTGGTTGTTGCTGTCTGTGGCCGTTTTCGCCGCCCCAGCGGCGCTGGCGCAAGCCGGCGATCCGGAAAGCCTGGCGAAAAAGGCCACGGAGCGCGCGCGGAGCACGCAGATCACCGTGCAGCCGGTCAAACCCAGCCCCGAGCTACTGGAAAGGGCCAAGCAGGCCTCTGGAGGCGCGCGAAACCGGGCCCGTGACGAACTCTCCCGCCTCGCCGAGCAGCATCCCTATTCACCGAAGCCAGCTGACGCTACTGCAGCCACCCCGGAAAACCCCTCTGT